>Ga0078972_1010015_pt1 | contig 18116 bp, 37 predicted proteins | sample YelNatPaOPGAMG01_FD_67568 | JGI IMG/M metagenome (GOLD analysis project Ga0078972, IMG submission 67568) | Hot spring thermophilic microbial communities from Obsidian Pool, Yellowstone National Park, USA - OP-RAMG-01 (SPADES assembly) (version 2) | ecosystem: Environmental > Aquatic > Thermal... | reverse complement strand
GCATTAAACTTGGCTTCATCCTCCTCTATATTTGGGGCATATCCTGGTTCAGGTGGGGGGAATCAAGATAAATAGGTAATAAAAATCAAAATAATTGGAAAAAATTTTTTACATTCGGAAAAAAATGAGAAGAAATACCAAACGGCCGTTGGGAAAAGAGAGGGGCAAAAACCAAACGGCCGTTGGGTATTTTTAGGGGGTGGCGGGGCGGCGGCAGGAGGGGCACCAGGGGCCTAAGCCACCATCAGGAAGATAGGCCTGGGTGACCCCCCAGCCACCGCAGTGGGGGCATTGGCGGCGGCCGGCGGCCAGGTGGGAGGACTTTTGAAAATCGGCCACCTCCCGGGCGACCTGGCCGGGGTCAAACTGGTGGCCGCAAAAGCGGCATTTGAGGGCGGCCAACTTGATGACCTCGGCGCAAACAGGGCAAATTTTTTCGGCGGCGGCTGCGGCGGCGGAGGAGACTGGGGGAACCTGAGAGGAGGGAGCCTCAGAGGGGTCAGGCCCTTTGGGGACATCCTGGCGGAGGCGGTAGAATTTGGGGAGCTCATGGCCGCAGATGGTGCAGCGCTTGGGATAGAGGGGCAGGGCCAGGAGCCAGAAGCCGAAGGTGCAGAGGGCGGCAAAGAAGGTCCCCCACCCCAGGCGGCGGGCATAGCCCACCTCCTTTTGGCAGACCGGGCACCAGGCGGTTATCATGGCGGCCTCCTTAAATAACAGAGGTCATTCCGGGAAGTGGGTGGCGTCCACGGAGGTGACCACCCCGTCACGGTTGAAGCGGATCAGCACCAGGTCCCCCGAGGCGCGGCCCTTGGCATAGAAAGGGAGGGCATAGGCCCTGGCCTTGATAGAGGCATAGCCGTAGGTTTTGCTGCCGTCGGGGTTGATTTTCTTTTTCAGGGGAGGGCCCAGGAGGGCCAGGACATCGGCCTCGGTGGACTTGCCCACCTCGAGCTGCTGGGCGGCCTGGGCGTCCACGGGACGGCCGATATCGTGGCTGGCGGCGGCGCAGGCCGAGAGCAGGGCCACAGGGAGCAGAAGGAGAAAACGGGGGATCATGGGGACCTCCGGTCGAAATTTTCTGGCTCCTCCTGGCTGAGGAGCTCCAGGTTTTTTTCCATTTCGATGGCGTCGGGCCAGCGCTTTTCGGTGGCCCAGAAGTCATATATAAAGGAAATAAGGGCAGCCTCCCGCTCCACGGCCAGGGTGAGGCGGCGGCGGTTGATAAACTCCCGGGCCAGAAGGATGGCCCGGGCCAGGGCCCGGGAGTCCAGGACCCGGGGCCGGGCCTCATAGACCGCCGGGGCCGCCTCGGCCCGCTTGGCCGGGCCGGCCTCCTCGCCATGCAAGAGCCATTCTACACTGACCCCGCCATAATCCGCAATTTTTTTTAAAACATCCCATGAAGGATAAATGGTCTCAGACTCATACTGAGATACCGCTCCAGAAGTCACCCCTATAATTTTCCCAAATTCTTTTTGCCTAACACCCCCCCTAATTTCCTTTATTCTCTTGCCCAATCCTGGAAATTTAGTGCGGACTAAAATTTTTCTTGACATATGATGGGTGATTTTAGTAAAAGCTAAAATTATAGGTTCCCAAATGGAAACACTTTAGAGGGAAATTATATGGAAATCAATTTCTGGTTTTCAAAGAGTTCGGAGGGTTGATTAGCAAATGGCCGGCAACCCTTCAGAAGCCCGCCCCGGGCCGGAGAAACAGCTCTCCCTGTGGGGGGGGGAGAATCTCTGAACCCGGTGCCCGCCCTGAAGCGGGCCCTGAACCTGGCGGTCCGGGAGAGCGGGCTATCCCGGGCCCAGGTGGCGGACCGGCTGAACGAGGTCTTGGCCCTGGAGGGGCTCAGGACCCGGGGGCGGGACGGGGCGGTGAGCCTGGCCCTGCTGGAAAAGTGGCTGGCGCCCGCGGATACGGCCGCGGTGATGCCGGCCAAATTTTTGCCGGCGTTCTGCAAAGTCACGGGGAGTATCCTGCCGCTCATGGCCCTGGCCCGGCCCCTGGGCGCGGCGGTGATCGGGCCGGAGGACCAGGTGCTCCTGGAGATAGCCAGGACCATGATGGCGGAACGGCAGGCGGCCCGGCGGCGGCGCCGGCTGGAGGAGGAATGGAAAAGCAGAAACGCCGGGGCATGAGCCCCCGGGAGATTTATGGCCGACTCCTAATGAAGGGGCTAACGGCGCAGGCCCTGGGCCGGGAGCTGGGGATAAGCGGGCGGGCGGTGTCCCTGGTGATCACCCGCAAGGGCAGGTCCCGGCGGGTGCAGGAGGCCATCGCCCGGGCCCTGGGCCTGGGCTTTGAGCGGGTCTGGGGGAACAGCCGGGAGGCCCGCCGGGGGCGGCCACCGAAGAAAAAGGAGGGGAAATGAAGATCAGAAAAATATCCACCCGCGGGATTGAAATCCCCGTGGCGGGGCTAGAACCGGGCAACCGGTTCTATCTCCTAACCCACGGGGAAAGTGGCCGTGGCCGTTGGCAGGTTCGCATCCCCTTGCCATCTCGGGAATTCCCCGTCGGGGAGGAGCGCACGCTTCTTCTTGATGGGGAATTTAAGCTTGTTTCCCTGGGCAAAAAAGATGCCCGGGGGAATGATTTGTACCTTCTGGCCAGAGGCCATGATGATGGCCTCTGGCTTGTTCTTTGGTCTCTCTCCCCGGGATACCGGGGAGGGGCGTTTTTCGAGGTTCAGGGCAACGCGAAGATTGTTGCCCTGGGCGAAGAGGCCCAAGGCCAAGCCGGGCGTATGGGCGGCGCATACTGCCCGGTGGTTTTGGTCGAGGGACCATGCAGACTTCTGTGGAGTCGGTCCGGCCGACTCTACGGCAGTCCATCTGACTGGGCTGCCGAGTTTGACGGGGCCGACTGGCATGTCGGCCCTGCGGAGAGCTGCCTGCTGGAGCAGGCCGCTCTGAATTATTGAGATGTCGACGGCGGCTGAGATCCTGGCGGGGCCGGGGCGGATTGAGTGCAGCCGCCTGCGGGCCAACATCTCCACCCGGCAGTGCGCCATCAACCAGGCGCAGGCCCGGGTGGACCCCTGGGGGCCGCTGGCGCCGTGCAGGAAGTGCGACCAGGCAGATCGCAGCCGGGAGAAATTAAGACCCAGGAGGCTGGTGGGGACAGACGGCCTGCCGGTGAAAACCCGGGGATACCTGGAGGCCGAGGCCCGGGGGGAGACGGCCCAGAGTAAAAATTTGAGGCGCCATGAGGAGCAGAGTCGAGTCCGGAGCCGGTGGAGCCTGAAAAAGGAGATCCAGGAGCTCCGGGACCTCAGCGTCCGGGCCGGGTGGAGCAGCCGGCGGATCGACCGGCGGCTGCGGGAACTGAACCAGAAGGCCAGCCGGGCGGTGAAGCTGGCGCTGGTGCGGGCCTGGCGGGAGGAGCTAGAGGAGTTATTAAGCAAATAAAAGAATGGAGGGACAGACACAATGGCCGGAAAACTGATGGTGGCGGGCGCCGTGGCGCTGTTGCTCCTCATGGGAGCGGTGGCCTGGGCCCAGACCGGGATCATGAGCCCGGAGGACCTGGCCTTGGCCCGGGGGGCCCTGGTGGGGGCGGGGCACACGGGGTTGGTGCCGGTGATGGGGACCTATGCCATCACCGGGCCCCGGGGGGACAAAACCTTGCGGTATTATGTCACGGCCACGGGGCCGGACGGCCTGTACGGGGCGCAGATCCGGGTGGAGGGCGACCCCCGCAGCCCCCGGGTGACGGTGGAGGGGGTGTGGAAAAAGGAGGTGGGAAAGTGAAATGCGACTGCCCGGAGTGCCGGAAAGTCGATTGGTGGGAGTGGCTCGAGGGCGAGCCGGAGGGCTGGGGCTCGCTGATCTGGGCAGGACTGCTGCTCCTCATGGGGGCGGCGGCCCTGTTTGTCTGGTGAGTAGGGCCCATGAGCGCCCAATGGCCTGGAGCGCCCAGGATTCTGGGGGGAGGACAAGATGGGACAGATTTTTTGGCATGATGTAGAGCAGGCAAACCGGGAGATCAACATTCTGCGGGAACGAAACGGATTTTTGGAGCGGATGGCCAAGGACATGGCCCGGCGCTGCGGGGAGCGGCGGCGGGGGAGGTGCGACCTGGACTGCCTGGGGCGGGCCATCTGCGATGTCAGCGGCCTCCGGGCAGTGGGGGGGCGGCATGGCTGAGGGGAACGGCAAGAACCGGAACCGGGCCTTAGAGAAGGGGCTGGCGGTGCTGGAGGCCCTGAACACTGGGGCGCTCCTGGATTGGCGCTCTCTGGAGGAGGTGGCGGCCGCGGCCTCAGTCACCCGCAACGAGGCCTACGGCGCATTAGTGGTGCTGGCCGAGAGGGGCTGGGTGGAGAAGTCCCCCCGGGGCTGGCGCACCAGCGGCCAGGGGCTGATCAAGTTTGCGGTGGCGGCCCAGGAGGCCCTGGCGGCGGAGGCCCGGCGCCTGGGGCTGAAATAGGGAGGGGGAAATGAGTGATAACGTGGTGAGCCTGGGGAACCGTCTGCCGGGGCAGAAACGGCCCTGGGAGGACGGCCTGCCCTATGAGCGGGGGCGGGTCATCCAGATGGCGAAGTTCCATCTGGAGCAAGTGTTTGTAAATGCTTTCGAATTGGGGAAATGCCTCCTGCTCCTCTGGGAGAACGAAAATGTCCAAACGTTTGGACAAATTTTGGAGGAGCATTTCGGGGGGATGCCGCGCCAAACAGCCTACAACTACATGAGATTTGTGCGGTACGCGGAAAGGTTTCCCAGGTTCAAAGACTTATTCACCCGCCCCCGCATGATGAGCAAGGGGCTGGCCCTTCTGGAGGGGCTGAAAGATCCGGAAATTGTGGAAGAGCTGGAAAAATTTGAGTCCACTGGGGAGTGGGGGGACCTGACGGCGGCGGACCTGCTGGAGAAGTCGGTCCGGGAGCTCAAGGCCGAGAACCGGCGCCTCAGGCGGGAGAAGGAGCAGGCGGTGGCCGCGGCGGTGGCGGCCCTCGCCCAGGAGAACGAGGCGCTCCGGCAGGAGCTGGAGAAATACGAGGCCCTCCAGGAGCAGCGGGAGGCGGCCCGGGGGGCCAAGCGCCTCCTGGAGGCGGGGGGGAAGCTCCTCACCAAGGCCAGGCAGACCTACGCCCGGGTGGACTGGCGGCTGGTGCTCAGGGACCCGGAGCTGTTCGCCCTGGCCCGCCTGCAGCTGGAGATGGCCGACCATCTCGGGGGGATGATACAGACAGAGCTATATGGCCGGGACGACCAGGAGGAGTAAATGAAACGCCTGCCCCCGGATGTCTATCAGGTGCTGGAGGAGTGGCGGGCCACGCCCTGGCGGGGGAAAAGGGACGTCCTGGACCGCCACCTGGCGCGCCTGGGGATCTCCGAGGGGGCGTTCTATGCCCTGGCCCGGCGCTGGGGCTACCTGGAGGAGAGGGCGACGCGGCGGGACCGGGGGCGGCTCAGCGACCCCCGGCGGCGGGAGTGGGTGCGAGAGATCATGGCCCTGAAGCACGCGCCGCCCCCGGGGGTGCGGGCCCTGACCACCGAGGACGCCAGGAGGTTGGTGGCCCGGGGCAAAAGCGACCCGGAGGAGGCCCGGGCCATCCTGGCCCTGCCGGTGGGGAGCATCAACCGGCTGGCCCGGGAGCTGGGGCTGGTGGAGCGGCCCCGGCGGGAGGCGAGGATGGAGGCGGCCCGGCCCAACCAGGTGCACCAGATGGATGCGAGTTTCTCAGAGCACTTCTTCCCCTTTAGGCGGGAGGGGGAGGAGTGGCTCCTGAAACTCCGGCCCAGGAGGAGCAAAAACAAGGAAAAACTGGAGCGCCTCAGGGTTGTAGCTTACGGCCTCTGCGATGATTTCTCGGGCTATCGCCTGGCCCGCTACACGGTGGCCGCGGGGGAGTCGGGCCTGGACAGCATCCGCTTCCTCCAGTGGTGCTGGGAGGCCAACCCGGAGCACGCGCCCTTTCGGGGCTGGCCGGAGGTGCTGTACCTGGATAACGGGCCGGTGGCGAAATTGGCGGTCTTCCGGCGGTTCTGCAAATCCCTGGGGGTGGAGGTGAAAACCCACGAGCCCTACCGCTCCCAGGCCACGGGCAAGGTGGAGAACAACTGGCGGGTGGCCTGGAGCCGTTTTGAGAACGTCTATTTCGCCGACCCGGGGTGGGAATCCCGGGTGATCACCCTGACCGAGCTGAACCAGGAGTTCGCCCGCTTCTGGAGGGAGTGGAACCAGCGGGCCCACCGGCGGCTGATGCTCAGCCGGGAGGAGGCCTGGCTGCTGATCAACCGGCAGGGCGGGCCGGTGAGCGTGGCGCCGGAGGCTTGGCGGCGGCTGGCGGTGCAGCGGGAGCGCACCCTGGACGCGGCGGGCTGTTTTGACCTGGAGGGCTACACCTACCAGGTCAAAGAGCTGTGGAGCTGCCGGGTGACGGTGTTCCGGGGCCTCTTGGACGGCGCGGTGTGGGTCCAAGAGGAAGAAGGGGCCAGGCGGCGCTTCCGGGCGGAGCCCTTCCAGCCCCAGGTCTGGGGGGAGTACCGGGGCTCCCCCAAGTCCGAACTGGAGCGGCTGCGGGAGGGGTGGAGTCCGGAAGCGTCTCCGGAGCGGCCGGTGTATTTCGCCGAGGCGGAGAGCAATGTGGTGCACCTGGTGCGGCCCGGGGAAGTGCGGGGCCGGGAGCCTGATGGGGCGGAGCCAGAGGCCCCGGCCCCGGGGGCGACCCGGCAGTACGCCACGCCCCTGGAGCGCTATGGAGCCCTCAAGCTGCGAGCCCTCAGGGGGGAGGGCCTGGCGCCGGAGGAGGCGGAGTTTGTGGCCCGGGTGGAGGAGGAGTACGCCGAGGAGGTGGCCCTGCTCGTGGAGGGTCTCCGGAGCAGGGCCAGACTGGAGGGTTGACCATGTGGTTTTTTGTCGGTCTTGGTTTAGGGGTGGTGCTGGGCTGGGGCCTGTGCGCCGTGATGGTGCTGGGGAGCTTGGACGAGAGGGAAAAATGAAAATCAAATTCGTGCGGACGGAAAACGTCAACCGGCTGGTGGCCGCCCTGGCGGAGCTGGTGCGGCGGGGGCCCGGGGTGCCGGGGTTGGCTCTGGTGCACGGACACCAGGGCTACGGCAAAACGGTGGCCACGGAATGGTGGGCGGTGCAGCAGGGCGCGGTGTACCTCCGGGCCCAGGCGGCATGGACGGTGCCCTGGCTGCTCATGGACCTGGCCGCCTCCCTGGGCCTGGCCCCGGAGCACATCAGCCGCAACAATTTCCGGTTGGTGATCCGGGAGCTGCGGCAGCGGCCCCGGCCGGTGCTGCTGGACGAGGCGGATTACCTGGTGCGGGACCGGCGTCTCCTGGACACCGTCCGGGACCTGTACGACGCCGCCGGGGCCCCCATTGTGCTGGTGGGCATGGCGGGGGTGAGGGAGGCGGTGGCCCGGCGCTCGCCCCAGTTCTGGAGCCGGGTGTCCCAGGAGGTGGAGTTCCAGCCCTTGACGGTGGAGGACACGCGCCTGATCGCCTGGGAGCTGTGTGATCTGGAGCTGCCGGCGGAGGCGGCCCGGCGGCTCGTGCGGGAGACGGAAGGCAATATTAGGAAGACCGTGGTGCTGCTGCACCACCTGGAGACCAGGCGGAAGGCCCACCCGGAGGCGGAGGTGGGGGAAATGGTGGAGCAGGCGGCCCGGAGGGTGAAGGTGGGGTGATGGAGAGGCACTGCAAAAACTGCCGATGGTGGCAGGGGTGGACCGACAAAAAGGGGCAGCGGACCTGTGTCAAGCACGCCTGGCAGACGAACTGGGATTATCTCTGCCGGGGAGGCTGGGAGCCCCGGGGTCGGGACGACACGGAGGACGACGGCTACCCGGATTAAGGGCGCAGGCCAGCACCGCCCCGGCCCCCTCTCAAGGTGGGGAGGAGGCCGGGGGTGGGGCCAACAGGGGGGCAAAATGACTAAAAAGATTAGGGAAGAACTGCAAAAAGGGGGGCCGCTCAGCGCGGCGGCGGTGGCAGAGCGGCTGGGGGTGCAGACCTACGCGGCCCAGCGCCGTGTGCGGGAGGCTCTCCGACAGCTGGCGCGGCGGGGCGAGGCGGTGGCGGACAGGTCAGGCCCGGAAACGGTCTGGCGCCTGGCCGGGAGCCGGGAGGCCACGGTGCAGGAAAAGCTCTGGCGGGCGCTGGGCCTGAGGGCGGCCCAGGGCCAGGAGGTCACTGTCCGGGAGGCGGCGCTCCTGGCCGAGGCCAGCCGGGATTACAGCAAGCGCTACCTCTCTTGGCTGTGGCGGCAGGGGTGGCTAGTGAAGGCGGGCCGGGGGCGGTACCGGTGGCCTCCGGAGAAAGCCTGGCGGGAGGCCGAACGGCCGCACTGGTGCCGGAAGCTCGAGGAGCAGAGGTCGGTGCCGGCCAGGGAGCGGCCCCAGGCCCTGGAGGCGGTGGAGGACAACCTGGCCCGGGCGATGGCGTACCTGGAGGAGGCCCAGGTGGGGCTGATGGAGTATCTGCAGCGGCGGCGGCAGGAGGCGGGCGATGGCGGCGGTGCTGATCCGGCCTGAGGCCCGGCAGTTTTTTTGCTGGCGCTGGTACCGCTGGCAGCCGTGGCGGCGCCTGAAACACTGCTGCAATGCCGGCTGCCGGCGGATGGAGGTTCCCCCCCGGCTGGGCTGGCGGGCGGCCTATGAGGGGGGCATCTTGGTGCGTTGGGGGGCGGTATGAGGCGTGATAGAGCAATGCGGGGCCTGGAGCCGTCAATGTTGACGGCGATCATCTTTCTGGGGGGGTGCGCCCTCATCTGGCTGCCCTGGCAGCTGGGGCGGCTCATTTGCCGGTGGCTGGAGTTGGAGGAGGTGGTCCCATGAGGCGGCGGGGATTCGGGGAGGCCGGGGAGGCCAAGGTGCTCAGGGTGCTGGTGGAGGCTGGCGGCCGGGTGCTGGGGATGGACGAGCTCTATCAGGCGGTGACCGGCCGGGAGGTGGCGCACCGGATCAACGACACCCGGGAGCTCCGGCACACGGTGGCCAAGCTGCGGCGGCTGGGGTGGCCCATCTGCTCCACCTCCTCCCGGAGGCGGCCGGGCTATTACCTGGCCCGGCATGGGGAGGAGTTGGAGCGCTTCTGCAGGCGCCTGGAGGCCCGGGGGCTGAAATCCCTGGCCCAGGCGGCGGCCCTGCGGCGGCTGGGGCTGCCGGAGCTCCTGGGGCAGTTGGCCCTGGCAGAGGCCGGGGCGGGGGAGGAAGAGTGAGGCTGACGCTGGCGGCGGGGCTGGTGGCGCTGGTGGCCCTGATGGCGGCCGTGGGGCCCGGAGGCCTGGCCGCCCTGGGGCAAATCGTCGGCCTGGAAATGGTCTGGGGCGTGTATGATTTCGGGGCGGAGGCCACGGTCATCCGGGGGGAGGGCCGGCGGGACGGGGTGCTCTGGGGCGTCTGGGTGCTGTGGCGGCACGGGCTACCGGTGGTGGTGGTCCTGCACTCCCCCCGGGTGGGGATTTAGCAGAGGCATGAAGCTCACCTGTCCGGTGTGCGGCGCGGCGCTCAGCCTGGACCAGGCCGGCCAGGCCGAGGACCTGGTGGCCCTGGGGCGGGCGGCGGCGGCCTTTGGGGAGGACTGGGACCTGGTGAGCGAATATCTGGAGCTGTTTCGGGCCCGGCCCGGGGGGCCGCTGCTCCTCAAAAAGCGGCTGCGCCTGGCCCGGGAGGTGTGGGTCATCTGGGAGCGGGGCTATTTTGAGTGCGACGGCCGGGGGTACCGAGTGAGCCGGGAGGCGGTGCGGGAGGCCCTGCGGCAGATGGGCAACCGGGGCCTCCAGGGCCTGAAAAATCACAATTATCTCAAGCGGATCCTGGTGAGTCTGGCCCAGGAGGAATCCCGGGCCGGGGAGCGGGAGCGGCGGGAGCAGGAGGACCGCCTGCGGGCCGGGTGGGGGCGGCCGGCCCCCCGGCCCCGGGTGGTGACCCCGGAAAATGTGGGGCAACTGGCGGACCCGGAGTGTCCGGAGTGCGGCGGCCAGGGGATGACGGCCCGGCTGGTGCCGGGCCTGCGCGGAGAAATCATGGTGCGCTGCCGGTGCACCGAACGGGAGGAGAGACATGGCCCGGAAGCGGGTGGCGACGGGGATTGAGAGCTGGGAGGGGGCCGATCAGGCCCTGTTGGAGATCGGCCGCCTGGAGCGGCAGATAGAGCAATACGAGGCCGACCTGCAGGCGCTCCTGGAGGAGGCCAAGCAGGAGACCCAGGCGGCGGTGGCGCCGCTCCAGAAGCAGAAAAGACTCCTGGAGCTGCAGCTCCAACGGTTTGTGGAGGCCCGGCGGGAGGAGCTCACCGGAAAAAGCCGGAAACTGAATTACGGCACGGTGGGCTACCGCCAGACCACCAGGATTGTGATCCGGGCGGCGGCGGCCTGTGTCATGGCCCTGAAGGCCCTGGGGCTGGGGCAGTATCTCAGGGTGCGGGAGGCGCCGGACAAGGAGCGGCTGCGGGAGCTGGACGATGCCACCCTGGCGCAGGTGGGGGCCCGGCGGGTGGTGGAGGAGGTGTTCGGCTACCAGCTGGACCGGGCCCGGATCCAGGAGGTGCTGTGATGCTGGCCTGGTGGCGCAGGCGGCGGGAGCGGCGACGGTGGGCGGCTAGGGCGGCGGCGGCCCTGCGGCGGCTGGGGGGGAGCGGGGCGGACGGCGAAACAGTGGCCCTCATCATCGGGGTGACCATCATGGAGGCCAACGCGCAGCTGGGGCCCTTGAGGATCCTACCGGCCGAGGAGGCGGTGGAGGAGGTGCGGCATTGAGGGGGGGGACGCCCATCACCCCGGCGCAGGTCAGAAAAATCCAGACCATGCGCCGGCGGGCAGGGATACAGGAGGAGGACTGGCGCCTCCTGCTGTGGCAGGTGGCGGGGGTGCGCTCCTGCCGGGAGCTCCGGGGCTGGCGGGTGGAGGCGGTGATGGAGCACCTGGGGCGCTGCCTGGGGGAGATTCCCGCTTCCCCCGGCCTGCCGCCGCCGGGGGGGCGGCCGGGGCCGGCGGTGCTCCGGGCCACGCCGGGGCAGGTGGAGCTGCTCCTGGAGCTGTGGGGCGGGGTGACCAGGGTGCCCCCGGAGCGGCCCCGGGAGAGGCTGCTGGCCCTGCGGCGCTGGCTGCGGCGGACGGTGGGGGTCAGCCATGAGCAGTTCCTGAGCCGGGAGCAGGCCCAGGCGGCCATCGAGGGTCTGAAGGTCATGGGGGGGCGACGGCATGAAAAAACGGTTGCGGCCGGATGAGGCGGCGGAACGGCTGGGGGTGAGCCGCCGCACGATCTACCGCCTGCTGCGCCGGGGTGAGTTGGAGGCGCAGCAGGTGCGGGGTTGCCAGCGGATCAACCCGGAGGGGCTCCCGGGACCGCTGATGCGGCCCCGGGAGGCGGCGGAACGGCTGGCGGTGAGCCCCAGCACCATTTACCGCTGGGTGGCCGAGGGGATCATCCGGGGGGTAAAGGTGGGTGGCTCGGTCCGGGTGGTGCGGGGGGAAATTGAGGAGATCCTCCGGACCGATTATTAGGGGAAAAATCCTGGGGGCCCAGCCAGGGGGCGCCAATCCGGCCCCTGGGGCTGGGTGGTCTTTTTTGAGGGGGGAGGCGGAATTTGGGCCATATGTCGCAGGAGTGCTGGATTGCCGGCGGCCGGAGGGGTATGCGGAGGATAATGGAGGAGGCGCCATGAAAAAATTATCGGTGGCGGCGCTGGTGCTGGCGCTCTGCCTGGGCGGCTGCGCCTGGCTGGGGCAGGTGGCGGCGCTGATCTGCGGGGACACGGCGGAGATGATGGCCACCTACGCCGAGAAGGCGATCCAGGTGGCCGAGACCCTGTCCTACCTGGAGATTCTGCCGCCCACGCCGGAGGTCTCGGCCGCCATTGCCGCGGCGAAGCAGGCCTTGGCGGTGTTTGCCAAAATCCGGGACGGATTTTGCGCCACGGCGGAGGAGGTGGAGGCGGCGGCGAAAGCCCAGGACCAGGCGCTGGCCACGGCCCGGCGCTACGGATACCGGCGCTGATGGACGCCTGCCAGCTCTGCACCTATTGGCAGGAGGGGCGCTGCACCCACACCTGGCGGTTGGTGGTGCTGGTGGAGCCCACCGGCGGGCAGGTGGATTTCGCCACCACGCCGGGGATGGTGCCGGAGGAGCTCAAGCCGAAATTAGAGCGGTATTTCAGGCGCCTGGTGGACCGGCTCCTGCCGGTGATCGAGGCCATGCCCATCTGGGGGGAAATCCGGGAGTGGCAATTGGCCCATCCGGAGGCGGCGGCCTGTCCGGGGCGGCGGGAGAGAGAGGGGCTGCGCCCTTACCTCAAGGTGGTGAAATGGGACGAGTGATTCGGCGGGGCATGGGTTGGCTCCGGGACCTGCCGGACCACCGGGATTACCACCTGGAGCACCCCAAACTGGCGGCGGCCGGGGCGGTGCCGGCAACCGGCGCGGGGCCGGCGCCGGTCCGGGTGAGCCTGAGGGAGTGGTGCTCCCCGGTGGAGGACCAGGGGGACCTGGGGTCCTGCACGGCCCACGCGGTGGTGGGTCTGCTGGAGTATCTGCAGCGGCGGCGCCACGGGAGGCACCTGGATCTGTCCCGGCTGTTCTTATACTGGGCCGCCCGCCGGTGGCTATTCGGGGACCGGCTGCAGAGGCTGGGGGACAGCGGGGCGTCGATCCGGGCGGCATTGGCGGCGGCGGTGGCCATAGGCGTCCCGCCCGAGCGGGACTGGCCCTATGACCCCAAACGCTACAACGACACCCCGGGGCCCTGGCAATTCGCCCTGGCGCAGAATTACCAGGGGCTGCACTATGTGCGGCTCAAATCCCTAGCCGAGGTGCTGGCCCTGATCCGGAGCGGCTTCCCGGTGGCCATCGGGTACAGCGTGTACAGCAGCATTGACCGGGTGGGGCCGGACGGGGTGGTGCCGTTCCCGGCGCCGGGGGAGCGCCTGGAGGGGGGCCACGCGGTGCTGGCGGTGGGCTACGACGAGGCGCGGCAACTGGTGGAGTTCCGCAACTCCTGGGGGGCGGACTGGGGGGACGGCGGCTACGGCTGGCTGCCCTACAGGTACTTTGAGGCGGGGTTGTGCGACGATTTCTGGACGCTGCTGGGGGCGGAGTTTGTCGATTTGGAGGAGTTTCGGTGAGCCTGGCGGGGAAGAGAACTTACATTTGCGCGGTCCTGGGGGGCCTGGTGGTGGCCCTCCGGTTACTGGAGCTGATTGACGGCCCCACCGCCGAGGCCCTGCTGGGCCTGCTGGGATTCGGGGGGCTGGCGGCCCTGCGGGCTGCGGTGGGCAAGGGCGGCTGATGGATTCCCTCAGTCTGGGGCAGCTCCTGGAGGTGGCCCGCTGGTTTGGGTTGCCTGGCATGATCTTAGTGATCTGGTGGCTCTCGGCCCGGGACCAGAGCCGGTTGATCCAGACCTACCGGGACGACCTCAACCGCACCCTGGCGAAATATCAGGTTGACATGGCCGAGATCCGGCAGATGTACCAGAACAACGTCGAATTAGTAAAGACGGCGCTGAGTTTGGCCCGGGATTTGCGCGAAACGGTGGTGCTGAACACCCAGAAATGGCAGCAGGCTCACGACGCCATTGTGACGCAGCAGTTCTGCCCGATGGCCCGGGACCTGCGCAAGGGGGGCGGATGAACGTTGAGCGGCAGAAATACGAAGCGGATCTGGTGGCCCGGCAGGTGGAGGCGAAAGACCTGGAGTACAAAATCACGAGCCTGCGGGACGCCATCCGGGACCAGCTCTATCCCCTGACGCCGGTGCGGGACCTCCGGCTCAGCGTGGTGGCGGCCCTGGCGGCGGAGGCGGAGGAGCTCCAGGAAAAATACCTAGCGTTGCTGGGGCAGATTGAGGCCCTGGAAATGGTCCTGGGGCGATGAGCAAGGAAAGCCTTTATTATGACAAGGCGGAGGAAATGTACGCCAAGGCCTATACTCTGGAGGAAATTGCCAAGGAGATTCCGGTGAGCGTGGCGACGCTCAGCCGCTGGAAGGCCAAGGGGAACTGGGAGGCCCGCCGGCGGGAGCGGATGGCCAGCTCCAGGAATGTGGTGGCGGACATCCTGACAGAGATCATGGACAAGCAGATCGTCAAGCTCCGGGAGAGGCCGGGGCTGGACGCGAAGGCCATCGACGCCATCGCCAAGATCAGCGCCGCCATCGATCGGCTCCGGCGGGGGAGCTACGATTTCCGGGCGGCGGCGCTGGAGGTGATGGAGCGCTTCACCGCCTGGGCCCGGGAGCAGGCGGAGGCGGAGGAGCTGCAGGTGCTGGGGCGGCTGGTCCGGGGCTGGTTCAAATCGATGGAATAATGGCGGAGCAGATCACCCTCAAGCGGAAGCTGACCCGGCCGGAGTTCAGGAGGCGGGCGGACGAGATCCTGGGGCGCCTGAACACGGAGCTGACGCCCCTGCCCACGGACGCGGCCAGCCGGGCGGAGCGGCGGCGGTATGCCGAGCTCTCGTCCCTATGGTTTATGCAGACCTACCTGCCCCACTATTTTTCCTGCGAATTCGCCGCGTTTCATTTCGAGCTGATTGAGCTACTGGACCGGCGGCCGGGGCCGGGGGAGGTGCTGGTGCCGGTGGCGGTGGCGGCGCCCCGGGAGTTCGCCAAGACCACCATCACCGCCTTCGGCTATGTGTTGCACCAGATCTATTTTGGAAAACGGCATTTCATCATCATCGGGAGCGACACCGAGGACCTGGCCTCGGACCTGACGGGGTACCTCTACCTGGAGATGCTCTACAACGAGCGGCTCAAGCAGGATTTCGGCCCCCAGGCCCGGGACAACTGGGCGGTGGACGATTTTGTCACCCTTAACGACATCCGGGTCAAGGCCCGGGGGCGGGGGCAGAGGCTCAGGGGGCTGAAACACAAGCAATGGCGCCCGGACCTGGTGGTGCTGGACGACCTGGAAAACGACAAGATGGTGAAAAACCCGCGGCTGGTGCGGGAGCTCCTGGATTGGCTGAACAATGCGGTGTATCCGGGGATCGACGCCTCGGGGAGCCTCTTTGTAATCGGCACCATCCTGGCCCGACGGAGCGCGCTCTCCCTGATCATCCAGGGGGAGGAGGAGCCCTGGCGGCATTGGGAGCGGCGGCTGTACCGGGCCCTGACCCCGACGGGGGAGAGCCTGTGGCCGGCCCGGCACCCGGTGGAGAAGCTGCTGCAGCAGAAGGCCCTCATGGGCAGCCTGGCCTTCAACCGGGAAAAGATGAACGACCCCGTGGACGAGGAGGGGGTGTTCCGGGAGGAGTGGATCCGGTACTACCAACCTGAAGAGGTGGCGGCGTGACGGAGCTGATCGTCACCGCGGCCCTGGACCCGAGCCTGGGGGTGGGGCAGGGGTCGGACTACAAAGCCCTGGTGACCGTGGGGCTCAATTGGAAGACCATGATCATATATGTGCTGGACGCCTGGATCAGGCGGGCCAGCCTGGACCAAATGATAGCCGCGGCCTACCACCGGCATGAGCAGTACGGCTGGAGGCTATTCGGGGTGGAGGTGAACCTGTTTCAGAAATTGCTGATTCGGGAATTCCGGCGGGTGGAGCAGGAGCGCAGACAGTTTCTGCCCATCCGGGAGATGGAGAACCGGCTGGCCAAGGAGACCCGAATCGCGGGGCTCTCACCTTTGGTGGAGCGGGGGCTGCTCAGGTTCCGGCGGGGCCACTCGGACCAGGACCTGCTGGTGGAGCAGCTGTTGTATTTCCCGTCCAAATCGGTGCACGACGACGGCCCGGACGCGTTGGAGATGGCGGTGCGGCTGTTGCAGGAAATCCCCCTGCCCGGGGCCCAGGCCTACGAGAGCCTGGGGAAACGGCGGTGGGGGGAGATGCGGGGGGGCTGGTGATTCTGGACCAGTTCGGGCGGCCGGTGGCGGCCCTGAGGCAGCCGGAGCTCCGGGAGCTGGCGGCGGTGAGCCTCCGGGACCGGTGGAGCAGCTACCCCAGCCGGGGGCTGACGCCGGGGCGGCTGAGCGCCATCCTGGAAGCGGCGGATGCGGGGGCCCTCAGGGAGCAGGCAGAGCTCTTTGAGGAAATGGAGGAGAAGGACGCCCATCTGGCCGCGGTGCTGCAGAGCCGGCGGCTGGCGGTGGCGGGGCTCCCCTGGCAGGTGACGCCGGCGGGGGAAGGGCGGCGGGAGCAGGAGGCGGCGGAGTTCTGCGCCGAGGTGCTGGAGCGCCTGAATGTCCGGGGGCTGATCCTGCACCTGCTGGACGCGGTGGGGAAAGGGTACGCCGCCGCGGAGCTCCTGTGGCAGGTGGAGGGGGGCCGGGCGGTGGTGAGCCGGGCGCGGCCCATCCACGCCAAAAATGTCACCTGGCTGGACAGCGACACCCCCCGGCTGGTGACGGAGGCCAATTGGCAGGGGGAGGAGGTGCCCCCCTTTAAGTGGATCGTGCACGTGCACCGGACCCGGAGCGGGCACGACACCCGCAATGGGGTGCTCCGGGTGTGCGCCTACATGTATTTGTTTAAAAATTTCGCCCTGAAGGACTGGGCGGTGTTCAATGAGGTGTTCGGGATGCCGCTCAGGCTGGGGAAATACGACCCGGCGGCCTCGCCCGCGGACCGGGAGGCCCTGCGGGCGGCCATCAGCTCCCTGGGGAGCGACGCGGCGGGGATCATCTCCAAAAACACGGAGATCGAGTTTGTGGAGGCGGCCGGGCGGCTGTCGGGCAATTACAACCCCTACGAGGTGCTGGCGGAGTTCTGCAACCGGGAGATGAGTAAGGCGGTGCTGGGGCAGACGCTGACCACGGACACCACCGGGGCCACGGGGACCTATGCCGCCGGGCGGGTGCACGCCGAGGTGCGGCGGGACCTGTTGGAGGCGGACGCCGCGGCGCTGGCCGAGACGCTCCGGGAGCAGTTGCTCAGGCCGCTCACGGGCTTCAACCTCGGCTGGGAGGTGCCGGCGCCCCGGATCCGGTTCGAGCTGGCGGAGGAGGTGGACCTCAAGGCATTGGCGGAGACCTACAAGATCCTGCACGAGATGGGGCAGCCCCTGAGCGTGGAGCATGTGGCGGAGCGCTTCGGGGTGCCATTGCCGGAGGCGGGGGCGGCCCTGCTGGGGGGCGGCGTGGCGGAGGCCGCGGCCCGGCGGCGACCCGGGGCGGGGGAGCTGGTGCGCCTGCAGGCGCGGGGGCCGGAGGCGGCGCCCCAGGGGGAGGCGGATGGGGCGGTGGTCCGGGCCCAGGAGGACCTGGAGCGCCTCACCGGCAAGGCGCTGAGCGCCGCGGGGCCGGCCGCGGCCCGGCTGCGGGAGGCGATCCTGAGGCTGGTGCGAGAGGCCGGCAGCCTGGAGGAGGCCAGAGGGCGCCTGCTGCTGGGCCTGGCCGGGCTGGCCGCCCCGGTGGCGGAGCTGGCGGAGCTGCTCCACCGGGCCCAGGTGCTGGCCTGGATCAAGGGGAGGGTGCAGTAATGGCCAAAACACCGTTTGATTACGAGGAGATCACCGTGGGGGCCACGGCGGTGGGCCTGACCGCGGCCAAATTTGAGCAGGTGGCGGATTACGGTCCGGCGGCCTTGGTGCACGTGTCCGGGGCGGCCATCTGCTACCGCCTGGATGGGGGCACCCCCACCGCGGCCACAGCCAATTATCTGGAGGACGGCGATGCGCTGTGGCTGGAGGGATACGATGCCCTGAAAAATTTCAAGGCCATCGCCCGGGACAGTTTTACAGCCCTGTTAGGAGTAACCTATTACAGGTGAGACCATGAGACTACCGCCGGTGATCAAATCCCACAAATTTTATCCGCACCTTGAGGCATTACATATCCCCTACCTGGTGGCTACCGGAGCCGGGCAGCTGACCCTGAGGGAGGGGACATACATCAAGCTCCTCAACCAGGGGGCCCAGAAGGTATTCGGGTGGGAATCGGACTATGCGTTTTCGGTGTCCGAGAGGCTGGACACCGGGACGATCCAGCCGGGCTGCGATTATTATGTGTACCTCTGCTGGGACGGGCTGCTCTGGGTCTCGGCTAACAGCACTTACCCCAACGGTTACGACGCCCACACCAGTCGGAAAATCGGTGGGTTCCACACGTTGTGTGCCGACGTGGGCACCATCAGCGGCCATATGCTTTCCGGTCTGACGGCGGGGAGCATCTTACCAAATAGCGTCTGGTGCCTGAATTTTCGGC
>Ga0078972_1010014_pt1 | contig 18117 bp, 9 predicted proteins | sample YelNatPaOPGAMG01_FD_67568 | JGI IMG/M metagenome (GOLD analysis project Ga0078972, IMG submission 67568) | Hot spring thermophilic microbial communities from Obsidian Pool, Yellowstone National Park, USA - OP-RAMG-01 (SPADES assembly) (version 2) | ecosystem: Environmental > Aquatic > Thermal... | reverse complement strand
ACAGCAGACAGCATCTCCTAGAGCAGGCCTGTGATCCTGGGATGCCGCACTAGACGCGGAATCGGAGATGTGCATCGACGGCAGCCTTCTGGATGCGTCAACAGGACGTACTGAGCGATGAACCAGGCGTTCGTAGGTCACTTGACAGCGTACGAATGAGATTCGATGAGCACTTATCGGCACATGTGACGCAAGCCAAGGATCAACGCCTTGAACCGCGAACCCAGGCTGTACACAAACAACGTTGTCCATCGCAACGACCGCCTATGCCTAAAATGCATCATCATGAACATGACGCGGAAGCAGCGACCTCGGCACTTGCGCGTCCATCATTACCCTTCGACTTTTGGTAACGGAGTTCGCAGGGGAATGAACAGATGGGCGAATACGAAGCCGTTCGTAACAAAAAGGAAAACGAAGCAGTCGGAGAGCACCAGCACACCTCGGATGCTGTTCACGACAGTGTAAAAGACATCCAAAATTTCCTGGACACGCCCGAGTTCAACAGCCCCGTTCCACGCTGCTCGTTCTATGGTGTACCCGACCTGCCAAGTACCGATGCCATACATCTCTCGATGCGCTGCGTTTGTCGCTTGCGCTCTACCTCCACTCCTGCATGCGTTTACAACATGATACGCTGAGTCGAAAAGCGATCGCTGCCGTCAAGCTGCAACCGCGTGCAGCGCAATACCAACAACGCCCCGCTGCGTTGCGTCATTGATGCTGCGGCGTCGAGGCAGGGCTCAGGCACCAGAGCCATTGTCGTTAGACGAGGTCATTCGGGAGCGGGAACAGCGCGCGTAGAGACTGCACCAACCGCTGCCGAGGAGGCACGCGACATGACCTCGCGTGTCGTCCCCGAGCGCATTACCAGCAGCAGCGACACCAGCGGGATGCAGTTCAAGATATCGACGAAAACCGCTGCCCTAGCTACGCATTGGGGACACTCTCCAGAGCGGCTGCCTGCACGCAACCATCACCACCGTCACCAGCACTGGTCCATGCGTAAAGTCGCCCGCAGGGGGCCATGCACGCCTTCGAAGCCACGACCTGGGAGCGCACACGCGTCTACAGTGCAGCGCGCTCGCGCGCCCTCAAGACCCTGTTTCTAGCATGCGCAATGCACGTATCCCGCAGGCAAAAAGCCTCCCGAACGAAACCTCCAACTTGCCGCGTTTCCGCTAGCGTTAAGCGTGACACCTTATGGGGTCTGTCGAGGCACCTCCAGCAGGTTATTCAAGAGCCCGCTCGTATTCGTTACTGGTTTGTGCGGGTGAACAAGCCACTCGCCGTCCACGCGGTACTTGATCTCGTAGGTACCCGGTGGTAGCCAGAACGTGCGCTCCCATGCGTTTGCTTTGCCTGAGTCACGACGCAGGGGCCATTCACGACTCCAGCCATCAAAGGAACCCTTCACAGAGACACTGGAAGCGGATGCATCGGGCCAATCGATATCCACGGGCACCGCTGGTACACAAACACCATCCTTGACGGCACTGGAGAGCTCGCTCGCCACCGCTTCCAGATCCAGAGCCAACACATCATCCCGACACGGGATGATGTTCTTGACCCGATGGAATTCCCGCGACCACGCCTCGGCAACCTGGGCAACATCAATGACAAACTCGCGGGTCGACTCCCGCAGAAGCTGGTACTCGTCCGGCTTGGCGTAGACGCGGAGCGCTCGTTTGCAAGCAGCCAGAAAATCATCCATCGTATACTCGTGGAATACGAACCCGGATCCGGTGAGCTCCACCGGATCCCATTCGATCACCGTGTCTTTCAGGCCACCGGTGCGGTACGCGATCACCGGGGTGCCTACCACGAAGAACTCCTGCTGTACAATGCCGCCGGGCTCGAACAACGAGGGCATGAGGCAAAAGTCGGCGCCCAAGTTGACCAACGGTCCATCATGGAAAAAGTTATCCGGGTCAGCAGAAAAATACCCCCGGTAGCGTTGCTTGAGCTCGTTGCAGCGTCGAGCACAGTCCGCACCGTACGGATCCGCCCGGTTCGCCATGCCGCCTATGAGGATCTGGCACTTGCTGGGGCCAGCCAGGTTCATCAGTGCATCTGTTGCCGAGAGAATCAGGTGCACCCCTTTCTGACTCGTCAGACGCCCGACAAATGCAAACACCGGAATCCCCGGATCCGTCACTCCAAAGTATTTGCTCTGGAGAACGCTCTTGGCCTCCTCGTGGCTCGACGCTACCCGACGCAGTAACGCCAAACGATCCTGCACACGAATACCGTTGGACGTCCCGAATGGCGCTCGACAGAGACGCATCACGGGACGCAGTGGGTGATTCGTGAGCAACTCCTCCAGGTAGCTCGGCGAGACGGTGCCCCAGCTGTGCGCACACTTGAAGGCGGCACGACTGGGGTTCACAACGACGCGATTCCAGGTAGGATCAATGACAATGTCGCGAGGTAGCTGATGAATGGCCTCGAATCCGGCCTCAGCTGGACTCGGGTAGAGACGACCCTCGTAGGCTGCATCGCCAAGGTTGTGCACAATATGGAAGAAACAGGTGTCGTCGAAATAGCCACCAAAATAGCCCAGTCGCCCGTAGGCGGGAACCAGACCCCCCATCCAATCGTTGGTCACCAAGAGGCTGGGTCGCAACTGCTTGTGGCAGCATATTTCAAGCACTCCCCGATTCGCAAGGACCAGCATCTCCATCATGCGCGCCTGAGAGCCCAGATCCTGGTAGACTCGCGGGAAGTACGAGTGATTTTCAAAGAAAATCAGACGAACACTGTTTTCAATGCCTTCGAAGATGCCCAGCGTGGCGACACCAACGTTCCCGATACGCACATCGATATTGCGGGTCCAGCGAATACCGTCCCGTTCGAGATAGCGCGTCTCTCCACGACGATTGAAGGTATAGGCTGGCGAGATGACGTACACGTCGAGGCCGAGATCAGCGAGACCTTTGGAGAGTTCATCGACCATGGTACCGAGACCTCCGATGCTCGAGAAACGACCGAGCTCCGGACTGAAGAGCACGATCGGACCCATTCGATTCCCGGAGAGGATGCGTCGTGCAACGGTGCGAAGTGCATCAATTCCACAACTCGACAGCACCATAAGATAAGCAAGCAGACGCTCGCCGGAGACAGCACGGAAACCGTGTGGCGGATACTCTTGCTCACCGGCGAGCAGCGCTGTTCGCTGCAGGCAGACACACATCAGATGGCGAGCTCGAGCCTCGGTCAGTTGCTGCTTACCGGGCGCAAGCAGGCCTTGGAGAAAGCCGAGCGCTCGGGCAAAAGCCTTCAAGTCGTAACAGTGTCGGGCGAGGTAGCCAGCGAGCCAGTTGGCACGGGCGTCCAACAACATTTCATCGTCTTCGTCGAGACGCTGGACGGTTTGCTGATGCAGATCGGTGCTGGACTCGGCCGCTTCCGAGCTAGGACACAGTTCCAGGATCCGCGTTTCTAGCGGCTTCAACGTGATCTGCAAGCGGCGAAAGAGAAACTCTTCGAACGCATAGCGTGACGGCTCTCGAGCCCCCGTGAAACAATCCCGCAGTTCAATGATGCGATCCCAAGGACCGAAATACGTGCATCCATTTCGAAAAGCGGCCGCAACAAGTGCCTCTGCTAGCGGTCGCAGATCTACGATGGTGTCAACGGGAACGGCAAACGGTGCCCCGTCGTGTCCACCGCGAACATTGATAAAGAGTAGCACGATTTGCTGTCTCGTGAAGCGAGCAAAGGCCAGTACCTGGTACTTGGCCTGCTCGCGCACCACGAGTGCTACCATGTGTCCTTCGCGAAGTGCCTCGTAGGATGCCCGCAGACGTAGACGATGCTCATAGTGACCGCGAATCTGGCGAATGTCGTAGCCCTCTTGTGGACCAATCTCGCGTCGAATATCCTCTTCGGCCAGATCGAGTTGGCGAATATCCTCCGCTGACACCGAGCGAATCGAAAGTTTCAGCATATCCTCGGTGGAGCGCGAACGCACCATGGCAGCAGCCGCACCCGACATGCTTCCCGAGTCCGCGCGACGGTTCGTTGTGTTGCGTCCCAGCAGGTTGGTACTCGACAGACGCGCTAGACCGGTCTCGCGGGAGCCGGAGCGCTTCAGGCGCCGTACGTCACCCATACTGGTTTGTTGCAGGTGCAGCATGCTCATGCCCGAGGCGACGCTGGAGCCGCGCGGCAGGCCGTGACCTCCCAGGCGCGGAGACTTGGGCACCTCCAGCTCCAGATTGGTGTCGGGATCTACTTCTCGGGAGACGGATGCCATGTTGATGCGGTAGGCGCGTCCATCCTCCTCGCCCAGAAGTAAGAGCGGGATATCGGGCAGGAAACAAAGCATATCGACTGCGGTCCAGGCTCGGCGTCCATAGAGCACACTCGGGTAGGGCGAGGTGTCGGAGCAGGTGCCCCCGACCATGATTGCCCCCGAGGGAATCGCATGTGCATCATTGCGATAGAGACGCGCGATAAAGTCCACAGTGGGATGCTTGTTCTCCCCGAGAGCGCGCACGGAACCATCGCGGCGGAGAGACTTGCCCGAAATACCGGCCAGTATGGTTGCCACCCGCAGCGTATGCGGAATCAGGCCGCTCACAATGAGGTTGCGCTCGCGATGAAAGTGAGATTCACCAAGAACCAGGAACGAGGGGTTCCAGTGCCACATTTCGCGGGTGAGTTTCAGCAGCAGAGGATTCGGATAGCCGTCGATGGCGGCGTCTGTGCGCCAGTAGCCACCCTCGACGTTCGCCAGCACCACGTCGCCAAATGCCTTCTCTTCGTCGTCATAGTGCGCAATCCCGTCGTTGTCGATACGTGCGAGTTCGGTAACGTCCGGAGCGAGTACACAGGGAACGCACTGCGCATTGTCGAGGCGAACGCCGCCAGCACCGTGCTCAGTCGCCATCTGCGAAATATCCTCAATGAGCGAATACCAGCTCTCAAGGCGACGGTAGTTCAGGAGAGCGGTATCCTCCCATTGGACCTCGTGACAGTCTGTTCCAGGATGAGGTAGTGCAGGCACCTGACGTTTCGCATCCACAATACGCACATAGCCGATGCGTCGGTAGCGGCGGTGTGCTCGAGCCAGCGACACTCGATCCAAGCAGTCCACGATGGTTGCCAGTTGATGTCGACGGGCCTCTGCACACATTCGACGGAACTTGTGCACCCCGCCGAGGATCGTGGCAGGCATCGCTCGATCGACAACGGTGTGCGGTGTCGGCTCGTGCTCATCGAGGCGACGTTCCAGGCAGCCGCTCACGTATATCCCGGTGATACCGCTCGCTGCCAGACGGGGCAGAAGCTCCTGCACCGCATCGAAGGAGCCCCTGGAGAGTAGCGCCCCTGTGGTGGCATCCCAGCGAGCGCCAACCTGGTCAACAGGTATCTCATAGAGGCGATGGGCTCGCGCTCCCCTCGGCTGGACGATGAAGCGGCCGCGCAGGCGTCTAAAGTCCATACCCGGTACATCGGCATAGACAACCGGATGAGCGATTACCAGCGGAGAGGCGACACCATCCGAAGCTCGAGCGATGTACCAGTCGTAAAAGCCCGGCTGCTCGAAACTGCCCAGATGAACGAGGATGCTCTCGCCCTGCACGCTGATGGGGTAGCTTTGCCAGTGTCCATGACAAGCGGCCCAGAGTGCGTGTGTGCCTACGGGAAGCTCCTGTTCCGCTTCCTCTTCCGCGTTTGTCCAGTCTTGAGCGGTCTGCTCTCGTGAAGGCGACGTGCTTGTCGCATTCGGGCCTGTCTCTGTAGCCAACGACGGTTTTCGTTGTTGCGGGCCATCTGAGCTGGGCGAACGCGGAGGTCGACTACCTCCGAGCTGCAGACTATTCGTTGCCTGTTTGCTCAGCACTTCACGAGTATATCCATTCTTGTTTTTGTTTGGCCAGGGCCGAAACAGACGCAACACGGCACGTTGTGGTTGGAAGGCCTCGCGATCTGCTTCGCTCGCAAATGGAATGCAAACTGTGACCGGTTCTCCGACACAAGTCACGGCTACAGGAAGCGCATCACCGGCGAGTTGCAGCGGGTGCCCATCGTACAGCACACTGAGCAAGACGACGGCGCGATCTCGCACGTCTTCGCAGTGATGGCCCAGTGCCGAAACCAGGGCCTTTTCAACTTCGAGGAGTGTCTGGAGCCGTTCCCAGCCAGCAGACGAAAAAGGCGCCGGCGGCTTGTTTGCACCGCGCCCGGATGCACCGCCTCGCGCCCCGTCCTCATAGGTGACCCAGGTGCTGCGTTCGAGTAGCAGCTGCTGGACCTCATCCAGCACGTCCTGGACGGGCTGCTCATCGACCAACGAGGAGAGTCGCGGAAGCCACGCTGACCAGCGTCGCTGGTTCACCGGCGTACCTCGAGAAAGCGCTGGTCGTTGTTCCCGCCAACCACCACGCTGTGTGCTGCCTGGCATTACGTTGCCTTTTTGCGAAAACTCGGTGTGTGTCACCAGAAGCAAGGTGCAACAACAATAGCAACAACAACAACAACAACAACAACAGAATAGAAGAACAGCAACCGAGCGCTCTTATTGCCCGTGTCCGAGAGCGCACACTCTTCGATAGCCCTCTCCACAAAACGCTGTCCTCCCGAGTGTGTACCAGTGCTCGTGATACGAACGAACACGAACTTGAAGAGCGTTGCACCGATGAGCAGTCCACCGGGGCACCGAAACGAGTGGTGCATCAGACGTTCTCTGCCGTCCGTCGCGTCTGCGTCGGCGCTTGTCATGTCAATTGCGTTCCACCCCAGCAGCAGCAGCAGCAGCAGCAGCAGCAGCAGCAGCGCAGGCGATTGACATCACTTATGTCATGCGGATTCTGGATTATAGACAAATCGCCGGTAGGATGGATGCTCTCCGGAATCGTGCCAGGAGGACTGCATTCCTTCGTGGGGTCGTCAGGTGTACCGTAGTACTCAGATGGATGAGGAATACTGAAAGAAGGAGCTGGATGCTTACCGCTTCAAAAGCTGGTTTTGGCAGAGCGTGGTTCAAATCAATGGTAGAAAAGTTCACGGTTGAATAGTTTCGGGAAAGCAGAAGCGATCCTGGTAGCAGCTGGGGGCGTCTCTGCTGCTCTACTGCTTGTTCGTGTGATCCTGGGAACACTGGGATACAGTCCGGAAAAATACTCTAGTTCTATCACGGCCATTTTCATCGAAATAGCAACGACATCTTGACTGGAAAGTTGCGATCCGTGCACAGTGTAGGGACGTTGGTTTTCTTCTTCAGTTGGTGAGGCTTGCTTCGGATGAAACAGTTGGAGTGTAGATGGGTATTCGAGGAGCAGGGCGCCCGTTGTATCGACGATCGATCTCGATCGGAACGAGGTATTCTTCATCCTCTGATCTAGCTGCAGTGGATTCATTTGGCGGCCTCAGTACTGGCCCGTAGATAAGGCTCATACAACAGGATCTATTTCGTCGAATGATCGAAGACTTTTCCCGGCTTCTGGCAACGTCCTTCCATTGGATTGCATGGTAATTTACGCTTACTGTTGCGTTGAAGCTCTTCGCCGATTCTATCGGTGAAGAGCTGCTCCCACTCAGTTGGATCACCTCAGCTCCGTGGGTCTCTTTTTCGGTACCACACATCTCGTCGTATTGATGGCAGCGTTGAAGCGTTGGGTCATGAATTTCATGCGTTTATTGCGTCTGGTGGGACTCACCAATGCAACGAGTCCTCGAACTCGAGACCTTGATGCCGGTTTGTGCTCTGTCATCGCTCCGTATTTTTCTGTCGCCGAAGCCATGCCCTGCCCTCGGTCCATCTCGACCTTCTACAGTGGACAGCCCAGATCATTCCTTCGGTATTGTATTTCTTCAAAAATGAACACGTTTCTTGCTACTCTTAGGTACACACCATCCCGGAGCGAGGAGGACTTGTGGAAGAAACACGAAATGCGCCCCCGGAGTAAAAACGTATGGGGGACGCTTCAGCGATTCGCCCAGTTTTGCAATCATTATGTTTGGCGATTAGGAAACGCTCCTTCGATGGGGATGAACCACGGAACCTACTGTGGAATGAAAAACCGCTCGACATCTATAAAATTCACAAAAGCTCGAACGCAAATGGAATTGTCAAATACCACATCGTCCAATAGGGGGACGTCGCCAGACGCCAGGCACCAGTCTGCAATGATTTGACAAAGTGATTGGTGCTGTTGCATGGGCCTCCACTACCAGCGAACCTGAGGCCGCAAAATGAATCCCCTGCACCCAGAATATATCATGCTATCGTTCTCTTCGAGTTCATTCGGACATGCAACGGGCATCCTTTCCGACATACCCATATACGCTCCGAGCGCTTCGTCCGAAGCAAGTCTCATCGACTGGGAAAACAAACCGACGTTCATGTGCTTTATCTGGATAGCGACGTTCCCGGAATTCCGGAGTTGCCATTTCGGTAGAAGTCTGATTACTGTGGTATGTCTGACCTGACTAATGAAAGCAGTCCTCGATGCACACTTCAGTAAAGAATCTATCCTACAGGCAACTCATCCACATTCCATCCGGTATATTGCATCCTGAGGTCGATCGCCTGCTAGTACACCACAGCGAGGGTGCAACGAAATTGAGTTGAAATCAAAGAAGCGGACTCGAGGGTACGGCGCTGCGCCAGCATCCACGTTTCCCTTGTGCCGTAAAGGAATTCCTTTGCACAGCAACGCCATCGCCCGCCCAACAGCGCGGCACGCGCCCTGCCGTAGGGCGCAGCGTTTGACACGAATCGACATCACCTTGCGCATATGTTGCTGGAAACGATGACCGTGGGGCCGGATGATAAAGACGATTTGGGGCAAACTGCACTGGTATCCGGGCAGGATCCACAAGATGGAGTTGCGTCAGATACAGAGGAACAGTTTTGGACGCTTGTTCAACAGGTAAGCGCTTTGTGCGGGCAGCCACCGGAGTCGGCTTCTGCCCAGCGGCTGCTGGAACTGCTCCAGCGACTGGCCAAGTTGTGCAGTGTTGAAGACTTTGGTCGGTTTTTGAACGACCTGAAGACCAATGACTGGTTGAATCAGGCGTATGGCACCGAGACGAACGAACGAGAACTGCTGAACGGCTTCACTGCTCTGTCTGGAACGGTGCGCAAAAGCCCGGTGCCGAACACAGGGTCGCTGCCTGCCCACCTCCGGGCCGTTGGTACTTCCCAACAAGACCTTTTACTGCCGTTGCGGCAGAACCGATTGCTTCGCGCAGCCTTGCAAGCTATTCGCTTGGCTGGTCGGGGTTCCAGTGTCGAACGCGCGCTCATCCAGTGCCTCGCGCAGCCAGACGTTGCTGCTGGGGAGCGGGGTCAGCTCATGTGGCCGTCGTGGGCGCTCGCTGAGCACCCTGCAGGCTTCACGGATATTGATGGCGGCGCTGACGCGGAGCGCTCTCTGACAGAAGGGTTAGAAAGCGAACGCGTTGCCATAGAACAGTGGCTCGACGCGCTCGAGCAGCAGGAACAGCGCATAGAGCGCCGCCTGCAAGAGCGCTACGAGCTTTTGCAGCATGCGACCGAGGAGGAGCACGACACCATCAAGTTGGAGATAGAGCGACGTGCACTGCAGCTGCACCATCGCCAGCGAAACATTCGGCGAGCGCTGCTGAATGAAATGTACCTGTTGGTTGCACCCGTCGAAACCGAGGCGATTGCGTCCTACTATCGCCAGCGACGGGATCCACTGGCAGAGTACGGCATCACAAGTGAAGCTGTGGAATTCGGAGCGCTGGTCGCAGCCAGTCGACGAGCTGCGCGGCAACGCGAGAATGAAAAACTCGCGTACCAACGTCACCGGGCCGAGCAGGAGGAGCGTCGACGGGCCCGGCACGCCCGGTACCTCGAGAGCCTTCTCGAGCACGGCAAGTCTTTCCGCGATGCTCGGACGCAAATTAACCAGGAACGTCAAGCCGTGAACAGGGCACTGCACAAGCACTTTCGCGACCGCATGCGCGAGGAAGAGCGTCGAGCTCGTCGTGAAGAGCAGGAACGGCTCCGAGCGCTTCGAGCGAACGATGAAGAGGCGTACCTGCGCATGCTGGATGCAACCAAGAACAGTCGCATCATGGAGGTGCTTCGCCAGACGGAGAACTATCTTTCGTTGATCACCGCCAAGGTGCAGGCACAGAAAGATGTCGTCGGAGTGAACGAAGCCGTGGACGCACAAGGACTCGTGGGTCTCAAAGCGCGCGAGGCTGCCCGCAAGGCACAGGCTGCCCAGCGCAAACAGTTGCGCGAACAAGAGCGTCGAATGAGAAACGCGACGGACGCGACAGCTGCCGCTGTCGATGATGGCGTCGACGACAACGACTATGATGATGATGGCGTCGACGACAAGGACGACACCCAAGCACCCGCGGAAAATATGCTCGATGCCATGCGGCGGCGACGAGAAGAGTACTACCAGCAGACCCACTCCATTGGAGAGCTCGTGGAGCAACAGCCGAGCTCCCTGCGTGGAGGCCAACTCAAACCCTACCAGATCGAAGGTCTGCAGTGGATGGTTTCCCTCTACAATAACAATCTGAATGGCATCTTGGCAGACGAAATGGGTCTAGGTAAGACGATCCAGACGATTGCGCTGTTGGCGTACCTCATGGAGTACAAAGGGGTCCAGGGGCCACATCTCATTGTCGTGCCGCTCAGCACGCTCAGCAACTGGGTCCGCGAGTTTCGAGCATGGGCACCCCATATGAAAATGGTCGTCTATCGGGGTGACAAGAGCGCGCGTCGCATGATTCAGCAATACGAGATGGCCTCTGGTCAATACAACGTACTGTTGACGACCTATGAATACTGCGTACGGGACCAGCGAGCGCTCTCGCGGATCTTTTGGAAGTACATTATTGTCGACGAGGGTCATCGCATGAAGAACACCCATTGTCGCTTGGCGATGACACTCGGTGTCAAGTATCGCTCGCGAAATCGACTTCTCTTGACCGGCACACCGCTCCAGAACAATCTCACCGAACTGTGGGCGCTCCTTAACTTTCTACTTCCGAACATTTTCAATAGTGTCGATACCTTCGAGTCCTGGTTTAGTGCGCCGTTTCAGAGCCTGGGTACTGGCGACCAGCCGGAGCTCGCCGAAGAGGAGGTTTTGCTCATTATCAACCGATTGCATCACGTTCTTCGCCCATTTTTACTTCGACGTCTCAAAACGGATGTAGAGGATCAGTTGCCCGAGAAACGCGAACACGTGCTGCGCTGCGATCTATCTATCTGGCAAAAGATCCTCTACCGCCAAGCGAAAAGCAACATCGGGGTGGTGCTCAACGCCGGCGGCAAGCCACGTCTTTTCAACAATGTGGTCATGCAGTTGAAAAAAGTGTGCAATCATCCGTACCTCTTCTATGATTGGGAAGAGGTCAGCGCCCTGGATCCGCTGTGGATCGTGCGCACGTCGGGCAAGTTCGAGCTCCTCGACCGTATGCTGCCCAAACTGCGTCAGTCAGGACATCGGGTGCTCTTGTTCAGTCAGATGACGATCCTGTTGGACGTGCTCGAGGACTTTTGTAAGCTGCGCAACTTTAGTTACCTGCGCTTGGACGGCAGTACCAAGGCCGAAGAGCGTCACGAGATGCTGGAGCTGTTCAATGCGCCCGATAACGATATTTTTCTCTTCATGCTATCGACGCGTGCCGGTGGTCTTGGCCTGAACCTGCAGACCGCAGACACGGTGATTCTCTTCGATTCGGACTGGAATCCGCAGGCCGACTTGCAAGCCCAAGACCGTGCCCATCGGATCGGGCAGCGCAACGAGGTACGTGTGTTTCGTCTCATCTGCGCGGATACGGTCGAAGAGCGTATCCTCGCCGAGGCCAATCGGAAGCTCAACATGGACCGTCAGGTCATTCAGGCCGGCAAGTTTAACCAGAAAGCAACCGACCAGGAGCGACGGGCAATGTTGGAAGAGCTGCTGCGGCAACAGGAGGGTAACGAAGCAGCAGCCGACGTTCCCGACGACGAGACCTTGAACGAGTTGCTTGCGCGCACCGAGGCCGAACTAGAACTCTTCGAGCAAATCGACGTGCAACGGCGCGCGCAACCAGAGCTCTACCCGCCGCTACTCATGGATGAAAACGAGTTGCCGGACTGGGTCCGCCAGAATCAAGATCAAACAGACTCGGGTGCCGACGGGTTCGCCTCCGGTACCGACACCGGTCGGAGGCGACGCAGTGGCAGCAGCGAGGCCGACGACTCGACCTCGATCGATCGCGAGTCGCGCCGTCGACGCGCTGCACGAACCCGCACAGTGTTGTATGACGACGGCCTCACGGAAGGGGAATGGCTGCGTCTCTTGGAACGTGGCAAGACTGCAGACGATTTCGAGAGCGCCATTCGGGAACGCCGTCACCGCAAAGAGATGAGACGGCTGCGGTATCAGGAGACCGTGCGTCGCAAACGACGCCTCCTGCGCGGCCTGAACCCCGACGACAGCACACCCGACACTTCGACTTCGTTCGCAGAGAACGATAACGATAACGATAACGACGACGACGACGAAGAGGATGCATCTGCACATCGAAGCGCATGGCATCGTCGCTCAGCGGGTCAAGAGCATCCACGCGACCGCCGTCGCCATGTAGCGGCACGCGAAAGTGCTGCGCCAGAGTTACCACCACCACCACCAGCAGCAGCAGCAGCAGCAGCAGCAGCAGCGGCAGCGGTCGTAGACACCAGCGACCTGAATCAACAGGGTGCCGTCCAGGTCGTGCGCCGCAGACGCGGCCGCCCGCCAGGTCGACGCGCCGCCGCCGCCACAACCACAACCACAACCATATCCGCTCGTCGCTCAGCAGCAGCGAATGCGTCGGTCACTGCCTCGGACTGGCCGATACTCGTCGACGATAACACGAACAACAACACCTACGATAATACGACTGTATCTGCTTCAAGTACGGCTACCAGCGAGCGCAGCGCCCGCACCACATCGACAGCAGCGCGCGTGAACGCAACGCGGCATCGCCAGGGCGCCGATGCGTCATCATCCGTGCGTGCACGCATCGCGGGGACACGCATCGAGACGGACAGCATCGATGAGCACTCGGAACATTCGAAGCATTCGGAACATTCGAAGCATTCGGAACATTCGGATGATGATGATGCATCAGCGCCTGCAATGATCAGGGTGCGCATCGCAGGCTACGGCATGGATGCACAGCGTCAACGGTAAACGCATTGTAACCTATGCTACAAACTTGTGATACACAAGTGACGTTGCGGCGCTCGGGTGCAGTTTACGTGATCAGGTGCGGATGCGCGTGGACGATGACAAGCGTGTGCAGCCGACGACGCGGATGTGAACTCGCGTCGCGTCAGCGGCGCTAGAGCCTCTAGAACTGCTTCTTCTGACGCTTGGTTATGGAGGCGGTGAGGTCGCTTGCTGCTCGCTTGCTGTTGCATTCTCCATGGCGCCTGATGGCTGTGCATGGGCCAGGGTGCGCCACGCCGCTGGTGTGAGCGTGTCCAGCGCAAAGGCTTCGATGCGCTTCACGGGTTGTGCTGGAGCAACTGCAATCGATGCAAGCACCTGGCCCGTCAGCACCGGCACCCTGACCACGGAGCACTGGGGCGTCGCAGGAATCCGAGCGAGGCTCACGTCCAGCGCCTTGGCGACAGCTTCGCGCTCGCTCCAGGTCAAGAGCAGTTGCTGTGAGAGCGTTGCGAGCGTGTCTGGTGCTGGCGCTTGGAAGGTGTCAAGTCCGAGCCGCCGCGCCAGCCCAAGCGGGTCGCGGATTCGACGGTCCAGGTGCTCAACGTCGCAACCGATGGCTGAGGTCGGCCCGGTGATCGCCAGCACGGCCCAGTCCCGGGTGTGGGACGTGTTAAAGCGCACATACCCGTTCTGGAGGAAGGGTTTGCCTGTAGCCGTGCGTGCAAGGGCCACAGATTGCGGTACGCACGCCTGCGGCTGGTAGTAGCGCGCGAGCACCGCCCGCCAGGCCGCTCGACAGGTACAAAACTCCCGCCGCCGACGCGCTGACTGCGACTGTTGTGCGTACGCCCGCTCGTCCTCGCTTAGCCAGTCAAGAGGCAAATCGACCCGAGACCAACATAAACGCCAGAGGTGGACCACACCGGGTTCCAGGTCCTGCCACAGGCTTTGCAGCGCCCCAGCGGGCTTGAGAGGTGGCGGGACCCAGGCCCTGCGTACCAGTGTCATGTGCACTGGTTTGCGTGTGTGTGCATGTGCAAGTGCATGCACACGCACGAACAAGCACAGACTATTAGCCAACGAACCTCTTTTACGCGCACGCACCAGCAGGCAGGCAGGCAGGCAGGCAGGCAGGCGGACTCGGTCTCTGTGCCAGTGCCGACACTGACGGCTATGCAGCAGACCCCGATGTCGTCGACGTCGATGTCGAAACGAAGGAAGACGCTAGCGCGGCATTCGCTAGGCGTGCCGCTCGCTCCAGCAGCGGTCGAAGCCCTGCAATTTCCTTTTTGTCTGTTAATATACTATCATGTAAAGCTATGAGTGCTTTGTCCAGATAATAGATGTTTCGTTCAGGATCCCCCTCTCGAATCGACGCTGTCCTATCAGCGTCCTGCTGCTGCTGCTGCTGCTGCTGCTCGATTGGTGAAAGCAATCGACAGGAGCCGCGTGCTGCGTCCGGTTTGCCACCACCGCGTCCATGCCAAGGGGCCAGGGTTTCGGTCAACCATCGGCTGCAGTCAAGACCAGCGCGCTGCGCCTCGTACGCGGCGACACATCCAACAAGGCATTCGTCGTTGCGCTCCGGCGATGCAATCAGAAGCGCCCATACCCCGCTGCCTAGACGTTTGAGGGCGCTCTGAAGCATGCCCTGCAGGATCCGGCGATCACCGTCAATAGGAAGCGCAGCCACAACAACGGGAACCTGCCGTACTGGTGAACCTGCGTCCTGCTGCGGATTGTTCACGAGCCGTACGAGCTCATCCACGAGAGCCTGCTCGCGAGCCGCGGCTACCTGCTTCGCTTGCTTCCGAGCCATCCGCTCCCAATAGTCCAGACGTTGTCGAAGGCGCTCCTTCTCCGACGCCGATATGGTGATCGCCTTGAGCGACTCGGCCAAGGTCGTCAGCAGATCAACGGGCGGCATGGAAGCATCCACAGAAGCGCCGCTTGCACCATTCTCAGCCGCGGACCCTACAGGCACCGGCGGAAGGCGACTGGCAAGACCTCGCGCGAGTGCCATGCACTCGAGCGCTGAGGCCCCGGTACGGGCCACCACGCGTCGGATGCCTTTCGCAATCGCGCCCTCTTCCACGAGACAGAAGGCGTGCGCTTCCCCGGTGCGCTGTAAATGGGTGCCCCCGCACAACTCAATCGAATACTGGTCCCAGTCGGATTGCACAGGAGCCGCAAGCACTTTCTCCACCGGTGCTCCGATGCATACGACACGAACCTCACTGGGGTAGGTCTCACCGAATACCGCGCGCAACGATCGTATCTGCTTCGCGGTTGTCAGAGAGACCTGCTGTGTGTAGACCACGAAATTGCGAGCGATCACTTCACGACAGCACTGCTCGATGCGCTCTAACTCGGCAGCGGTGAGCCCACGGCCGTACGCAAAGTCAAAACGGAGCTTTTGTTCATCAACCAACGAACCTTTCTGGTCACACTGCTGGCCAAGGACTTGCCATATTGCCCAGTTCAGGATGTGCGTAGCGGTGTGGTTCGGCGCCACCAGCGCCCGTCGTTCGTAGTCCACGTGCGCGATCACTCGCTCACCGACTGCGATGCGACCGTAGCCGATATGGACGACATAGCCGCCAAAAGATTGCACGTTGATTACGTGAAACCGCTCATCCAGACGGCCGGTGTCTGCGACCTGGCCGCCAGCCTCTGCGTAGAAGGGCGTTCGATCCAGAATGACGCCAACACAGGCGTCGTCACCGGTCTCTGCAGCCGGCAAAAATCCCTCGGAGCCAGCGTAGATCGCCAATACGGTACATTCGAGCGGTTCGTACCACTGATACTTGTGCGAGTCGTCTGTTGGTGAAATCTTCCATTGCTCAGAGAGGACAGCAAGCGGCTCTGGTCCGAGCACGAGCGCTTCTGCCGCTCCGAGCCGTTTCCGATGAGCAGCACTCGACTGCGCGCGTTGACGAGCCATTTCGGACTCGTATGCCTCGACGTCAACTTCAAGGCCCCGTTCCCTCGCCAGAATTTGGGTCAAATCCAGCGGAAAGCCCATCGAGTCATACAGAAAGAAGGCCTCTTTGCCAGGAAAGACGCGCTCACCCGCCGCGACGAGCGCCCGTGCAGTCTCGTGGAAACGATCCAACCCGCGTTTCAACGTCATACTGAATGCCATCTCCTCCTCTTGAATGACACCAGCGATGTAGTCAGCCTTTGCAGCCACCTCAGGGAACGTCGTTTGATAGAGCCGTGCGACGTCCGGAACGAGCCGGTGTAGAAAACCGCGGGGTGCGTTCAGAAACTGCTGCCCGTAGCGCACAGCGCGGCGCAGGATTCGGCGCAGAACGTAGCCTCGACCTTCGTTCGAGGGTACCGCCCCATCGGCGATGCCAAACGTCAGGGTGCGTATGTGATCGGCAACAACTCGATAGGCAGTGTCGGTGAGTGCAGAGTCGGTGGCACCCAGCCGACCAGCGTACGCTTCACTCGATCCAGACTCTCGCTGAATCGCTGCAAACAGAGGCGCAAACAGATCGGTGTCGTAGTTTGAGGATTTTCCCTGCAGAATTGCGCAGAGACGTTCCAGTCCCATGCCGGTGTCGACGTGACGCGCAGGCAACCGACGCAACTGTCCGTCTGGTTCCCGGTTGAACTGGATCAGCACGAGGTTCCAGATCTCGATCAGCGACTCGTGACCGGCATTGACTAGGGCAGCAGCTTGGTGCGCGGGTCGACCCCGAACGCGGTCATAGTGAATTTCCGTACAGGGACCACAGGGTCCCGTCTCGCCCATTTCCCAAAAATTATCCTTGGTTCCGAATGGAAGCACTCGCTCTGGTGGCAGGTAGCGCAGCCACTGGTCACGAGTATCAAGGTCGGCGGGCAACTGGTTCGCAGCGTCTCCACCAAAGTAGGTTGCGTAGAGCTGGTCCGGATCGAGTCCGTAGACGCGGGTCAGTAGGTCCCATGCCCAGTTGATCGCCTCGGCGTTGAAGTAGTCGCCGAACGACCAGTTGCCGAGCATCTCGAAAAAGGTGTGATGATAGGTGTCCCGGCCGACATCGTCCAGGTCGTTGTGCTTCCCACCGGCACGCACGCACTTTTGGGTGTTACACGCGCGTTTCAGGCCGAATAGCGGTGAGGTCGGATCCACCCGACCCAGGAACAGGGGCTTGAACTGGTTCATACCAGCGTTGGTGAAGAGCAGTGTCGGGTCATCGAAAGGCACCACTGGAGACGACTCTACGAAAGTGTGTCCCCTGTCGATGAAATAATCGATGAATGTTTGACGCACACGAGAACTGGGCCAGCAAGCGGGAGTTGTCGGTGCGTCTGCGCTTGGAGCCGCCTCTGAATCTCCACGAGCAGGTGCCATTGAAACTTAGGCTTGGAAGATTGAGCTCGAAAAGTAGCCAATAAATGCTAAGTGCGCGCGTCGTATAACGCGTCCCGGATTACCGATCAGTGAACAGAGTACAAAGTTCACTGAGCACGCCGCAAACGCTTCAGCGTCGAAGCTAGGAAGCACAAAAAACACAAATCTTTGCGTCAATAGATGACACAGGAGAGAGCCGATGAGCCAGCGCCGGCGATTTCTAAACACCGAGCGTCTTTCAAACGAAAAACGTTGCTGCCGGCAGCAGTACGCAGTAGTGGCGAGAAATACGCTCTAGATAAGAGGTCTCTGACTGAGGTGCAAACTCTGTCACGTCTTTTTGGAGCGGCCATCTACTCCTGCTTCCATGGTTTTCTCATATAGTTCAACTTTTAGTGATTGTCCAATAAAGATCTCTCTTGTCCACAATGGGGGCTTCTTTCCATCACCGCACATTTCCTTCCACTGCATGCGGCGTTCAAGTCTCAATGCACAAACGCTATGCGTTTCTCGCCATTCGTAGTTGTACTTTCTAATGCGAGCAATCCTCGAACTTTCGCCCTTCTTTCCATTTGCTCTTCGGTCAGCGGTCCGTACGTTTGTATATCACCAGGGCTCCGCTGG
>Ga0078972_1010012_pt1 | contig 18118 bp, 12 predicted proteins | sample YelNatPaOPGAMG01_FD_67568 | JGI IMG/M metagenome (GOLD analysis project Ga0078972, IMG submission 67568) | Hot spring thermophilic microbial communities from Obsidian Pool, Yellowstone National Park, USA - OP-RAMG-01 (SPADES assembly) (version 2) | ecosystem: Environmental > Aquatic > Thermal... | reverse complement strand
TACAGCGGGGCGGGGGGTGTTGTTTAAAGGTGGCGAGCGGGGGTTGTCTACCCCCAGTTTGTTCAACCGGGGGTTAAACCCCCCCCGCTCGCCCATGTCTGTGTCAATCTCTGCCGCGTCCTGTATAACAAGTTTACAAGTTCCCGGTAAGGCCTGCCTGTGCCGTCTCTCTTGAGGTTGCCTCATGTCGCCGTTGATTCAATCTGCCTGTCCAGGATGTAAGAAGCAATTGCACATCCCGGTCGAATGGCTTCATCAGCCGATCCGTTGCAAACACTGCGGCATGGTCCTGCAAGTCAAACAGCGGCGACCTTCTTCCCAGAACTCGTCAACCCCGCCTCAAAAGGCCTCGCCCTCGCAACCTTTCGCGTTCCCGTCCCACGAGCCAGTCGCGATGCGCACCAATCGACGCCGACGCCAAAGCGTCGGCTGGTGGAAGGGGCCAGCCTTGGCTCTCGCCGCTGTCTTCAGTCTCGTCCTTGCAGGTTTTGGCGCCTATCTCTACCGAGACCGTCTGGCCGCTCTGCTGCCAACCGAAGAGGAGTCTGCCGCCCAGGACAACCAAGACCGTGGCGCCGTGGTGCAGAAGTTGCCGAAGACAACGAAAGCTCCACCCAAAAATCAGCCTCATCCGGCAAGCACTCTCTTTCCGCGCCGTGCCTTGATTATCAGCATCCACGATTACCTCTATGCCAACCCTCTGCAAAACGGCATACCCGGCCAACAAGGGAATAACCTCACGAATTTCATCAGCGACCTCAACCAAGGCCTGCATATCCCGCTCAATCAAATTGCGCTGCTCAGCGACGATGCTGGGCCGAAGTGGGGTGCGCGGGCGCCAACTAAAACCGCCATCGAGAAGACCCTGACGAACTTCCTGGACAGCTCGCGGCCGCAGGACCGCATTTTGGTTTTCTTCTTTGGCCATGCGGCGGAGCTGGGCGAGGACGCTTATCTCGCTCCTATCGAGGGCGAGCTGGACCGGGCGGAGACCCTCATTCCGCTCAAGTGGGTTTACGAGCAATTGGCCAAGTGCAAGGCGCGACAAAAGGTACTGGTGTTGGATGGTAATCGCTACAATCCAACCTTCGGTCAAGAGCGTCCCGGCGGCGAAGAAATGGGCCCGAAGTTGGACGCCTTGCTAAAGACGCCGCCGGCAGGCGTCCAGGTCTGGTCGTCGTGTATTGCCAAGCAACGCTCGTTCGCCTTAGACGACTTTCCCATGGGCGTTTTCCTGGAAGGTTTGCAAAAGGCCCTGCAACAAGGCGGCAGAGGCAAGATTCAAAAACCCGATGACGCCTTGCCTTTGGATCACTTCGTCTCCCTGGTCAATAAGTTCATGAAGGACGAACTAAGCAAACATAAGCTCGAGCAGGTGTCGCGTTTGACCGGCAAGGAGGCGGATACGGCAGCTGCTTACGATCCGAAACAGCCACCGCCCCCGCCTGCGAAAACTGCCCTCGTCAGTCCGCCGGCTGACATTGAGCAGAACAAAAAATGGGTCGAAGCCGTTCTCGATCAGATTGGTACGCCGCCGATCAAGGTCACGCATGAATTGCCTTTGCGCTACGACGCCTTGCCGCCGTTTCCTGCAAAGGCGCTCAAGAAATACCAGGACGATTCCCCGAACCCCAATTCGCCGCTGCGCCAGGCAGTCCAGAATGCTCGCGCGGTCCTCTGGGCCATTTATCCTGGCCAGGCGCCCAGGCCGCTGAGCGTCGAAGTGAACCTGGCGCGGCGAAAATATCCCGTGCAGCTCAACGTCCTTAAAGACGGCTACCGGGCTCCCGCCGGCGGCAACGCCGAGAAAGAGTTCAAGGATCGTGTTGAAAAGGACGAACGCAAAGTCGCCATGCTCCTGCGCGCCCTCCAAGACACCCTGAATGAGTTGACCGATCCCAAGGTTGTCGAAGCCAGAGAAAGCGAGAGCAAACGCTGGCAGGCCAACTACGATTTTATGCTGGCGCGCGTGCAATTGGAGTATGCGTATTTGGTCGAGTACCAATCGATGCTCGGCTCGATACGCAAGGAGTTCCCGCCGCGTGATCCGAATTTGCATGGCGGCTGGAAGTTGGCGTCGCAGCCGCGATTGCAAGGCGACAGCATCGGCAAGAAAATGGCCAAGGAAGCACAAAAGCTGTTGGATAAGATCATCAAGAGCAACGCCGGTACCCCGTGGGAAGTGCTGGCCAAGCGCGAAAAACTCACCAATCTCGGCCTGGAATGGCAGCCCACGAAATAAAACCCGCCCCAAGCGTCCACAAAAGGCAGCTCGGGCGATGCGGCGCACGGGTTTATATCGGCAAATCCAACTCAAACGTACAGCCATCGCGGAACGATCCCTGCTCCTCCACGAAGATGCGCGGCACTGCCCGCAGGTGCGAGCCGGTGAGCGTGTAATCGTTGTAGGACCATCGGCCGCAATGGGTGACGCTGCCCGCGCAAATGACGGGGAACGGCGTGCGTTCCGAACCGGGATGATAATAAGGCTCGTGGCGATGACCATGAAGCCATAGCACGACGCCGCCGCGTTGGGCGACGGAAACGAGATCATCCAGATCGCGCAGGCCGTGGAAAGCACGTTCACGCCGACCCTCAGCGAGCCAGATGGGATAATGCGTTACAAGGATGCGCGGTCCTGATTCCAGGCCGGCCAACAGTTTTTCCAGCCGTGCTAGTTGGGCAGCACCAACGCGGCCGCGGGCGTCCCAGTACAGGCGATTGGCGCTAGAAGAATTGACAGCCACCAGCCACACTGGTCCCACACGCTGGGCGAACGGATAGACTTCTTCGCCGATACGCTCGCCAGACTGCCAGGGAGCGAAGTAGTGCTCGAAATGGCCGCTGCGCATGGCGGCGCGCGTGCAGTAATCGTGATTGCCCGGCACGGCCAACCCCGGCGGTCCTTCTCCGACGCCCAGAAGTTCCGCTGCTCTGCGCATCTCCTCTCCAAAGCCCAGCGCAGTAGCGTCGCCAGAAAAGACGAGGTGATCGAAGTTCCGCTGTTTCAGTTCCTGGCGTAGTGCGGTCAGGATGCGCTCGCTATGGCGGAAGTTTTTGCCGCGACCGAGCAGCGAGAGATTGATCCACGCCGACATCCGCTTGTTCCACCAGTCACTCAGCTGCCAGGAACAGTCTGGCGCCGTGATGTGGAGATCGCTGAAATGAGCGAGGCGGATAATAGCGACTCCCCCTTACCGAACCGCCGCACCCTCAAGGGATGCCCTCGGGGGTGCGGCGAACGAACCGGATCTGGCGCTCAGCTCATGTTCATGCTGAGCAAGAATTCGGCATTTGACTTGGTTTTCTTCATGCGGTTGACGACCAGTTCCATCGCTTCGACAGGGTGCATGTCGGCCAAGACGCGACGCAAAGCGCGGACACGTTCGACCTCGTCGGGATGCATCAATAACTCTTCCTTGCGAGTGCCGGAGCGGTTGATGTCGATGGCCGGCCAGACGCGCTTATCGACGAGGCGGCGGTCCAGGTGCAATTCCATATTGCCGGTGCCCTTGAACTCCTCGAAGATCACCTCGTCCATGCGTGAGCCGGTGTCGATCAGGGCCGTGGCCAAGATGGTCAAGGAGCCGCCTTCTTCGATATTGCGGGCGGCGCCAAAGAAGCGCTTGGGTTTCTGCATGGCGTTGGAATCCAGACCACCCGACAGCAGTTTACCGCCCGAAGGCGCTTCGGTATTGTGGGCGCGGGCCAGGCGCGTGATCGAGTCGAGCAGGATGACCACGTCGCGGCCGTCTTCAACCAGCCGCTTGGCCTTCTCCAGGGCGATGTCGCTGACGTGAACATGTTCCGACGCCGGCTCATCGAAGGTACTGGCGACGACCTCGGCATTAGGTCCGGCCACGGTACGGACCATGTCGGTCACTTCTTCGGGCCGTTCGTCGATCAACAGCACGATCAGATAACATTCGGGGTGGTTCTTCTTCAGGGCCAGGGCGATTTTTTGCAGCAGTACCGTCTTACCGGCGCGTGGCGGCGATACGATTAGGCCGCGCTGCCCCTTGCCGATCGGCGTCACCAGATCAACCACGCGAGTGGAAATCTCGTCGCTGGTAGTCTCCAGGATCAAGCGTTTGTCTGGGTGCAGCGGCGTCAGGTCCTCGAAGACGGTCGGCCGCGATTTTTCTTCCGGCGGATGGCCGTTGACCATTTCGACCTGCATGAGGGCGAAGTTTTCTTGACCCTCGATGGGCAGGCGAATCGGTCCTTCGATGACCAGGCCGGTGCGTAGGCCGAGCCGACGGATCTGGCTGGGCGATACATAGATGTCTTCGGGAGAGGCGAGGTAGTTGTGCGCGGCGCTGCGCAGGAAGCCGTAGCCGTCTGGCAAGACTTCCAGCGTGCCGGAGCCGCGGGCGATCTCGCCGCGTTCGATCTGACGGCGAACCACAGCCACGATCAGTTGCGCGCGATTCATGCCGGTGTGTTCGGCGATGCCCTCGCGTTCAGCCAAAGCGAACAATTTCGGCATCGGCAGCCGATATAAATCGTCCAGCCGCAGCCCGCCGTTACTCCGTGTCCCTGGGGCCGGCGGAGCACTAGCGGCGGCTGGTGCAGCGCTGGTTGCTGCGGGGGGCGATTGTTGAGGTGCCGTTGCCGCCGCCGCGCTGTCGGCGGTTCGGCGAACGCTACGGCGGCGGGTCAAGTTGCCCGATCCATCGTCGCTGCGAGCGACGGCCATAATGTTATCCTCCGATTGGTTCGAGAACTAGATTCTGGATGAGAGCAAAGTCTTCGCATTCCCCTGGAAGGCAGGAGAACGCTCGATCCACGTTCATCGCAGATCCTTTGTTGGATCCCTTCATGCGCAATACTACGTTTGCGTGCAAACCTTGCGATTCAGGTTAAAGTTGCGGACTTCAAGGAGACCATCCTCCCACGAGGATGGCAGCGAAAAAGTGAAGCCAGCGGTCAGGGTATTGGGATCAACCAAACCCTGCATTAGTATTGTAACAAACCTTTCTGGATTTTCCAGTGCTTCCGGAAAAAAAAGTTTGGCGAGGCCCCCGCTAGATTGAGGCGAGCGGGGGCAGATCGATATTGCCCTGTTCGCCGCATCTGGTCTATGCTTCGGATACGAGGACACACCAGGCCCAACGGGTCGGCAGGATAAGCAAAGGTTTCTTTCCTTCTTACTTGCCTGCGGACCCGTTGGCCGTTTTTTCTTAGGGAGCTATGCACTCGTTGCGAACTGCGCGCGGAAAATGTTTGCCTTTAGGTGCTTCGGCGTTGCCCAACGGCGTCAACTTTGCTTTACTCTGCCGTAACGGCACAGCCGTCACACTGGTCATTTATCCTCTCGATGGTGGTTCGCCGATCGCCGAACTGCCACTTGATCGGCGGCGCAATCGCACCGGCGACCACTGGCACATCCTCGTCGCTGGCTTGCCGCCTTCGTTCACCTACGGCTGGCGCGTCGATGGTCCCAAGGGCCCGGGGCACCATTTCGATCCGTCGATCGTTCTGCTGGATCCTGCGGCCACGGCCTTGTCTGGCGGCGCCCGCTGGGGAGAATCCCCCGATCCGCCCAATCAACGCTTCACCTCCCGCCGCAGTCTGTATTTGCGCCGCCCCTTTCATTGGGGCGAGGACGTTCCGCTCTTGACGCCGCTGGAAGACACGATCATTTACGAGTTGCACGTCCGCGGCTTCACTTGTCATCCCCACTCTGGCGTTGCCCACCCCGGCACGTTCGCCGGCTTGATGGAAAAGATCCCCTATTTGCGAGCGCTGGGCATCACTGCCGTCGAACTGCTGCCCATCCATGAATTCGACGAGTGCGATTGCATCTTCCGCAATCCGGACACAGGCGAACGGCTGCGCAATTTCTGGGGCTACAATAGCATTGCTTTCGGCGCGGTCAAAGCGGCCTACGCCAGCACGGGACCAGAACACGGACAAGTCACCGAATTCCGCGAGATGGTCCGCGCCTTACACGCGGCCGGCATCGAGGTTTATCTCGACGTGGTTTTCAATCACACCGGCGAAGGCGATGAACGCGGTCGCACCTATTCGTTCCGCGGCCTGGATAACCAACTTTACTACATGCTCACACCGCAGGGCCGCTACCTGAATTTCTCCGGCTGCGGCAATACCGTCAACTGTAATCATCCCGTGGTGCGCAATCAGCTGATCCAGTGCTTGCAATTCTGGGTGGCCGACATGCATGTCGATGGCCTGCGCTTTGACCTGGCTTCCGTCTTGGGCCGCGATTACCTGGGCCGCGTCCTGGTCGAGCCGCCTGTGGTGGAGCGGATTGCCGAGGAAAGCGTGCTCACCGATACCAAGCTAATTGCCGAGCCATGGGACGCAGCCGGCCTGTACCAGGTCGGTCGTTTCCCCTTTGGCCGACGTTGGTCGGAATGGAATGGCCTGTACCGCGATCACGTCCGCCGTTTCTGGCGTGGCGAGCCGGGCATGGCAGGGCAGCTGGCGACGCGCCTATGCGGCAGTTCCGACCTCTACGAAAGTTCCGGCCGCAAACCGACTCATTCGATCAATTTCGTCACCTGTCACGATGGCTTCACGCTCTGGGACCTCGTGTCCTACAATCAAAAGCACAATCGCGCCAACGGCGAAGATGAGCGCGACGGCAGCAACGAGAATTACAGTTGGAACTGCGGCGTCGAAGGGCCGACTACCGATCGGGACGTCCTTGCTCTACGCCAGCGCCAGGCGCGGAACTTGATCGCTACATTGTTGCTCTCCCAGGGCGTGCCCATGCTGCTGGCCGGCGACGAATTCTTACGCACCCAACAAGGGAACAACAATGCCTGGTGCCAGGACAATGAAATCTCTTGGGTTGATTGGACGCTGGCCGAACGCAACGCTGGGTTTTTGCGTTTCGTCCGCGAGATGATCGCCCTGCGCAAACGACATCCGGCCTTGCGCCGGCGAGACTGGCTGCGCGATCCCGACGTGATCTGGCACGGCGTTATTCCCTACAAACCCGACTTTTCGCCCTGGAGCCGCAGTCTCGCTCTGGTCTTGGACGGCCGCCGTACCGGCCGCGAGCGGGATCGTGACATCTACATGGTCTTCAACGCTTGGATCGGCACGCTGAATTTCCGCATCCCCCCGGCGCCGCAGGGCCGACCGTGGCACCGCGTCGTCGATACGGCCCTGGACCCTCCCAAGGACATTGTCGGCTTGGACGAAGGGCCGCGGATCGAAGTTGGTTCGACATATCCCGTGGTGCCGTTCTCGACCGTAGTGCTAATCGCCGAGGGATGAGAAGGTCCGCCGCAGGCTGGCTTCAAATCCCAGCACGATGAGGACTTCTCAGGTCCACTTTATCAAATTACTTTAAGAGCAGAAAAATACGTATCTTAACTGGCAGGACCAGGGCAAAAACTTACCACGGTCTGAACTCCTCGCTCTCCATGCACATACAGATCCCCGTCGAGGACTTCGTATCGCCATTCAGCTAATTGCAGCGCTTCGGCCATTTGTTGCACACCGTTACCGCCAAGCGCACTCGGCGCCGCTGTGCCGCCCACCAGGCGCGGGGCGATGAAAATGTGGAACTCATCAAGGGCCGCAGCATCGAAAAACGCCCCCAACACACCGCCGCCGCCCTCGACCAAAACGTTGGTGCAACGCCGGCGGCCCAATTCCTCCAGCAGTGCATCGACCGAAACACGGCCTTGATGGTCCGGCAAAATGAGCACTTCGCAGCCGTGTGACTGGAGGGCGGCTCGCTTGGTCTGCGGCATGCGCTCCGTGGCGGCGAGGATCGTCGGCGTGAGGCGGGCCGTCTGCACCACAAAGGCATCTTCCGGAATGCGGCCCTGGCTGTCGAGAATGATGCGGGCCGGGGTACGGGGACCGGGCGGACGGGCCGTCAGCTGCGGATTGTCGGCGCGGATTGTGCCGACGCCGACGACGATCCCATCCATGCGACCGCGCAGCTCGTGGACACGGCGGCGCGAGGTTTCGTTGCTGATCCAGCGTGAATCGCCGCTACGCGTAGCGATTTTGCCGTCGAGTGTCATGGCCCATTTGGCGTGGACCCACGGCTTGCCGGTCGCCAGCAGTTTCCGATACGGCGCATTGAGCCGCTGCGCCTCTGCTTCGCCGACGCCGAACTCGACGGTGACACCGGCTTGTCGCAGCAATTCCGCCCCTTTGCCGGCAACGGCAGGAAACGGATCGGGCATGGCGGCGACGACGCGGCAGATACCGGCACGGATTATGGCATCGGTGCAAGGAGGCGTCTTGCCGTGATGGCAACACGGTTCCAGTGTGACGTAAAGGGTGGCGCCGCACGCCGCTTCGCCGGCAGCGGCGAGAGCATGGATCTCGGCATGGGCTTCCCCGTAGCGCTGGTGCCACCCTTCGCCGACGAGTTGCCCGTCGCGCACCACGACGGCGCCAACCAAAGGGTTCGGCTCGACCCAGCCGCGGCCCCGTTCTGCCAAGGTAAGGGCGCGGTGCATCCACTTAGCGTCGTCCACGCGTTGTCCCCTGCGCCTCCTTTGACGTCTTACTCGGCTGGCGGCGGTGCCTCGGATGTATCGGCCGTTTGGGCTTGCTCCTCCGAGTCTTCGCGCGCCACCCGGGCGATCGACGCGATTTTGTCGCCTTCGTTGAGGTTCATGATGCGCACCCCTTGGGTATTGCGACCGACGACGCGGATTTCGTGGACGTGCGTGCGATTGACCATGCCGGCGGTGGTGATGAGCATAATATCATCGGGGTCGCGCACCGACACCACGCCGACGACCTTACCGTTGCGTTCCGTGGTGCGGATGTCGCGGATGCCCTTGCCGCCGCGGCGTTGCTTGCGATAGTGCATGGCCGAGCGCTCGTTTTCTCCGGTCGCAGACACTCCCAGCTCGCTGTCTTCGTTTTCTCCGATCGCTGGTGTCGTCGGCTCGTCTTCTTCCTCCGCTTCGATCGGTCCCGCGCCCGTGGTGTTGGCGCCGAAGGGCGTCCGTTTGCCGTAGCCGTTCTCGCACACCGTCAGCAGATAACCTTCTGGGTCGGCAACGACCATGCCGACAACTTCGTCGTCGCCTTGCAAGGTGATGCCTTTGACGCCACGGGCAGCGCGGCCCATAGCCCGGACGTCCGATTCATCAAAGCGAATGGCCATACCGTTGCGAGTGCAAAGCAGTACTTCGTCGCCCGGCTGCGTCAAGACCACATCGATAAGCATATCGCCTTCATCGAGGCTGATGCCGATGATGCCGCCGCTGCGTGGCCGGCTGTACTCTTGTAACGCCGTCTTCTTCACCAGGCCGCGACGGGTGGCCATAAGCAGATGACCGCCAGCGTCGAAACGGCGTACGGGGATCAGACTGGTGATCTTCTCTTCGGGTTTGAGCGCTAGCACGTTGGCGATGGCCCGGCCCGTCGAGGTACGGCTGCCGGCCGGGATGTCGTAGACCTTGATCCAGTACAGTTGGCCGCGATTGGTGAAGCACAACAAATAAGCATGGGTCGATGCGACGAAGAAATGTTCGATGAAATCGTCTTCGCGCGTGGCGCCGCCGGAGACGCCCTTGCCGCCGCGGTGCTGGCTGCGGTAGGTGCTGAGCGGCAGCCGTTTGATGTAGCCGGCATGGCTGATAGTGACGGCGTTGTCCTCTTCGGCGATCAGGTCTTCCATGTCCAGCCGGCCGACTTCGCCGGTGATCTCTGTCCGGCGATCGTCGCCGTACTTGTCGCGCAACTCGCGCAGGTCCTCCTTGATGACCTCGCGGATGTTCTGTTCACTGCTCAACAGGTGTTCATAGCTGAGAATTTTGCCACGCAGGTCGTTGTACTCTTTGAGGATCTCATCGCGTTCGAGGGCGGCGAGTTGGCCCAGTTGCATGCGGACCACGGCCTCGGCCTGGGCCTCGGTCATCCGATAGCTCGGCAACACGCCGATCTCGCGCTGGAGGGCTTGAAAATGCTCTTCGCCTAGCGCCCGGCTCATGACGGCTGCCGCCACTTCGAGACCTTGCAATTGTGCCTTGGCCTCGGCCCGGCTCGGCGAGCGGCGGCAGATGGCGATGACCTCATCCAGCGACGAGATAGCGATGAGTTGGCCTTCCAGGACGTGCGCCCGCCGTTTGGCTTCGCGCATCTGAAACTCGGTGCGGCGGCGAATCACCGAAGCGCGATGGCGGATGAATTCCTCCAGCATCCGCTTGAGCGTCAACAGTTCCGGCCGACCATCCACCAGGGCCAAGAGAATGATGCTGACCGTTTTCTCCAGCGGGGAATACTGATAGAGTTGATTGAGGACTAGGTGCGGATCGGCGTCGCGCTTGAGGTAGATGACCAGGCGTACCGGCTCGCCGTTGCGGGCGCTGGATTCGTCGCGGATATCGCGGATGCCTTTTATCTTTTCTTCCTTGACCAGTTCGCCGATGGCGGCGGCGAGGCGATTGCGCGTCTGCTGATAGGGCACTTCGGTGATAATAATTTGCGGTTGGCCGTTCTCTTCGCGAATGTCGGCGCGGGCGCGGAGGGTGATCTTGCCGCGGCCGGTGGCGTAGCCATCGAGGATTCCCTGTCGGCCGCAGATGATGCCACCGGTCGGAAAATCGGGACCGGGGAGGATTTCCATCAACTCGTGCAGGGTAACATCCGGCTCCTCGATGACCTTGATGGCGGCGTCGCACACTTCGCGCAGATTGTGCGGCGGAATGTCAGTGGCCATGCCGACGGCAATGCCTTCGGCGCCATTGACCAGCAGGTTGGGGAATTTGCTGGGCAAGACGAGCGGCTCGCGATGCCTGCTATCGTAGCTATCGATGAAATCGACGGTATCGGCTTCCAAGTCGGCAAGCATCTCGGCGCCGATAGGTGTCAGCCGCGCTTCGGTGTAGCGAGGGGCGGCGGGCGGCAGGCCGGCGATGGAGCCGAAATTGCCCTGCGGATGCACCAGGCAATAGCGCATGTTCCAATCTTGCGCCATGCGCACCAGCGTCGCATAGATCGACTGATCGCCGTGGGGATGATAGCGCTTCATCGTCTCGCCGATGATGCCGGCGCATTTGCTGGTCGTTCCGGTCGGCCCCAACCCCAGGTCGTTCATGGCCACCAGGATGCGCCGCTGCGACGGCTTAAGGCCGTCACGCACATCGGGCAAGGCCCGACTGATGATGACGCTCATGGCGTAGCTGAGGTAGCTGTCCTTCAGCTCATCGGCAATGTTGAGCGAATCGTACCCGTTGCCGTTGCTGTCCGGCCCCGGTGGAACGTCATTCGGCGGTTGTGTTGGGGAGTTCGTGGTGGGCGTGATGTCATCTGGCAAGGCAAATGTCCTCCGTAGCGCCGCGCCGACAATCCGCGTGCGCCAACGAATGTTTCCCATCCTTTTCCTGCATTTATTTTAACGAAAGCGCTCTTCTCCCACCATGCCGATTGCCCATCGCGTGGAACTATTTTGCTTTCGCCCCAGACCAAAAGAATGATAAAATGCAGATCCTATGGTCTTCAGCTTGTCGGGGGCCATGCGAGTAACCTTTTGTCCGGGAGGAGCGATCCATGCGCGGTTGTGTCGTCGCCGTCAGTCTGTTCGCAGTTTGTTTAGCAGGTTTGGTAAAGCTGTCGGCTGCCGAGGGAAAAGACACGCCCAAGGCCGCCGTTACACGGCAACTGCTGAAAACCAAAGTGTCCGTAGACTACAAAGACACCCCTTTGAGCGAGGTCATCGACGATATAAAAGACCAAATTAAGGACAAAACCAAAAAAGTCCTGGGCGTGCGCGTGGACAACAAGGGGGGCGTCTCCAACAATACGAAATTCACCTACAAGGCCGACGACAAGCCACTCGAAGAAGTGCTGGATGAGATGTTCCAAAAGAACGACCTGGGCTACATCGTCATTTCGCAGCAAGGCAACGCCTACGATGGGACGCTCCTCATCGTCAAAGGCAAAGCGCGCGGTTATCCGGTCAAAAAGGATTGATAAAAAGCACATGCTCGCTTCTGCCATGCCGCCGCGTTTTTTTCTTGATCCCGAATGCGCCGACGCTGACGGTCTAGTCGGCGTCGGCGGCAATCTAAGTCCGCCCTTCCTGCTCGAAGCCTATCGCCGCGGCATCTTCCCCTGGTTCGACGAGAACAGCCCGATCTTGTGGTGGTCGCCGGACCCGCGAGCCATCTTCGAGATGGACGGCCTGCACATCTCACGGCGGTTGGCCCGCACTGTGCGTTCGGGAAAATTCACGGTGACCGTGGATCAAGCCTTCGCCGAGGTCATCCGCGGCTGCGCTTACCGCCCCAACGATGGCGTATGGATTACGCCGGAGATGATCGACGCTTACACGCGGCTGCACGAGCTGGGCCATGCCCACAGCGTCGAAGTTTGGTACGAAGGACAACTGGCCGGCGGCGTTTACGGCGTGACGGTTGGCGGCTTGTTTGCCGGTGAATCGATGTTCACACGTGTCCGGGATGCTTCCAAGGTTGCTTTGGTCCATCTCATGGAACGCCTGCGTCAGCGCGGTTTTCAGCTCTTTGATGTGCAATTTCTCAACGACCACACGGCCCGCCTGGGCGCCATCGAGATCCCACGCCGCGAGTATCTCCGGCGGCTGCGCAAGGCCATTGCTTGCGATGTGAGTTTTGTTTAGCCACGAGCCCCAGGCGAGCACGGGACCGACACGCTCGCCTGGGGCTCGCGGCTAAACAAAACGACAACGTTTCCGTTATTTCGCTCCCTTGTTCCAATAGATGCGCGCATTGTGCGATTGTCGGCCAACGGCCACAATGTCGAGGCGTCCATCTCCGTCCAGGTCATCGACGGCCAGATCTTCGACGCGCACGCCGCCCTCATCGAGCAGGTGTCGTTGCCACTTCGTTCCCTTGTCATCAATCGCCTTGAAAATGCGTACACCGCAATTTGCGCCGGGCTTGTCGCTGAGGACATCGCGGACACCGATAATCAATTCGTCGCTGCCGTCGCCGTCGAGATCGGCGCACCAAACGGCGTGGCCCCATTTCAGCCGATCGTCGAGGACATGACGTTCCCACAAGCTGCCGGCCCTTTCCGGCGGCGTATAGACGACGACCTTGTCACCGTGCCACGGTTCAATGGTGGCGATGAAGGTGCGGCCATTTTTGAGTTTGCCGTGCTTGACCTCGCTGGCACCGCGGTTGCTTTTGGGGTTGGACTGGTCGCCTTCACCGAGTTGGCGGCGCAGCCATTTGTCGCCGGAGCGCTGGAGCCGGCTAACGCCCTCGTAGCTGGCAGTCAACACGTCCATCCCCTTGCCGTGCGCTGCTGGGATCGCCTGAAAATTGTGGATGACGTGCATGCTCTGGTCGAGCACTTCCATCGGCCAACGCTCGCGCACAGGGTCTTGGGGGATGCGATAAGCCAGCACGCGCACCGGCTGGCCGTCCATGTGGTTCTTGGCCGCCGTACTGTCGCGTCCCATGAGCGGCACGACGAGCAAGACGGGTTTGCCGTTGCCATCGAGGTCGGCGAAGCGAATGCGGTGCAGCGTCGGCTCCTCACCGATGGGGAACACGCTCCACGGCTCATCGAGCGTCTTGCCGCGCCGCAGCCATTGCAGCGTGCCGCCGGACTTGGTGTTGCTGGGATCCCACGCTGCACCGAGGGCAAAGTCGAGCTGGCCGTCGCCGTCGATGTCCGCCGCCGCGATGCACACGTTGTCCGGCTTGGTCTGGCCCTCGATTATGGTATGCCGTTGCCACGAGGGATTTTCGTACCACACCACCCGCCTTTGATCGACGACAACGATGTCTTTTTTGCCGTCGTTGTTGACATCGACCAGCAGTACGGCATAGCCGACGCCAAGACTTTTTTCGATCTCTTGAGTATGGAACGTCGGGATGTCTGCGGCCGCCTCAGCGGTAGCCAGGAACGAGAGCAACGAAACGAGAGCAATCCGGCGGGTACTAAAGGCAAGACGGTTGGACATGGCAAGCTCCTCCGAAGTTGACACACGAAAGATTCATTCTACAGTCCTATGAGTCAGGCGTTCCCGCCACAAGTGGCTTGTGCGGAACAGCGCGCTGTTGCTGATTTTTCCTGGTTCGTCCGAGTCACCCATGCAGTACATCGGGGCGGTAATGTGTGCGCGGCTTGGAAGAACCTGTACGTTCCAATTTACTTCCTGCGGAAAATGCTTGAAGCTGCGCTGCCCCGATGGGCGATGAAAAAATAGAAGCGTAGGGCCAACCTCCGGTCTTTTCCCCTGCCTGTCTGCGGGAAGCTGAACATGCATACGGTTGTTGCCCGGCTGTGGCGGCCAGTTGCCGCTTCGGCCCTCGTCCATCTTTTGTTTCTGGCCGTGTATTTGGCCAAGTTCCACGGCGACGCTTCGGTGTTGATCTGCGCCGGTGCGCAGCGAACCGGAGTTCCGCCCTATGAATATGTGACGCGGACCATTGGGCCTTCCGGCCACGATGGCCAATTTTATTACAGTCTGGCACGGGCCCCGTGGCGCTGCCATGACTCGGACATCGACGTGCCGGCGGGACGACACTTGCGCATTGGCTATCCGGCCTTGTGCTGGCTTCTGAGCGCGGGGAAACCGCGACTGCTCTTCTATGTTATGCCGGCGGTCAACTTCGCCGCCATTGTGGCGCTGTCCGCCCTGGGTGCTTTTCTGGCTGTGGGTCATGGCCAAAGTCCCTGGTGGGGGTTCGTCCTACCCCTGGGCGCGAACCTCGGCGTCTCCTTGTTGCACGATTTCACCGATGCTCTTTCGGCTGTGGCCGTGTTCGCACTGTTGGCCGCCTGGATCTGCCATGCCCGCTGGTACTGGATCGCCCTGGCCGCCTTGGGGGCGATTTTCAGCCGTGAGCAAAACCTGGCCCTGGTCGGCTTAGTCGCTTTGGCGGCGCCGTTTCGCGGCCGACTGCGTACCGCTGGGGCAGTGGCGGGGGTGTTGGCCTTGTGGGCAGGTTGGGTGATCCTGCTGCGCCTTTCCTACGGCTATTGGCCGTTTCTCGCCGATTCGGGACAGTTTCAAAGGCCGTTTGTCGGCATGTGGTATCGCTGGAGTCATCTCGGCGGCAATTGGGGCTTCTCGCGGCGCTTGGCGATCATCCACGCCGCCAGCATGATACATCTGCTGGTGCTGTTGGTGGTGGCCGTGGCGCTGGCCTGGCGGCAGCACAACCGCGTGCTGGCCGCAGCCACACTCGGCAGTGTCGCCCTGGCCGTGCTGGCGGGGCACAACATCTACATGGATTTCTGGAGCTACACACGCGTCTTCGCCTGGATACCGTTATGTATTTGGTTGGGCTGCTTGCAGACGCGACAAACCTGGGGATTACACTGCCTGTGGCCCGGATTTCTGTGGTCCGGCGTGGCTGCGCTGAATTATGTTTGATTCCTCCAGCTGCCATTGCAAGGTAATGGGCAACAAGATCGTGAAGCCTTCTTGGATGCGACGTGCAGCTGCTGATCTGCCAATCCAAGTATTCTTCTCCTGGCAAAAATCGAGTTGGTCCCTAGTGGACGTCCGTCCCCGAAATTCCTGTCATCGCAGTCAGATCTGCTTCAACTTCCTTACGGTCGCAATCCCGTGGCGGTGTTGCTCGTCTTCTTGACCTCGACCGCGTAGGTGTGCGTCACGCCATGCATGTTGGAGCGAAAGACGATCCATTGCCCATCGGGTGTAAAGACGACGTTCGGCTCCAGGCGGTAATCATGACGAGACAGATCAACCAATTTCTCGACGTGCAGTGTGCCGTCGCGCGGGGTGAAGAGATAGATCCATTGGCCGTTGCCCGGTGCGGCGACACTGCGGGGGCCGCCACCGTCGCCGGCGAAGAGCTTGCCATCCGGGGAGACGTTGTAATGAACCGACCAATGCTCGCGTGCTACACGGTATTTGATTAATTCTTCGCTGGCCAAGACGCGACCGGCCAGCCAGAACTCTTTGCCTCTAGGCGTTTGCAGGTCGTACCAGATGATCTTGCCATCGGGGCTGAAGAACTCATGGCCGGCAATCTCCATGTCCATTTGCCGCGTGTGGATTTTGCGTAGGCCGCTGCCGTCGGTGCGGATGGTCCAGATGCGATCCACTTTGTGCCAGGGGCCTTCATGACAGAACATCATCTGTGTCGGATCGGTCGGCGAAAATTGCACGTGATTGAGCCATTCCGTGCTGGGGTGGAATGTCTTGATGTCGCCGTCCTTGATGCGGACCGTGTAGAGGCGCATGGGTAGATGGGCGGCCCAGCGGGCCTCCAAACCGCCGCCACGATTGGAGGGCCGTTGGGCCGGCGGCGAAGGCGGACGTTGGTCTCGCTCGACGAAACTGCCGCCCAACAGAGTTTCGTCGGCATTGATCGCCAAGCCGGACCCTCCGCGAATTTCCGCAGGCAACTCGACGATGGTGCGCGTCTTGCCCGTATCCAGGTGGGTGGCCCGAACGGCGTTATTTTGTATATAGTAGACCTGTCTAGTCTTTTTGCCAACGACGGCGCCGAGCGTGCGGCCCTCGACCAGCGGCTCGATTTTGCGGGTTTTCCAATCGAGGACGGCCAAGCCGCGCCGCGTGGACAGGACTAATTTGTCGCCGGTGGCGGTGAAGCCGTTTTGATGGAAATAGAAACTGGAGGTGCCGGGTTCGCTCGACAGGCGGACGACGCGATGGCCGGTGGCCGGCTCGATCCATTCGCGCGGCGGCTCCTTGTCGGAGTTGTTCTGCATTGACACCAAGAGCAAAGCGAAAATAAACGGGGTGAGGAACATAAGAACCTCCGCTGCGTAGGGAAAGCCCTTTCACGGATCGATTTTCCTGCTCAGAGCATGGGCTTCAAATCATACCTGTAATCTCACTCTAGAGGAATGGTCGTGGTTTGTCCCTACTGGCTGGCGAAACGCTTGTGGTTGTCGGCCCAGAAAGCATCTCTTCTCTTGCACCGAAGGGCTTGGCGTCCTTATGATAAGCCCGAAACGCCTTGTTCTTTTAGACCAAAGCAGGAGGGACTATAAATGACGCAGGCAGCGGCCTTTCGCGGCCGAATCTACGACGACATTACGCAGACCATCGGTGCCACGCCGTTGGTGCGGCTGCGGCGCGTGGTCGGCGACGCCAAAGCTCTTGTCCTTGCCAAACTGGAGAATTTCAATCCGCTCTGGTCGGTTAAGGACCGCATTGGTGTGGCCATGATTTCCGCCGCCGAGCGCGACGGCCGCCTCAAACCGGGCGCCACCGTCATTGAGCCAACCAGCGGCAACACCGGCATTGGCCTGGCCTTTACCTGTGCTGCACGCGGCTACAAACTCATCGTCACCATGCCCGAAAGCATGAGCCTGGAACGTCGACGCCTGCTCAAGGCTTTTGGCGCCGAAGTCGTGCTCACGCCGCGCGAAACGGGCATGAAGGGCGCCATCGAAAAGGCCAATGAACTGCTCAAGACCATTCCCAATGCCTTCATGCCGCAGCAGTTCGAGAACCCGGCCAACCCGGAGATTCATCGGCAGACCACGGCCGAGGAGATCTGGAACGACACGGCCGGCAAGGTGGACATTCTGGTTTCCGGCGTCGGTACGGGCGGCACTATTACCGGCGTCAGCGAGGTCATTAAGAAACGTAAGCCCAGCTTCAAGGCCATCGCTGTTGAACCGGCCGCCAGTGCCGTTATCACGCAGACCAAGAACAAGCAGCCGCTCAAGCCCGGCCCGCACAAGATCCAGGGTCTCGGCGCCGGTTTCATTCCGAAAGTGCTCAACGTCGAGATCATCGATGAGGTAATCCAGGTCAACGACGACGACGCCTTTGCCATGGCCCGGCGTGTGGCCCGCGAAGAAGGCATTCTCGGCGGCATCAGCTGCGGCGCCGCCGTTCATGCAGCCATACAGGTGGCGCAGCGGCCGGAAAATGCCGGCAAGATGATCGTCGTCGTCTTGCCCGACCTGGGAGAACGCTACCTGAGTACGGCCTTGTATCCGGAGTAACGAAGGGGTAGCTACGATGTACAGTGGAGCACCGACGTGTTTTGCTGCGCATCGCAGCTACACCGGACGCGGTAGAGATCGACACAGACATAGGCGAGCGGGGGGTGTGAACCCCCCGGTTATGCTACATAGGCGAGCGGGGGGTGTGAACCCCCCGGTTATGCTACATAGGCGAGCGGGGGGTGTGAACCCCCCGGTTATGCTACCGGGGGGT
>Ga0078972_1010011_pt1 | contig 18118 bp, 15 predicted proteins | sample YelNatPaOPGAMG01_FD_67568 | JGI IMG/M metagenome (GOLD analysis project Ga0078972, IMG submission 67568) | Hot spring thermophilic microbial communities from Obsidian Pool, Yellowstone National Park, USA - OP-RAMG-01 (SPADES assembly) (version 2) | ecosystem: Environmental > Aquatic > Thermal... | reverse complement strand
CGTGACGGCGCCACCCCACAATGGCGTCCAGAGGCAATTATTTCGGATAGGCAGCATGGGCGAGAATGGCTCCTGACAGTGCCAAATTGCTCGCCGGACGTTCTGACAAGGTTAAATTCCGAGAACTCCCTTACGATCTTGGAGGTTGTTAACTGCACTCTTGAGGATCTGTTCAAGGATTACATCAAAGGAGTCCGAGAAAATGAGGGCACTTCTCTGGAAGGACCTTCGGTTGTTTAGCTATATCTTGGTCCTTGGGGCCATTCTATTGGTTGGCCCTTATGTGGTGGTGACGTTCTACGTTTTCAGCTCTGATTTGTTTCCATTGGTCTCAGCAGAAATCAATCCGTGGTCTGCGATTCTTTCCATCTCTTCTTTTTTCAGTCTCATTTTGTGCCACTTCCCGCTCCTTATGCTGGCGGCACACAGTATGGCCAACGAGCGGGCCGACAGGTCTTTGGCATTCCTCTTCACCTTGCCTCCGACACGGTTTCGTATCTTAGCCAGTAAGGTCGTTGTTATTGGCTGTTTTCTTGCAACGATATGGTGTGTCAATTGCCTGGCGATACTTATCGCAACCCGAATTAATCATGGACCAGTTTTCATTACTGCTGGCTATCCTTCTTTGAAGGTCATAGCCGAAATCGGCTTTTTTTGCTTTGGGGCCAGTTGGTTGGCTTCAGCGTACAGCGCTAATCCTGCTCATGCGTTAGCATTCGGCCTTGTTGCCCCACTTATGTTGCTGGCCTTTTTCTTGATGACAATGTATTGGTTCCGTTGGCCCACCCCATTCAGTTTTGGTGTATGGTACGAACGGTCCAGTATCATTTTGTCCCAAGTGTGTTTTGTGTTGGGTATAATTCGTTTCTTGAATAAAGTTGAGCCCTAATGGACTGTACTTGTTTAGCACGTGGGTAGCAGTGTGGGGCGGGGAAGGAATAGGTTGCCTACGGAACGCAGCGTATGACTCAGATAATCCAAGACCGCCTGGCCCTGACGCCGACACGTCGCCAGCACCGACAGCACCACGCTCTGCGCCTGCGCACCTGCCGCCGTGCCGTTGCCACCCCACACCTTGCAGTTCACCACCGCTGGATGTACTGGGAACAATGGCTGACTTGGACAGGGAACTTCCGCGCGATGGCTCGACGAGGAACATCCGTTGAGAACTGTAGGGCGGTGCCGGTTTCGATCACATGTCCCTGGCAGTGGGGGCAGACGACGGGCAGGGGTACGTCATGGCATTCACTGATCTGTTCGGGGGGGCGGTGGGCGATGTCCGTGGTGCCGCGGGCGTGGCCGCTTTGGCGTCCGGGTGTTTTGGGGTCGGCTTGGGGTGGTCCTTTGCGGAAGGGAGCGGCCTGTCGTTTGCCGGCGCGAAGGGCTTCCTGCAACCGCCGGTTCCGTTCGGTGTTTGGCGTATCGAGTTGGGCGATGCGCCCGAGCAAGGCCCGACAGTTGGGACAGGTAGGTTTTTCCCTACGGTCAGTCTATCAACCGAAGGAGCGATCCGCTGCGCCTTTCCGGCAACCGGGGCGCTAAACCAGTACTTAATGGACTATCGACGTGACGTCGCTTCACTTTATTACGGTAAAGGCTCATGAAATACCTCACGCGCCATGAATGTACCTATGATTTCCTGGTGGCCCTCGCCGTCTGCTCTCTGACCTATATTCCAATCCTTCTTGGACTGTTGTTTTCCATCGACATTCTGCTGCCATTAACTGCTCCTTCTGCTGAATCTATCGACTTAGTGTCTTCTTGTTACCACTTTGATGCTTTGCACTATCTGGACATCATTCGAGATGGTTATTCTTACGATCCGACGCGGCCGTCGCTGGTCGCCTTCTTTCCCGCTTACCCCATTCTTAGTTGGTTCCTGAGTCAGATTACCGGTCTTTCGCCGGAAGTAGGCGCGTTGCTCGTGGCTAACCTTTCCCTCCTGGGGAGCTTCTTTTTCCTCGCTCGCTGGTTGCGTCTGCGCTGGCCTGACGCAATAGTGGAGCAGCGGTTGTTTGTTCTCACCATTTTTGGGCTTTGGCCCTTGGGGTTTTTCTTTCGCATGCCCTATGCCGAGAGTCTGTTTCTTTGCAGCACTCTGGCCGTGCTTTATGGGATCGAACGCCGCTGGCCATCCCTTGTTTTGGCCTTACTGACGGGATTTGTAACCGCTGTTCGCCCGGTGGGACTCGCTCTGACCGCTGCATTCCTATGGAGTGTCCTGACTCGGCGAGAAACAACACTTCGAGTGAAAGTCGTCCTAGTGCTTCTCTTGACTCCACTCGCATCTTGCGGGCTTCTGGCTTACATGGGCTACCAGTGGCAAGCCTTCGGCACCCCCTGGGGTTTCGCCTTGACCCAGCAACACTGGCGTTTTTTATCTCCTAAAGACCACAGCTTGCTGACCAAGCTTGCGTCTCTGGCGATGCTAGAACCAATTTGGGGGGTGTACCAGCCTGGCTACCCGCGTTACTGGGAGAATTCTATCACTGTGGAACCTCTTCTGTTCAATCTGTACTTTTGGAATCCGATCCTTTTCATTCTTGCAGGGGTATTATTGGTACTGGGAGGATGGCAGCGCTGGTTATCCGGAAGCGAGTGTGTTCTGGGTGCTGGCTTGCTGGGGATCCCCTATCTGACCAGGAGTTATGAGATGTCCATGGCATCGCATGGCCGATTCGCGGCGGTGGTCGTAGTCAATTACCTTGTAATTGGGCGTCTGCTGTCAGGGCGGCCCAGTTGGATAATGACCCTGGTGTACGTCGTGTCGGCGCTGTTTCTTTGCTTAATTACGTGTCTTTATGCCGCAAACTATTTAGTTTTTTAAGAGTGTGTTTGCAAATGTGGTTTTCCTTATAGTTCACGTGGGGCGTAGCCGCCGGAGCATCAAATGAACTATCGCCACATAGATCATCGTCTCACGCACACGCGGGTTCTGCTCCTAGGCCTCGCTCAAACGACGATACCCCACAAGCCAACCAAACGTCCGCTCGACCACCTGTGGGAAGTGTTCCTTGGCCCGGTCCAACATCGCCTCACAGCCGTCCTCATCCGGAATGTCGGCCGCCTGGACCACGCACGCAATCAGCATCCCCAAGACATCCACCAGGAGGTGCCGCTTACGGCCGCTGACTTTCTTGCCGCCATCGTAGCCGCGCTCGGACGTCTTGACCGACGGGCTGTCGCGGATGGCGGCCGTCGGCGTGGGTTTCTTGCCGGCCTGGCGACGGACGGCGGCGTACAGGGTGGGGTGGATACACAGCTACAGGCCGTTCGGACGCCAGCGGCAGAAGGAGCAGGCCACGGTGCCCCAGGGTGGGAAATCGTGGGGCCGTTGCCGCCACGGGCAGCCGGTGCGTTCCAGGTAGAAGATGGCGTCGAGAACACGGCGGTAGTCCAGGCTGCGGCGTCGGCCGCGTTTGTAGGGTTTGGGTAGCAGGGGCTGGATCAAGGCCCCTGGGGCGTCGGTAAGATCGCTGGGATAGGTTTGCGTCTGGCTCATGCCTATATAAATATGACGGAGGTCAATTTGCAAACACGCTCTAAAACAGCAATCGAGAGTAAACCATACTCCAGATAACCCTAATCGCCAATGAAGAAATCCCTTGGTATAGCTGGCCTCGCCCTTCTAGCGGGCTTTCTGGGATATTCTGTACTGCCCTGGACACGCACCGGTTTTGTTGCACGCATTTATGTGGACGCGGAGGAGATCGAGTGGAAGTACACGCTTTTTGTGCCGACGGAGTATAAAGCAGATCGCCTTTATCCATTGCTGGTGTACCTGCACGGCTACGGCGCGCGAGGAGTGGATGGCGACAAGCCAACGACCGATGGGCCGGGGGCGTTGATCAAGGAGAGGGAGAAGACGTTCGACATGTTTGTCCTCTTTCCGCAGTCCGAGACGGGTTCTTGGGAGGCGGATACAGAGGATGGTCAGCGGGTCATGGCCATCTTGGAGGAAGTCTTGCGCGATTATGCCGTGGATCGGCGACGCATTTATCTGACCGGCACGTCGGCAGGTGGCTTCGGTGTCTGGAGCCTGGCGGCACGCTATCCCGACAAATGGGCCGCCATCGTGCCTATTTGCGGCGGTGGCGATCCGCATTGCGCCGAGAGCATCCAGCACATTCCGTGCTGGTGTTTTCATGGTGCTTGCGATAACGTCATTGATGTGGGACAATCGCGGCGCATGATCGCGGCGTTGCGGACTGCCGAGGCCCGTCCGCGCTACACCGAATATGCCGACATGGGCCACGCTTGCTGGGGCCGTGCTTATGCCACTGCTGAGCTGTGGGATTGGTTGCGCTGCCAACGCTTGGGAGAATCAGCCCATATACCGTGTCGTTGCCGTACATATCCATGGCTGATCGCCAAGCCTGTGCTCAAAATCTTTTTGGCGCAACGGATTGCCTGCAAATGGGTTGTGGAACTTTGGGGAAAATTGCGAAAAGGGCTTGACATTCCTGAAGGGTGCTGCTATTGTCCAGTTTCCGGAACCTCGTAGAAGAAGGCGACGATTGCTTCATCGCGGAATCACCGAGGGTCGCCCCATGTTCGATGCCATTCACTACCATATCGCCCAATACCCATCGGAAGACAGCCGCGCCGGGCTTCGGGCTTCGGGCTTCGGGCTTCGGGCTAATTTGCGCGCTGACATTTCCTTCTTTTCTCCGTTCCGTTCTCCCTGACGGAATGATCCGAACATTCACGAGGGGACGATTCGTGCGCATTGCTCCAGCCAGTACAAGTGGGTTCTTGTAAAGGGCAGGCGATCGTTGGGAGTACCAGGGAACGCAAGGGTCTCTAGCTCTGCCTTTGCTTCGGATGGATGGGGACAACGCTACGGAACCGAAAGAAGCGAGAGGAAGGATGCCCGCTGGGAGGGATTGAAGGTTCGCTGTCCCGGTGGGAGGGGAACAGGACGGCGTGGAGGACGTCCCGGTGCAAGCTCCTTGAGGAGCGGCGAGCCGTCATGGGGTCCCGCCATGAGTCCCAAGCACCTGCCGGACGGTGTTTATCGCGCATGGTCCGCCCGCATGGTCCGGTTGGCAGAACGGCTAGGCGTACCACAAAGCCTGTGTGAAGATGTAGTTCAGGAAGTCTGGATACGTGCCTTGATGCAGGGCAAGGAGTTTCACGGTGAAGGGGCGTTGGCGGAGCTGTGTGCGTGGCTTTGCGGGATAGCCCATCATGTGGCGGTGGACGTGCTTCGTGGTTTTGGCCGGCATGGGGCCGTATCGCTGGAGGCGTTGTCGGCGGAGCCGTTGGACCAAGGGGAGGTGAATCGAGTCGAGCGTGCGGCAGGGGCCGAGTGGTTGACTGCTTGTCTGGAGCGTTTACGGCAAGAAGCCCCGGAGAACTGCTGGCTGGTGTGCCAGCACTATTTGGAGGGGCGAACGGTCCACGAGCTGGCTGCGGAGACGGGGCGGACGGCCAACGAGGTCAGTTGCCGTATCTATCGAGCGCTGTATAAGTTGCGCTTGTGGGCGTCTGAATTTCTTTCCGATGGTGAGGCCGCTTCCTGATTCGCACCGCGGGAGGTGGCAGAAAAATTTGGAAAATTTTTCCAAGTCAACGACAGATTAGGTCGTCTCGAACGATATATATTAGTAGAGGGATCGAGGAGCTTTACCTGTTCGGAGACTGCGGGAGCTGTTTCATCCCTGGGAACGGGCCTATATGAGGCTGCGTTTGCAGTGATGCAGAGAGTTGATGGCCCACACAAACCTGCTGGGCCTGGAAGTATGCTCCGTTAAGGTGGTGCTTGCGCTGCGATAAGAGACTACGAACAAATCTCAGTGGAGTTTGTCCTCGATGTTCAAGACAATCGCTAGAGTTGTTCCCTTAATTTTGGAGGAGGAAGTACTATGATGCGCGTATTGATTCTGGCGTTGATCTGTGTGGTGATTCTCTTGGGAGCCGCTGGCTTCACGGGGCAGCTGTGGCCAACACTACTAGTAGAGGAGGTCACGGTGGATCAGATCGGCACAGAGGCAAGTGAAGCGCGATTGAGGGAAGTTCGTGCGGCTGCCCGCAATGAAAAATGTACGGCGCTCGGCCCATGTTTCGTTCTCGCCAATCCTTGTCCGGCGTCATGCCCAAGCCAATATTGTTGGACTATGAACTTGAATGGCAACACTACTCACACGTGCCGAGCTAATGAAGGGACGTCGTGCTACCTGATCCGAAAAACGCCCTGTGCGATGGTCTCCACGACCTGCGTCTTGACACCGACAGGTTGCGCGTGTTCTAACCCCGCTGCCCCAGTTGGTGTGGGTAGCTATTTAATTTGTTGATAACTGGACTGGTTCGTCTGAAAGTTTGTTTTATGAGATCCTCTTCATCCAAAGCGCGAGAGAGGAGCTCATAAAATGGTCTCTGACATCAAGGCAGTAATGTGGCGCTGGAGTAACAGTCCGCAGTAACTGGAGAATGATACAGGCTGACTACCCTGTTACAAAGACCATCTTGACTTCTCCTTCTCTTCGTCAAACTTAGGTGATTCCGACTATGTTTTATTCATCTTTAAGAACACTTGACACTTCGGTCATAAAACTGACGATAACAAACATCTGGACTAACAAAATATTCATATGCGTGGTGTCAATTTCAATTGTCTGCTGGCTTATATTGGGAGATGTGCAGAGTGCTTGTGGGCAAACAGATGCAATAAGTGAGGCTATTGACAAGATCAAGAAGGCCGAGAACCAGTTTATAGCCGAAGTGGGAGTTGTTCAGTGGTCGTCTAAGCATTTGGTCGGCAAATACACCAATGTGTCACTTGATGATCCTGGTTCTTCAATTCAATTGACCGGGATGGAAAATTCCGGACTTTTGCATGCGGTAGAGTTAGACACAAAGAGCGGCAATTATAGATGTACATTTTCAGGAGTGATCAATTGGATCGATGGTCCAAAAGAAAAGTTTACTATACGCGAAATCTATGCCTTTGACGGCACCAGTGCGAAGCGGTATACCGTCGGTGAAGAAGGAGCAGTGTCAGCAATTCCTGATGGTGCAATCGGTTCTGGACTAATTCGGCCAAGTCTATCCGAAGAGTTTTTAAAGACGCACGGAGTTCAGAGCGGCGTAGCGTTCTTCCCGCCCTTTTTCTTCGGGAAGCGACTAACGCAGTATCTGGAGTATAAATGTAGCCACAGCGAAAAAGTAGAGATCAAAGTGAAAGGACCAAAAGTAGAGATAGTAACCTCGCCTCCCGATGGGTACGGGTATCCTCCAATCGGGTCCGATTGTCATATTATCTATGACTTCGCTCTGAAAGGGATCACGCAAGTTTCATTCATTGGGAACAACGATGCAATTGTCAAGGATCTGATAGGTAAGACTTGGATGAGATATGACATTATGTGGTCCAAAATAAGCTCTCGTGGGATTGAAACGATACTTCCCACGATGATTGTGTCTTCCACTCTAACAGGGAATAACGCAAATCAGTTCATCTTAGAAAAATTTGAGATAAGACTTCCGCAGGGTCCTTCACGGTTCGATATTGTATTTCCGATTGGGACCAGATTGACCGATGAAATAAATAAAAAGATCTATGTAGTTTCAAAAGGAATTGTTAATGAACAAGAGGCAACTCGGCAATTCATGCAGGCACATGGGTTGATTTATTCCCCAAAGGACGAGTTGCGAAGCTCTCCTAAGTATTCCCGGAGACGGGCATTCTACTTGACTAGCTCGATTGCGAGTGTCGCTCTGTTACTTACAATCATTGCGGTACGACGTTTCAGACGAATTCGCCGGTTGTCTGGTTTATTAGTTGCCTTAGCATTGTCATCAAGCCGCATAATGGCCCAATCGCTCGATAGTCAAGGAACTTGGTATATCACATCTCCTTCTGGCTGGCGAACATCAGTTACACAGTGTGGATTTAACGCTGTCTTGTTTGCTCTTGAATATTATAAGACGCCTTACTCCCTCCGGAATGTTTCCGTTTCTCTCCCTCCTGACGAGTTCGGTGTAAGGATGTCCGATATCCGAGATGTGCTGCTATCACACGGACTGGTGGTTTGCGCTCGAGATGGCGTATCTTTAGATGAGCTCTGTCACGCTCTCCAACCTGGAGCTGTAGCGCTATTTCCTGTTAAACTAAATCGCGATTTTAACCATTACTATTTGGCTGTCAATCATCGAACCAAGGGAATACTCCTTATTGATCCCCCGAAGTCCGTGTTACCACTCAAGGAAGCCATGAATCAGGACTTGTTTTCCAGCCTTGGCGGACTCGTTCTATTTATTTCAAAGCCACGACAGGCAACTAAGTTGAGCGAGGGCATCGTTGTAGAGCCAGCCGCAATCGACCTCGGCGAGTTCCCAAGCGATTATAAGTACAATAAGCCCGTCAAGCGGCGTATCCAATTGCAAAACACAAATAACCATCCGATATCTCTGTCGAGTATCCTTTCACCCTGTGGATGTATTAGCATTCAATCGGATCGATTGTTGATTCCTGCTCATTCGCACATCGATGTGGATATAACAATCTTAATGGGATCCTGGGGCTGGGGTTACTCCTCCAGGACCGTGACTTTCCAATTTCCCGATGGCTCTAGCAAAGATTTGTCCATATCTGCCATTGCTCACTCCCCGCGTTTCGAGTCTGAGTTCAACATTGAACCACGCACGATCCGTATCGTTCCTCTACCTTCCCAAGATCGTTCTACAATCAGGATCAATTATAATGGGAAGCTAGAATACAAAATCACAGATATAGTGTGTACCTCTGATAAGCCGTGGTTGACCGTTGGGGTGCCAACCGAAACGGTAAATGGTGTAGAGATCCGGTTACTGGTGAACGAAAGCTGTATGCCAACTAACGTTGTTCTCCCACTATACGCCAATGTTTCCTTAACTGATCCGACTGGAAGAAAAATTGGCGAGGTAAGTGTAATCTATGATAATTAACGCCATGTGCAACTTTCACGCGCTCACCAGAGAGGCGAAATCCAACGGTCGATGTCTCAGGCTGACGTTGATCCAAGCAGCGACCGTATGCCTGAGGATCTTACGCAGGATGCGGCTGCACAAATGCCATAAATCACGCGCCCAAGTGCGCTTGATGCCAAACCGATTCGCCAGTTGGCCATTAACCGTCTCGATCAACCAATGCGGCCCACGCACGAGGCGTGACCACGCTGGCTGCGCTTTATGGGATCGAACGCCGCTGGCCATCCCTTGTTTTGGCCTTACTGACGGGATTTGTAACCGCTGTTCGCCCGGTGGGACTCGCTCTGACCGCTGCATTCCTATGGAGTGTCCTGACTCGGCGAGAAACAACACTTCGAGTGAAAGTCGTCCTAGTGCTTCTCTTGACTCCACTCGCATCTTGCGGGCTTCTGGCTTACATGGGCTACCAGTGGCAAGCCTTCGGCACCCCCTGGGGTTTCGCCTTGACCCAGCAACACTGGCGTTTTTTATCTCCTAAAGACCACAGCTTGCTGACCAAGCTTGCGTCTCTGGCGATGCTAGAACCAATTTGGGGGGTGTACCAGCCTGGCTACCCGCGTTACTGGGAGAATTCTATCACTGTGGAACCTCTTCTGTTCAATCTGTACTTTTGGAATCCGATCCTTTTCATTCTTGCAGGGGTATTATTGGTACTGGGAGGATGGCAGCGCTGGTTATCCGGAAGCGAGTGTGTTCTGGGTGCTGGCTTGCTGGGGATCCCCTATCTGACCAGGAGTTATGAGATGTCCATGGCATCGCATGGCCGATTCGCGGCGGTGGTCGTAGTCAATTACCTTGTAATTGGGCGTCTGCTGTCAGGGCGGCCCAGTTGGATAATGACCCTGGTGTACGTCGTGTCGGCGCTGTTTCTTTGCTTAATTACGTGTCTTTATGCCGCAAACTATTTAGTTTTTTAAGAGTGTGTTTGCAAATGTGGTTTTCCTTATAGTTCACGTGGGGCGTAGCCGCCGGAGCATCAAATGAACTATCGCCACATAGATCATCGTCTCACGCACACGCGGGTTCTGCTCCTAGGCCTCGCTCAAACGACGATACCCCACAAGCCAACCAAACGTCCGCTCGACCACCTGTGGGAAGTGTTCCTTGGCCCGGTCCAACATCGCCTCACAGCCGTCCTCATCCGGAATGTCGGCCGCCTGGACCACGCACGCAATCAGCATCCCCAAGACATCCACCAGGAGGTGCCGCTTACGGCCGCTGACTTTCTTGCCGCCATCGTAGCCGCGCTCGGACGTCTTGACCGACGGGCTGTCGCGGATGGCGGCCGTCGGCGTGGGTTTCTTGCCGGCCTGGCGACGGACGGCGGCGTACAGGGTGGGGTGGATACACAGCTACAGGCCGTTCGGACGCCAGCGGCAGAAGGAGCAGGCCACGGTGCCCCAGGGTGGGAAATCGTGGGGCCGTTGCCGCCACGGGCAGCCGGTGCGTTCCAGGTAGAAGATGGCGTCGAGAACACGGCGGTAGTCCAGGCTGCGGCGTCGGCCGCGTTTGTAGGGTTTGGGTAGCAGGGGCTGGATCAAGGCCCCTGGGGCGTCGGTAAGATCGCTGGGATAGGTTTGCGTCTGGCTCATGCCTATATAAATATGACGGAGGTCAATTTGCAAACACGCTCTAAAACAGCAATCGAGAGTAAACCATACTCCAGATAACCCTAATCGCCAATGAAGAAATCCCTTGGTATAGCTGGCCTCGCCCTTCTAGCGGGCTTTCTGGGATATTCTGTACTGCCCTGGACACGCACCGGTTTTGTTGCACGCATTTATGTGGACGCGGAGGAGATCGAGTGGAAGTACACGCTTTTTGTGCCGACGGAGTATAAAGCAGATCGCCTTTATCCATTGCTGGTGTACCTGCACGGCTACGGCGCGCGAGGAGTGGATGGCGACAAGCCAACGACCGATGGGCCGGGGGCGTTGATCAAGGAGAGGGAGAAGACGTTCGACATGTTTGTCCTCTTTCCGCAGTCCGAGACGGGTTCTTGGGAGGCGGATACAGAGGATGGTCAGCGGGTCATGGCCATCTTGGAGGAAGTCTTGCGCGATTATGCCGTGGATCGGCGACGCATTTATCTGACCGGCACGTCGGCAGGTGGCTTCGGTGTCTGGAGCCTGGCGGCACGCTATCCCGACAAATGGGCCGCCATCGTGCCTATTTGCGGCGGTGGCGATCCGCATTGCGCCGAGAGCATCCAGCACATTCCGTGCTGGTGTTTTCATGGTGCTTGCGATAACGTCATTGATGTGGGACAATCGCGGCGCATGATCGCGGCGTTGCGGACTGCCGAGGCCCGTCCGCGCTACACCGAATATGCCGACATGGGCCACGCTTGCTGGGGCCGTGCTTATGCCACTGCTGAGCTGTGGGATTGGTTGCGCTGCCAACGCTTGGGAGAATCAGCCCATATACCGTGTCGTTGCCGTACATATCCATGGCTGATCGCCAAGCCTGTGCTCAAAATCTTTTTGGCGCAACGGATTGCCTGCAAATGGGTTGTGGAACTTTGGGGAAAATTGCGAAAAGGGCTTGACATTCCTGAAGGGTGCTGCTATTGTCCAGTTTCCGGAACCTCGTAGAAGAAGGCGACGATTGCTTCATCGCGGAATCACCGAGGGTCGCCCCATGTTCGATGCCATTCACTACCATATCGCCCAATACCCATCGGAAGACAGCCGCGCCGGGCTTCGGGCTTCGGGCTTCGGGCTTCGGGCTAATTTGCGCGCTGACATTTCCTTCTTTTCTCCGTTCCGTTCTCCCTGACGGAATGATCCGAACATTCACGAGGGGACGATTCGTGCGCATTGCTCCAGCCAGTACAAGTGGGTTCTTGTAAAGGGCAGGCGATCGTTGGGAGTACCAGGGAACGCAAGGGTCTCTAGCTCTGCCTTTGCTTCGGATGGATGGGGACAACGCTACGGAACCGAAAGAAGCGAGAGGAAGGATGCCCGCTGGGAGGGATTGAGGGTTCGCTGTCCCAGTGGGAGAGAAACAGGACAGTCCGGAGGGCGTCCCGGTGCAAGCTCCTTGAGGAGCGGCGAATCGTCATGGGGTCCCGCCATGAGTCCCAACCAGTTATCGGACGAGGTTTATAAAGCCTTGTCCGCCCGCATGGTCCGGTTGGCAAGACGGCTAGGCGTACCACAAAGCCTGTGTGAAGATGTGGTTCAGGAGGCTTGGGTGCATGCTTTTGTGCAAGCCAAGGAGTTTGCCGGCGAACGGGCGTTGGAAAAGCTAGGTTCTTGGTTGCGTGTGATTGTCCATAACGTGTCGGTGGATGTGCTTCGTGGTCTTGGCCGGTATGGGGCCGTATCACTGGAGGCGTTGTCGGTGGAGCCGTTGGAAGAAGGGGAGGTGAATCGGGTCGAGCGTGCGGCAGGGACCGAGTGGTTGACTGTTTGTCTGGAGCGTTTACGGCAAGAAGCCCCGGAGAACTGCTGGCTGGTGTGCCAGCACTATTTAGAGGGTCGAGCGCTTGGCGAGTTGGCGGCGGAGACGGGTCGGACAGTCCATGAGGTTAGTTGCCGTATCTATCGAGTAATGCAGAAGTTGCGTTCTTGGGCAGCCGTGTCTTCTTCTCTGGGCGAGGGTACTTCTTGACTCATGGCGAGGGTCGCCGCGGAAAAATTTGGGAAAATTTTCCTGCTTCCGCGAGATATTGGGCCTTCCCAAACGTTTATATTAGTAGAGGGACTTGGGAAGCTGGCACGCGTTGGCGAGTTGCGAGAGTTGTTCCGTCCCTGGGAGTGGGGCACTCCGGGGTTGCATTTGCAGGGACGCAGAGAGTTGATGGCCTACGCGGGGCTACTGAGCCTGGAGGCATGTCTTGTAACGGAGCAACAGCGAGCAGTAAGGTGGATGGGAGGCCACTTAGAGGGTGTTTGCAAATGTACAAATTTATCTTGTTTTCCAGAGGTTTGTATCTTCGTTTTTCGGGCAAAAAGGAACTTGCGAACACTCTCTCACTGGTATCAGTTCGCTCTGCATGACACTGGTACTAATAAGCTAGTATGCGGAATCTTGCGCACTTTCGTCGCAAGTCCTTATCTGATGGCAAAAGTGCATAAGATTCTGCACGCTATCAGTCCTGGTAAGTGCTATGTTCTTTCCTGTATTCGCCCATTAAGGAGGCTTTGCGATGTTCAAACTGTGGGTCGGTGTAGTTGTTCTGGCATTGGGGCTCCTGGCTTTGGTCATCCCGTCAATGCAAGGTGCAGACGTCGGTGTTCCGGTAACGGCTGAAGAAGCGAGTACGGTTCATGGTGCTTGCGATGGGTATACGCCGCTTCCGGCCACCGCTTGCGGCCTTCCTTGCTTTATGAATGGTAAAGGTATGGATTACGACACGCCAAGTGGGACAATCTATGCTGTTCACATCGTGTATCTGGAGTGTGGATGTGGATACAAAGGGCCTCACAACGCTTACGGTTGTAGTTGAGCAAACTAAGCTTGACTGGTGCAGTTTTTCAGGACCGATTGGCGTAAGTCCTTGATATTCAGGCCCTTGAGACGGCCAAGTTCGCCTGAGGCTCCGTTTCCTCAAGCCCTGAAGTATCAAGCACTTGCAAAAAAAGTGCATCAGTCGAGCTAAGAGCGTGTTTGCAAATTCATTTTTTGCCCGAAAAACGAAGGTACAAACCTCTGGATAATAAGCCCAATGTGAACATTTGCAAACACCCTCTAATTCTTCAGCGCTAAGTTTATGACAAGCGTGTCGTAACATTTGAACCTCAAATAAGTTGCGGCAAGAGCTGGCTGGATGGTGACATATCTATGTCAATCATCGCAACTTATTCTTTTTCAAGGCGTTACGGAAAATACACCCCTTGGACTTAGCGCTGTAGAACTAAGCGTGGTGTCTGGCGGAAAAATTGAAATCCGTTCAAAGGTGTAGTTCTGTGGCAACGCGCGGTTAGAGGGTCTGATAGGGGAGCGGGCAGTAAGGTCCAATCGCGCAGACTGTGACAAAACCTAGTGGTTCGCCACAAGCGAGATGGCAGGTGCGCCGCTGGGTTGATCCCGACGGCCGGACGGCGGGGACAAGCCCCATCGAAGGAGCAGAGCCGTGCCAAGCAACAACTTGCATGCCGCCGCTAGATTTTGTCACAACTTGTTAGGGTCTTGACCCCTGTCAAGTGTTGATCGACGATGTTTTGAAATGAATGAGGGTGGTTAATAAATATATGCGTCACATTAGAAGATCGGCAGCTTTTTTGTATGTCCTCACGTTGATGTCAAACGTATGTAGCGCGCAAGATCCGCCCAAACTCGAGGGGAGTGTCGTTCCTGGACAGATGATACATTTTCCAATCTCTAAAGGGATGGATACCCCAAAGTATCTTCAATATGCCCAACCCTTTCAAAAAGGGAGACTGTGTGGTCCTAACGCCTTGTATATATTTTTGAAAATCAACGGCGAGACAACCGTAAGTTATTCGGATGTTGTTCAGAGTCTTAAAATATCCTCAAAAGGCACTTCGTTGCAGGATCTGGTGGAATGTGCGAACCACTTTGGCGTGGCTTGCGAGGCCCGAAAACAATTATCACCGACGGACTTAATCAATTCTCTCAAACCCATAATCGTACACCTCGCCTACTCAGCCTCTCCGCAGCAGGAAGCGATAGGTAGGAACGAAGAAGGTGTCCCCTTAGACCATTTTACTGTCATCACCGGTTGGGAGCCGTCGGGAAATATCTTTTACGGTATTGATACAACGAACCTCCGCTTTCAGTATTACAATGGCGAGGCAATTGCCCGTACCATGTCAGGTTATGCCCTGGTACCTAAGAAGTCCAGCGACAGTCAGACCATGGGGTGGCACGGGTTTCAGGGGCGGCCATGGTTAAGGGGGCTTATCGCCGTGTTGGTTCTAGCGAATGTAGGAGTTCTGGTTGGCCGGTTGGTGTTCAGGGTAAAATAGTAACTGTTCACCGGATCCTGTACGCCTGTGTCACACCGGGTGAACCGTTACGTAAAATAAATGGCGATGCCAAACCTCGATGGAACATGCGGAGGCCAATCGTATGCTTTCGTGGAAGAAGTCGTTAGGCATATCCGGCCTGGTGTTGCAAAGACCTCTACCGCGTCGTAGCTTTCTGCGTCACTCCGCCACGGCGCTGGCGTCGCTGGGCGGTATTAGTTGCGGGAGTCGGTGTGGCAAGCAGCCGGCCCGAGGGGCTTTGGAAGTACAGCTACCCGTTCGTACACAACCGATTGCTATTCCCATTTATCCTTTGCCACAGCCATTGTTATCGGATAAGGAAATCCGAGCCGTGGTCCAGGCTGCCCAGCCGCCAACGTTCCTTTTCGCTTACCCGCCTGGGTATGTGTATCACGCTCTTCGGCTATGGGGAAAAACTGCCGCTTTCGCCAAACTGCCTTTCGCCAACCCGGCGGTTCGTGGTCGCTGGGGAGAAATAATGTTTCGGATGTTGACAGAGGACAGAATCTATCAGGAGTTCTCGCCAGCCGGAAGAGTTGGCCATTTGCTGAAACCGACCCCATTCGGTGTGATGGTTCATTGCAATATAGATGGAGGTTGGGGAACAGGGTTTAATTCAACACACCCAGGGAAATATCTGCAAGTCATGGCGGACCTCGACATTGCTTCCGATTTTCACCTCCTCGTTTACGATGGTAAACCCCATACGATTGCCGAGGTTGTGCGCGACGAGGCCAGGCGTTTAACATTTCAAGATGAGCTTGAATGGTTGGCGAATGGGCTTGGTCGATACCTGGAGGTGCCCGAGTGGCAGAACCGCTTTGGCGAATGGGTTTCCTTCGACCGGATCGCTGATCATCTCACCAATCTACAATTCGGGCAAGGTGCGTGTGCCGGAGGCCACATACCCTATGCAATGGCAGCACTGGTAGCCATTCAGTCGCAGTCTGACATTCTATCAAAGCCAGTGCTCAGGCAAATTGAAGATCGCCTGCGTAGTTACTCCAAGCACCTTACCGCACGGCAACGCGGTGATGGAGGGTGGGATAACAAGTGGGCTGACAGGACTCCCCAGACCGAACGTTTCCTGAAAGCAACATTCCGTAACGTTGAAGATAGCGATGGGTTGATTGTGACTGGTCATCAATTAGAATGGATGACCATTTGCAGGCCAGACCTTCGTCCTTCGGATAGAGTTCTAAAAGCAGCTGGGTTGTATTTAGCACGCTGGATACCCATAATTGCGGCTAAAATCAAGTTTGATTGGCATCTTTTTGCGCCTTTGTCTCATGCGGCTAGAGCTGTGTTAGCAACGAACGGCATTGCTTGGGCATCCGAGAGCTTTCTCGACGAACGAACTGAGGAACCAAGGAGATAATATCATGCGAATCACTTTCCGCTTAATTGTTCCATTGTCCGTGCTGCTTATTCTTGCGGGAGCAAATGCAGGCCGAGCTCAGCAGAAGGGCTTGACACTTGATGAGGCTATTGCAGGTTTGCGGAGGTTTCAGGCGGTGTTGCGAGAGCGCCCCTGTTGGAAAATTCATTACTCGGAAAAGCGTGATAATTACTTCCTCCCACCGGACTTTAACAAGGATTTTCCGGAAATCGACTATGTGATTGCTCAGAAAGGAGAATTGCTTTACGCCTATGAAAAGATAATGCAAAGGCCCCCGCTTGAACTCTGGGTCGCTTGGAAAGATAACGTATGCACTTGCCGCTTCCTCAATGGAGATTATAAAATTTTTCCGGAAATTCATCCTAGATTCTATGAAATGTGGCATTATCCGCAAAACTTATTTATCGATACTTATAGAAACCACTTTTTTAAGGCGCAGACAATAATAAACGCCTTTGGCACTGACTCGTTGTCGGAGGCAATGTGGTACGCACTGCCGCGGGCCATCGAACGAAAGAAAGCCGAATGGGCTGTTCGCCCGACAGGGGACGAGATAGACGGGCAACCATGCACGGTGCTGATCAGGACGGTTGATGGGTCGCCGAAGGACATGGTCTGGGTCGACGCGGCGCACGGGTTTATAAGTCGTCAACGGCGCTACTACGAAACGCCCAACCAGCTGAGTTGGGAGTGGAAGAATATGGCGATCAAGCAGATTGTCCCCGGCGTATGGTTGCCTATGCAGCAACAAGTGAGTGTGTACAACAGAAGGTTCTCTATGGAACCCGAGGAAATACGAGGGAAGCTTCGTTACATTAGCCATTTTAATGTTAAGGAGATAAGTTTTGAACCGCTCAATGATGACTTCTTTGTAGCTCCCTTTGTGAAAGAGGGTCAAGTCATGGACATGATCCGCGGTGAAACCTACTTTGTTCATAGAGGAGTGACGGATCCGGAGACGTTGGTTCGCATGGCCATTAATGAGGCACGAAGTAAATCAAACGATGCAAAAGATCTAAGCAGTTTTTTCTTTTACAATCTGGCTGTCATTCTTGCTCTGTTGTTGATTTATCAAGGCTACAAGCTGTATCAGCGACGTAAAGTGTTATTAACGCTTCGCCCGAAATAATCGAGAGTAACCAAAAGTGATTTCAGGTGGTTCTGCCATTGACCTCCGCCGCGTTAGCAAGCGGTTTGGACCGACTACTGCTGTCAATGGCGTTGATTTGGTTGTCCCTTATGGATCATCTTTTGGCCTGCTAGGACCGAACGGGGCCGGGAAGACAACTCTGATAAAGATGTTGATTGGTCTCCTCCCCATCGACTCGGGCCAGGCAATCGTTCTGGGTCATGATGTTACCCTCGACCGCCCACGAATCGCACGCGCAACGGGTTACGTTCCTGAGTTACCAAACATCTATCCATGGATGACGGTCTCGGAGGTCATATGGTTTGTCAAAAACTTGTATTCGACCTGGGATGAAGACTTATATAATAAGATGCTGAAAATGTTTGAGTTGCCCTTAAACAAGAGAATTAAGCATTTATCCCGCGGCACTGTGGCCAAACTTTGCTTGCTATTGGCGCTCGCTCCGCGGCCACGACTGCTCATCCTTGATGAGCCATTGACTGGACTGGATCCCTTGGTACGCGAGGAGTTTCTGGATGGTGTTCTCGTACTGACCCGCAGGCAGGATATCACCATTTTTTTTTCCAGCCACACAGTAGGCGATGTTGAGAAACTTGCTGATGTTGTCGGTATTCTTTACCGTGGGCAGTTGCTGTTCCAGCG
>Ga0078972_1010010_pt1 | contig 18122 bp, 19 predicted proteins | sample YelNatPaOPGAMG01_FD_67568 | JGI IMG/M metagenome (GOLD analysis project Ga0078972, IMG submission 67568) | Hot spring thermophilic microbial communities from Obsidian Pool, Yellowstone National Park, USA - OP-RAMG-01 (SPADES assembly) (version 2) | ecosystem: Environmental > Aquatic > Thermal... | reverse complement strand
TGCAAGCGCGTCATAGTCAAGATTGGGAGTTGTTCCCATGGATTAAAACCCAATACGGTTACTCGATGCCAGCCCGCTTCTTAAATAAATCAAGCTGTGCCTTGGTCTTAAACGTGTAGGTCTTGCCGTTGGGAGCCGTAATCGAAAAGAAACCAGGTGCACGCGCCCCCTTGCCAGCCCCAAGCTGCTGTATCACACCGGGCGGTAGCGTGCCTCCATAGGCGTTTTGCAATGTCGCAACTGACGCCGCAGACACTCCTTTGATTCCGGCGATAAGTGCATCGACGTTGTTCATTATCCCGCCCGTGAATTTTGAGAACTCTTGCAGGATGTCCCTTCCACGAAAACCGTGCAGAGCCGGTTGCATGGCCAAGTAGGAGCCAATCTTTCCGGCAAGTCCCTGGAGGGCCGGGTCGGATAGCGGCGTGCCCAGCACCGCAGCCTCTAAAATGGCTTTTAGGTTTCCAATTTTGTCCCTGTTGGCCTCTATATCGTTAATCAAGTCATCCCGAAGCGTAATGATTTTGGCTGCTTGCGCAATCTGCGTGGCGACAGAACCGGATGGAGCAACGCCAAGGTTCTTATTATAGCCGTTGTTTTTCGTATCCCACTGATATATGTGCTCAAGTCCGTCTAAGTCCAGGTGCTTTATGGTCTTGGTCGGCAACACGGCCTGTGCGTATGGTTCAAGGGGCACGAATTCCCCCTCAACCGGCTGACCGGTATTTGAATCTACCCAGCCCTGAGGCGTTTGATATGCATAGGTAAGCTTTCCGTTAACCGTTCCAGTCTTAACCGGAGGAATCTTGGGCTGCCCCTGTCCAAGCTGCGTAAGCTGGCCAGTAGGAGACAGTTGAAAAGCCGTCTCTCCGGCTCCCAGCTTAACAATTGGCTGCTGCGCCTTGGCGACAGACTGAATCATCTGTATCCTTTGAGACGGAGTCATGGACATAAACATTTTCTTGTCATTATCGTCTCCATGCTCATTGATGGCGCTCATAAACAGCTGGTCTCCAAGCTCCGGCGTCGGTGCCCGTGCCGCTTGAAGCGCCACGTTGTTGATCATTGTTTGCTTATCTGCAAGAGTCTTGAATTCGGCGCTTTTCAGCTTGTTCATTGAGTCAGCTATGTCAACCACGCCTTGGGTTGCGGTAATGGGGTTCCCCAAATATCCATACTTGCTCAGCGCTTGAGCAAATGACCCAGTGTCAAACTTTCCATCCTTGTAAGCGTCTGAGAAGGCCTGGTTAATGGCTTGGCTGTTTTGACTATCCTGCTGAGCCTTCTGCATCTCAGCTCGGTGGGTCTCTTGATCCATGGCCAGTCTTTTCTGCGCAATGTCAGCTTGCTGGCTTGCAATTTTGTAGTTAGCTAGCTGACCGGCGGCCTCTTGCTGAAGCCTGCCAACTCCGAGAAATGCCTGCATCATTTCTGCGGGGTCTGGCCCCTGAACCGCTAATGCCGGGAGTGGAATTCCTGCCATTGTATACCTTCGTCAAACCTATTTGCTGAGCGCGTCAATTAATGACTGGTTTTGCGCAAGGGTTATGCCCGCCAAGGGCAGCTGGCCAAGAGATTGTGCCATGCCGCCCAGAGCGTTAGCGCTTCCGATATACCCGCTGGCCATGGCCGCCCCAGCGTTGTTCATTTGATTGCCAACATTGGAAGCACCTGTCATTCCTATGTTGGCTGCGGTGTTGGCGTAGTTTGCTCCTGCATTAGCTAGCTGGGACGTGCTGGTTTGGCCTGTGCCGGAGATTGCCGACAACCGGTTAAACAGGTTGTTTTGGTTCTGGTTAAATATGTCATAGTTCATTTGATATTGATTCAAAAGGTTATTGTATGCCTGCTGATAATACTGGTCGGCAAAGTTCTGGGCGTAGTTATTAAGGTCTTTCATCACGCCGCCAGTCAAAAGGTTGCCCTGCGCCGCTGCGCTTCGCTCAATTGCTTGCTTCCCCTGGTCTAACATAAACTGATAGCCAGGCGTGGCGGCCACGTCGGCAGCAGTGGGAGGCGTGAACGGAGTAGCCCATTGCTGATTCAGAGTAGAGGCGTATAGGTCTCCCGTGGTGTTAAGCGGACTGAACGGAACTCCGCTATTGGGGCCCGCAGGAGCCTGTGTGATATATCCCATGTTGGTGGGCAGAGACGCCGAGCCCGCTCCAACCGGCTGGGGCGGTGGCACGGTTGGAGTGGGCGCGGGCTGGGCGGGCGCTGTGTGCGTTGGAGAAGCGACCGGGGAAGATGTTTTGGGAGCCACTGGCTGGGGAGCGGTTTTGGAAATCGGGGTTATCCCCGACGGGTTGGCAAGATTGCTCAAAAGCACTTGTCCCTGTGCGTAGGGCATTTGCCCGCCAAGCACATACCTGGCAATCGCCGCTTGCATGTCATTGGGGCTAGACCCGTTATAGGGATAATACATGGTTCACCTAGTAAGAACTATCTTGCGCTTTCTGAAGCGCTTGGGCAATTGCCCAGTTCGCCAGGCTGGCGCCGGTTCCCGGAGAGCCGTTTTCCCAGCCCTTGGCACTAGCTGGAATATATACATCTTGAAGCGAGTTTCCCTTTGCCCCGCTCCAGTTGTAGTTTCCGCTGTTGATTCTACTCAATAGGCCCTGAAGATTGGATTGTACCTGGCTCAGGGTTGCCCTGGCCTTCCCGTACTGGGAGGGGCCGCCATAGAGGTTGAGCTGCTGCATTAGCGAGTTCATGGCGGCTTGGCCTTGCTGCGGGGTCAAGTAGCCAGACGCTACAGCGTTATAAATGTCATCGCCAGCCGAGGCGAAGGCCTGGTTGAATGTCGCCTGGGTATTATTGTTCACCCCAAGCCCAATATTGGGGGCAGTTTCATTACCAGTTAGGCCAAGCTGCTTCAGCGTCATGCCCAGCTGCTGTGCTTGCTGGTACTTTGGATTGTCCTTGTTTGCCTGCGGCGAGAGGGCGGCAGGAGTGGCCGCATTGGTCGGCGAGAGACCGGCCAATGTGGGGGCTGTAACAGGGATGCCCATCCCGCCCTCAAGCTGTGCAAGTGCGCCATATCCGGCATTCAAGTATGGCGCAAGCTCGGCTTGCTGCGCTTGCCATTGCTGCTTCTCAAGATCAAGCGCCTGCTGTGTCGCCTGCTGTTCCAGGTTTGCGGCATACTGAGCTGACTGGCTCTGGAGGCCAGCGGCCTTCTGGGCCGCTGACGCGCCCACAAGGCCAGAAATAAGCGAACCCGCCCCAGACCCAATAAGTGCGGCGGCAAGGGCTCCCATATACCCCTCCTCAACTTAGAGCTTGTTAAGTATTTCTATCGCCTTGTACTTAGCGGCAGTTGGCAATCCCTCAACCTTCAGGATTTCCACCTTGGCCTCATACGCAAGCTTTTCAAGCTCTTTCTTGAAACGCTTCAATAGATAGACATCAAACAGACCTGCCGAAACCACGCCTACCACAAAACCGATGAAAAGCGCTGTCATTTGACTACACCTCCAACCATGGTATATTATACCATAATTCGCTTACTTTGTCAAGTCGGCCTGGCTCTCCTTAACGGCAAATATATCCGGATAAAGCTCCTTTTGTCGTTTGAGCGCAGCCAGCATCTTCTCGCTCGTGGGGTCAAAGCGCCTTGAAAGCTTGCCCTTTGTCAGGCTGCAAGCCTTACACAGATATTCGAAGCATCCAGCTGGTTCATTGTTTTCATGAACAATTTCATCTAGAGGGCTAGCTCCGTCCGCATGAACCAGCGTTACGGCAGTCTGGCGAATCAGGAAGGCCTCACGACCAACCTGGATTTCCGAGCCGCACTTGTCGCAGTTGACAATTGTGGCTCGATAGGTGCGGCCATCCACCGATATTTCTTGAATCTTCTTCATCTTCCTCTCCCCTCATTGCACAAGCTCATCGCTTGCAGCGTCCAGCTGAACCTGTGAAACCTTCCATGCAATATATCCCTTAATGCATTCTTGCATTAAGTCTTTCTGCTGGTCTGCGAGCGTCAGGGAACCCTCGGCAAGGGCGGCCCCCGAGATAGTCTTTTTCCTTGAAGGGGCTTTGTCCTCTACCTGGCTCCCGTCAGGCATGCTCACCGTCATTGGGGCACCGCTATCATCCACTCGGTATGCCTCAGCATGTAGAGCGATGTCGCATCCCCCAGGCGTCTCTACCATTTCTTTGGATAACAAGCGCACTCGCAAATTATAGGTCTGTCCGCCCGCCATCACTTGCAATGCGGGCTTTCCGTCGCCAAGCGTGACCCTCGTAAAAGACATCATGAATTCACCTCCAGCCAGATTTCATAGATATTATGACTAGCATTTACTGTTGTCCCAGAACCAGCGATGGTGGCTGAGACCTGAAGGCTTGGGACAACTACTGGCAACGTCAAGGTCACGGTGTCAAGGCTTTTGGCACGAGAACTCGTAACGCTATAAATGGTTGTACTTGTAACTCCTCCATCTGTAGAGTATGTCAGGATTGCGGTGACGGTTCCGGCAGTAATGGTTACAGAAGAGATTACTTTTAGGGTTATGGAGGTTGCAAGGGTAGCCCTGCCAGACTGCGGAAAATTCAACCAGGTCTCTACTAGTGAACCGGCGGCGCTGAGTGTACCAAAAGCATATGTCGTGGTGTCTTGGTCGAACGCTAGCCTTGCGTTTGTGTAACCCGTGCCAGGTGTCGTAGCCGTCGTGGGCCAGAAGCGCTCTAAGAACCCCACCTGTGCTCCGGCCCCTCCGTCGCTATTGCCAATCGTGGCGTTCCCGCCGCTTGGCGGGGTGAGAATAGACCCCACGAAAAACCTTCCGTCGCCCGCAAGCGCGGTTTCCTTGCTGGTCGTAGCCACGAAAGTCACGGCGCCGCCCGCCATGTTGGCGTCGTCATAGTAAATATAGTAGACCGTTTTGTAGCCCAGCCCAGTGATCGTTGAACCGCTAATGCTTACGTCTGTGCCCCCAATGCGCATGGTAAATGCGCTGATGGTGACCGTCACATTGCTGCCCGCGTCAGTCGCGGTCAGCGGGTTGCTCAGCGGTCGATAGGTGGAATGCGCCCCGGTACGGGCCTTGCGACCAGAATCGTCAAGGACCGAAGACAGGGATGCAAACCTTCCCCCGCCAGATACGACGATTCTCTGTATTTGAAGCGGAGTCAGTGCGGTGCCCTCCCAGACCGCCACATCCTGAAGGTTAGTTCCGTTGGAGTTCAGATTCCATCCCGAAACGAGCGGGGAAGGCCAGCTACTTCCGTAGACGGCCCCAACTGTCCATGTGTTTTCCGTCCCAGGATTCTCGGTTCCAAGGCTGCCAGCCTGGGCCGCAACCATCCCATCGATGTACAAGGTCAGCGTGCCGCTCCCAAACGTCACGGCGAGATGATGAGGAATGTTCCAATTTGGGGCGTACGAAGATCGAATGATGGTGTTGGAACCGTTGTAAACGCCTGCATACACGAATCCCGCACTGCTAACGAATAGATGAGCTTCGTAGTTGGTTGGGGCGTTGAAGGGCGCTGCGTTGCTGCGTCCAATGATCCCGCTGGTGGTTGCCCATTGGAAATTATATCCCGGAGCAGTCCACGCCATGATAGTCCATGTAGTTGTATTCGTAGCACTCGCATAAAGAGCTGAAGACGAATCGTTGTTGGTGAACGTCCCCACGATATGGTCGCCAGGAGACAGAGACAAGCCCGAGGCCTTAATGGTTCCCACCGGCGTAAGGTTAGACGGCGATGTCCCCAGGTCTGCATAAGACACGTTGTCGAGCGGCCAATAATGTGTAGGAGACAAAGACAGGATGGCAGCCTTTGACGTGCGATACGCAGGATTTCCGAGATAGAGGCTTGCAGCAAGAGGACGAGCATAGTTGGTTCCATCGTTAATATTGTCCAGCACCTTGCCCACGTGCCCCGACTGGCCAAAGTCGATCAAGGCACGCCGATTGGCATCCATATTGGAAGTTGGCATCCGCTGATAAGCGGTGCCATCGGATACCTCATTGTCCAAGCTAGATACTCTTACAAGACTGACGGAATCGATTTCCCAAGTTGCAGGCCCGCTATTACTGTAGAAATAGGCGACTATAAAGGTGGCTCCCGATGGAATGGTAATAGTGCTAGCATATGTAGTCCAGCTCGTAGCTGTGGATGGTATGCTAATATAAGAGTTCATCAGAGCATTCGTTCCACTGCTAGCCCTAATATTTGCGACTGCGCCTACGGTCCCAGATACATACTTGGAGGCAAAAGAGAATCGATATGTTTCTCCGGCTACTACTGCAAATCTCCTAACAGCCTGTACTCCTGAGTTGCCGCCAGACGACGCACAAACAAGCGATTGATTTCCGGCATAGGGGGTGGTCGTGTCCCAAGACAGCGTAACAGCGTTAATGCTGGCTGGAGGGCCTGCCCCATTTTGCCATCCAGCAGGAGGGAGATTGGAATCGGCTTCAAAATTGCCATTGTCAATGATATTGGGGCCGGACATCATGCTGCTGGTTCGAACGTAGGTAGAACCGTCTGGCAACACATCGAGAGTAGACGGCCCAATCCACTGCCAGTTGGCATTGGGTGGTTGTGAATTGGAGTTGGCCGTGAGGCACAAGTAATAGCTACCTGCACTAGTAACCTCGTCTCCTGGCTTATAGCTTGCCGACGAAGACCATGCTCCCTTAAAGACGTAAGGAACCCCGCCCTGAACATAAGACGCTAGGGTCTTCGCGTAGGTTGTTCCGTCGTTAATGTAGTCCAGGTACTTATTAACATAGCTGCGGCTAAAATCCACCCCGCTTGGCATCACAATGCCATTAGAATCCAGGTTAGCAATTTGTTTGGCCAGAGTGGCGGGGTCGATTTGCGTCCCCATGCCGGCGTTCAGGGTTCCGTCTGGGTTGAGGTTGGCAATCTGGCTAATAAGCTGGTTGAGCCATCTGACAAAGTCAACCGTGGCCTGCCCAGTCTTGGGGTCTACAATGGGGAAGTTAAGAAACGCACCTGGAAGGGGATTGGCCATTTATTGCATCTGTCCAAAGTACTTCGTAAGCCGTGGCACGGGCTGGAACCCTGGGGTGGCGATCGCATAAGCATCGAGAATCCGCCACGGAACCGCACCTTGCGCCTGAAGCTTGTAAACCCTCTGCCTTGACCGGCCCAGTCTCCTCATTACAACGCGGGCAACCGTGCTGGTCTGGGTGCCAGGAGACAGCGCCTGCGGGGTCGTCCATGTATTGCCGCCGTCATCAGACCAGCTCAGCGTTAAGGTGGCACTTTGGTTGGAGACCTGGTTTAAGTCCATGTCAATAGTAAGCTGGCTGTGAAACATCCAATCCATTTCGGTTGATATGGCAGGGGCGGTTCGAACACGAGTAATGGTATTGCCGAGGTCAGTCAGGGTGCCAGCACTCATCTGGTAAACCACGCCATCTACTCTCGAACCAACTAGGTGCTTGCCAAAGCAAAACATGTGATTGCGAGCATAGTGAGCGTCAAACGACGTTCCGTTCCAGTATCCCCGCTGATGCCACAAGTTGGTTGCGGCATCGTAACACCAAGTGGCATTCCCGGAAGGAAACCAAATCATCCAGAACGTGTGTCCCAAGTCCTGGTATGTCCAGCTCACAGCGTCAGTAACGCCGGACGGATATTGACTCCATTGGTATTCTATGGCGTGATTCGATATGCGGACGGGTGTATAGCCATTGGCCCTCCATGCCATCCCCATGCCACGCTCATCGGCACCCAGCCAGAACACAGAATTGTCCATGCGTATCGGAGACGTGGGAGATGCAAGGCCCATTTCTATCATTGCACCCGGCACAACGCTAAGCGGGAACGTTGGGTCTCCGGAATCGAAATACGCCTGGGCGTGCTGATCCCCCCAAAGCCACAGCACGCGATGGTCTACCAGGCAACCAACCAGGTTGTCTGGAAACACGCTAACCTGGGCCGCATCTACACCAGACCATGAAGTGGGGTTCTCTAGTGCGCTAATCTGAAACTCGTTTGTATTGGCAAACAGCACTCCAAAATAACCATCGATGAAGAAACAGCATGACGGATTTGCAACGGCAAGTGAGGCCGTTACATCCGTGAGCGTGTTTGTTGCCAGCTTGAAGGAATAGGCATGGCCGCCGCTGGTTAGAAAGAGATAGAAATTCCCCGCTACGATGAACACATTGTTGGTGGAGTCTGTGACAATGGTTCCTCGCAGCGTGGCTGTTCCATTGGAACTTATCTCGTATAGCCCTCCGGTTGCATTTCCGTCATTGGTTACGATAAAAGCTCGCCCCTGAACCGCCACGGCGGCAACCGTTCTGTGGTTGGTTCCAGAATCAGGCGAAGAGAACAAGCTGATTCCAGGCGTCGGATAAAGGGCCATGGCCGTTTTGGCGCCAGGAGACTCCATGGCCTCTGGATACCAATTGATGGTTTGCTCCTGGTCGGCAAACGGCGACTGGCTCTGGTATGAGCCGCCTATGAATTGAAATCGCGCCATCTCTCATCCAGTGCGGCGAATCATGTTACCAGTTCGCCAGTCATAGATGCCGCCCACGCCCCCTGTAATGGCCGGGTCGCAATACATCGGCTCTGTCATTGTTTCTGAATTCATCACCTTAATTCTGCCAAGGGACGTAGCGGCCATCTGAACAACCACAGGGTTTGGTTGCATAACACCGAACTCCGGTGCAAGGTTCAGCGCAAGATTGTATTTAAGCGCTTGGGCATAACCAGGCGGAAACTTATAGTCAGTAGTCAGGTCTGCAAACTGCGGCAACGCCGACCATCCATAGATGACGGCTTGCACGCTTGCATCGGTTGGGGTGGGCCAGTAAGTAAGAGTACGCAGAGGAAACCCCTGGTCGTCCCATACCCTAAAGGGAAGCGTGCTCGGCACATTCTTTACCGGAGTCTGCTGCCACTCGCCCACGGTTATATAGGCAATGGGCAGCTCTAGGGGCTGGTTGGCTGTGTAGTTGCTAATCACAGAGGCCCTAACAATGCGAGGCGGCCTTGCATCGTTCCAGGCGCCTCCCTGGCCAAGCGTATAAGAGCCCTGTCCAGCGACAAAATTGTAAACTTTGCGGGCAATTTGATAGATGGTTAATCCCTCTATACTCCAAGCGTCAACCATGTCGTTTAAAGAGGCAAGCGCGTCATTGCTCTCGTTTGTGGTTGGGGTCTCTCCCGTAGCCAGGGCCCCCAGCTTGATGAGCGCGGAATTAATGATGGTTTGAGCGTTCACTGTGCCTCCCGAAAGGCAAGAGAGGGACGCCAAGCGTCCCTCTCTTTATCTGGTTAGGACGCGATGCGAACCGCGAACTCAGGACGCAGCGTCGCCACGCCATAGAGCAACTCAACACGGGTGGGATAGTTGCCCGTGTTGATGTCGTACTGCCGGACAGCCAAGAGGCTGAGCCCGACTTGGTCGTCGGCAACGCGCGCGGCCATGTCAACCCCGCCAGGAAGCTCAAGGTCTGCCGAGGCCAACACGAAAGCATCTCGGTGGAACAACAGACCTTGCGGAGACGACTTGCTGGCCCCAGCGGTGTTGAACGGAAGAATTGCAGCGCCATTGGCCGGAAGCGCGTCAACCGTCTGGAAGGGTGCGGTGTCAGACCCCGCAGAACCAATTGACAGAGCGGGACTGATGGGAATGGTGGCGGTTCCGGTGCCACTAGAAGTGACGTTGGCCGTTACAACAAACTGCGCCAGGGCACCGGTAGACCGGAAGCTCTGATTGTTCACAGAATGGATGCCAGCAATGCTGATAACATCGCCAGCATTGAGTACCTGGGTGCTGTTTGTCCACCCGCTTGTGCTCAGCGAGGTCGCCCCATCGGCTGGAGCGGCTGCAAGCACGGGGGTTCCGGAAGCTGGCCCAAACGTCTGAGTGTTGACGTTCTGATCCATGCTCCACTTCGACCCATACACAACGCCAAGCGTGCCGGTGCGGTACTGCTTGGCAATGTCGGTTTGCGGGTTAAAGAGCGTCCCGAAAGCCTGAATTGCAGAGGCCTCCATTGCCGGGCTGATGATGGTTGCCCGCATGTCAATACTGTCGGGGGCACTGGCCTCGTTCAGCTTCTGCCTGGCAGACAGATAGGTTGCAGAAGTGCTCGGAACCGTTCCGGGGGTTCCCACAGCCTGATAGACATTAATGTACTGGCCCAATATGTCGTAGTCAACTTTGTTGGCCAAGGCTGCCACTGCGGGGGCAAGCACGCGGTCGCTGAACATGTCCAAAGACAACTTGAGGTCAACAGAGCTGAACGTGAGACCAATATTGGGGTTTTGGTTAAGGGTGACCGGCACGCTCGTTTCCGTGAAGGCCTGAAGGTTAAGCGCAGGGCCCTGAGCCGGAATTGGGCGGACGGGTTTACGAATGTTCAACGTAGCACCGATTTTGGCCCCGACTTGGCCGAATCGATCATCGTACTGGCGATTAACATGCTTCGCAGCACGAAGGTTGTTCTCAATAATGAACAACGCCTTATTGGTGATTTCGCTTATCGTTAGATAAGTGTTGTTAGATGGGGTAACTGGCACGGTATTATTCTCCTATGTGATAAATTTTGTTCTTCCCGTTTCCTGGGCGGGCAGCTTAGGCCCTTTCGGGCCGCGGAACGCGCACTACCAAAGCAGCGCGCTTCATCACATGGCAGGTTTACCGCGTGCCAAGAGGCGTAGGCAGGACGCCACGGTCTACAATGCGGGCCGAGACGCTATCGCATCTAGCCAAGTTCTTGTAACCACTTACGCCTAAAATCCTTGTAAGTGGGATTTGCCGGTAGGGCGTTGGCGCTCGCAACCGAGCCCCCAACTGGAACCACGGGGGCAGGGGCCTTGCTCTGCACCTTCGGCGGATTCTTTAACTCATGCCCAATTAAGGCAATGCGAGCAATTTGCTGCGCAGGCGTAAGTGAGTGCAATTCTTCTACAATCTCTGGATGCTTGCCCAGATAATAAGTTACGTCTGGGCCGTTGTCTAATTCCACAATGGCAATGGACGCAGACGGAGGAACCAGGACATCCTTGTTGGTCACCTCATCCCAGTCTTCGTAGCGGGAGGCGGCCTCGGCGACCCGCTCTTTGTATGTTCTCACCCTGGACTCAAGCTCTTGCTGTTGCCGCTGCATTTCCGCCGCTTGCCGCTGGCGCTCGGCTTCCATTTGAGACTGCATAATACGCTGCTGGAACTTCCAGTCAGCCAAAGCCTCTACATAGGCGTCATAGGTCTCGAATTGATCGACTCTTGGCCTTCCATCGCCGGGCTGCTGCGCTGGTTGCTGGGGCGGCGCTTGCACCGGCGGCTGGGCCTGTGCCTGCTGCTGGTTTAGCCTTCGCTCATATTCGTAAAGGCGCTCTTGCAGCTTCTGTCTTTCCAGGTTAAGCTTCTTAATCCGCTTCAGAAACCCCTTCTTGGATAGCTTCTCTTCTTCGGCAGGCGCCGCCTCGGACGCTTCCTCTTCCTTGGCGGCTTCTGCTGCGGCTTCCTGCTTGGGAGCCTCGCCGCCCTCTCCTTCAGCCTTAGTCTTTTCCTCGGCTTGCTCAGACTGTGGCGCTTCCGCTCCCTCTACCGGCTCATCGCTTTTGCCCACCACGGCCTCCATGGTTTCCTGGCTGTCCGTAGTGCTCTCTATCATTCTGGCCATAGTCTCCCTCTATTGCGCCGCTGGCGGAATTGCTGGCGGCGCCGGTTGTGGCGCTGGGGCAGGTGGAGGAGATTGCAGTTGCCGAGTCCCCTCCATGGCGGCCTCATGCGCCGATGAGTGGATTGCCTCGAAGAGTCTCAAAAGCCTTTCCTCTTGCGCCTGGGCGGCCTGGGCCCGCGCCTTAAGCTCTTCAACCACAAGCTGCACCTGGCCCTGCATCGCCGCAATCTCCTTGCGGCCCTGCATCTGCACGGCCTGAGACTGAAGCGCTGCATTGGCAGCATTAAGCTGCTGCTGCAATTCCTGAACCATGGCAGCCGCTTGCGCCAACTGTTGCTGAGACAACGCAAGCGCTGTAGCAGGATCGGATGGGTCTTGCAGTTGCGGCGGAAGCATCTTCTTCAAGCGCTGCGCAAGCTCCTTGTTTCCAGGCCAATCGAGGTTGCGGGCGAGAATGTCGCCAGCAATTGGGATGATTTGCGGATAGGAATTAATCAGCGTCATAATTCCTTCCGCAGCCTCCTGTCTCCTCGATCGGTAACTCTTCCCCACGTCAACGCTGACGCTATATCGACCAGAGCCGATGTCATAGATGCGGCGAATCGCCATCATGTCCGAAATCTGGGCCTGGGCCAATTCTTGGTTGAGGCCCGTTGCCTGGGCGTTGTATAGGCCTACATGGGAGGTTTCGCCATCCGGATGAACTATGCGCTCGACTCGGGGAGCATCGTAAATCTTGGGAATGATTTCAAGCAAAATCTCGCCAGTGCGGCGCTTGGCAGCTGAGAGAGCGCGAGAATAGGTGAGGGTGGAAAGGGCGTTCTGTCCTTGCCGAGCAATGACGGCCCGGGCCGACTGCTCAGGGCCCTGCATCCCAAGCGCCGGTTCATAGAATCCGCTTACTGCCCGGATGTCCGCATCGGCCTGCTGGGTTGCCATTTCAATGGCCTGCACGGGCGGCTCTACAGAGTTTCTCTGCGGCGGTGGTGCTGGCTGTCCGGCGGCTGTGACCGGGTTGTATTCCAGGAACGGCCAGTTACGGATATTTGCCGACTGCCACTTGCCCTCAAATCCTTCGATTTGGCCCGCTGCCACGATAAACGGCGCCTTGGGAGCCAGGGCAATGGCCTCGGTCTCAGCCGATCTCTGATAATTGTATTGGCGCTGAGCGTCGCGGGCGTTTCGAACCAATCCCCAGACCAGGCGCTTTCCGTCGATCTCCACATTGTGAATTTCAACTTTGACGATGGGAATTGTCTTCCCCGGCCAAACATAGCTTTCCAGGGATTCAAGCGCATTAATCACATCACACTTGACGGTCGGAACAAGCACGGTTCGAGAGCGTATTTCGCCCCCGTCCTCAGCTTCGATAGTCTTTCTTTCTGTTTCGACTCTCCAGTATTCAGCAATCCTAATCGTGTTTTTAGTTATCCACCCATTAATAGAACTTCCATCGCTGGCAAACTTAAGCAAAGACGCCATCTCCGCCTTGGGATAGCGTGTCTTGTATTCGTCGTGGCTGATGTCTTCGATTATGAATGCCCATTGGGCGTCCGAGCCGTCCTTTTTACGATGGTGGGGATCAATGTAAACAGAGAAGCGATTGCTCAAGGGCTTGATTCTAATCTCTTGGTTGAACGATTCTTCGTCAGAGTACTCGGTGACAACTCGCCAATAGCCCTGGCCGCACACAACAGCCGTGCGGTACGCATCTAGATACACCTCTTGAGCGCCAGACCTATGCTCGATGTTGCGAATGAGTCCCTCAAGCACCTGTGCCGTGTCTTCCGATGCGTCTCCGCCCTCTGCTACCACGGTTATGCCTGTCTCTGCCTGGGCTTGCTCGTTCACCACCTTGTCAACCAGGTCGGCAATCTTGTTAATCGTTAAACAGGGCCTCCCGTCGTTCTTTCTCGCCGTAACAATGTCGGGAGGCCATTGCTCGCCAGCCCAAAACTCGATGTCCACAAGCTGCTCGGCGCGAATCGAGGCCTCTGCATCAGACGCCTCAAGAAACCTCTGCATTGCGGTCTCTATAAGCTCCGACCGTCCGCCCTTCGCCTTGCCGCTAGTTACGGTTTTCCTCGCCATGGGGTTAGTTGGCCTTGTCTGCCACAACCAGCACGTCATCCTGGCAGATTAAAACAAAATCTCCGTCTTCTGCCTTAGTCATACCGGCAAAGCTCACTACGTCGCCCTCTTTCACGTCCAATGGAATCCTCTTTCCGCTCTTTGCCCTCTTTCCCGGGCCGGTTCGCACAACTCGCGCCCACCTCACCTTATACCTGGTTGCCCACAGGTCAGAATAGTCGCCACCGGGGCCAATTTGGGCACTTGTGACGGGAAGCAAGACCGGGCCCGGTGCCTCTTCGATCACGTGAACCAAAAGACCATCATCGGATGGATGTAAATCTCTAAGTTCCATGATTACAGACCCCTCGCCTTCCTGGAAAGTCTCGGTTTCGCATACGGCTTTGATGGAACAATGGAAAGGCCGCCCATCGTGCGCTGCGTCTCCATGGCCGCGGTATTGGGATTTGCCAAGTTGGCAATGTCGAGGCCCTCCAGCCTGGCGCGCCTCAGGCGATACGTACCAGGCTCGTAGGTGTCGGGCGGGGATTCTGTGGTGTTGCCACTCATCGGATATGCTTTCACGAGTCCTCCTAAGCCAGATTTCTCAGCGGCACGCCACCCTGCTGGCCGATTCCTGGGAATTTCCGGTGTACAGCCGCTCTCACCTTTGACTTTTCGGCTGACGAGCCGAACTGCGAGACCCTGGAAAGGGCGTTTCTTGCATGCGCCTTGTCGGGGATTGGATACTTTCGTTCAGATGGGATGGCGAAAGTGCTTGTCTTCAGTCTTTTCCGTTCTGCATAGGTTAGTTTAGCCATTAGAAGACCCCAGCGCCCTCAGGCTCACGCCTTGCCTGTGCACCTGGCCCTTCTTGGCATGGCCGAGAGCGGGATTTTGATGTAGCTCTTGCTTCATCTTAGACTTTTGGGCAGCCGAAAGAGGAGACGCTCTGCTTAGTAGGTATCGAACTTGCTTTCTTGTCCAGGGCATTTCACCTTCCAAGCCCAGAAATCAGAAACAGATTCTGAATCACTGCCCCCACGGTGCCCGACGCCCACCAAAGCAAGGGAGCGGACGCCACTAATTGGGCGGCAACCTTGTTTTGCTTCCTGAGCGCATAAAACAGAGAGGCCGAAAAGGCCAAGTAGAACAACATGAGAAGGAGCTTGTTCACGATGCCGTGGTAGAGCCAGAACGAGCCGTCTGCATGTCTGGCGTATGGGTTTGTCTCTATAATTCCGCTTCCTGGAGTTGCAGAAAGGCTGCTTACCACGTCAGCTGCCTGTATCCAGGCGCAAACCACAAACGGTTCCCAGAGGAATGGCATCTCTCCGCGAACCCATCCAACGGCCCTCACAAGGCTATTCCTCTTCATCTTCTTCGCTTTCGTTCTCGTACGCGTTGTCTTCCTCGTCAGGCTTAAGACCAAGATGCTCGATGAGGTGAGTAATCATCTTGCCGTCTTCGCCATCTCCAAACACATGATGTTCAGAGCGAGTCGGAAACCCATCTTTATCCTCAAACTGATGTTCTACCAGATGGCCGCCATCGTCTGCCTTCTCGATGGCCACCCTGCGCAGCTTTTCTCCCCTTTTCTTGCCAGTTAAAACCACTCTCGCCATGGTGTCTCACTTTCTGAGGTTTTCCTCAAACCACTGCATTTCCCAACATAGATATTATACCACAATTCCATGGAGTTGTCAAGCCCCATTTCCGGAATGGTGGTGACTCATTTTGAATCCAGCTGAGTTAAGTGTATCAGGGATACGAGACCCGTTATGTCATCCAGGCATACTCGCCAAACCTAGGGGCGTCTTTGGGCCCAAGCTTCGCCCTTGCCCTCACCTTCACGGCGAACGTGAGGGCAAGGGCGTCGGCTATGTCAGGCGAGGCATATCCCCTGGCCTTCATATCGCTTTTTTTCTCCATCTGAATCTGGCCCCTCACGTTCATTCCGTATTGGATGGAAACAAGTTCTTGCTCAAGCTCCGGGTCATCGGGTATTTGCGCTCCCTCGTTCAGCCAATCGCGCATCTGGCCCCATACCTCGGCCCTGCGGTTGGCGTACATGGCGCCGTCTTGAGGCTTCTCGGCACCGTGAAACTCATAGAGGCCCGTGCCGAATCCGCGATAGCGCAGATGATCAACCACTCCAGCTCCCAGCCCGTCTCCGTCCACCACCACAGCATCCGGCTTTTCTTTCTGCCAAAGTTCTATCACTTTCTCGGCGGTCTCTGAAGTGGAAAGCCCATGATTCTTAAACAGAAGCCTTGACATGCGGCCCTGCCTCATGATGGCCACGGTTCGGTCGTCTCCAAACCGTGCCACGTCCACCCCCATGATTCTGGGCAACCCCTGATGACCTTCTGAGCGGAACTTGCGAGCCTTGTAGACAGTGTCTTGGTTTAAAAACTGGGTTGAGGAAACCCGTGGAAACTCGCCCCTCACCCTAACCCGCACAATATCGGAATCCTCGCCATAGTCATCGACCAGCTGCTTAAAAAGGTCTTTGTTGGTTCCCTCCACTGTGCGGGCATCGATGTTGTAGTGAATCCAGCGATGTGACCTGATTCCAAAGCACTTATGAAACGCTCCAGTGCTTTGTAGGGGGTTTCCGAACGCCAGCCAGATAATCTCTGTGTTCTCGTCGGTCAGGGAGCCGACTGCGGCATCCCAGATGGCCTCCGGAATGCCGCTTGCCTCGTCAAATACCAACAGAATTCTCTTCCCCACGTTATGCAGGCCCTGGAACGCGGCGGGGTTTTGCTCGTTCCAGGTAATCATGTCGGCCCGCCAATGGTCGGCGTGACCGGCATCCGCAGAGCGGATGCTTGTGGCGCCGATTGTCCACCATGGTTTTGTAATGGCAAGCTCTTTCCACTTGGTTATTTCCGGCCAGGTCTTAGTCCTCAGCTGAGGCTCTGTATTGGCAGTGACGGTAACCCTGGCATCCTCACACGTATCGAGAGCCCACGATGTTAACATGGAGACCAAGGAAGACTTCCCCACTCCATTTCCGGCCGCCACTGCTATCTGCAATGGCTGGAACCGCTTGGATGGATTAGCAAGATGGGCCGCAATGTCCAGCATGATACGGCGCTGCCAATCCCTCGGCCCCTTGTGGCCGGTAAGCCCCCGCTCTCCCCATGGAAACGCATAGAGGGAATAAGCAAGCGGATTAAGCGAAAAGCTGGCAATATCCTTCGCTAGCTCCTGCTGCCAATTTACGCTTTCATCGGCTTGCTTTGTCTTGGATTGCCTCATTGTGAGTCCGGGGCCTCTATAAATAGGCCTTTCTTTGCGCAGGAATGGCCCTAGAATCGTCATTCAGGGGCTTGGTGGTACGATTGCCCAAGGAAGGCCCTGAAATCGATGCTGGGGCCATTTTGCGCGAAATCGGGGCCGGTGTACATTCAAGACCGCCCCTTGAGACCTTCACTTTCCAGCCATTCCTCTCCAGCAGGGCCTTCAGCTCTGGCAGGTCATTAACTGTCAGCTTTCTCTTCGCCACTCGCATCCCCCTTCTCTTGGCTCGCGCATCGGAAGTTAAGCCCTTGGTTTACTGCAAGATGGCGCCATATACCATCTGGGCCCTTAACGCGCGGGAGCTGTCTATCACAAAATTTGCAAGCGCTCTTTTCTTCCATAACCGGTACTCCCTTTCCGTGTCCTGCGTAAAACTCAAAATACGAGTTTTCCGCTCTGCATCCATGGGCGATTGCTGTGATTTCTATCGGAGATGGGGACATAATAGCGTTTGTCTAGTACTAAGCGATGCTTACCGGCGGCGTCTCGGCGAATTCTAAGGATACCCCCCGGTCTCTCCGCGGGCCAATCGCCCCGACCACCCCGCGGTGCAACTCCGTTGCGCGATTATGCGCGTAATCCACGTAAGCCACTCGTAAGCCATTCTCGTAATTGGGGTTAGCTAAAACAGGTACGCTCTTGCCGCTCTCCACTTGCAACCAGCGCTCAGGAATGCGTCCGATAAGAGACATTATGTTAACTAACTTTTGTTGATTCTAAAGGACTTGCCTGAATCTCTTGGTTATTGGTATTCCAATTGGCTTCCCGATCCCCAACAGGAGTTGCAACCACGTCTACAACCGTGCTTGCTCTCTGCCTAGCTGCGGCAATTTCTTGCGCGAGTGAGAAATTGTGTTGCACGTTTAGGAAGTCTTCGCGCGCGGTTAGGCCGAAGACCTGCGCGTACAGGCTGACAAACTTTGCAGACGCATGATAATCGGTCTGCGGCTTTCCTTCTACCACTTCTCCTGTCTGCGGATTAAGGAACTCTTTGACAACTTTACTGTCTATTCCCCTCTTGAGCGCTTCAATTACCGCTTCGGGTGGGATGGCAGCGTTTAGCAGTCGCTGAAACTCAGACCGGATGGCATGATGGTGACCTGACTTAAT
>Ga0078972_1010009_pt1 | contig 18122 bp, 17 predicted proteins | sample YelNatPaOPGAMG01_FD_67568 | JGI IMG/M metagenome (GOLD analysis project Ga0078972, IMG submission 67568) | Hot spring thermophilic microbial communities from Obsidian Pool, Yellowstone National Park, USA - OP-RAMG-01 (SPADES assembly) (version 2) | ecosystem: Environmental > Aquatic > Thermal... | reverse complement strand
CCGGCAGGGGATAGCCGAAGGTGTGGTTGATCACCGTCTTGGCTATCTCGGTCCCCGCGGTGTAGATGTCCATGAGGCTGGCCCTCACCAGGCAGGTGGAGCAGACCGCGAAGGGCCTCTTTTCCTTCTTGGCCATCTCCCCCAGCACCTGCATGTTCAGATCCTCCATCTCCACCGCCGCGTCCAGCACCTTGTTCGCCTTCCCCAGGTCCTTCTCGTCGAAGGCCTCCACCGCCTCCTCGAAGTGGATGTAGGCGGCCTGGCCTATGTTCACCAGCTTCTCCAGAACGGAGGGATGCAGCTTCTCCTCCAGGTGGATCAGCAGGTTGGAGATGTTGACCGCCAGGTCGGCCGCCCTCTCCATCTGCTGGACGAAGTTCTGGTAGTCCAGGCAATCCAGCAGGTTTATCCCCACCTTGCCCGCGACCACGGGATCGAAGGCGGCGTTGCGGAGCATCCGAAGAAGGAGGAGGGAGAACCGGTCCACGTCCTCGTCCAGGGAGGCCACCGTCCTGGCCAGCTCCACGTTCTCCTCCTGCAGGGCCTTCAGCATGTCCGCGCACATGGAGGAAACGATGGTGTGCATCCTCCTCATGCCGGCCTGCAGGGAGATCTTCGACATGTCCAGGAGGCTCTCTATGAGGAACTCCTGCGACTCGGCCCTCATGATCCTCAGGTAGAGCTTCCCCGCCACGTCCCTGACCGTCTGCTGCTGCTCGGAGGTGAAGACCCTGGGGGAAACGATCCTGAACCGGGAGGCGCCGTTGAGGTATCCCGACACCACCTCCCTCACGAAGACCTCCTTGGGTTTGCTCTCCTCGAAGGTGATGGTGAGCTCCCTCTCCGTCTCCTTCATCTCCTTGGGATACACCACCAGCGATCCGTCCCCCCTCATGCTCACCTGGACCGTCTTCCCCGGCTGCAGCCCGTGGAGGTCCACCCAGGGCTTGGGGAGGGAAACCACGAGGGTGGATTTGCCCAGCTGAACCACCTTGCGGGCCTGCATCTTTGTTTATGTATTCCTCCTTACATATATATCTTCTCCCTTCCAGGGTCCTTTCTCTCCCTCAAAAACATATAAATTAAGTTTACGCTATGTATTATATGGAAAAAATATTTATTTTATCCCAACTCTTTAAGGAAGATGAAGATCTCGGTGGAAAAACGCTTCGGGAGGCTCCGGGTGGTGCTTCACCTGCCCTCCGCCAGAGGCCCTTCCCTCCTCCCCAACGGTGGAAAGGGGGTGATCTCCCTCCCCTCCAGGCCCTGCCCCCCTCCCTCCGAAGGGGTTTAATTCATATTCTTAATATTGAGTATATAAATTTAGAAAATTGTTAAAACACTTAAGCCAAAAGTATATAAGCAGAGCCGGTAGTATAATGATTGGAGGTGAGAAAAATGAAAACCCTGGAATTGGAACCCCTGGCGAAGAGGTGGACGGTGGTGATGGTGGAGAAGGAGTACGACGAGCCCCTCTGGGACCACGACGAGGTGCTCTTCCCCCGTCTCCCTCCCTCCCTGCGGGTGATCCGGACCCCCACGGTGGCCTTCAAGGAGTTCCTCTGGGAACTCCTCACCAGGGAAAAGCCGGACCTCGTGACGGAGGAGAGGGGGAGGAGGACCGACAGGGAGTTCTACGAGGAAAACCCGGTGGCCCAGATCTGCGCCGAGAAGGGAATACCCCTCTACCCGGCCGACGTGGACGAGAACGCCAGGTACTACCTGGAGGGAAGGGTGAACGAGCTCAAGGAAAAGAGGGACGAGGTTCTGAGGGTCCTGGCCAGGAAGGGGAAGAGGCTCTCCCTCCAGCAGCTGGAGTACCTGAGGACCTACGCCCAGTACCTCCACCAGGAGCTGGAGGAGGAGGTCAGAAAGGTGGAGTTCGAGGTCAGGGAGGCCTGGATCACCATGGGCATCCTGGAGAGGGCCAGGAAGACGGAGAAGGACGGAGTGCTGGTGATGCACCTGACCAGCCCCAGGCACGTGGAAGGGGTGGCGAAGATGCTGAGGGCGATGGGAGCCACCATCACCCACGTGAAACTGGAGAAGAGGGCCCTCCCCAACCTGAATCTTAAATTTCCCCCCACCAGGTTGGGGAGGGACCTCGAGCTTCCCGGCTTCGAGGTGGTTCCTCAGGTAAGGGCCATGGGGGGGGAGGAAATGCCCTTTCTGCTGTTTTTTCTCGACACGGAGCCTCACGTGAGCCCCTTCGATATCTCCCTGGCCTACGACGTGGGCTTCAACGCCGTGGTCCCCTACGGGGGGGTCACCAGGGAGACGGCCAGGGGGATCGTCCAGGACGCCCTCTTCTGCCGCGGACCCAAAGGGGTGAAGCGCTCCTCCTTCCTGATAGGCGGCAAGTCGCTGGAGGAGGCTGAGGAGATCCTGAGGGTGGTGAGGGAGAGCATGTCCCCACCCTTCGAAACCTCGGTGGTGATAGATCCCCACGGGGCCTACACCACCGCCGCGGCCCTGGTGGCCAAGCTGGAGGCGGGGAGCAAAAAGCTGGGAGTAAGGGGGAGGGAGGCGGTGATCCTGGCCGGGACCGGACCCGTGGGGAAGGCCTCGGCCCACCTCCTGGCCGGGCTGGGCTTCAGGGTGCGCCTGACCTCCCGGAAGGAGGAGAGGGCCAGGGAGAGCGCCAGGGAGATCAGGGAGAGGTGGGGAACCGAGGTGGAGGGCATCAGGGTGGCCGATCAGGGGGAGGCCCTGCAGGCCCTGCGGGGAAGCTCGGTGGTGGTGGCGAGCGGGGCCCCCGGCGTGGAGCTGGTCTCGGAGGAAACCCTGAGGGAGCTGGAGGGGAAGGAGCCCATGATCATGGCGGACCTCAACGCCGTTCCCCCCACCGGGATCGCGGGGCTGAGGCCGGATCACGACCTGGAGGAGTTCCGCCCCGGGATCTTCGGGATGGGGGCGCTGGCGGTGGGGAAGCTCAAGAACGGGGTGGAGAAGGAGATCCTCCGCAGGGCCAGGCTGGAGGGCAGGGGTATCTACGACCTGGACTACGCCTTCAAAACGGCCAGGGAGCTGCTGGGGGCGGAAAGGGAGGGAATAAAGCTGGCCCCCCTGGTCCTCTCGTACTGAGATCTCCCCCACTTATTTATCACCCTCTACACGAAGGAGGTAGATGGCCTCCGAGCTGGCCTGGCTCGTCCCCCTGGTGGCCCCCTTCCTCATAGGGCTGGTGCTGGGTGCCATGGCCAAGGCCGCGGCCAAGTTCCTCTTCCTCCTCCTGCTGCTGGTGGCCCTGCTGGCCGTCACGGGCGCCATAGCCTTCTCGGTGGAGGACCTGCTGGGGAGGGCCATGGAGTACCTGCCCAACCTCCTGAAGACGGGGAGCGCGGCCAAGGATGTCCTCCCCTACACCTCCCTCAGCTTCCTCCTGGGCCTCCTCCTAGGGCTCTGGAAGCTGTGAGGGAACTTGAGGCTCCGACCCGTGGTGGGAGAACCCGCCCTCCTGCTGGAGGTGGAGGGGGAGAGGCTCCTGGTGGTGGCCGACCTCCACCTGGGGATGGAGGGGGAGCTGGCGGAGAAGGGGATCTCCCTCCCCAGCCAGATCCCCTCCGCCAGGAGGAGGCTGGAGGGGCTGATCCGGAGGGAGAGGCCGGACAGGCTGATCTTCCTGGGTGACGTCAAGCACCGCATCCCCACCGGCACCTGGCAGGAGTGGGCGGAGCTCCCCCCCTTCTTCCAGTCCCTGCTGAGGCTGGTGAGGGTGGAGGTGGTGAAGGGGAACCACGACGGGGACCTGGAGGGGATGGTGGTGGAGGGGGTGAGGGTGCACGGGCCGGGGGGGATAAGGGTGGGGGAGGTGGCCCTCCTCCATGGCCACACCTGGCCCTCCCGGGAGCTCTGGGAGGCGGAAACCCTGATCCTGGCCCACAGCCACCCCGCGGTGGAGCTCCGGGACCCCCTGGGGGGGAGGGTGGTGGCCCCGGTCTGGCTCAGGGGGGAGCTGGACACCTCCCTCCTGCCCGCCGAAAGGAGGAGGGGGGTGGAGGGGAGGAGGAGGGTGATGGTCCTCCCCGCCTTCGGGGAGCTGGTGGGGGGGTGTGCGGTGAACGGGCCCTCCTGCGAGGAGCTGCTGGGGCCCCTCTTCCGCTGCGGCGCGGTGAAAAAGGAGGAGATGGAGGCCTTCCTCCTGGACGGCACCTACCTGGGAAGGGTGGGAAAGCTGCCCAGGGAACCCTAATTAGCCGGCGGGGGAAGGGGGGAGGATGGGAGCGGTCTTCAGGCCGGAGGACGTGAGGAGGAGGTGGGTGAGGGAGGCCCTGAGGGACCTCACCCCCGAGGCCGCCAGGAGGGTGGAGGAGCTGCTGGAGGGAAGGGAGAGGGGCTGGGAGGAGGAGCTGGAGAGGATCCTGGGGAAGGAAAAAAGCAAACGCCTGCTGGAGGGGCTGGGAAGATGGTGAGGAAGGGGATCCTCTACCTGGGCCTGGCCCTCCTCCTCCTGCTGCTCTACCTGCTCCTCCGCCGCCTGAGGAGGGCTAGCCCCTCCCCTTAGCGGCCACCACGCTTATCACGTCGCCGTCCTTCAGCGGGTGGTCCTCCCCCACCCTCCTCTTGGTCCTGGCGTCTACGGCGTAGAGGAAGGACTCCCCCAGCTCCGTGTGGATCCGGTAGGCCAGCTCCCTGGCCGTGGTCCCCTTCGGCACCAGGAAGGTATCGGGGAGGACGTTCCCCTCCCTGTCCGTGAGCTTGTTCTCGTCCTCCACGGGGTAGACGGCGATCAGCCCCAGGAACCCGTAAACGGCGGTGTCCAGGCACTCCTGCACCCCCGTGCTCCCCCTCCTCTCCAGGTACCTCCTCACCTTCTCCAGGGCCCCGAGCTGCCCCTGGGTGAGGGCCTCGGGCTTCAGGATCCTGAAGGAGGGATCCCCCGGACGGTAGGAGATCAGCCCCCTCTCCGCCGCCCTGCGCAGGAGGAGCTCCGCCTCCGAACTCACGGGCACCACCGTGTACCCCCTCTCCCTGATCCTCTCCACGTTCCTCTCCGAGGGCTCCAGGTCGGCCTTGTTGGCCACCACCATGATGGGCTTGCTCAGCCTCCTGAGCTCCCTGGCCAGCTCCACCGGGTGGGAGGGATCGAAGGGGGCGCGCTGGAGGGCCAGCCTGACCTGCTCCTCCGTGATGCCCAGTCCGCTGAGCCTCCTGGCCAGCTCCTCCGCCAGGTCCTCCCCCCTGAGCTCCACCGCCCTGGTGAACTTCTTCCACCCCCTCTCCAGGATCCCGCACAGCCAGAGGTCTATCTCCTCCTCCAGGAACTGGAGGTCCTCCAGGGGATCGTGGGTCCCGGGGGGGCAGGGCCTCCCGCTCTCGTCCGTGGAGCCCGCGGCGTCCACCACGTGCAGGAGGGCGGAGGCCTGGCGCAGGCTGTCCAGGAACCTGTTCCCCAGCCCCTTCCCCTCGTGGGCCCCCCTCACCAGGCCCGCCACGTCTATGATCTTCACCGGGACGTACCGCGTTCCCCCTAGGCAGAGGGAGTTCCTGGGGTTGCACCTCACCCCGAAGTCCGTGCAGGGGCACCTGGCCCTCACGTGGGCCACCCCCACGTTGGGCTCTATGGTGGTGAAGGGGTAGTTGGCCACCTGGGCGCTGGCCAGGGTGGCCGCGTTGAAGAAGGTGCTCTTGCCCGTGTTGGGCTTTCCCACCAGCCCCAGCTCTATCATGGGCCCCGGTTCCGGAAGTAGTGGCCTGGCTCCTTCTTGCTCCCGAAGCTCCTCAGCCCCTTCTCCCTCAGCTGCCTCCTGAGCCTCTCGGCGTACTCGTGGGTGATCTCCCCCCTTCCCTCCAGGAAGGAGAGGATCTCCTCCGCCTCCTCCTCCGTGTCGCACCTGCGCAGGAAGTCCACCGCCGAGGGCAGGAAGCCCGCCGCCCTATCCGCCTCCCCCCTCTCGCTCCTCACCCCCGAGATCCTCACCGTTCCCTCCCCCCCCAGCTCCTCCGCCAGGTGGGGGAAGAGCTTCTTGAACTTCTCAGGGGTGAACTCCACGCTACTCCTCCGAGGTCCCCGCCGCGGCCCCTCCCCCCCAGCTCCTCCTCTCCACGGCGGGTCTGGCCAGAAAGATCTGACCGGGGGGGACGTCCTCGTACACCACCGCCCCCGGCCCTATGGCGGAGTTGGGGCCTATCTTCACGCCGGGGTTGATCATGCAGTTCACCCCCGTCTTCACGTTGTCCGCTATGATGGTCCCCAGCTTCCTCCTCCTGGTCCCCACCCTGTTCCCCTCCACCTCCATCTCCACCTCCGCCTCATCCAGGCGGAGGTTGGCTATGGTGGTTCCCGCCCCCAGGTTGCACCCTCCCCCTATCACCGAGTCCCCCACGTAGGAGAGGTGGGCGATGTGGGTGCCGTCCATCACGATGCTGTTCTTGATCTCCACCCCGTGACCTATCCTGACGTGGTCTCCGATGTAGGTGCAGGGGCGGATGTAGCAGTTGGGCCCTATGTCGCAGTTCCTGCCTATGTAGGTGGGCCCCTCGATGTAGGAGCCCGACCTTATCCTGGTTCCCTCCCCCACGTAGACGTTCTCCTCGATGTGCACCCCGAACTCTATCTTCCCGTGCACCTCCCCCTTCTGCTTCCTCAGGAAGTGCTCGTTGGCCACCAGCAGGTCCCAGGGCCTCCCCAGATCCGCCCAGAAGCCCAGGGGGGAGGCATAGAGCTTCCTTCCCTCCCGCAGCAGGAGCTGGAGGGAGGTGGTGATCTCGTACTCCCCCCTCTCCGACTTTTCGGTCCTCTCTATGGCCCCGAAGATCTCGGGGGTGAAGGTGTAGACCCCGGCGTTCACCGTCCTGACCTCCGGGGCCTTCGGCTTCTCCTCCACCCTCACCACCCTGTTTCCCTCCAGGAAGACCACGCCGTACTGGCTGGCCTCCTCCACCTCGTAGGTGGCCAGGCAGCCCCCGAAGTCGGAATCCACCCTCCTCCCCCGGTGGAGATCCAGCAGGGCGCGGATCGAAACCTCGTCCGTAAGGGTGTCCCCGTTGATGACCAGGAAGTCCTCCCCGCCCACCCAGTCCCTGGCCAGCGAGATCGCCTGGGCCGTGCCCAGGAGCTCCTTCTGGTGAAAGTAGGTTATCTTCAGTCCCAGGCCCGAGCCCTCCCCGTACCTCTCCATGATCTGCTCCCTCCCGTACCCCACCACCATGCCCACCTCCTCGAAGGTTCCCACCAGCAGCTCCAGCACCCTGTCCAGGGCGGGCTTCCCCGCCACCGGGAGGAGGAACTTGGGCCGGGTGAAGGTCAGGGGACGCATCCTCTTCCCCAGACCCGCCGCCAGCACCAGGGCCTTCATCCACCCTCCCTCCCTCACCCCCGATTTAGCCTTAAGCCTCAGCCCAGAAGGGAGAGGACCTCCCTCATCCTCCTTCGGGCCTCCTCCTCCGTCCTGGCCTCGCAGGTTATCCTCAAGCAGGGCTCGGTGCCCGAGGGCCTAACCAACACCCAGCTCCCCTCCTCGAAGGAGATCCTCAGGCCGTCCACCTCCTCCACCGCCGAAACCCCCCCGAGCTCCCCCCTCCTTCTCCTCAGCCTCTCCATCCTCCCCTCCTTCTCCCCGGGGGCGCAGGCGACCTTCTCCCTCAGCAGGGGGTAGGAGGGCACCTCATCCAGGAGCTCCGACAGCCTCCTCCCCTCCTCCTCCAGCATCCTGAGGATGAGCACGGCGGCCAGGGGTCCGTCCGGGGCCAGGTGGGCCTCCGGGAGGATCCAGGCCCCGCTGGGCTCACCCCCGAACCTTCCCCCCTCCTCCCTCAGGACCGAGGCCACGCTCACGTCCCCCACCCTCGTCCTCACCACCCTTCCCCCCTTCCTCTCCACCCACTCCTCCACCACCCTGGAGGCGTCCACCGTGGTGACCACCTTCTCTCCCCTCCCCACCAGGTGGGAGGCCACCAGGGCCAGCAGCTTGTCCTGGGGGGCGAACCTTCCGCGGTCATCCACCGCCGCTATCCGGTCCGCATCCCCGTCGTGGGCGAACCCCACCTCGGCCCCGCTGGAAACCACCGCCCTGGAGAGGTCGGAAAGGCTCTCCGGAGAGGGCTCAGATCCCCTCCCGGGGAAGTCTCCGCTGGGCACGCCGTTGAGGGAGAGGACCTCGCATCCCCCCTCCCTAAGGAGCAGGGGGGTGACCCCGGAGGCCGCCCCGTTTCCGCAGTCCACCGCCACCCTGTGCTTCTTCGCCAGGGGGAAGCGGTGCAGGACCCAGCGGAGGTACTCCCCCACCGGGTCGCGCTCCTCCACCCTCCCCACCCTCCTCCAGCCCACCCCCCCGGCCCTCCCCATCTCCCCCTCCAGCTCCTCCTCCCTCTCGGGCGTGAAGGCCGCCCCCTCCCCGTCCCAGCACTTCAGGCCGTTGTACTCCGGCGGGTTGTGGGAGGCGGTCACCATCACCCCCGCCCCCGCCCTCCACTCCCTGACGGCGAAGGCCAGCACGGGGGTGGGGACCATTCCCGCCCTCACCGCCGTGCATCCCCCCGAGAGGAGGCCCGCCAGGAGGGCGCTCTCCAGCATCTCGCTCGAGGTCCGGGGATCCCTCCCTACCACCACCCTCCCCGAGTTCCCCAGGAGGGAGGCCAGGCCCAGCCCCACCCTCAGGGCCAGGGGGGGATCCACCTCCGCGTTGGCCAATCCCCTTATGCCCGAGGTACCGAAGAGACGGGGCAAGCCCACTCCCCGCCTAACCCTTTCCGGTCCCGGAGGATGCCCGGCTAGGCGCTTCCCGGAACCGCAGCGGCCTCACCCCCGGGAACCCCCAGAACCTCCGTCTTCTGGATCTCCACCCTCCGGATGGGACAGTACTTCTTGGCCACCTTGTAAACATCCGCGGAGAGCTTGCCCAGCACGGCCTCCTGAACGAACTGGTCGAAGGTGCGCTCGGAGGCCCGGGTGAGGAGAAGGTTGACCACCTCGGAGCGGATGACCCTCACCTGGGACCTGGAGATCTTCCTAACCGTCATCACCACCACGGTGATCTGGATCTCCCTCCCGTCCTTCGTCTTCACAGTCAGGATGTGGGTGATCTTGGTGGCCCTCCTCCTCACCTGGCTGCGGAGGAAGTGCTGGGCCAGGTCGTGCCCCACGAAGTCCGTGAAGGCCTTCTCCCCGTCCACCCTCGTCACCTGGAAGAAGAGCTTGAGGTAGGCCCTGGACACATCCTGGATCAGGTCCCCCAGCGAGACCTCCACCTTCCTCCCCAGGAGCTTCTGGGGGTCGGAGGCCAGGGTCTCCCCTATCTTGGTCCCCCCGAACATGGAGGGGGCGTACAGCTCGTACCAGGCCTTCTTCTTCCACTCCTTGACCGAGCTCGTCTTCTCGGGCAAATCCTCACCCCTTCCCTTTCTCCCCGGTGGATAAAACCCTCACGCGCGCCCTCACGGCCTCCGGCCAGGAAACCTCCTCCAGCCCGTAGTGGGCCAAAAAGCCCACCACCCAGCGGGTGGTGCCGAAGCCGCAGCACCCCGTCCAGATCCTCCTCTCCCTGGCCTCCTTTATCCCGAAGGACTTCACGAACTTCTCCCCGTGCACGTTGAGGGAGGCCACCTCCAGCCAGTCCCCCTTGTAGGGCAGCCTCACCTCCAGGTCGTAGGTGGCCGCCTCCGGACCCCCCTCCTCCCTCTCCCCCTCCCTGAGGTAGAAGGGGGTGGCCACGGTGAGCCTCCACCTGAGCCCCAGCTTCCTCAGGAGGTTCTCGCTCCTCTCCCTCACCCCCTCCCTTATCTCCACCACCTGCTCGGGCGAGCCCAGAAACACCAGCTCTATCCTCCTGAACTCGTGGGTCCGGATCAGCCCCTCCGCCCCTCCTCCCTCCCAGCGGTAGGTCCAGCCGCTCCTGTCGAAGAGCCTGACGGGCAGCTCCTCCAGCCTCACCCTCCTTCCGCTGAACATCTGGTAGAAGGGCTCGCACTGGGCGGGGGCCAGCACGTAGGAGGGGGCCTCCACCGCCTCCCTCAGCAGCTCCGGGGCCACCCTCTTCCTGAGCCTCATCTCCGCCTTGAACCCGGAGAAGGCCTGGGGGTCCCTGGGGGGGGAGCACACGTAGTACATGCCCTCGGGTATGCCGTCCAGGTACCCGGGCATCTTCCTCATCACCTCCAGGGAGATGAGCTTGGGGAACATGGCCTCCCTGAAGCCCAAGGGCCTCACCACCTCCTCCAGGATCAGCCCCTCCACGGCCCCCAGCAGCTCCGCGAAGGGGGGGCCGTAGAGCCACTGGCCCCTGCCCGGAAACTCCTGGATCCACCCCCTTTTCTCCATCTCCTGCGTGGGGTTCCCTGAGAAGAGGGGAGGAACCCCCTCCTCCTCCCTCACCACCCTGGGGGCCTGCACCTCCTGGGGCGCCGCCGGGGCCCTCTCCACCAAGGAGACCAGCCGGTCCACCGTCCCCCTCCTGAGGTCGGACTCGGAGAGCCCCCTCAGGGTCAGGACCACCCCTCCCTCTCCCCTCTCCACCTGGTAGCTCAGCCCCCTCAGGAGGGCCTCCGCCTCCCCCGGCAGGGAGGGGAGCTCTATCCGGTACTCCTCACCCTCCATCCCCCTGAGGCCCAGCCTGTGCTTTCCCAGGAGGTCCCTGAGCTCCTTGGTCAGGCGCAGGAGGGCGCTGTGGGCCCTCACGTACCGGTCGGAGACGATCCGGAGCTCCAGCTCCTCCCCCCTCACCTCCCACCCCTCCACCCTGGCCCCCTCCCTCCCGGGCGGGGCCCCCCTGCGCAGGAGCTCCGCGGACCCCTCCAGCAGCCTTCCTATCTCTCCCCTGAGCCCCTCCAGCCCGCCGCTGAACCTCAGCCTCGCCCTCAGGAAGAACCTCAAGCCGGTCCTCCTCCTTGCCCCTCCCGCGAAATAAAGTATTTCACGTTTCTTCCAGCAGGCCCTCCGCCGCCTCCGTGCAGGCCAGCAGGTCATCTAGGGTGGTCAGGAGGGTCTCTATCCTGCCCCTCATCCTGACGGTGGTGACCACCTCCCTCCCCCTCCTCACCGTCCTCAGCTCCACCCCCTTTCCCCCCACGTTGTCCGGGGAGAGGGCCCTCACCAGAGCCTCCGCCACCCCCTCCTCCCGGTAAAGGCAACGCACCCTGGCCCTGAGCTCCATCCCCCCACCGCTCAGTCCCTTATCCCCGCTTCCGAAACGGAGAAGATGGCCTCCCCCTCGGGCAGACAGGGGCTGTCCACCACCCGGGCTATGCGCTTGTTGGCCTTGCTCCTCCTGAGGTAGACCCTGGTGGTCACGGAGTGGGCCAGCACGTGTCCCCCTATGGGCTTGGTGGGATCCCCGAAGAACATGTCGGGCCTGGCCTGCACCTGGTTGGTGACGAAAACCGCCAGGTTCCTCAGCTCCGAAAGCCTGTGGAGGACGAGGAGGTGCCTAGCCAGCTTCTGCTGTCTGGCCGCCAGCGCCTCCCTCCCCACGAACTCTCCCCTGAAAAGCGAGGTGAGGGAATCCACCACCACCAGCTTGATGGGTTCCTTCTCCGTCAGCTCCTCCACCTTCTCGGCGAGGAGGAGCTGCTGATCCGTGTTGTAGGCCCTGGCGAAGAAGATGTTCCTCACCGCCTCCATCTCGTCCAGCTCCGCCGCCCTGGCCATGTCCTGGATGCGCTCGGGCCTGAAGGTGTTCTCGGTGTCTATGAAGGCGGCCTTTCCTCCCAGGCCACCCCTCTCCTCCGGGAGCTGCACGTTGACGCAGAGCTGGTGGGCCAGCTGGGTGTTGTGCAGGAGCGTCGGCTGGTGCCCTCCCACGAAGCAGTGCCCCTCGGGGACCACGAAGTCGTAAACGTAATCGTTGTGCTCGACCTCCCTCGCCTCCTCGATCACGTCCCAGCCCAGCTCCAGGACGGCCTGGAGGGTGGAGACCGCCTCCTCGAGCTTCTTCTCCCTCCCCTCTATCTCGGCCACCAGCGCCTCCCGCACGGCCTGAAGCCCCCTGGGGCTCTCCCCGCTGAGGCAGCTGCTCGCCGACCGGCTTTCGACGCCCAGCCTGGGCGTGATGGAGCGGAGGGGGAAGGGCAGCTCACCCGCCAGCTCCCTCAGCTCGGCTCGGGAGCCCGCCCTCTTGGCCCTCTCCTTCCACTCCCCGAACCGCTTCAGCTGCTCCAGGAAAAGGTCCCTGATCCTCAGGAGGGTCTCCCGGTCGAGGAAGGCCTGATCCCTCCCCACCCTGCCCCCGGTCAGCAGGTGATAGGAGGTTTCCCCGCCGAAGGTTTCCCCGTAGGTTTTCCTCAGGAGCTCCGCCAGCTCGGCCGGGTAGCCGAAGTCAACGGACCGGGAGGAGGGGGGGCTGAAGGAAGGGATGGATTTGAAAGGAAGCTCCCCTATCTTGACCCTCTCCTCCCCGCCTATGAAGAGCCTGTACCTCCCTTCCCCGCGCACCGCGGTGGCGTGGACCCCTATCCTGAGCAGGAGGTAGGAGAGCTCGGTGAACAGCCTCCCGCTCTCGGTGGAGAGCTCGATGGTCTGCCCCAGCGATCCATCCCCCTCGAGGTAGCCCGCCAGGAAGTGCCTCACCACCTCCTCCGGGGAGCCCAGCACCTCCGGGGGCACGAACTTCTCCGCCGCATCGCACTCCGCCAGCTCGCCCAGGAACTCCAGAGCGGGCTTCCCCAGCACCAGGCGGTTAACGGCCCGCCCCCCCCGCCCCTCCCGATGGAGGGCGGGGGAGAGGCTGAACCTCCTCTCCAGGTGGGACCTCACCCACTCCGCGAGCTTCTCGTTGGAGGTGGAGATCTCAGGCCCGCTTCCCCTCGCCACGTACAGGCCCAAGAAGTAGCCGTCTTCCGGGCTCAGGCCGCTGGAGGCCGGGGGCTGGGGAAGGGAGGCCGGAACCGCCACCGGCGCCCCAGCCCTCAGCTTTCCCGCAGGAACCCATTCCAGCCCTCCTTCGGTCAGGGTCAGCAGCCTGTGTTTGGACGTGAGCCTGAGGACCCTGCCCCTTCTCGTCCTTATCTCCAAAAGCCACCTCACCTTCTCCCTGTAGAGGCAGGAGGCCTCGCTCGGCTGCAGCCTCCCCCCGAAGAAGGAGAGCACCTTCACGTTCGGGGTGGGGACCACGGTTCCGGCGTCAAACCTCCGCTCGCCGAAGAGGCCCCTGTAGTGCTCGTAGGCCTCCTCGATGGAGGTGAGGTGCGGCTTCTCGTCGTTGAGGTAGTAAACGGGCGTGTCCCCGGATACGCATTTTCCCGTCCCGAACTCCCCGAAAACCTCCGTCACGGCCCTGGTGGGTACCCCTCCCCCCAGCAGGTTGTCAAGCTGCTTGCTTCCCGTGGTGATCCAGCCCAGCTCCTTCCTTAGCCTGAGGGCCTCCTCCCCCGTGAGGAACTTCCCTATGTCCGCCCTCTGCTTGGCCGCCTCTATGATCTTCCTGGCCTGGGCCTCCCCCACCTCCGCTATCTCCCTCAGCTCCTCCACCGTGGCCACGGCCAGGGAGGAGACGGTCCTGTAACCCGCCTCCCTCAGCCTCTCGGCGATGGCGGGGCCCACCCCCGGGAGCTCCTCCAGGTTCGTGTCCTCCAAGCTCTCCCTCCTCCTTTATTTTCCCCTCACTTTAATCCTTTCCAGAAGCCGCTCCGCCTCCTCCCTGGCGTCCGGGAGCTCCACGGAGGTCACCCTCAGCTCCAGCTGATCCAGATACTCGTCCCTCCTGGTGGTGCCGGAGAGGATCACCTCCTTCCCCTCCAGCCCCAGCAGGCGGTAGAACTCCCCCAGGTTCTGGATCCTCCTGTACTCCTCGAAGAGGCGGGTGGAGCTCATGCCCGCCAGCTCCTCGGCCGCCTTCCCGAACAGGACGGCCCTGATCGTCCCCGTGCCGTCATCCAGGATCAGGTTCAGCACGGCCCGGTGCTCCGGGGAGACCACCTTCCCGCACTCCTCGCAGAGGAGGCTGGTGTCCACCGTGCCCAGCGTCCTCCCGCAAAGGGGACAGAGGTCAAAGATGGGGCGGCGCCTGATCACCCTCACGATGGTTCCCCTCACCCTCACCTGGAGGTTGGGCTCCTGGATCTCCCCTATCTCCCTGGTCTCCGGGTACCAGGACAACCGGGAGAGAACCTCCGCGGAAGGCAGCTCCTCCCCCACCTCGGGGTTCACCTCCAGCTGGCCCATCCTCCCCAGGTGCAGCTCCAGCGGGGAAGAACCAAAGGGCGTGTAGGCGTTGCGGAGGAGAAGCACCTCCCCCACCCTGGGAACCCTCTCCGCGTGCTCCTGCCAGAGCAGGACCCTCACCTTGCCCGTCCTGTCCCCCAGAACTAGGCTGGCGAACTTCCCCTTCCTCCCCTCCCTGATGAACTCCCTGACCTCGCCCACCTCCACCACCCTTCCCACCACCTCCACTCCGTCCAGGCCGGGCTCCAGCTCCCCCACCCTCAGCCTCCTGGGCCTGAACTCCTCCACCTCCACCCCGGGCGGGTTCACCTCGAGGGAAGCCGATCGTCCCACCTGGATCTCGGGTCTACCGGAGGGACCCTCCCTGGTGTAGGCCCCTCGCAGGAGCACCACGTCCCCCACCTTCACCCTCCCCGCCATCTCCACCGCCCCGTTCCAGAAGGAGGCCCTCACCAGCGCCGTCCCGTCCTCCAGCAGCACGCTCGCCACCCTCCCCACGCTCCCGTCCTGGCGCCTGAACTCCCTCTCCGGGAACTTCCTCCTCACCCTGGCCGCCACCTCCACCCAGGGCATGCCCGCCTCCACCTCCTCCAGCCTGAGGAGCTTTCCATCCACCTCGGGAAGCTGCGAGGCCCTGGGGGAGTCCTGGGCCGGAAGGATCCTGGCCCCTCCCCCCACCCTCAGGTAGGGCCTGCCGGAGGGGTCCACCCTGACCTGCGCGTTCTCGAGCTTCACCACCTCGCCCCTCCTGAGGTTCTTCACCAGCTCCGCCTTCTCCCCCCACAAGGAAACCTTGATCTTCCCCGTCTCGTCCAGGAGGATGAGGGAGGAGAACTTATCCGCCGTGCCGTCCGGGCGTTCGAAGGTGCGCACCTCCCCCACCGCGGCCACCCTGGCCACCAGGTCCACCTCCCTCTGCCCCTCCCTCAGCTCGGAGATCTTCACCAGGGAATCCGACGGGGCGGGGAACTTCCTCTCGAGCTCGGGATTCCGGACCACCTCCACGGAGCTCCTGGCGCTTATCCTGAGCTCCGGTTCTCCCCTCTGATCCTCCTGCACGTAGGCCGCCCCTATCCGGAGCAGATCCCCCTTCTGGATGGTGCCCGTCTCCACCAGCGAGGCCTTTTCATCCCAGAGGGAAGCCCGCAGCACCCCGGTGGCGTCCTGGAGGAGGAGGGAGGCCACCTTGCCCACCGACCCGTCCCACCTGGAGAAGCTGCGCGGCTCGTAAACCCTGACCACCCTGGCCATCAGGTTCACGTTGGACATCCCGGGGACCAGGTCCCTGAGGGTCATCTCCCTGGGCTTCAGCTTCTCTCCGGGGAGCCTCACCCCCAGCTCGGTAGCCACCATCTTGGCCAGACCCTCCGGGGTAACGCAGGAGCCGAACTCCTTTTCCTTCTCCCTTATCCTGGCCAGGGCCTCCTCCCTCTTCATCCCCGTCTGCCTGAGGATCTCGGAGACCACCCGATCGAAATCCGTCGCCATACCACTCCCCCCTACTTCTTTGGGAGAGCTTTATAAAGAGGGAGCGGTGCAAGCCGCGATCCGCTGACCGGGGATCGGGTGAGGGGGCTATCCCCTCCCCAGCTCGGCCAGGATCTCCCTGGCCCTGTCTATCCTGATGCACCTCTCCTTCACCATCCTCTCAACCACCTTCTCCACCTGCTCCCCCCTGGCCCCCGCGGCCATGGCCACGTTCCGGGCGTGCAGCCTCATGTGTCCCCTCTGGATGCCCTCCGCCACCAGCGCCCTTAGGGCGGCCAGGTTCTGGGCCAGGCCCACCGCCGCCATCACCTCCGCCAGCTCCCTGGCCGACCCCACCCCCAGGATCTTGCGGCAGACCCTGGCCACGGGATGGACGCTGGTGGCTCCCCCCAGGATGCCCGCGGCGATGGGGAGCTCTATCCTCCCCTTCAGGTCCCCGTTCTCCTCCCTCTCCCAGGAGGTGAGGGGCCCGTAGCCCTCCAGGGCCGCGTAGGCGTGGGCCCCCGCCTCCAGCGCCCTGGTGTCGTTGGAGAGGGCCAGGGCCACGGCTATGATGCCGTTCATGATCCCCTTGTTGTGGGTGGCGCACCGGTAGGGGTCCGCCTCCGCCAGGGCGTGGGCGTGGAGGATGCCTTCCACCACCTCCTCCCCCCCCAGCGCCTCCTTGGGGAAGGACGCCTCCGCCCTGGCCTTCCGGTGGGTGGCCAGGTTGGAGATGATGCGGAGGTACACCCTTCCTCCAGTCAGCTCCTCGATCGGGGGGGCCACGGCCTCGCACATGGTGTTCACGGCGTTGGCCCCCATGGCATCCCTCACATCCACCAGGAGGTGAACCACCACCATGGGGCCCAGGCGGGTGTTCAGCACCCTCGCCTCCAGGTCCCTGGCCCCCCCTCCGGCCTTGACCAGCACGGGATCCTGCTCGTTGGCCCTCTCCAGGATCCTGCCCTTCTCCTCCAGGATCCTCTCCCTCGCGGCCTGGGGATCCCTCAGCTTGCAGACCTGCACCTGCCCTATCATCACGGGCTCGTCGGCGCTGGCCCTGAAGCCGTACCTCATCCTAGCCATCCTGGCCGCGTTGGAGGCCGCCGCCACCACGCTCGGCTCCTCCAGGGCCATGGGGATCAGGTAATCCTTCCCGTTGATGAGGAAGTTGGTGGCCACCCCCAGGGGGAGGTGGGTGGCGCCTATCACGTTCTCGATCATCCTGTCCGCCAGCTCCAGACCGAGGGACCCCGTGTTCCTGAGGATCCCCACCTCCTCGTCGGTGAGGCCGGCGAACTCCTTGACCACCCGGAGCCTCTCCTCCAGGCTCATCTCGTGAAACCCGGAGATCCGAGAGGACCTCAAGCTCTCTCCTTCCTTCTCCCCCTCACCTTTTATCCTCACTCCCCTACCCAACCTTTTTAACCTCCTCCCCTCGAGAGCCTTGAGATGAAGCTGGCGGTCTGCGGGAAGGGGGGGAGCGGAAAAAGCACCCTGGTGGCCCTCCTGGCCCACGAGGCCCTCTCCAGGAACCGCCGGGTGGTGGTGGTGGATGCCGACGAGTCCAACCCCGGCCTCTTCAGACTCCTGGGCTTCGAGAAGCCCCCCTCCCCCCTGCTGGAGCTGGCGGGAGGGAGGAAGAAGGTCCGGGAGAGCTTGGAGGGGGAGGGGGTGCTGGCTAGGAGGGAGTTCGGGCTGGAGGAGCTCCCGGAGGCCTACGTGAAGAGGAGGGACGGCCTCTCCCTCCTCTCCGTGGGGAAGATCACGCTGGCGGGGGAGGGGTGCGCCTGCCCGCTGGGGGCCCTGAGCAGGGAGGTGCTGAGGAGGCTGAGGCTGGGGGAGGGTGAGCTCCTGCTCGTCGACCTGGAGGCCGGGGTGGAGCACCTGGGAAGGGGGGTGGAGGAGGGGGTGGACCTGGTGCTGGTGGTGGTGGATCCCTCCTTCGACTCCCTGGTGCTGGCGGGGAGGGCGGCCCAAATGGCGGGGGAGATGGGAAAAAAGGTTTATGGCGTGCTGAACAGGGTGAAGGCGGGGGGAATGGAGGAGAGGCTGAGGGGGGAGGTGGAGAGGAGGGGGCTGAGGGTGGCGGGGGTCCTGCACGAGGATGCGGAGCTCTTCGAGGCGGGCATGCTGGGGAGGCTGGGAGGGGGGAAGGTGTGGGGGGAGGCCGGGCGCCTGCTGGACTTCCTGCTGGGGGAGGGAGGATGTGCATAGGAACGGTCAGGTCGGGGAAGAAGGAGATCAGGGACGTGGTCCTGATGGAGGAGGAGGGGGACGGGTACGTGGTCACCACCCTGCTGGGGCAGAGGGAAAGGGTGAGGGGGAAGATCAGGAGGATAGACCTGGAGGAGCACCTGATCCTCGTGGAGTAGCCATATTACCAAAAAACTATTTTTTAATACATAGTATTATTTTGTCCATAAAAAGTAATCCTTAAATAGAGGAGGACACCGAAAGGCTCTGTTGCGCGGCCTACAGAGCGCCGGGACCGAGGAGAAGGTGAGAAGGGCCAGGGAGTTCCACGGCCACGTCTGTCCCTTCCTCCTGCTGGGGG
>Ga0078972_1010007_pt1 | contig 18128 bp, 15 predicted proteins | sample YelNatPaOPGAMG01_FD_67568 | JGI IMG/M metagenome (GOLD analysis project Ga0078972, IMG submission 67568) | Hot spring thermophilic microbial communities from Obsidian Pool, Yellowstone National Park, USA - OP-RAMG-01 (SPADES assembly) (version 2) | ecosystem: Environmental > Aquatic > Thermal... | reverse complement strand
ATCGGTCCTCCCGAATAGGTACCATCCTCTGACTGTATTCTATACTTTACAGAGAGAAGCGCCTCGGCGTATTTCGTGGCTATCCCGAAGACCCCGGTGAGCCACATCCAGAATACAGCACCAGGACCACCAAGGGCAATAGCAGTTGAGACACCCACGATATTTCCCGTCCCGATCGTCGCTGCAAGTGCTGTTGTGAGGGCACCAAAATGGGATATATCACCCTTATCCGTCTTCTCACTCGAAAAAGATAGTCTGATTGCATAGAACAGATATCTCTGGATAAATCCAAGTCTTATTGTCAGGAATATATGTGTACCAAACAGCAAGATTATCAGAGGCCATCCCCAGATAAGTGAAGAGATGTCTTCAAGAAATCTTTCAAGACCTGTCATTTCAACTACTCCTTCGAATTCCTTGCCTGATTAAGTAAGTACTGTTTAATAAACTCATCTATATTTCCATCCAGTACCGCATCGGCATTACCAGTCTCATAATTGGTACGGTGATCCTTTACAAGTCTATACGGCTGAAGAACATAAGAGCGAATCTGAGAACCCCACTCTATCTTCTTCTTCTCCTTGTGCAACTTCTCCATCTCCTCCTCTCGCTTCTTTAATTCAAGTTCATACAATCTCGCCCTGAGTATCTTCATTGCCGTGGCTCTATTCTGGTGTTGACTGCGTTCGTTCTGGCATTGAACAACTATTCCCGTTGGAATGTGAGTGATGCGTACAGCCGAATCTGTAGTATTTACCCCCTGCCCACCATGTCCGCTGGCTCTGAAGACATCTATCCTCAAATCTGATTCCTTGATATCTATCACAATATCGTCCGGGATATCTGGTATCACAGCCACAGAGGCAAAGGATGTATGCCTCCTGGCATTTGCGTCAAATGGGGATATCCTTACGAGCCTGTGGACGCCGACCTCAGCCTTTAAATAACCATATGCATAAGGACCCTTTACCATAAACAACACATTCTTGAAGCCCGCCTCCTCCCCAGGCAGTTGATCCACTATCTCTGTGATGAACCCCTTTTTCTCTGCCCATCTCAGGTACATTCTCAGGAGCATAGAGACCCAATCCTGAGACTCTGTACCACCTGCACCAGAATTTATGGATACTATGGCATCGCTCTTATCCATCGGGTCCGAGAGCATCAGATTGAACTCAAGTTCATTGAGCCTCCCTTCCACTTTCTTCAGGTCCTCTTTTATAGACTCAATTACATCCTCCTCGCCGCTCTGCTCTGCCAGTTCAAATAGTTCGGATGAATCTTTGAGGTTAGTCTCACAGTCCTCAAACTCAACTATCAGTTCCTCGAGTACCTTTCTCTCCTGTTGAATCTTCGATGCCCTTGCCATATCCTGCCAGAATTCAGGACTGGATTGAAGTGTATCAATCTCACTGAGCCTTCTTTTTTTACCCTCTATGTCAAAGATAACCTCTCAAACTATTCAGTTTATCATTTAAAGACTCAATCATTTCTCTCAATTCCTTTGACATAACTATACCCTCTTTTTCTGTATTGCCCTCGACAGAACTACTAAACCAGCCGAAATCAAAAGACACAATATTGCGAATACATCCCCGATTATTGTATAAACTGTAAGTCCATCGATAAGTGACACCTCGTCGTTCAGTATTGCTCTCTCAAAGATCTCAATCTGCGAAGTAATCTTGCCATAAGGGTTTATAAAGGCTGTAACACCCGTATTTGCCACCCTCAAGATGTATCTACCATTTTCAATAGCTCTAAATACATACATCGAGAGGTGTTGATATGGGGCTGAAGATATCCCATACCACGCATCATTTGTGAGATTCACCAGTATATTAGCCCCCTTTCTCGTTTGCTCCCTGCTTATCTCCGGGAATATCCCCTCATAACATATCAGAATGCCAGCCTTTATTGATTTGCCATTATGAACTACCTCCACAGGTTTCACCTCTTCACCAGGCACAAATGTCCCAACCCCACTCACAAATTTCTCAACAGGTATACCAAGAGGGACATATTCACCAAAAGGGACGAGGTGAGACTTATAATACCTCCCTACCACATCCAGATTTTCATCGAGAATAAACGCTCCATTGTGAAGGAGTCTCTTCCCCTGACTGTAGTAATAAGTCGACACGCCGACTATTTGCACAAAAGGGAATGTATCTGCATTGAGGAGTCTATCGGGATTGGCAAAAGAGGTCATCTCATCAGGGAGAGAGAGTGGGAATGCCGCCTCAGGCCAGATTACTATATCAGGACCAAACTCCTTTGATCTCTCTATCAGATCCAGGTAGTTTGAGAGTATTGTCCCCTGGTATTGACTGGACCTCTTCTTTATACCCTGATCTATATTCCCCTGAAGAAGAGAGGCTTTAATCTTTTGCGAATCTATCATCTCCGTATTTACAATACTCGCCCTAATCAATCCATAAATGTATACAAACGAGAGTATTACCAGCAGAACCACAGAATATCTCACAGGTCTCTTCTCTTTTCTGTCAAAGAAAAATCTGAACCACCTCTCAAGTACGGCATTTATCAAAAGAATTACATACTCAACGAGATAAATCCCTCCAAGTGAGGCTATCTGTATAAACACAAGATTTTTATACTGAGAATAGGCTATATTACCCCAGGGAAAGCCCGAGAAGAGATAGTTTCTAATGAAATCAAGAGAAACAAACACAATGGGTGCAACTATCGAGAAATCTATCCCGATGCTCCTCGATATGTAAGTAGATACATATCCCCACAATCCCCAGTAAAGAGCACAATACATAATGAGGAGAGATAAAGCAGGAATGGCTAAGTATTGAGGCATATTCCCGAATACAGTCATTGCAATATCCAGCCAGTATAGAACTATTGAAAAATATACTATACCTCCTATAAGCCCGAGCCAGAATCCCTTTTTAGGTTCTACACCTTTTAATATATAAAACATCGGGATATAAGAGATCCACGCCAAAAATCCCGCCAGCAAGGGATTTAAGAGTTCCTTTTCAGATAAAAAAGATATAACGAATGGCTGGGATAATCCAGACAGGATCCCACTCAAAATTGTGAATAAAATTAACCTGCCGCCGCTCATCATAGGGAGCGGATATTATTTTATTACTTTCAAGGTGTCAACTGATTAATCTATATATTTATAGCCTATTTCTTCTTGAAGTAGAGTATGTCTTCAATAGAGCCCTGCCTCTGTTGTACTGGTTTGAACACTGCCTCAACCTTCATACCAATCTTTACTTCATCCCTCTCAATGTTAAGACGATGAATTATCCCTCCTTCACAGCCCTTGAATTTAATCAGACCAATCAGATGCGGCTCTTCGTATCTGTTGCCCTTATAATCGTAATAGCACTCAGTATAGGAATAAATCTCACCTTCATTTGGGACCCCGACATATTCATTACACTCGCCGAAGCATTCGTCACAATACATCTGGGCTGGAATATACTTTTTCCCACACGAACACTTACTCGCCAGAAATTCACCCTTATCTTTTATTGAAGTAAAGAATCTATCTCCGGCTATACCCAATGTATAGACATAATTCACTGGTATTTGCCCTGGAAAAGATGTACACTCTATATTCTTTTCAATCTTCTCTTTATACATTAAAGCCACCTCCTCTTCTTATTTTTTGGTGTGTCATCTATCTATCAATCGGCTCAAAATAAAGTATATCAGTTATAGAGCCTGTCCTCTCACCCTCAGGCTTCCAGACAGCCCTAACCCTCATCCCGATCTTTACATCTTCAGGTTTCACATTACCAAGTAAGTGTAAAATCCCCATACCCTTTGATGCTCCATCGATCTCAATCACTGCGGGTATTATGGGTGGTTCACCAGGAGGAATCCTCTGGGCATTCCAGTATATCCTTGACACAGCAAAAGTATTAACCACACCGGTATCCTTTACATACTGCCACCTATCTGTAGGTCTGAAACAGTATTCACAAAACATACGAGGTGGGAGCATAATACGATTACACTTATCGCAAACCCTTGCAATAATTCTCCCCTTTTTGAGTTCGTGCAGATACCTCCCGATAGCCTTTCCATTATCCCAGTTGTATTTCAATTCTGGATCCCAGTGAACCTTCAATGCCTTTTCAAACTCCTTACTTGATAAGCCTTTTACTGGAACATTCTCTATTTTCATAAACTACCTCCTATCTCTTCAGGACTATTACGGTACCAACTTGCATTAAATCTCCCCAGGCCTGTGCCACTCCAACCCTTGGATTGCCGGGTACCTGCCTCTTACCCGCCTCTCCCCTCAACTGCAGGAATATCTCTATGACCTTCATAAGGCCTGTCGCAGCTATTGGGTTCCCCACGCCAAGGGCACCACCGGACGGACATACAGGCAGGTTTCCATCTCTTGCTGTATACCCCTCTGCTGTGAGTCTTGCTGCCTCACCTCTCTCGCACAGCAACAGACCCTCCATATGGTGCAACTCTTTGTAGTCAAATGGATCATAAGGTTCTGCTACTTGAATCTCCTTATGTGGCTCCTTTATACCCGCCATATCGTATGCCATCCTCGCCGCCTTCTCCACATATCTTGGATAATAGAGATCCTTTGTCGCCCAGTAAGCCGTATCAAGGTTCCAACCCACACCCTCAATCCATACTGGTTTATCTGTAAGCCTCTTTGCCACATGTTCGGAGGCAAGGATTACAGCTGCGGCGCCATCAGATGCAGGGCTTATATCAAGCCTGTGTACAGGATCGGCAAGAACCTCAGAATTTATAACATCTTCTACCGTAATTTCCTCAGCGACCTGTGCAGATGGGTGGTCAATGGCATTCCTCTTATTTTTCACGGCGACTCTTGCTACATCCTCGGGTTTTAGTCCATATCTCTCCATATACCTCCGCATCTCAAGGGCAAATATCCATATCAGAGTCGGCTTAATGGGCTGTTCCGTTGTATGATCAAATATAGTTAAAAATGCCCCTTGAGGATGAGGATGGCAGCTCGACATCTTCTCCTCGCACACAACCATACATAAATCACACATCCCTGAAGCCACATGCATCCAGCCGTGTATCGGAGCAAAAACACCCGTTCCTCCCCCCACAAAATTTCTGATATATGGCTTTTTATTTCCACCGGCCCCACTCAACAGGTACTCCCCTTTCATATGAACCCCATCAAACGCATCCGGGGCGGTACCCAGAGTGATCATCTCGATGTCCTTCAGTTTTAATTCACAGGAGTCTAAAGCCATTTTGGCGGCCTGATATGCAAGCTCCGGTCCTGTCTCCTGTGCCCTCCTCACAAACTTTGTTATACCTGCGCCAATTATTGCAACTTTTCTTAAACCCATATTGACCTCCTTACCTATTCGTTAGAAAGGATTGCCACTGCACCTGTTGATGTAGGTACACCCCTGTATATCTGGACAATCCCCTTTCTGGCATTTTTGACCTGCCTCTTACCTGCATTATGTCTGAGTTGAGTCACCGCCTCAAATACCTTCATACCTCCCGATGCCTCAAGAGTGTGCCCAACTCCAAGAGAACCACCCGATGGATTTACAGGATAATCACCCTCGAGAGAGGTAAACCCGCTCTCAGTCAGATATCCCGCTTCACCCTTTCGTGCAAGCCCAAGGGCCTCTATGTGCTGTAACTCTTTGAAAGAGTATTCATCACACACCTCTGCAAATTGAGTCTCTTTCAGCGGGTTCTTGATACCTGCCATTTCATACGCCTTCTTTGCTGCCAGTTTTATATATACAGCCTCACTCATACACCTGGACCAGACATTGGCATTCTCAGAATACCACATAATCCCATCTATCCAGATAGGATTCTTTGAGAGGGATTTAGCCGTAGCCTCATCAGCAATGACACACACCACCGCCCCATCTGCGGTCTGAGCCTTATCAAGGGATTTTAATGGCAGGGACAATGGCTCACTTGACAAAACATCCTCTTTTGTAAAAATGGATCCATACGCCGCATATGGATTATCAATGGCATTTCTCCTGTTCTTTACCACAACGGCTGCACACTGTTCCTCTGTATTCCCGGTTCTCTCCAGAAATCTTCTCATTTCGAGCCCTGCTATAAAATCCGCATTCTCCTTCAAGGGTCTGATATAAATTGGGTCCAGACCAAATGCCTTGACCTCGTCCAGATTCTCAATATTGGAAACCTTAGAGTGTGCCTCGATTGCGACTGTCTTGAACTGTCCGGTCTTGATCATCATATATCCAACGCCGAGTGCCTGAAGAAAATCAGCCGTGACAGTATGAACAGGTTTCATAACGGCACCTAACTGGTCAGGGACATACTCATCTGCTATGGAATAGCCCTCAATAAAATCTTCTGTGGCAGATATGAAGGAATCTATCTCCTTAGGATGCAGTCCAGCCTCATTATAAGCCCTCTGGGCTGCCTCGAAAATCAATTCTCGATAACTTAGATCAGGAGTCACAGGTTTAAAACCTGTACATCCTATTCCAATAATACCGACTCTGTTGTTCATAATTACATTCCTCCTATTCAAAAAAGATGGTTAGTCTTATATTAAATGTAATTTTATAAAGCAACAAAAATCACATAGATTTATTTCTTTACATCCCGATAAAAAATAAATATCATTACCACTACTTATTTATATGGATAATAAACCTAATTTAATAGAGGAGCTTTTCAATATTCAACAGAGGGAGTTGAGAAAGACTCTCTTGATGTTCATTTATCTTTTGCTTGCTGTAAGTACATTCATAATCGGCAGGGCGATAAGGGATGCCCTATTCCTCTCCAGATATAACATACACTCACTACCTTATATGTATGTCCTCGTCGCTATCGTGGTATCTGTAGCAGCCCTTCTCTATTCGAGATATATCAAGAACTTCAAGACATACAATGTTATAATCTTTATAGACCTTCTATTTGCAGCCCTCTTTTTCTTCTTCTGGTTCTCTATCAGACAACACATATCCCGCTATGTATACCCTGCTCTCTATGTCTATATCGAAATTGTAGGCAGTCTATTGATTGTACCATTCTGGACATTTGCAAATGAGATATATACCTCCAGAGAGGCAAAGAGACTATTCGGATTCATCGGAGCAGGAGGGGTTCTCGCAAATGTAGTATCAGGTGGATTTACAAAACTCATAGTCCATAGCATTGGTACGGAGAATCTAATCCTTGTATGTACAGGACTTCTCATCCTCTCAGCATTAATTATAGTTTACATCAAAAATACTGAAGGGGTAAATATCCTCTCTACCCCTGAACAGAAGAGACAAACTACAAATCTGATAAGGGATATATCCAGCATATTCGCTGAAGAATATACAAGGAAGATAGCCCTGATTGTAATTGTAATGGCGATAGTAATCACCTCGGTAGATTACCAGTTCAAGATACTCGCAAAGAGCAGCTTTACTCAGGAGAATTCACTCACAGAATTCCTGGCGATGTTTGTATTTGCAACAGGGATTATTGCCTGTATTATCCAGTTCTTCATAACAGGGAGGTTTGTCAACAAATACGGTATATTTGCTGCCCTCTTCATACTCCCTCTATTTATTGGTACAGGTATATCAATCTTTATATTCACTGCTACCCTTTTTGCTATTGGCATCTCTCAGGCATCCAATTATATGTTAAGATATACTGTATGGGACTCCACCTTCCAGATGCTTTACATCCCGATACCCCAGAAAAAGAGGAACTCATCAAAGGCTATTATAGATGGTGTATTCAAACAACTCTCAAATGGCCTGGCTGGAGTCCTTTTGATCTTCATAGTAAAAGGTCCAAAACTCCTCTTGCTTACTATAATGCTATCTATGTCGATACTCTGGATATTCCTCCTCTTCAGACTGCGAAAGAATTATATGCAGGTGCTATTTGAGTCCCTCCAGAAGAAGAGGATAGACCTCGATGAATCCAATTTTGCCATAAATGACGAAAAGACTATAAACCTCCTCGAACACATTCTCAATCGCTCAGAGAATAAACAGGAGATACTGGGGGCTATGGATCTCATCCAGTATGCCAGAAATCACAACTGGATCGATACACTCAATAAATTACTCAAGCACCCGGAACCTGAGATAAGAAAGAGGGCTATACAACTCTACGCCCAGTGGGGCTGGGGGATTGATATCTCCAATCTTATGAGTGCCCTCAATGACGAGAATAAAGAGGTAGTCGCCGAGGCGGTCAACTCTACCTGTATTATAATGAAAGAGCGCTCTATAAGCCTGATAGGGAGGTACCTCTCAAACCCTGACCCCCTTATTAAATCCTATGCCATTGCTGGGCTCATTAAATACGGCGGACTAGACGGGATTTTGAGGTCAGCCGAACAGCTCAAGAAGATGCTGGAATCCCCCGACGACAATGAGAGAAGGTATGCGACCCGTGCCCTTCGCCTCATAGGCGCCCGAAACTTCTATCAACCCCTCTTCAGACTCCTTGCAGACCCAAACAGGGAGGTCCAGAAGGAGGCAGTTCAGGCCGCCTGTGAATTGAGGAGTATAGAACTCTTACCTGCCCTGATATATAAGTTGCAGGACAAGGAGCTCTCAGGCATACTCATTAACTCCCTTCCTAACTATGGAGATGACGCCGTTGACACCCTTGCAAAGGTGGCTGAATTTAGAGGGGAGAAGATGACAATAAGGGAGAAGATCCCAAGGATACTTGCGGGGATAAACACTCAGAAGGCACTCGACAGACTTATAAGACTTTTGTCTCTGAAGGAGGAGTACCTACTTTTGAAGATCTCCCTCTACATCTCCAAGATGATTCACAGGAATCCATCGCTCAAGATAGATGAGAAGGCAATATTTGAAAAGATAAACAGCATAAATGAAGAATTGAATAGATACCTCCTCATAGATGAATACTTCAACACAAATAACGATCCCATACTCTCTGAATGCATAAATGATAGAATCAAATCCAACCTCCTCATCTCTCTCAGATTACTTGACGCCCTCTATCCACAGAAACAGATATCCACTGTAATATTCAACCTTGAGTCCTCCGTTATCAGCAGGAGAGCAAACGCGATAGAGGCAATCGACAATATGTTCACAATAAGTGAGATAAAGAGACTGACTCAGTTTATGGAGTTCGTATACTTAAATGGGAAGAGGCCATTAGTTAAAATGAGGGATAACGATACAGATATTTCGCCTCAGAATCTCTTAAATGAGATCCTGATTTCACGGGATTACTGGCTTATATTCTGTATCGTAAATATCCTGCCTGCTGAGAGGCTCATAGACTTCAAAGAGCACCTTATAAAATTATTTAAAGAAGGAGAGGATTTCATACGGGAGGTACTGCTCTTAAAGATAATCTACTCTAAAATTCAACTCTTGCCCGCAGAATTGATAGATAGGGTAAAATATTACGATTCGAACATACTTAAGAGTCTTGAACCAGAGGTAAAGAAGGTGTATCTGGAGGGTTCACAATGATTACAACGCTCGAAAAGGTGTTGTTTTTGAAAGAGGTGAGTCTTTTTAAGAATATCTCATCTGAAAGGCTTGCAAAGATAGCCAACATAGTTAGAGAGGTGGAATTCCAGAGACAGGATAAGATTATAAATGAGGGCGAAGAAGGGGATTCACTATTTATAATAGTCGAGGGGACGGTGAGTATATTTAAGGGCAAGGAGAAGATAGCCGAACTTGGTCCAAAGGAATTCTTTGGAGAGATGGCTATTCTCGATTCAGAACCGAGATCCGCCACAGTTGTCGCCAATACTGATGTGGTCTGTCTAACAATCTCAAGGGAGGACTTCACTGAGATACTCGTAGATGAACACGAGATTATGCTCGCCATCATAAAATCCCTCGTTCATAGATTGAGACAGACAAACATAAAGGCAGACAAAAAATCGTAGCTCGCAAAGAAAAATAATATACGAATTCATCAAGAAAATCGCACCCCTTTTAGAAATCACCAACCCCAATTAAATCTTACAATGCAGGAATATAAAATAATACCTGCCCGTCCACCCCACCCCTTACCTCATATCGGCCCGCTTAATAGGCACCCGCCTTCGTAATGACGACCTTGAATGTCCTGATGAGCACCGTGATATCAAGCCATATAGAGTAATTCTTCACATACCAGATCTCCAGTTCCGCCCTCTTCTTGAAGTCTATATCAGATCTCCCCGATATCTGCCAGAGCCCGGTAATACCCGGTTTCACCTCGAGGTAGTAATCTGACCCCTCTTCAAACAACTTCAACTCCTCATACAGAACCGGCCGAGGTCCAACCAGACTCATCTCCCCCTTTATTACATTGATAAGTTGTGGCAATTCGTCAAGGCTCATCTGTCTCAAAATCCTGCCGAATCTGGTGACTCTGGGGTCATTCGGGAGCTTTTTGTATTTATCCCACTCCTGCCTCATCTCCGGGTTCGAACTCAATATCCCTTCCAGCATCCTATCAGCACCCACTACCATCGTCCTGAATTTCAGACAGTCAAACTCCCTCCCCTTGTATCCTATCCTTTTGTGCCTGTAAATTACAGGACCATCGGAGTCCAATTTTATAAAAATGGCTATTATTGCCATAATGGGGAGTGAGAATAACAGGAGTATACTCCCAACAACCAGATCAAATATCCTCTTTATTGCCCTGTAGAATGGATTTTTCAATCTATTCTTAATCTTTATAATCATCAACTGTTCATTGAAGAAGTAATCCATCTCCACACCAAGCAACGGTATTCCATACAAATCAGGGATAATCAGAATATCTATATTGTGTTCCTTCAAAGACTTTATAAAGTGAGTAATGTTCATCCTCAAGGGACCATTCAAACCCACTATAAGCGTTGTGGCTTTGTAATAGGATATCCCCTTTGAGATCTCCTTGATCGACTCATCATCTATCTCGGTCTTACCCTCGTGAAAGATGTACTCTCCTACCACATCAAATGCCAGATATTGCTCATTCTGAATTGCCCTTTTTATAGTAGGGAGCATCTCCAGAGATGCAACGATATATATCTTTTTACTCAACCCCAGTAGTTTAAGTATCGCAGGCTTTGTCAGGAGTTTGATAAGAGGCAAGAACACGATCGTAAGTATATAACCCAGAATTAAAACCGTTCGAGAGACATCAGGGCTTAATTTCCCGAGCGAGACGATGGAAAAATCTATGAGAATAGCAAGGGTAGAACCCTTTATAATCCGCTCATATTCCCGCCAGAAGGGGATCCTCTTTGTGTATATACCCTCAAAGATGAAAATGACTACATAGATAAAGATAAACAGGAAGAAGAATGCAGAGAAACGCTCAGGGAGAGGGTCCTGATATAGTCTGTGAAAATACGGGAGTATCCTGACCCTGATGGCTATTGCCAGTGAATACAGGAGAAATACAGACACAAAGTCCAGAGTGGCAAGGACTATCAATTCTAATAAAAACTTAAACTGGCCTTTTAAGGCATTCTTCATAAGTGTTATATACTACCACAAATTACAAAATATACAAATTACTTCAGATTCTTAAACAACTCATCCAGTCTCTTCTTTGCCTCTTCCTTTTTATTATCCACTCTCTTACCCGAAGATGGGGTAAAGAATTCACATACATTTGCCTTTTCCTTATCGAAGACCTGCTCCGCCTGAGGCTCTCTGCATTGATGATATGCCCCCTCGTCATAGAACTCACAGTTCAAGCAGATGTGCAGATCCCTCTTGCAGAAGGGGCATTCATCTCTGATATAAATCTTTGTCTCATAAGGGACTTCTTTTGAACAGAAATGACATCTTATAACCTTCATTCAAACTCCTTGCACTACAAAACTTCGTAAGAATATATTATCCTTATTCAGCAGCATTATCAACAACAAAGTCACAGATGATTGTAAAGATTTAGTTATTACCCACCGACCACCGTTCACTGATCACTGACACGGCGTAATTCCCCTCTAATAAAAACAATTAGATAAGTGGGAAGTGGGAAATGGGTAATTAAAATTCCACTCTGATAAAGAATTGATTCGAAGACCGACACGGTTCACCGACACCGACACCGTATTTAAGAGGGGTGTCTATCGTAGGCAGACGGGGTGTGTTGTCGTTTAATTTTGTAATCTAAATTTCTATTTGTATTTGGCAATATTTAATTCATTATTTAGTGGTGGATCAATTTCATAGAAATTTGCTATAGACTCATTCATTGAACATTGAAATAAGAACTCTATTTATCTTCCTCCACAGAACTACATCGCTCAGAAACAAATCTCAATAAGAAATCATCATAATCAGGTGAGCTATTAATAATACAGTTATCAAATACCTTTGTATATTCTGGCTTAATTGAAAATAGCAAATATAAAGTGCCATTGTAATAACCTTCAATGTCTTTTATACTATAAGAATATTTATCATCCCAGAATTCTCTATACCATATCCTATCACCACCCATATTATATTTAGATAAAAACTTACCATGCAGCTCAGTAAAGTGACCCTGAGCATCAAGAACATAGATATTTCCGAGTGTAAACACACTTTCATTACTTATAAAAATATTATTCGCATCTACATCTTTTAATACTACATCCTTCCTTTGTATACCCTCAAATTTCCTCCCCCATATAAAATTACCATTCTTTTCATATTTTGCAATAATCAACCCTTTATTCTCATCTGCCTCAGAGTAATTCGATGGTAAATCAAAATACCCATAAATGTATATATTCCCTTCCCTATCAGTACCTCCCAAGCCAGCACCACCCGTTACACCACTTCTCTCAGCCATTATCTTACTCCATTTATACGCACCATTCTTATCCAACTTAACTATCATTACATCACCATCTTTCATTGTCATCTTATTTTCATCAATGTATATATCTTCAGAGTCAGCATATACAGATAATATTAGCCCATCATTACTGATATAAATACTATCACTACCCTCATTCCCTTCCCCTCCAATCCCCTTTGCCCATACAACATCACCATCTCTGTTATATTTGACTACAAATACATCTGTGAAACATTTAACAGGAGCATTAGGATTACCAGTAAGTTTGCAATCCTCTCGGTTTACAAGTACCTTACCTCCACCAAAATCTACATCCGCTACAAAATCTCCGATTACATATAAATTCCCATCCTCATCCAGGGCAATCGAAGATATCCTGTCCCCCAAATCAGGTCTGGGCAATGCAACCTTAAATGTCTCTTCATATCCATTCCCAGATTTCTTATACTTATAAAGAATATGCTTGTAAGCACACGAACACCCAAGCTTTGGAATACAATCCTTCTTATCCTGACTAATATAGAAGTTATCATCTTTATCTACATACTCCAGCCTTAGACACTCTCCAGTACTTACCATCTCTTTATTCCATAAAATAGCCCCATCTTTATCATACTTTGAAAATATCATTTTATCAGGGCTATATTCAAGCATATATAGATTTCCGCTATCCTTATCCATATAAATATTCTCTTTTACTTCAAAAAAACTCTCACACCTATACTCCTCACATTGAATAGTGTCGGATTCATATTCATCGGTATAATATACATCACTAATCCCAGTATCATTTTCTTCTACTTCAACATCTCCCCCTCCATTGATTATCTTGTAATCCAAAACATTATCATAACCCATCTCCTTCCCACTCTCATAGCCTGTAACCCTACCGTTACAACCTTGAGAGATAAAAAATAAAATTATTATTACGATGATTCTTTCCATCTCTACTTCACCCCCTTTCCTGTTAATAATGGAATGAATTTATCAAGTGGCTTTCCTGTAGGTGGGAAGTTGTACCAGAAGAGCTGGCTATTTTCAGGGAGTAAATCATCGCTGAATATTATTATACCCTTAAGTTTATCATTACCCCTAAGATAAATGTCAGAAAGAAACACCATCACATCTTTTCTGCGAGAATAAAGATTTGAATCTTCAAACCCCAAAAGCTCCCCTCCTGAGGTTTGAAACATATGTAATTATACTCAAATCAACTCAGGAATGCAAATAGGAAAATTTTATTAATTTAATCATTCATTTACAGTTGGGAATCATTTCTGTCCATAAAATTTGTAGATTTTGGCACTTAAACAAGTTAGGATGTAAGTCCTGTTCTTTTACTTGTTCACAGGGACACAGATGTAATTCTGATTAACCTCGGTGCAGATATTATCAGGTGGTGCACAATCTGTTGGATTGTTGACATCACACGACTTTGTACAGAAAGACCTCTCCCCATCGTTGTAGCAGAAGAGATTGTATTCACAGTCCAGCCAGCCAGATGGACACGGTGAACCAAGTCCGCCTCGCTTTTTGTCTGGTCTGCAACCCATAAAGTAGAGCTCTCCACCATTGGATAGTTTTGCGTGGGCGACATCACATTTCATACCCTCTCCACAATCAGAGTCAGAGAGACAGAATCGAGTGCAGATTCCATCATCACTGCAGAGGTCATTATAACACTTTGGCTCAAGGGTTTGAGGGTTACAGCTCTCTCTATATGATAAACCACGGGGGATGGGTATCATACAGGCATTCTTCTGGTACATACCGTCGAAAGAAAAGAATCTCCTGCAAACCTCCCCCTGAAGGCAATCATTATCAGTCGTACAGCTCTTCAAAGAGCCATTTCGGAGTCTGCAGGAAAGGGTTAACCTCATTGAGCCATCACTCCTGTTTATAGGTGAATAGTCACACCTGAGATACCCTAACTGACAATCCCTGCTCTTCTGACAGAACCTGTCGCAATAATCGAAAAATGTACACATATTATTCCTGCAATGGGGATTGCCGGTCGTAAAAGAACAGACCTCAAGGGAGTTATTACCATCTAATGCATCTATACAATCTATTGCAAACTCCTTGCCCTCATTAACAAATAGAGAACAGACCTTATTCAACCCGCAATCTGAGTCAGATACACAGGCTCTGGGCTGCATCAAAGGGAGACAGAGCATCTTACCTGTATTATATAGATCATCCATTCTGCACTCAAAGTTATCAATACACTCTGTCGAATCCACACATTCGCGCGTGCATATAGGGGAAGGGTCTTCCGGATTATCCGCTACACAGAAGAGATCCCCTCTGCAGGGTAAGTTTTCGTTGCATATATCCCCCATCCTGCCGTAGACATAAAATCTCGATACACATCCCTTAAGCTCTACCTTATTCCCGTTTACATCAAACTTCAGTCCCTCACAGACATAACCCCTTGGACAATCTGAATCCCTCTCACAAGGTCTGGAGCAAATCTTATTGTCTGGGCACAGATTGGTCTTGCAATCACCATCCTGCTCGCAGGTATAACCCATATCGTAGCCATCAGAGAAGGGCTGATTGCAGTATGTCGAGGCAGTAGTCGGTGAGTCGGCGATATACATACAGATCTCATTTTTACTACTGTCACAATCCCTGTCCTTCTTACAGGGCTTACCGGTGTATACCTGTTTCTTCTTCTTACAGACCCTCTTACCTTCACTATAAATGGAACAGGTATAATTATATGGACATATAGAGTTATCAGCGGTACAGTCGATACTGCAATAATAAGAACCGTCGTCATATATACACAGACCACTTTTGCAACTCAAATCCTCCATAGCATCCGTATATCCCGCATCCGTATCTGGACTGCACGATTTCCCCACCTCATCCACACCCTTCTTTTTACATTCTCCAGTATTGACCAGACAGATATAACCCGAAGGGCAGTCCTCATCAGTGAAACAGGGTGGGGACCTGCAGCCCTCAGGATTCTTACATATCCCGTTTATACAGACAGCACATCCCCCACAATCACTATTCTTATCACACATAGAGCCTTTACAATTTTCAATGGAGACACACTCCCCGTTTATGCAATCCATACAATATGGACAATCGGAAATTGTTGTACATTTATACATTGAATAGGGACATCCAAATTGGTCAGAACACCTCCTGTTTATACAATGGCCACAGACTCCGCATTCAAGATCAGAATTGCAACTACCCTCCTCTCCCACAAATATACAGGAAGAAGGGTTACCAGAACATCTATATCTTGCGGGGCAATCCTGATCATTTACACATCTATAGGAACAATACCCGTAATCTTCATAAGTCGCCTTGAGACAGAGACCACTTATACAATCCGAGTTCTTTGTGCACACATTCCCTACCACCTGTACACACTGACCATTGTAAAGACAATTGCCGGGCATACATATTGACTTTTCACAGTTGTATGGATTTTCGCAGGACTGGCAGGAGATGAGAAAGAGAGAAATAACAAAGACCGGGATTAATACCATCCTCATAGGTGAAACCCATTGATATAGAAATTATACCCATAAGTGATAAAAACTGCAAGTGTCATCGGCGGGCCAAAAGGTATAAAGAGGCTCTCCTTCATCTCAAACCGCTCAGCCTTTTTGAGTCTGAATCTTATAAGAAGGGCCAGAGCAAAGAGACCACCCACTATTGCAGATATTACAATCCAGTTTACTACCATAGGATAGCCCATTATTGCCCCGATTGCCGCCGAATACTTCACATCCCCTGCACCAAAGCCCCCAAACAAAAAGATTATCAAAAATATTCCGAAGGCTATGGCAAAACCAATAAGACTCGTAATAAGGCCATCTGCACCCGCAAATACACTCCACAGGACAAAGCCTAAAATCATTGATGGATATGTCAGCAAATTGTATATCTTCCTCTCCCTGATATCCGTAATCGAGGCAATCACACCAATCACAAAAAGCACTGAAAATGTAAGCAGGTCAAACATAGCCGTATAATATTTTAATTTTTAGTTTCAGTCAAATTACAAAATCAATGTAAAGATTCAGTTACGGGTGGCAATTATAGTTATCGAAAAGGCTTATAGATCTTTGAAGTTTATAGAGTTAAGTTGTAAAGTTTGTCTATGCGGTACATATTCTATTTGATAATCTCTGCAGTTATGGTATCTAATTAAAACCTATGAAAGGGCTTTCTGAAAGAGAGATACGGCTTAAAAAGACCCTCGATAGCCTGTATGAGCTGTATAACAACGAGAAATATATACTGAATGACCCTATCGAGTTTCCCCACAGGTATTCAGACTCAGAGGATATACTCATAGTTGGTTTTATATCTGCCCTCTTCGCCTTTGGACGGGTTGAGTTGTTCAAGGGTGTTCTCAGTCAACTATTCGAGAGGCTCGGGAATCACCCATCGAGATTTTTAAAAATATCAACAAAAGGGGATATAAAGGAGGTCTCGAAGGGTTTAAATTACAGATTCTATTCGGAGGAGGATATCTCAAACCTGCTTTTTATAATCTCTCATATATTGAGAGAATCGAGCATTATTAGGTTTTTTGATGAAATCTATAGGTCCGATAGCATAATTACTGCCCTATCACAGCTCAATAAGTATACTAACTCCTTTATCCTCAAAGAGAATATCAAGATTTCCAGCGGACTGAGGTTTATGTTGCCCGATATCAAATCAGGAAGTCCCGTAAAGAGACTTATGATGTTCTCCCGATGGATGATAAGAAAGGACAGGGTTGATTTTGGAATAATAAAATCTATGGGCACAAGGAATCTGATCATACCCCTTGATACCCATACCGCCCATATAGCAAGACTCCTCAATATGACCCGCAGAAGGAGTAATGACTTGATTTGTGCCATCGAGATTACCAATTTTCTGAGAAGGTTTGATGATAAAGACCCGGTAAGATATGATTTTGCTTTAGCCCATACAGGTATCTCAGATGGGTGCAGGCACAGATATATTGAGGCAGTCTGCAGTAACTGCCTCTTGAAGGAGTTCTGCAACAATAGATAATATGAAGAGGATACTCATAATATCGCAGCTTTTGCCATTAAAACATCATAATGGCGGTTCTACCCAGATACGAAACCTTATTATCGCTTCAAAGCTCAGGGGCTACAAAATAGATTTTTTATCCCTTAAGCTGCCACTTGCTGACGAATCTATATATTGTGAGGTAGAAGAGTTCCTCAAAAATAATACGGAATATTATCAAATCATCCCTTTTGAGGACCCATATGGTAGGCTTGGGCGTAAAGGTATGCTCGAATATTTCAGCGAGGATCTTGACCATATCT
>Ga0078972_1010004_pt1 | contig 18132 bp, 20 predicted proteins | sample YelNatPaOPGAMG01_FD_67568 | JGI IMG/M metagenome (GOLD analysis project Ga0078972, IMG submission 67568) | Hot spring thermophilic microbial communities from Obsidian Pool, Yellowstone National Park, USA - OP-RAMG-01 (SPADES assembly) (version 2) | ecosystem: Environmental > Aquatic > Thermal... | reverse complement strand
TAAGGTCTTTATGAGGACTCTGAGTTCTAAGTTATCCTTCTTTGAGGAATCGAACTTAAAGGACATAAGGGTGTTGTAACTTTCAGATGGTATTCCTGATTTAAAACTGAGGATAGAAGAGTATGCATAACCTGCTAAGAGTTTTGATACCTCTTTATCAGTTACTGTTCTTTTCATCTGTTCTTCACTGTATCTTCTTGATACAATGGGATTAAGGACATATACAGGATAACCTCTATCAGATATTGCATAGAGTACCTTTGTGTTGTATGAACCTGTTGCTTCCATTACAAAGTGGATTGAATCTTTAGAAATATCAACGTATTTCTCTTCTATATCTTCCAGGAATCTTTCAATACCTTCTTTTGTGTTGGGATAGATTCTTGTTACAAACTTCTTACCATTGAATACAGCAACATCAAGTTTCTCTTTTGCTACATCAATACCTACTGCAACTACGTGTTGCCTCATTTAATTTTCTATACGAAATATCGTTTGGTTGCCTCATCTAAATTATACACAAAATTATTTTGAGAGAAAAGAAAATCATTTGATGATTTTTCATTGACTTTCTGTATTTTCTTCTCTCCTTCTTTCATCTTTTTCCCCTGTGCTTTTAAGAGTTCTTGAGTGATTTTATCTATCTCTCTTTTAAGTTTAAAGGGATTCAATTCTTCATATGTCCTTCTAAATTTCTCCTTCACTTCTTCTGATACTGTATCCGAATTAATAATTCTTCTATATGGTGTTTCTGGTTTATCGTACTTCTTTATTACTTTACTCCCCATTCTTGTTTTCTCTATGAGCTTCATTGAAGGCAAAAAGAAGTTTGTATAGAACCTCAATACTTTATACAGTTTATTCATTATCCTCATTTCTTCTTCTGTATCATACCTTAAATATCCTACGGCACGTCTTACAACAGAATAATAGTTCTCTCTACGAAACAATTATCATTCTTCCTGTATGGTCTTGCCCTTGTGAATGTGATATGCTCCTGTTCGCAGTAGTTCAATAGATGTGCATTGATAAACTCACTCCCATTATCAGAGTCAATTCCTTTTATGGGAAAAGGAAACCTCTCTCTAATCTCTTTCAATGCATTGAATGTCCATACCTCTCTTATTTCTAATCGCTGTTGTTTCTGTCCATCCCGTATGCACATCAGTCACATCAAGGGAATAGAGAAACTCCCCTCTTAGGTTACCTCCATCGTGCCCTACAAGATCTGCCTCAACAAAGCCTGGCTCTAATTCATTCCACTCAGAGAATGTCCTTATGGGAATACTGTGTTTCAGCAGAGTTCCTGGTTTAGTTAATGACCTTCCCTTTAGTCTAAACTTCGTCTTCTCATTCTTTAACAACCTATCTATTGTTGCAGGACTTACACTAATTAGTTTCTCTTTTGTTTCTTCATCAAAATGTATCTCATTAAATTTCTCTAACACGGGGAGTATCTCTCTAATATATACATGAAGTCTCTTGCCACACAGGTAATCTGACATTCTCCAAAGGTATATGAGTGCGTTAACTATTTTCTCGCTGTATATCCTCTCTTTTTCTCTTTTTTAACTTCAATCCTCTCCCATTGTACAGATCATCTCCTATGAATACTGTTCTTTTACCATCCTTTGAGTCAAAAACAACTTTCTTTCCATATGTTCTCAATACATACGAGGCATAGCACCTTGAGTATCCGGTGAGTTTTACAAACTCATCCAGCATATGACCTTTCTCTTTCTTTGTTGCTTTCTTATATCTCGCTGCCTCTTCTCTAACTACAGCCTAACTCTTTCAAGGATAAACTCATAAAACCTCCTTCTTTCAATTTCTTTAGAATTTCTTCTAATTAATTCAAACTATTTTACCTCCATTTTAATTTTTGAATAGATTTTTAGTGAGAGAACGTTTTAATTTCATATAGAATTTTCATGATTCAATTCATCCTCTTGACTTTATTTTTTTATCGTGTATAATTAAGTACAAAATTTTTGATAGTGCTTACAATTTTTTTGATTTAGAGAGATAGAATATGTTTACTAAAGAGGATGAGTTAATTCTTGAGGCATTAAAAAATGTTGTGCACGGTTTAGCAACTCTTTTAGGAGATGACTGTGAGGTAGTATTACATTCATTTAAAGATGTAGATCATTCCATAGTTGCAATTGAAAATGGGCACATAACAGGAAGACAAATAGGTTCGACGCTTACGGAAGCTGGTTCTAAAATAATTAAAGATGTTATCTCTCATAAGAAAGATATTGTAGGACCATATAAAAGTTTTTCCCCGAATGGCAGGATCCTTCGCTCAGTGACAATTCCTATCAGAAATAAAAGAAAACTTATTGGGCTTTTATGTATCAATATGGACATTAGCAAATTCCTGCAAACTGAAGATTTTTTGAAAACATTTTTGAGTTTTGAGAATCCCAGGAATACAAATGATCTTCAAAAAGTTGGAAGTGCACTGCTATCCAATTTAAAGGAGCAGATCTTTGAAGAGACGATGCTTATGGTTGAAACAAAAGGACCAATTCGTAGAAGAGATAAAAACAGGATTATAGTAAAAAATTTATATGGACAGGATTTCTTTGCCTTAAAAGATTCTGTTGAATTTGTTGCAAAGAAGTTGGGGGTTTCAATTTTCACAATTTATAAGTATATAAAGGAATTAAAAGAAATGAAAGGAGGTTAATATGGGTAAAAGTATTATTGAAAAGATCCTCGACAGTCATATCGCCGAGGGCAAGCCCAAAAGAGGAGAAGAGGTAGGCATTAGAGTTGATCAAACCTTGACGCAGGATGCTACAGGGACGGCTGCCTATCTTGAATTTGAAACAATGGGGTTTGATGAAGTAAAAACAGAGGCTGTAAGTTATGTGGATCACAACACGATCCAGGTGGGCTTTGAAAATGCTGACGATCACAAGTATCTTCAAACAGTAGCGGAAAAATATGGAATTATTTTCTCAAGACCGGGAAACGGCATCTGCCATCAGGTTCATCTTGAAAGATTTGCAAAGCCAGGAAAGGTTCTTATAGGGTCAGATAGCCATACTCCCACAGCGGGTGGTATTGGCGAACTTGCCATTGGAGTTGGAGGACTTGATGTTGCTGTTGCAATGGGTGGTGGGTTATACTACTTAATCTATCCCAAAATAATAAAGATAGAACTTACAGGGAGACTTCAAAAGTGGGTATCAGCAAAAGATATAGTGCTCAAAGTCCTTGAGATGCTTACGGTAAAGGGCAATGTGGGTTATGCAATTGAATATGGAGGTCCAGGGGTAAAAACGCTCACAGTGCCTGAGAGAGCAACAATTGCAAATATGGGTGCTGAAACGGGAGTTACTACATCAATTTTCCCATCAGATGAAATAACGCTTGATTTCCTGAGAAGACAGAGAAGAGAAAAGGATTGGGTAAGGTTGGAAGCCGATCCTGATGCAGAGTACGATAAGGTTATAGAGATAAATCTTTCTGAATTAGAGCCAATGATTGCATGTCCTGACTCTCCGGGTAATGTAAAAAAGGTGAAAGAAGTTGAGGGGATAAAGGTTGACCAGGTTGCAATAGGTAGTTGCACAAATTCGTCTTACAGAGATCTTATGATGGTTGCAAACATTCTTAAGGGCAGGGTTGCCCACAAAGATCTGGAATTTGGTGTTGCACCCGGTTCGAGGCAGGTAATCGAAATGATAGCAGAGTCAGGTGGACTTCTCAATCTTGTTAAGGCAGGGGCAAGAATCTTTGAGTCAGCCTGTGGCTTTTGCATTGGAAATAGCTTCTCACCAGGAACTCAAGGGGTATCTTTAAGAACGAATAATAGAAACTTTAAAGGAAGATGCGGAACAGAAGATGCAAAGGTTTATCTTGTAAGCCCGGAGACAGCAGCTGCCGCCGTAATCACAGGAGAAATCACAGACCCAAGAGAATTGGAAAAAATGGGGATAAAGTATGAAGATGTAAATTTGCCTGAGAGATTTATTGCCGATGACTCGATGTTTATATTCCCGTTGCCAAAAGAAAAAAGGGAGAAAGTTGAAATATTTAGAGGGCCAAACATTCAACCTCTACCTAAAAATGAGCCGTTGCCAAAAGACATAAAAGGAGTGGTTACTATAAAAGTTGGTGATAAAATAACTACAGACCATATTATGCCTGCAGGACAATACTTGAAGTATCGCTCAAATATACCAAAGTACGCAGAACATGTTTTTGAACCAGTTGATAAAGATTTTTCGAAACGGGCACTTGAAAATAAGAAAAATGGAATAGCAAATATCATTGTAGGTGGTGAAAGTTATGGACAGGGTTCTTCGAGAGAACACGCTGCAATTTGTCCGATGTATCTTGGAGTGAAGGCAGTAATTGCAAAAACTATCGAGAGGATACATCTTGATAACCTTGCTAATTTTGGCATTGTTCCATTGCAATTTATAGATCCTTCAGATTATGATTCAATAAAGGAAGGTGACGAAATTGAGATACCTCAAATAGCAAAGGTGTTAGAGAGTGGTGAGGAAGAAATTACCGCAATAGATAGAACGGCAAATAGAGAATTTAAACTGAAAATTTTATTAACAGAGCGGCAAAAAAAGTTCGTTTTAGAAGGAGGGCTTTTGCCCTATACAAGAAGGATAGGAGGTTCAAGATGAAAATTACAGTAGAAAACGGCAAGATGCATGTGCCGGACAATCCTACAATCCCATACATTGTAGGTGATGGGATCGGGATTGACATTACACCGGTGGCATTGAAGGTTTTTGATGCAGCAGTAGAGAAGGCTTATGGAGGAAAAAGGAAGGTCGAGTGGTTAAGGCTAATTGCTGGTGAAGAGGCAATACAGAAATTTGGCGAACCTCTTCCTGAAGAAACTTTTAAAGCAATTAGAGACTATGTTGTTTCAATAAAAGGACCTCTAACAACACCAGTAGGCGGAGGATACAGGTCTTTGAATGTAACTTTGAGGCAGAAGCTTGATTTGTTTGTCTGTTTTAGGCCTGTCAGGTATGTTAAGGGTGTCCCGTCTCCAATGAAACATCCAGAACTTGTGGATGTTGTCATATTCAGGGAAAATACTGAGGATGTATATGCTGGTATTGAATGGAAACCGAATTCACCTGAGGCACTTGAAGTAATCAACTTCTTAAAAAATAAAATGAATGTAACCATTCGAGAAGATTCAGGAATAGGTGTAAAACCAATTAGTATAACTGGCTCAAGGAGAATTGGAAAAGCGGCACTCGACTATGCGATAGAGCATAATAGGAAATCTGTAACAATAATGCACAAAGGTAATATTATGAAATACACTGAAGGACTCTTCCAGGCTGAGATTTACAAATTAGCACAGGAACAATACGGAGATAAAGTGATAACTGAAGAAGAAGTGACGGAGAAGTATGGAGGGAAGGTTCCTGAAGGGATGATCCTTTTGAAACATAGAATAGCGGATTCAATGTTCCAGCAAATGTTGCTAAGGCCAGACGAATATGATGTTATAGTTACTCCAAATCTTAACGGAGATTATATTTCTGATGCAGTTGCAGCGCAGGTAGGAGGTATTGGCATTGCGCCAGGCGCAAATATAAACTTTGAAAACAGGATTGCGCTCTTTGAAGCAACTCACGGAACATCTCCAAAGCACGCAGGCAAAAATGAGGCAAATCCAGGCTCTGTAATCCTTTCTGGTGCTGAAATGTTTGAGTATATGGGATGGGGTGAAGTTAAAAGTATTATTTTGAACGCTCTTGAAAAAACAGTACTCGAGAAGTATGTAACCTATGACTTTGCGAGATTAATGGAAGGTGCAACACAAGTTTCAACATCAGCGTTTGGGGACAGAATAATAAAGAATATGGAGACAATTTAAATGGTTCAAAGAAATCTTTTGAAGTAATACGGGGTAGTATTTAAATTCTATCTAACAGGAGGTAAAAATGGCTAACAAAGAGTTTGAAGAAAGGGCAAAGAAATTCAAGGAGTATTTTAAGGGAAAGGAGCTTTTATTAAGACCCTGTGCTTACGATGCCCTGTCAGCGATTTTAATTGAAAGAGCAGGTTTTAAAGTTGTTGGAACAACAGGTTATGGCATTTCCGCTTCTCTCATTGGACAACCAGACATCGGTTTGGTAGACTTCAGTGCAATGCTTGAGAGAGTAAGAACAATCGTAAATGCTGTACATATTCCTGTTGATGTGGATGCAGATACGGGATACGGTAATGCTTTAAATGTCTACTGGACTGTTAAGAACTTTGCAAGAGTTGGTGCTGCGGGAATAAGAATAGAGGATCAAGTTTGGCCTAAAAGATGTGGTCATATGGCAGGGAAAATGGTAATATCAATAGAAGAAATGGTTGGTAAAATAAAAGGCGCTATAAAAGCGAGAGATGAGGAGAATCCATATATGGTTATTGGTGCGAGAACTGATGCAAGATCAATTGAGGGTTTTGAAGGTGCTCTTAAGAGAGTAAAGGCGTATGCTGATGCAGGTGCAGACTATGTTTATGTTGAGGCACCGCAATCGCTTGATGAACTTGGAAAATTTGTAGAAGAGGCACATATTCCTATTGCATTCAATATAATTCCTGGCGGAAGAACTCCACCATTTCCATTGGATGACATTGAAAAGGTAGGTGTTAGGTATTTATCAGTACCAATGATTTGTCTATATCCAGCAACAAAGGCAATGATGGAATCCCTGGAGGCTCTAAAAAGAAAGGACCTTGATAAAGTTGCTGAATTAGGAGTTCGTTGGTATGAATTTAACGAGATTGTTGGTATGGAAGAATGGCGTAGACTGGAACTTGAGACATTAAGTGAAAAAGAGCTTTTGGAAAAATACAAAACAACGAATATAGACGAAATTGTCGAGGGAGAGAAAAAAGAGACTGAGAGAAAGTGGAAAAAGTAAAAGACTCTCTTTGTCCCGATAGGTAAAACGACAGTCGGTGAAGAGATTAAGCCCCTTCGGAAGAAGGGGCTTAATCCTGATTTGTCAGGTTGTTTTTAAATTGTTTAGAACTTTCTTTCAAAAATAGGACAAAATAAGGAGGTATTAATACCACATCCAGCGCACTCACTGTTTCTACAATCAGGAGTTTGGAGTGCTGAAAGTGCCTTTTTGTATTCACTCAAGAGGAATGTCTTTGATACACCTGGACTTATATGCTCCCAGGGGAGTTTCTGTGATATAGGAATTCCTTTAAGGTAGATAGTTTTGTCTACTCCTACATCTAAAAATGCCTTTTCCCAGATTTTATCGTTAAAATAATCACTCCAGGCGTCGAATCTTGCACCAAGTTTAAATGCTCGTTCTATAACTTTTGACAGCCTTCTATCTCCTCTATCCAGGATTACTTCGAGTGCACTCATTTTGAAATCTGAAAAATCTACTTTTACATGCCTTCCCGGTATCCTTTTTAAAATAATCTTTTTCTTCTCTTCAAGTGCTGCAATATCCTCAAAGGATGCCCATTGCAGAGGAGTATTTGGCTGTGGCATAAATGGATTGATGCTTAGATGAATTTCAAAAGGCCTTTTGAAATTTTTCCCCGATGTTCCAACTTTAAGCATCTCTTTTGTAAGTTCGGTAATTGCAAGAATATCTTTTTCCTCCTCGGTTGGTAAACCAATAATGAAATAAAATTTGAGTGTATGGAAACCAATAGAAGTAGCGGTTTTTACAACATCCAGGATCATCTCATTTGTGATCCCCTTGTTGATAACATTACGAAGTCTATCGGTTGCCGCCTCTATTGCAAATGTGAGCGTATGGACTCTTTCTTCTAAGATCGCTTCTCCCAATTTCTTTGTAAATTTATCAATTCTCAGGGATGGCAGGGATATTGATACATTGAAGTCCTTTATCAATTTATGCATAAGGCCTATGAGACCATCCATATCGGAGTAATCGTTTGAACTCAGCGAAAGAAAAGTTATCTCTTCATAACCTGTATTCTTCAATACCTCATATGCATGTCTTTCAACTGTGTCGATGCTTCTTTCTCTTATTGGTCGATACACTATACCTGCTTCACAGAATCTACAACCATGTGTACATCCACGAAAGAGTTCTACATACGCTTTATCCATAACAATACTTCCAAGTGGAACAATAGGCTTTGTGGGAAAGTATGCATGCTCAAAATCTCTTACAACATCTTTAACAATTTTCTTACCGGTTTTTTCAACGAAAAATAGCCCATCCTCAATAAATTCAAAATACTTCGGGACATATAAACCATTCAGTTTTGAGATTTCTTTAAGCAATGTTTCTTTATCTCTTATCTCTTTTCCTAATTCGAGTATTCTTTTAAAAGTAAACTCTCCTTCTCCTACAACGAAAAAGTCGAAAAAGGGGACAAGAGGCTCAGGGTTATAGGCAGATGTTCCTCCCATAAAAACAATAGGATAGAGTCTCTCTTCTGCATGGAGCGGTATATGGGATAAATCGAGGATATTCAAGATATTTGTATAATCAAGCCCGGTCTGAACTGAAAAGGCAACAAAATCAAACTCGTTAAGTGGTGTTCTTGATTCGAGGCTAAAGAGGGGCGTTGTCGTTTCTGTGAGGTATGCTTCCAGATCAGGAAGTGGAGCGAAGGCTCTTTCAACAACAACTCCCTCTATTTCATTGCCGAGGTGATATAGTAATCTGAATCCATAAGAAGACATACCAACTTCATATGTGTCAGGATAAACCAGTGCCACTTTCAGTGCATTTTTCTCTTTTTTATGGATACTGTTAAATTCATTTCCAAAGTAAAAATAAGGTTTTTTGAATTTTATTAATCTCCAGTCTTCTATCACAGGTTTATCTCATCCTTAAAATTATGCACACTCACTACAAGTCCCAATACAATAAAATTTGTGAGCATTGAACTTCCGCCAAAACTGAGAAAAGGCAAAGGCACACCTGTTACAGGCATTATACCCATATTCATTCCAACATTAATAAGGATTTGAAAGAAGAACATGGCAAAAGCACCAAGAAGTATATTTTTCCCAAATCTATTTTTTGTTTTGTTGTAGGTTTCTGTAATAAAGTAAAGGAGATATCCATATGAAAGAAGAACAATCACTACACCCAAAAAGCCCCATATTTCTGATATAGAGGAAAATATGAAGTCTGCATACTGTACTGGCACAAAATTTAGTTTGCTCATCGTGCTTTGAGACATCCCCTTCCCCAAAAATTTTCCAGAACCAACTGCAATAATTGATTGTAAAACATTGTAGCCACTCCCAAGCGGGTCTCTATAAGGGTCAAAGAAAGTAAGAATTCTTTCTATCTGGTATGGCTTCAGGATCTTTAAAAGGAAGGGTATTGTGGAAAGAGTTACAGCGACGAGGCTTAAAGTATACTTATATGGAAGAGAGAACAGAAGTATTAAAAAATAGATAGAAATAAATATCATAGATGTCCCCATATCCGGTTGTATAAAAACTATGATTGCGTAGGGTAATAAAAGAAGTGTTGAGTAAAGAAATTTCTCAAAATTACTAAGTCTTCTTTCGTAAAGCCATGATTCAACAACTATTAGAGAAATTTTCGCTAATTCTGATGGTTGCACTGTAAAAAGCCCAAAAATATTTATCCACCTCTTTGAACTATTTATCGCAACTCCAGCTAAAAATACTCCTACGAGAGTGAGCAGGAGTGAGAAGTAGAGAGGAATTGCATAAAATCTGAATACTCTAAAGTCGATCTGGGCAAGTAAAAATAGAAATGCAAATCCACATAGAATGTAAAAAGCCTGCTTTGGAAAAAATTTCATACCTCCAATGACATACAGGGCAGTTAGAGAATAGAAGTTTAAAATAATTACTGTAAGTAGGAGGAAAACTGGAACTTTTCTCACTTTCCTTTTTTCACAGATACTACAGGCACGATTGCTTCAAAAACACTCTTTTCTTTTGTTCTCTCTAAATTGATCTTTATCGATGCCTCTTCAATATCAAAATACTTTGAAAGTACCTTTAAAATTTCTTTTTTAAGTGACTCAAAATCTTGAGGGGAAAGAAGCAATCTATCCTGGATAAGAATCAGTTTAAGTCTTTCTTCTGCAACCCTACTTGCAGGATCATTTTTTCTAAAAATATTCATTGCATACCTCTCTTAAAAATCTGCCCAAAAAAGTTCCTTGGTTCTTCAATTTTTATTGGAATTGTTTCTCCTTCTATTCTTCTTGCGATGAGCGAAAATTCCTTTGCAGCAGGAGAACCAGGCATATAATTCACGAGTATCTCGCCTCTATTTGTAGTCTCTATTACTGATTTATCTTCAGGGATGACGCCTATTGCATCTATACCGAGAATATCAATGATACTTTCAAAGTTAAGCATCTTATTCTTATTAACGAGGTTCAAATCATATCTATTTATAACTAAACTTATCGAAAAGATCCCCTTGCTTTCTATAATACCCACCACTCTATCGGCGTCTCTAACGGAAGAGACATCGGGAGTTACAACAATTAGTGCCTCCTTTGCTGGTGAAACAGATGATTCAAAACCTTTTTCTATCCCTGCAGGAGAGTCAAGAAGCACATAATCAAAATTTCCTTCCAGGGAGTTAACAATATCAACAACCTTATCTATGTCAACATCCTCCTTATTGTGGATCTGGGATGCAGGCAATAAAAAAAGGTTTTCAAGATGCTTATCTCTTACAAGTGCCTGTTGTATTTTGCAATGATTCTCTATCACATCCATAATATTATAAACAACCCTATTTTCAAGTCCCATTACAACATCAAGGTTTCTTAACCCGATATCCATATCCATAACAACTGTACTCTTACCGAGTTTTGCTAACATTGCACCAACATTTGCAGTTACTGTGGTTTTTCCAACTCCACCCTTACCTGCTGTTACGACTATAGTTCTACCCATTCTTTCCCCTCCTTGCAGGTTTTAACTCCTTACCCTCTAAAGGACTAAAAATAATGACGCCGTCTTTCCCCAATTCACATATATGAGGCTTTCTACTTTTTTCAGAGGTTGAGATATTTGCCTCAAGTGTCCCTATGATGATCCCCTGTGACTGGAAACCTAAAGCAACTATTCTTCTTCCCGCCTTAACCTTTCCTTTTATCACGCCAAACACAAACACATCATTTGTTGCTTCAACTACTCCGTCTGGGTTCACATTACCAAGGATAACAACATTTCCATCGAAGCGTATTAGTTGACCAGAACGAACAGTCCGCTCCACGGTAAGCACTTTTTCACCAATAGGGGCACCACCCAGTAGCTCTCCCCCCCGATTTAATCTAAAAGAGACTCCGATACCCTTGAATATCTCTTCAATAGACTTTAACTCTTCTTCGGATAAACTTCTTCCTTGCGTATCGATTGTCAAGAAGCCACCTCTAAAGAAATTGCTTCCTTTTTGGACAAGTTCTCTTATAGAGTGAAAAACTTCTTCAAAAGGAGCAACAGGGTCTATCATTAGCAAAACTTCGCCATTTATTCCTTTTAGAGTAACCACATTTTTCATAAAAACCTCCTACTTATTTTTACTCAAAAAAAATTTTTAAGCAAGTCCCTCATAAGTGGAGCAAGAGCATGTGAGGATGGGAATGTTGAATATTCAAAGAAAAGTAGTCCTAATATGGCGGGATTCTCTCTTGGTGCAAAAGATACAAGCCAGTGGTGAACACTTCCAGTTTTATCTCCAACCTCAGCCGTCCCCGTTTTAGAACACACAGTTATACCATTTACTCTTAAAATCTGCATGTCATGCTTATTCGATAGACCCTCAAGACCATCTTTAACGGTTTTAAGGGTAGAAGATTTAAATATATATTTTACTCTTATTTCAGGTTTATATTCATAGACAGTTTCACCTTCTCCCGACACAATTTTCAAAAGAAAATGAGGCACTAATTCTACTCCGTTGTTTGCTATCATTTGGTAGAATGTTGCAACTTCAATTGGGGTAACTGAAACAAATCCCTGGCCAATCGACATATTTGCGGTGTCACCTGAATACCACTGTTCATTAAACATCTCTTCTTTCCACTGAGGAGAAGGGACTATTCCCTCGATTTCAAAAGGAAGGTCGATACCAGTTTTTTTGCTTAATTGAAATAAGTCAGAGTAGGCCTTAATATGTGCTGCTCCAGTCATAAGTCCTAATTTATAGAAGAATACATCGCTTGAGTTGGCTAAAGCTTCCGATGGTGTTTGTCTTCCAAAAGAGGAGGGATAAACCCAATCTTTAAAATTTCTTCCAGCAATGGTGACATACGGACCACAATCTATTACAGTATCAGGCGTAATAATACCCTTTTCAAGTGCTGTTATCAGGGTGAGGGGCTTAAAGGTGGAGCCAGGAGGGAATCGGGACTGAGTTGCCCTGTTTATAAATGCATTTTGCTCAAGCAGGAAATTGTAATCCTTTTCACTTATACCGTTTACAAATAGGTTTGGATTAAAAGTTGGATGAGAGACCAACGCAATGATTCCACCTGTCTTTGGGTCCATTGCTATTGCAACGCCTCTTCTGTCCCCTACGATTGTCTCAAGGTTCTTTTGAACAGAGATATCAATGTTAAGATAGATATCGTCTCCAGGAACAGGTTCGCTTTCATAAATAACTTTCTTTACCCTCCCAAGAGCATCAACCAAAACAACCCTTTTTCCTTTTTCTCCTCTCAGATATTTTTCGTATTGGAGTTCAAGCCCCTGTTTTCCAATTCTGTCATTAATATCATAAAAATTATCTGCCTTTATATCTTCAAGTGTAACGGGGCCAATATAACCAATAAAAGAAGCACCGACTTCATTAAACGGATAGTACCGTTTGTATGTGGTGATGATCTCTATGCCGGGGAGTTCTATCCAGTTTTCCTCGATTTCCACCCTTTCTTTATCTGTAATATCTTTCTTCACGAGTACCTCTTCATAGGTAGGTAAGTTTGCTTCCTGTAACCTTTTTTTTATTTCTCCCGGAGGAATATCAATTATCGAGGAAAGCAAATTAAATTCCTTTTCCTCGTTTTTAATGTCCTCTGCTACAATTGCTACACTATAGGATGGCACATCCATTGCAAGCACAACGCCGTTTCTATCAAGAATTCTTCCCCTCATAGGCTGTGTTTCAAAAATCCTTATACTTCTATATTGAGAGAGTTCGTTGTAGTAGTTCCCTTTTACAATCTGAAGGTAAAAGGCTCTTGAAAGCATCAAGAGGAGAAGAACACAAATCATTGCATATAAAAGAATGATTTCATTAGATCTTTGCTTTTTCATAGGTATACCTTCTTTGGAGAAACATCAATATTATGGAAACAAGAAATGTAAGAAAACTTAAGCGAACAGAGGCGTAGAAATTTTTAGAAGTTGCAAGGAGGGAAAGGAACAAAAATGCGTAAATTATGAAAAGAAGTATTATATGTGGGATTGTAATTCTTCTTTTCACTACATTAACAAGCATTGTTGAAAACAGAATCGGAAAAGAATACTCTCCAAGGAATTTTCCAAAAAAAAGGTCAAATAGTAAGAGAAATATAAGAAGAGAAAAATCTTCGAATCCATCTCTTGAAAGATATAGAGAGATAAAAGCCACTGTTAAAGAAAGAGAAGTCCTGGGAGTCAAAGAAAGGTCTATAAGAAAGAACATGGTAAGTAAAATTGTATTCAACCATTTACCTTTTCTCATAGGAGATCACTATAAGTACATTGTCTATTGTAGAAAAATCGACAAGAGGCGACAATATTAAAAGATTCTGTGTAGAGCTTACCTTTTTAATGTCTTTAACTTTGCCCACACCTATGTTAGGCGGAAAGACATTCGATTCCTCTACTGTAACAAATACATCGTTTATAGCATCTTTTGTGCTCAGTGCATAACGCTTTACGAGGATATCTTTTCCGTTCCCTTCTCCTATGTCTATACCTCCTGTTACTGCATTTCTTACACCTATATGAAAGTCGGTATTATTTATTAGCATGACCCTTGCTGTTTTTTCTTCCACCTCACAAATTCTCCCAACAAGAACTGGTGTCCCGTTAGAGATTCCATAGATTACTGGCATATTCACCTGTAAATTTTTATCCTTACCTGCATCAACCACAATAAAATTATTTATTCTGTCGTAAAAAATAATACTTGCGCCCACTGTTTTAAAAGTTAACCTGTTTTTGATACCCAAAAGGTTTTTAAGTTCCTCATTTTCGTAGTAATATCCTGTAAGTATCTCGAGTTGTGTCTCATATGAAGCAATGGCATTTTTAAGCCTTGCATTCTCTTTCATTAGTTGCTTATTGTCTCTTATACTTTCAGAAAAGGTCACAAAAAAGGTTACAGCATCACTGTAAAAATTATTAATAAGATCTGTGAGTGACCTAATGGGCCTTAAAATAAGAAATTCATAAACTACTCCGGGTTTTATTCCATATCCTGCAATACCTGCGATGAAAACAAGTAGGACTATAAAAATAACGAGGTAAATGGCGACTTGCTCACGCCGAGATTGCATCTTTGTAAAAGTCGAAATGCTCGATAACTTTCCCTGCACCAAGCGCTACAGACGAGAGAGGATCTTCTGCTATTGTAACTAAGATGCCTGTTCTATGTGATAAAAATTTGTCAATGTTCTTCAGGAGTGCTCCCCCACCTGCAAGCATTATGCCCCTGTCCATTATATCCGAAGCAAGTTCAGGGGGCGTAATTTCAAGAGTCGACCTAATAACATTCAAGATTTCCTCCAGGACGGGTTGCAATGCCTTTCTTATCTCTTCGGAGGATATTGTGATTGACTTTGGCAGGCCATCAATAAGGTCACGACCTCTAATTTCCATCTTCTCCTCAGTATCAAGAGGATATGCGTTTCCAATTTTCATTTTTATCTCTTCTGCTGTAACATCCCCAACAAGAATGCTGTACTGTCTCCTTATATAAGTGGCAATTGCTTCGTTCATTTCATCGCCAGCGATGCGTGTGGATTTGCCCACTACGATGCCCTTAAGAGAGATGACTGCAACTTCTGTTGTTCCACCCCCTATATCTACAATCATAGACCCTCGTATTTCTTCAATGGGTAATCCAGCGCCGATTGCAGCAGCAAGTGGCTCTGGGATTGTGTAGGCCTGTCTTGCACCAACATGCAAGGCAGCATCAATTACTGCCTTCCTTTCAACTGGTGTTACCCCGCTGGGCACTCCTATAAGCACAGTTGGACGGAAGATGCCTTTCTTTCCTCCTGCTTTTGAAATAAAATATTCAAGGAGTGCTTCAGTTGTTTCGAAATCATTTATTACTCCGTCTTTTATCGGTCTAATTACATCAATTTCAAAAGGTACTCTTCCCGCCATGGACTTTGCCTCGTTTCCGACAGCGATGACTCTTTTATTTGAATCAAGAGCGATAATAGTTGGCTCTCGTAAAACAACACCTCTCCCTTTTACATAAACAACTGTGTTAGCGGTTCCTAAGTCGATCGCAAGTTCCTTAGAAAATAGTCCCATTTTACACCTCGCATATTGCATTAATTATTTTGTAAATCTTCAAAACAGGAATACCAATTACATTATCAACAGGCCCTGTAATTTTATTAATAAATGCAGAGGCAAGTCCCTGTACTGCATAACCACCTGCTTTATCAAGACCCTCACCTGTTTGTACATAACGGAGGAAGAAGTCCTCTTCAATATCGCTTCTAAATTCAACAATTGATGTCTCATAATCAATCATAATAAAATCCTTCTTCAAACATGCTATTCCTGTTATAACTCTATGTGCCTTTCCTTTAAGCATATGGAGCATCTCTAAGTTCTCTTTTCTATTCTTCGGTTTTCCTAAAATCTTCCCGTCAACTTCAACTACTGTATCCATACCAACAACTGGCAGTAGAGGAGCAGATTTATGAGCACTGCATGCTTTTAAATATGCATTTTTTATTGCAGTGGACACTGCATTTCCCTCTACGATGACTTCGTTCAATCTAACTTTTTTAACTTCAAAAATAAAACCGAAACCCTTTAAATATTCAATTCTTCTCCTGGAGGCGCTTACAAGGATAAATTTCATGTAAGTGTAAACAGCAAAACGAAGACAACAACTCCAATTATTGTTCCTACATTTAATTCTATTTCTATACCGAAGTTCAATTTGAGAAACACAAGGTCTAAACTAAATGAGGGTATACCAGCATGTATCCCGGAACTAAAGATAGGGAATACCTTTCCAACAAAAAGTCCTAAAGCAGTCCCTACAATAAATCCTACTATCAAAAATAAGAAAAAACGACCAAATGCAAACTTTCTCATAATTTAGCCATCCTATTATACACAACATTCGTTAAAATTCCAATAAGGGAGCCTGCAACACCACCAATTGGTATTAAGAAAAGTATGTAGTAAAGAAAAGTAACATTGTTAGTAACTAAGTATACAAAAATTGCCTGAATTACATTATTTACAATACCCCCAACAGCACTTATGCCTACGATGCTTATGTTTTTCTTAAAACTTTTATACAGTAGTGTCATCACTATTGCAGCGCCTACTCCTCCAAAGAAACTTGTGCCAAAGGAAATCCAGTTTAATGTGCCTCTAAAAATAGTGGAAACGATTGTCCTGAGTATTGCAACAAGGATACCTTCAAAATTTGGGAACATTATTATAGTGAGGAGTGTGGAAAGATTTGCAAGACCTAATTTTGCGCCCGGAAGGAGTGGAAAGAGTTGAACGGGCTCAAGGAGATTAAGGACAACCCCTACAGAAACAAGAACTGCAAGGTAGACAATTTTTTTAATCTGCATATTAGTAGGATACGGAGTCGACATATGTATCACCTCCAACTATTGTAATAGAGATCCTGTTTGGTAAACATACTATTGATTCGCCAATATGTGATATCCACCCTTCCTTTACGCAGAGTTTGTCTGTGCATGTTGAATCAATAACTCTCACTCTACCTTCCGAAATTTCTACATATAGATAACCTTCACTGCTTTTTACCATAAAAGGTGTTTTTCTTAATTCAGGGTAGAGAGGTATCTTCTCATATAACTTTCCGTCAACTAAAATTTCTACATACTTTTCATTTGTCTTTCCTGCGTATCTATTGATAGCAATGCCAAGGAGAAGTGAGACAAGAATTAAAATTAAAATTATCCTATCACCTGTTTTCAATTGTAATAACTCCCCTTAGATTATCTGTATAAAAAACATTCAAATCTGGAGTAACGACTACAGTTGCATATTTAAGTGATTGTGTCAACTCTAATGCTTCTTCCTTTCCCAAAACAAACAGAGCAGTAGAAAGTGCATCTCCTACATATCCAGTATCAGTGATACAAGTAGCGGATAGTAATTTATCGGCAGGATACCCAGTTGAAGGGTCAATGATATGACAGTATCTCTTGCCATTATATTCGAAGTATCTTTCGTAATCTCCAGAAGTAGAAATAAATGTCCCGCTTTTTACCTTGACAACTGCTATAATAGAAGATGACCTAGGGTGTCTAATGCCTACTCTGAAGACTTCGTCTGGATTTCTGCTGTATACAAACACATTCCCACCCATATTAATAATTGCTTTTTTTACCTTATTTTTTTCGCATATTTCCTTTACCCTGTCCAGCGCATAACCTTTTGCAATTCCACCTAAATCTATTCTCTCTCCTTTCTTTTTCAAGAAGACAGTATTTTTTGAGATGATAAGGTCATCCAAATTCACGAGGCTAAGCACACTCTTTATTTCCTCTTCACCTGGAACTCGATAATGTGCATCCTTAAACCCCCACAATTTCAGGACAGGTGCTATTGCAATGTTAAATGTGCCTTTTGTTTTTCTATACATCTCTTTCGACTTTAAAAGAATATCGATAGTTTCATCTGATACACTAACGCTTTTTACTCCTGCGTTTGAGTTAATTTTGGAAATATCCGATTGGGGGTTAAAATCATCAAAAAGCATATTTAACTTGTTGATCTCTTTTTCGAACTCTATTAGAGTTGAATACCTGTTAAAACCCCATATTTTCGCATCTATAATTGTATTCATACTATAAAATTCGCTTGCAAGATAGAGGTTTCCGTAATAATAGACTATGGCTACAAAAATTACTGCAATGATTATCAGTAAAATGATGAAATTTTTCCGCATAACTACT
>Ga0078972_1003883_pt1 | contig 18134 bp, 18 predicted proteins | sample YelNatPaOPGAMG01_FD_67568 | JGI IMG/M metagenome (GOLD analysis project Ga0078972, IMG submission 67568) | Hot spring thermophilic microbial communities from Obsidian Pool, Yellowstone National Park, USA - OP-RAMG-01 (SPADES assembly) (version 2) | ecosystem: Environmental > Aquatic > Thermal... | reverse complement strand
CTGAGCCGGTGCCTGAGCCGGTGCCTGAGCCGGTGCCTGAGCCGGTGCCTGAGCCGGTGCCTGAGCCGGTGCCTGAGCCGGTGCCTGAGCCGGTGCCTGAGCCGGTGCCTGAGCCGGTGCCCGAACCGGTGCCTGAGCCGGTGCCTGAGCCGGTGCCTGAGCCGGTGCCTGAGCCGGTGCCCGAGCCGGTGCCCGAGCCGGTGCCCGAACCGGTGCCCGAACCGGTGCCTGAGCCGGTGCCTGCGGCTGCGCCACAGCCGTCCGCCGAAGTCGCCGTCGCCGCGCAGCCTGTCAGTACCGCTGCGACCACGGCGCAGCGCGGCGAGCAGGCGCTGGCCGCCCAGCTCATCGACACCATCGACCCCGATCTGTTCCCCATTTTCGAGGAGGAGGCCAGCGAACTGCTGCCCGCACTGGCAGGCAGTCTGCGGCAGTGGGAACAAAACCCGGCGGATGCCGGCGCAGCAGCGCAAGCCATGCGGGCGCTACACACCCTCAAGGGCAGCGCCCGCATGGCTGGGGCGATGCAGCTCGGCGAGTTGGCGCACAACCTCGAATCCGACATCGACGCGCTCGCCGCCAACACCCCGGTGAGCGAGGCCGATCTGGCCGAGCTGCTCAACCGGTTCGACCATCTCAACACCCGCTTCGACCGGTTGTGCGCTGCGGCGCAAAGCGGGCAGACCCAGCTGCTCGACATCCCGGCAGCAAGCCAAGCCGAAGTGTTCCTGCCCGAAGCGCCATCGGCTGCACCCACCGGGCAGCAGCAAGGCACGGCGCCGGTCACACCGCAGCAGCCCGCTGCTCCAGCCACCCCGCTGCCCGCCATCTCCCCTGCCGCGGCGGCGGCTGCCGACCAGGCGGCACCACCGTCTGCAGCCGCGCGCGCGTTGGCACCGCGTATCGCCGCGCAGGCGGTGCGGGTGCGTGCCGGTCTGCTCGACCGGCTGGTCAACCAGGCAGGCGAAATCACCATTTCGCGGGCACGGCTGGAAAGCGAGTTCGCCGCCATGCGCAACACGGTGAGCGATTTGAGCGACAACCTCGAACGCCTGCGCCAGCAGGTGCGCGAAATCGAAATCCAAGCCGAGGCGCAAATGACCGCGCAGGTGCAGGCCGCGCGCGACGAGCACCGCGAATTCGACCCGCTGGAATTCGACCGTTTCACCCGCACGCAGGAGCTCACCCGCATGATGGCCGAGTCGGTCAACGACATCGCCATGGTGCAAGGCACGCTCACCCGCCTGCTGCGCGAGGCCGACGACGACATGACCCGGCAGGCGCGGCAGACGCGCGAGCTGCAGCGCGATCTGCTGCGCACCCGCATGGTCGAGTTCGACAGCCTGTCCGAGCGGCTGTACCGCACCGTGCGCCAGGCGGCCAAAGATCTGAACAAGGCGGTGCGGCTGGAGATCGTCGGCGGCACCATCGAGCTCGACCGCGGCGTGCTCGACCGCGTGGCCGGCAGTTTCGACCACTTGTTGCGCAACGCCGTGGCGCACGGCATCGAATCGCCGCAGGAGCGCCGCGCCAAGGGCAAACCCGAAGTGGGCACCATCACGCTGAGCTTGCGTCAAGACGGCAACGAAGTGGTCATCACCGTGGCTGACGATGGCCGCGGGCTCGACTACGCCGCCATCCGCGCCAAGGCCGAGCGGCTGGGGCTGATCGCCCCGGGGCAGGCGATGGCCGACGCCGATCTGGCGCAGTTGATCTTTCGCCCGCACTTCAGCAGTGCCGAGCAGACCACCGAAGTCGCCGGGCGCGGCGTCGGGCTGGACGTGGTGCGCACCGAAGTCAACGCCCTCGGCGGCCGCGTGCTGTTGGACAATCAGCCCGGCGCGGGCGCGCGCTTCACCCTGCTGCTGCCGCTGACCACGGCGATCACCCACGTCGTGCTGCTGCGCACGGGCAACACCACGTACGCCGTGCCGGCCAATCTGGTGGACATCGTGCTGCGCTACAAGCCCGAGCAAATCGCCGTGGCGGCGCGTGACCTGCACATCGATTACGGCGGCGCGACGCTCCCGTTCTACTGGCTGGGCGCGCTGCTCGGGCTGTCGGGCGCCAGCAGCGAGCCCTTCGGCAAGAGCGTGCCCGTCGTCGTGGTGCGCAGCGCAACGCAGCGTGTGGCCGTGCAGGTCGATGAAGTCATCGGCAACCGCGAAGTCGTGGTGAAAAATCTCGGCCCGCAACTGGCGCGCGTGCCCGGTCTGGCCGGCATTTCGGTGCTGCCATCGGGCGACCCGGCGCTGATCTACAACCCGGTGGCGCTGGCCGCGGTCTACGGTGACGACGCCGTGGCGCGCATGCGCGCCGCGCAGCAGACCGCAGCTCCCGAGCCGGCCCCGGCGGCTCAGGCCGAAACAGTCGCGCCGCAACAGCCTGCTGCAGCCGGCGCCGCGGCCGAGCCGGCGGCACCGCCGCGCGCGACCGCACCGCTGGTCATGGTGGTCGACGATTCGATCACCGTGCGCCGGGTGACGCAGCGCTTCCTCACGCGCAACGGCTATCTGGTGCAGCTCGCCAAAGACGGTCTGGACGCGCTGGAACAATTGCAGCAGGCCAGCACGCTGCCCGACGTGATCCTGCTCGACATCGAAATGCCGCGGATGGACGGTTTCGACCTGACGCGCAACATCCGTGCCGACGCCCGGCTGCACGAGCTGCCGATCATCATGATCACCTCGCGCATCGCCGACAAGCACCGCAATTACGCCGCGCAGCTCGGTGTCAACCACTATCTGGGCAAGCCGTATTCCGAGACCGAGTTGCTGCAACTCATCGAAACCTACCGCAGCCACGGCGGGCAAGACGGCCAGCCAGCGCAATGAACTCGCGCTATGCCGTTTTTACCACGGCGTAACGCTGCAACGTCTCGGCGCGCGCCAGATCGTGCCGCACCAGCGGCATGGGATAGTTGCCGCCGAGTTCCACCCCCGCTGCGCGCAGCGTCGCGGCGTCGGCCAGCCAGGGCGCGTGGATGGCCGGCGCCGGCAGCCGTGCCAGCTCGGGCACGTAGCGGCGGATGAAATCGCCGTTGGCGTCGAATTTTTCGCTTTGTGCCACCGGGTTGAAAATGCGAAAGTAGGGCTGCGCGTCGCAACCGCTGCTCGCTGCCCATTGCCAGCCGCCGTTGTTCGCCGCGAGGTCGAAGTCGTTGAGGTGGTCGGCAAAATAGCCCTCGCCCCAGCGCCAGTCGATGCCCAGGTCTTTGGTGAGAAAGCTCGCCACCACCATGCGCAGCCGGTTGTGCATATACCCGGTGGTGTTGAGCTGGCGCATCGCCGCATCCACCAGCGGGTAGCCGGTGCGCGCTTCGCACCACGCGGCGAACTGCGCCGGATCGTTACGCCAGGTGATGCGGTCGTACGCCGGTTTGAACGCACCGTGCACCACATGCGGCGCGTGATACAGGATCTGGAAATAAAAGTCGCGCCAGATCAGCTCGGACAACCACACCGCCGCGCCGCGGCTGCCGGCTTGCATGCGCTGCCAGGCCAGCGCCGCCAGTTCGCGCACCGACACCGTGCCAAAACGCAGGTGGACCGACAAATAGCTCGGCCCTTTGCGCGCCGGGAAATCGCGCGCTTGGGCGTAGGCATCCAGGCGCGGCAAAAAATCCGCCAGCATGGCCTGCGCACCGCGTTCACCCAGCGCCAGCGGCAGCTGGCGCAAATTGGTCGCGGCAAAGCCCAGTTGCTGCAGCGTCGGCAGCGGCTGCAGCAGCGCAGCAGGCAGCAGCGCCAGTTGCTGCCGCTGCAGCGTCTGCCGCTGCGGCAACGGCGGCTGCGCGGCGTACCGCGCCTGCCAAGCCGCACGGTACGGGGTGAACACCACGTACGGCCTGCCCTGTGCATTGACTACTTCATCGCGGGCGAAAATCATGTGGTCTTTGACGGCGTCCAGGTGCCGACCGTCGCGCTGCAGCGCCTGCGCCACCGCAGCATCGCGGCGCTGCGCCTGCGGCTCGTCGTCGAAGGCGCAAAACACGGCTTGCGCCCCAAGCTGCGCCGCCAGGGCCGGAATGTCGTCCACGGCGCGGCCATGACGCACCAGCAAGCCCGCGCCCAGCGCGCGCAGGCGTGCATCGATGTCCTGCACCGCGGCGTGGATGAACTCCACCCGGCGGTCGGCGCGCAGCCCGCGCGCCAGCAGCGGGTCGAGAATGTCGCGGTCGAAAACGAAGGCCAGCGCCACTCGATCGCAAACTTGCAGCGCTGTGCGCAGCGCGGTGTTGTCGTACAGGCGTAAGTCACGCCGCAGCCAAACCAGGCCCAGCGGGCAGCGCGGCGGCAGCGAAACGGTGGAATCGGGCGGGATGACGGGCATGGCGGCGATCCAATGGTCAACCGGCTCAACCATAACGCATCACCGCCGCCGGGCGCGATAAACTGCGCACTATGAACCCCCGTGCCGACGCTTCCAACCTCAGCAACCAGTTCCTCATCGCCATGCCCGGCATGGTCGATGACAACTTTGCCGGCGCCGTGGTGTTCGTCTGCGAGCACTCGCCGCGCGGCGCGCTCGGGCTGATCATCAACCGGCCGTCGGACATCACCGTGCGCGAGCTGTTCGAGCGCATCGGGCTGGACACCAGCGGCATCCCGGGGTCGCTGCCGGTGCTGCAGGGCGGGCCGGTGCAACCCGAACGCGGTTTCGTGCTGCACGAGCCCACCGGCACGCGCTACGCCTCCAGCCTGGACATTCCCGGCGGGCTGCAGATGACCACGTCCAAAGACGTGCTCGAACACATGGCCGCAGGCAGCGGGCCGATGCGCTGCCTCATCGCGCTGGGCTACTCCGGCTGGAACGCCGGCCAGCTCGAGGAAGAAATCGGGCAAAACGGCTGGCTCACCGTCGAAGCCGACCCGACGGTGCTATTCGACACCCCGGTGGAAGCGCGGTTCAACGCCGCGATGGCGCTGCTCGGCTTCAACCCGGCGATGTTGTCGCAAACCGCCGGACATGCCTGACATCACGGTGCTGGGGTTCGACTGGGGGGCCAAGCGCATCGGCACCGCAGTGGGCAACAGCCTGACCCGCAGCGCCACGCCGCTGCGCACCGTGCGCGGCGAGCGCACCGCCGCCCGGTTCGACGCCATCGCCGCGCTCATCCGCGAGTGGCAGCCGCAGCAGCTCGTCGTCGGTCTGCCCTTGCACCCCGACGGCGCCGAGCACGACAATACCGCGCACGCGCGCCGCTTCGCCCGTCAGCTCCACGGCCGCTTCCATCTGCCGGTGGCGCTGGTCGATGAGCGTTACACCTCGGCGGTGGCGCAGGCCGACGGCGCCGCCGACGTGGATTGCGCCGCCGCCTGCCTCATCGTCGAGCAATACCTGCAACGACTCTGACCATGCCTACGCCCCACCCCACCCCGCCCGACGCCGAGGCGCTCTACGCGCGGCTGCTGCACCTGGTGCGCGGCACCTTGTCGCCTCACGCCGAGCCGCCACTGCTCGTGGGCATCTATTCGGGCGGTGCCTGGCTGGCGCAGCGGCTGCACGCCGATTTGCAGCTCGCGCAGCCGTTCGGCGTGGTGTCGTCGACGTTTCACCGTGACGACTTCGCCACCCGCGGGCTGCACCCCAGCGCCAACCGCACGGCGTTGCCGGTGCCGATTGCCGACCGCGCCGTGCTGCTGATCGACGATGTGCTGCACACCGGCCGCACCACCCGCGCGGCGATCAACGAACTGTTCGACTTCGGCCGCCCGGCGCGTGTCGATCTGGCCGTGCTGGTCGATCGCGGCGGACGCGAGCTGCCGTTCTGCGCGCAGCTCACCGCGGCGACGCTGACCCTGCCCGATGACGTGTTGCTCGCCTTGATGCGCGACGAAGACGCCGCCGAAGGCATCCGCTTCCGCTTCGATCTGGTGCGCAAATCCGCCTCTCAGCCATGACCCGCGCCCACAACCCCCAACTCAACGCCCACGGCGAACTACGCCACCTGCTCACCCCCGAGGGCTTGCCGCGCGACGTGTTGCTGCACATCCTCGACACCGCGCAGGGCTTCGTCAGCTTCGGCAGCCGCGAGGTGAAAAAAGTGCCGCTGCTGCGCGGCAAAAGCGTGTTCAACCTGTTTTTCGAAAACAGCACGCGCACCCGCACCACGTTCGAAATCGCCGCGCAGCGGTTGTCTGCCGACGTGTTCAACCTCGACATCCAGCGCTCCAGCACGAGCAAGGGCGAGAGTCTGCTGGACACCATCGCCAATCTGGAAGCGATGGACGCCGACATTTTTGTCGTTCGTCACGCCGACAGCGGCGCGCCGTTTCTCATCGCGCAGCACACCCCGCCGCACGTGCACGTGGTCAACGCCGGCGACGGCCGCCACGCCCACCCGACGCAAGGCTTGCTCGACATGTACACCATCCGCCATTTCAAGGGCGACTTCAGCAACCTGACGGTGGCCATCGTCGGCGATATCGTGCATTCGCGCGTGGCGCGCTCGGCGATCCACGCGCTCACCACCCTGGGCGTGCCCGAGGTGCGCGCCGTCGGCCCGAAAACTCTGGTGCCCGGGGATCTGCGCGACATGGGCGTGCGCGTCTGCCATGACATGGCCGAAGGGCTGCGCGACGCCGACGTGGTGATGATGCTGCGGCTGCAAAACGAGCGCATGAGCGGCGCGCTGCTGCCGTCGGCGCACGAGTTCAACATGACCTACGGCCTGTCGCCCGAGCGGCTGGCGCTGGCCAAACCCGACGCCATCGTCATGCACCCCGGCCCGATCAACCGCGGGGTGGAAATCGACAGCGCCGTGGCCGACGGCCCGCGCAGCGTCATCCTCGACCAGGTGCGGTTCGGCATCGCGGTGCGCATGGCGGTGCTGTCCATCGTCGCTTCGGTGGAGCACTAGCATGAACGGCAACCAACTCCTCATCCGCGGCGGCCGGCTGGTCGACCCGCTGCACGGCCTGGACGCCATGGCAGACGTGGCCATCGTCGGCGAGCGCATCGTTGCCGTTGGGCGCGCGCCGGCAGGGTTCGTCCCCGATCACATCCTCGACGCCAGCGGCATGCTGGTGCTGCCCGGTCTGATCGACCTGTGCGCCCGCCTGGGCGAGCCCGGCTACGAACACGAAGGCATGCTCGACACCGAGCTGCACGCCGCGCTGGTCGGCGGCGTCACCCGCGTGGTGTGCTCGCCCGACACCGACCCGGTGCTCGACGAGCCCAGCCTGGTCGAAATGCTGCGCTGGCGCGCGCGGCGGATCAAAAGCGCGCGCGTCTATCCGCTGGGCGCGCTGACCAAAGGGCTGCAAGGCGAGCGGCTGAGCGAAATGGCCGAACTCACCCGCGCCAGCTGCATCGGCCTGTCGCAGGCCGATACGCCGATCGCCGACACCAAAGTGCTGTACAGCGCAATGCAATACGCCAGCACCTTCGGTTACAAGGTCTGGCTGCGGGCCAAAGACGCGGCGCTCAGCCGTGGCGGCATCGCCGCCAGCGGTGCCTATGCCCAACGCCTGGGGCTGGCAGGCGTGCCGGTGATCGCCGAAACCGTGGCGCTGCACACCGTGTTCGAGCTCATGCGCGCCACGGGTTGCGCGGTGCACATCAGCAAACTGTCGAGCAGCCAGGGCGTGGAGCTCGTGCGCCAGGCCAAGGCCGAAGGGCTGCCGCTGACTTGCGACGTGTCGATCAACAACCTGCTGCTCACCGATCTGGACATCGGCTACTTCGATCCCCGCGCCCGGCTCGACCCGCCGCTGCGCCAAGGCAGAGACCGCGACGCCCTGCGTGCCGCGCTGGCCGACGGCACCATCGACGCGCTGTGCTCCGACCACACCCCGGTGAGCAGCGACGACAAAACGCGAACCTTCGCCGACGCCGCCCCCGGCGCCACTGGGCTGGAGCTACTGCTGCCCGCCGTGCTGCAGTTCGCCGCCGCTAGCGGGCTGCCGCTGGCGCACGCGCTGGGCTGCGTCGGCCACCGCGCCGCCCGCGCCGCCGGCCTGCCACCGGCCAGTCTGGCCGCAGGCGAGGCCGCCGAACTCATCGTGGTCGATACGCAGGCACGCTGGCGCGCCACACCCGAAGCGCTGTACAGCCAGAGCCGTCACACCCCGCTGGCCGAGCACGACTTGCAAGGCCGCGTGCGACACACCGTGATCGACGGCCGGGTGGTATGGAGCGACTCGGCCACCACCGCGTCGGCATGAACGCGCTGCCCCGCCGGCCGCTGCCACCCGCCGACGCCGCGGCGAGCGCAGCCGACATGTCGCCCGCCCGCACAGAGGTCGGCGCCGCGGCTGACGGCGACCGCAGCGTCACGCCCGACTGCATGCTGCAACCGGCCAGCACACCCGCGCCCTTGCTGCGCCGGGTCAGCGCGCCGCTGCGCTTTGGCGCGCGGCTGAGCCAACTGAGCGCGCACGCGCTGCGCGGCCAGCGCATCGTCGCACGCGAATTTCCGCAACTCGACGCCGCCGGCCGCGCGCAACGCATTCGCGACTGGTCGGCACAATTGCTGCGGTTGAGCGGAGTCGAGCTGCACGTCAGCGGCACGCCGCCGGCCAGCCCATCGCTAGTCGTCGCCAACCACGTCTCTTGGCTAGACATTTTTGCCATCAACGCAGTGCAACCGGTGCGCTTCGTCTCCAAAGCCGAGGCCGCGCGCTGGCCGCTGATCGGCCCGCTCGTGCGGGGTGTGGGCACGCTGTTCATCGAACGCCAGCGCGCGCAAGACGTCGTGCGCGTCATCCACCAAATGGCGCAGTGCCTGCAACAAGGCGACCACGTCGGCGTCTTTCCCGAAGGCACGACCAGCACTGGTCTGGATGTGCTGCCGTTTCATGCCAACCTGTTTCAGGCCGCCTGCAGCGCCGACTGCCCGGCGCCGGTCCAGCCCGTGCTGGTGTTTTACGCCGACCGCGCCAGCCAGCGCTACTCCCGCGCCGCCGCCTACGTGGGCGACGAAACCATGGTCGGCAGCCTGTGGCGCATCTGCGCCGCGCCCGAGTTGCGCGTCGAGCTCCATTACCTACCCCCGCTGCAGTCGACCAACCGGCGCACGCTGGCGGAACAAACACGCGACGCCATTGCGGGGCAGTTGCGTGCGCGGATGGGGTCAGGTCTAGCTTCGTAGCATTTTCTGGCCAACTTGCTACTGTTCTAGACCTGACCCCCAACCAATCCAACCATTATCCGGCGCAGCAGGACAGTTGACTGACGTCCCTGCTGAAAGTCTGCGCTGCGAGTTTGAGTGCTTCCACCGTGGTCAGGTAAGGGAACAAGGCATCGGCCAGATCGGTCACGGTCATGCCCGCGCGCAGCGCCAGCGCGGCAGTCTGGATGAGTTCGCCGGCCTGCGCCGCCACGGCCTGCACGCCGAGCAGCCGGCCGCTTGCGGCTTCGGCGACGATTTTGACCAGGCCGCGGGTGTCGAAATTCACCAGTGCGCGCGGCAGGTTGTCCAGCGTGAGCACGCGCGTGTCCACCGCGTGCCCGGCGTGGCGCGCCTGTGCCTCGCTCAGCCCGACGCTGGCGACCTGCGGGTCGGTGAACACCACGGTGGGCATGGCCGAGAGGTCCAGGCGTGCTTGCCCGCCCGTCATATTGCGCGCCGCGCGGGTGCCCGCTGCAGCGGCAACGTAGACGAACTGCGGCAGATGGGTGCAGTCGCCCGCGGCGTAAATCTGTGGCACGCTGGTGCGCAGCATGTCATCGACGACGATGGCGCCGCGCGCATCGCGGGCCACGCCCAACGCCTCCAGTCCCAGCTCTTCGGTATTGGGCACGCGACCGGTGGCCAGCAGCAGGCGGTCGGCGCGCACCTGGCCGCCGGGAAGGGACAGTACGAACTCGCCGCCGACGTAGCGCACCTGATCGGCCACGGTATGCAAGCGCACGTCGATGCCTTCGGCGGCAAAGACCGAGGCCAGCACCTCGCCCAGTGCCGGATCTTCCGCCGACAGCAGGGTGCTGCGCGCCAACAGGGTGACGTGGCTGCCCAGCCGGGCGAAGGCCTGTGCGAGTTCGACGGCAACCACCGAGCCGCCGATCACCGCCAGCCGCGGCGGGATTTGCGCACTGGCCAGCGCCTCGGTCGACGTCCAATAGGGCGTGCCCTCCAGGCCGGGAAGCGGCGCAATGGCCGGCCGCGCGCCCGTGGCGATGAGGCAGCGGTCGAACTCCACGGCCTGCTCGCCGCCGTCGGCCCGTGCGACATGCAGGGTGTGCGCGTCGGTGAACCGCGCCTGGCCGTGCAACAGGGCGATGCCGGGATGGCTGGCGAGCACGTTCTGGTATTTGGCCGCGCGTAGCTGCTCGACCCGCGCCTGCTGTTGTGCCAGCAGACTGGCACGGTCGATCGACGGCGTACACGGTGAAATGCCGGCATCGAACGCGCTGGTTCGGCGCAGGTGCGCGATGTCGGCGGCGCGGATGAAGATTTTGGAGGGGACGCAGCCGACGTTGACGCAAGTGCCGCCCAGCGTGCCGCGTTCGACCAGCGTCACCCGTGCACCGCGACCGGCCGCCTCGATCGCCGCCGCCACCGCCGCCGCGCCGCTGCCGATGACCGCCACGCGCAGCGCGCGGCCGGCTGGCGGTGAGGAGCCCGATGGCGCGTCGCCCGCATCGGCCACCGGCCGCGCCGTATACCCCGCGCCGGCAACGGCGGCGATCAAAGCCGCTGCCGTCACTGCCGAGTCGGCCTGCACCCGGGCGCGTGCCTCGGGGTATTGCACCTGCGCGGTCTGCACCCCGGGCAAGGCAGCGAGCGCGGCTTGCACGTGCGTGGCGCACGCGGGGCAGGTCATGCCGCCGATGTCGAGATCCACGGCAATGGATCGCGGGCTGGAGCGCATGCTCATGGCCTCAATGCGCCACGGTCGAAGGATAGCCGGCGTCGGTGGTCGCCCGGATCAGCGCCTGCACCGAGGTCTTGCCGTCGTCGTAAGTGACGCGCGCATCTTTTTTCGCCTCGTCGACACGAACGGCTTTCACCCCCGGCACGGCCATCAACGCCTTGTGCACGGTGATCGGGCAGACGCCGCACGTCATGCCCGGTACGTCAAGAGTCACGGTTTGCTCGGCCGCCCATGCAGGCACGCTGCCAGCGGCGAGCACAGCCAGAGTCAAAACGAGTTGTTTCATGGCAGATCCTTTCGATTCAATAAAACCAGGGAGCGATATAGGGAAAGGTCAGCGCGACGACAACGAGAGCCGCCACCAACCAAAACAGCAGTTTGTACGCCGCGCTCACCCGCGGCAGAGCGCAGACCTCACCGGGTTTGCACGCCGCTGCAGGTCGCCACAGCCGACGCCAGGCGAAAAACAACGCCAGCAGCGCCACGCCGAGAAACAGCGGGCGGTACGGTTCGAGTAGGGTGAGGTTGCCGATCCACGCGCCGCTGATGCCCAGCGAGAGCAGCAACAACGGCCCTAGGCAGCAGGTGGAGGCGGCAATCGCCGCCACGGCGCCGGCGACCAGCGCACCGCGCCCGCGAGGAGGGTGGGTTTGCGACATGACAGACTCCGCTGAATGCACACGGGTAGCACGATAAGGCCGTACCGAAGTCCGGAGTCAAGACCGCCTGCACCATACCCCCAGGCGCAGCGGGAAAATGGCGTCGGCGCATTCACCGCGCCCGTTCAATCCGGCGGTGAGTGCAGCGCGGCGATCAATGGGCAAGACGCCGCCTGCTGGTTGCCGGAGCAGGCACGCAGCATGTGCGCCAGCGCCGACTCGATGCGCTGCAAATCGGCAATACGCTGACGCACGTCAGCCAGTTTGCGCGCGCCCAGCGCGCTGGCCTGCGAGCAGTGCAGCCCGTCGTCGAGCTGCAGCAACTCGGCCACTTCGTCCAGGCTGAATCCCAGGCGCTGCGCCGACTTGATGAACCGCAGCCGCGCCAGATCCTGTGCGCCGTAGTGGCGAAAGCTGCCCTGCGCCCGCGGCGGCGGCGCCAGCAAGCCCCGACGCTGGTAAAAGCGGATGGTTTCCACATGCACCCCCGCGGCACGGGCGAGGGCGCCGATCGTCAGTTGGCTTGCTGCGCTGCACATCGTTCGGGCATGATAAGCTGACCCATTTGGCAACAACCATACCGCGTTAACCCGCGCTCGCCGTAGTTCAATGGATAGAACGGCTGCCTCCTAAGCGGCAAATACAGGTTCGATTCCTGTCGGCGGGACCAGCGTAGGGCAGATGCCGCCATCAATCCCGTTCAGCCGCTGGCCCGCGCTTCACCGGCTCACCGGCCCGCCGTGTTTCACCCAATCCGGAAATCCCTCGCGGTACCAGTAAATGGTTTTATAGCCGTGCCTGAGGGCAAACACCACGCCTTTGTAGCTCTTCCAGCATTCCGGGCCGTTGCAGGCGATGATGAGCGGGCGCGACTTGTCGGGAAAGCGTGACAGCAGGTCGAACTGGTCTTTGCTTGCATCAAAGCCGATGTTCTTGTCCGAATGCTCGATGTACGGCACCGACACCGCGCCGGCGATATGGCCTTCGGCGTATTCGGTACTAGCGCGGTCGTCGATCAACGTCACCCCCTGCGCCATGAGCTGCCGCACCTGGGCAAAATCGACGGTTTTTGCGCCGTCGAGGTGGCGCGGAGTGAAGTAGCCGAGTTCGGCGACTGCCGCGTAATTCTGCGCGGCGATCGGCTGCAATCCCTGCAGCCCGGCCTGACCCAGCGCCTGCGCCAAATCGGCATCGGGTGACAGCAGCGCCTGCGCCAGCTTGGTGCGCACGTCTTCGGGCAGTTTGTTGCTCAGCGCCACCCCCATGCCCGGCACTTGCAAGGTCGATTCGAGCAGCAGCCGATACCTTCCAGGGTACTGTTTTTTCAGTGACTCCCACTGCGCCGGGCTGAGCGCGGCCCCTGCCGCGTTGCCGAACGTCAGCGCCAGCAGCGCCGCCCCGCCCTCCTTGTAAAAATGCAGTTGCGACAACTGCTGCGCGTTGAATCCGGCCTGCGTGAGCAGACCTCGCGCCAGATACGCCACCAGCGACTCCTGCGCTGGCAGGGCGATCACCTGCCCGCGCAAATCCGCCAGCTTCTGCGCTTTGGAATCGACGGGCACGGCAAACACCACCCCGGCGTCACCACGTTGCGCCGCCACAGGCACGTAGCCAAAGCGCGTGGCCGTGCCGATGACGTTCGCCGGCCCCACCAGCACCGGCCAATGCTGGATGAAAATTTGCGGCGTCACCGCGCTGTAGTCCAGCGGCACCTGCGCCTTGAGTTCCACTTTGGCCTGCTGCCCCCAGGCCGCGGCCAGCGGTTGCGCACGCTGGTTGAGAAGCTGGAACAAATACAGCGCATCGGGCGGCTCGGCGTAGGTGAAACACACCTCGAACGCCGCCCCCGCTGCCACCAGCCCGGACTTTGCCGCTTTGGTCGATGCAGCCTGCGCGGCTTGCGGCAACACGAGCGCCAAGGCACACAGCAGAAAGAAAAACCGGGCCAAGACCCCACCCTTGCCGAAGTCGAGGTGTGGCCTGACCACCGCGCCTCGTACCACACCAGCAATCGACCGTGCAGCCCCGTTTGTGTCGTGCATCATGCGTCTGCCTCCCCAAAGAGCATATGCGTCGTTGTCTGCCAGAAGACTTTTGACAAACATCGTAAAGTCCGCCAGTATGCCCCGCGAATGGGGGATAACGAGCATCAGGGGGAAGTACGAGGTCTAGCTTCGTAGCATTTCCGGACTTACCCGCTATTTTTCTAGACCTGACCCCCGCTGAGCAGTCGCCGCAGGTCTGCCACTACCTCGATGACGAACCCAAGCGCGAACAGCGCGGCCAGCGCCCACAGCAAGGTCGTCCAGACGAAACCGAGAAAAAACGCCAGCACCGCGCCGAGCAGATAAGACAGCATCGGCCCTCGGCGCGTTGTTTGCGCTGGCGGAGTGTGCGCAGGGCCGTGCATGGGGTCAGGGGTCATGGGCAGAACTGAAAACTGTGGCCTGTGGTCAGGTCTGGAACCGTCGCATCGGCAAACCCACTGCTACGAAGCTAGACCTGACCCCCGCACTGCCCTCGGTGGCGCAGCGCATGGTCGATCAACACCAGCGCCAGCAACGCCTCGGCGATGGGCGCGGCGCGGATGCCGACGCACGGGTCGTGACGGCCGTGGGTGACGACTTCGGTCGCCTCGCCCGCACGGGTGATCGACGGCCGTGGCAGGCGGATGCTCGACGTGGGCTTGATCGCAATCTGTGCGACGATGTCCTGCCCGGTGCTGATGCCGCCGAGCACGCCGCCGGCGTTGTTGCCGACAAAGCCCTGCGGGGTCAGCGCGTCGCCGTGTTCGCTGCCTTTTTGCGTCACGCTGGCAAAGCCGGCGCCGATCTCCACGCCCTTGACGGCGTTGAGCCCCATGAGGGCGTGGGCGATGTCGGCGTCGAGCTTGTCGTACAGCGGCTCGCCCCAGCCGGCGGGCACGCCGCTGGCGGTGACCATCAGCCGCGCGCCCACCGAGTCGCCCGATTTGCGCAGCGCGTCCATATACGCTTCGAGCTCGGGAACGATGTCGGCGTTGGGGGCAAAAAACGGGTTTTGCTCGACCACGTCCCAGCTCTGGAACGGAATGGGAATGCCGCCGAGCTGCGTCATGCAGGCGCGAACGACGATGCCGTGCTGTTGGTTGAGCCATTTTTTCGCCACCGCTCCAGCGGCGACGATCGGCGCGGTCAGCCGCGCCGACGAGCGGCCGCCGCCGCGCGGGTCGCGCAGGCCGTATTTGCGCCAGTAGGTGTAGTCGGCGTGGCCGGGGCGGAAGGTGTCGAGCAGGTTGCCGTAGTCCTTGCTGCGCTGGTCGGTGTTGCGGATGAGCAGGGCAATCGGCGTGCCGGTGGTCTTGCCCTCGAACACCCCGGAGAGGATTTCCACCCGGTCGGCCTCCTGCCGCTGCGTCACGTGGCGGCTGGTGCCGGGGCGGCGGCGGTCGAGGTCGGGCTGGATGTCGGCCTCGCTCAGCGCCATGCCGGGTGGACAACCGTCGATCACACAGCCGATCGCCGGGCCGTGCGATTCGCCGAAGGTGGTGACTGCGAACAGCAGCCCAAGGGTGTTGCCGGACATGAGAAACCTCTCGTTCAGGATGCCGCGGCGGCAGGCTGCGCGGCACGCGCGGCCAACGCGGCGAGCAATTGGTCATGCACCCCGCCAAAGCCGCCGTTGCTCATCACCAGCACGCGGTCGCCGGGCCGGGCGTCGGCAGCCACGGCCTGCACCAGCGCCGGCAATTCGTCAAAGGCGCGGGCCTGCTCGCCCAGCGGCGCGAGCGCTGCGGCCAGATCCCAGCCCAGCCCGCCGCCGTAGCCGTAAGCGCGATCGGCGTCGCGCAGCGCCTCGGGCAGGCGGGATTTCATCGTGCCGAGCTTCATGGTGTTGGAACGCGGCTCGAACACCGCCAGCAGCCGCGCGCCGCGCGCTGCCGGGTCGGCGCGCATCTGCGCGCGCAGCCCGGCAATCGTCGTGGCCATCGCCGTGGGATGGTGCGCGAAGTCGTCGTACACCGCTACGCCGCCGGCCTGACCGCGCAGTTCCATGCGGCGCTTCACGCCCTGGAAGCTGCACAGCGCCTCGCATGCGGCGTCCGCCATCACCCCGGCGTGGTGCGCCGCGGCGACGGCCGCCAGCGCGTTGCTGCGGTTGTGCGCGCCGGCAAGCGCCCACTGCACGCGGCCGACGGTCTGCCCGCGCAGCAACACGTCGAACGCCGCTTCATCGCCGCTCGCGCTCCAGCCGTCGGCGGCGTCGAAACTCGCGACCTCGCTCCAGCAGCCGCGCGAAAGCACCCGCGCCAGCGCCTCGCTTTGCGCGTTGACCACGATCTGCCCGCTGCGCGGCACGGTGCGCACCAGGTGGTGGAACTGGGTTTCGATCGCCGCCAGGTCGGGGAAGATGTCGGCGTGGTCGTACTCCAGGTTGTTGAGCACCGCGGTGCGCGGGCGGTAGTGCACGAACTTGGAGCGCTTGTCAAAAAACGCTGTGTCGTATTCGTCGGCCTCGATGACGAAAAAGTCGCTGCCGCCCAGCCGCGCCGTGGTGCCGAAGTCCTGCGGCACGCCGCCGATCAAAAAGCCCGGCGCCAGCCCGGCGCGCTCCAGGATGTGCGCGAGCATCGCGGTGGTCGTGGTCTTGCCGTGGGTGCCGGCCACCGCCAGCACCCAGCGGCCGCGCAGCACGTTGTCGGCCAGCCATTGCGGGCCGCTGGTGTAGGGCTGGCCGGCGTCGAGAATGGCTTCCATCAGCGGGTTGCCGCGCGACACCACATTGCCGATCACCCACAGATCGGGCTTGAGCGCGAGCTGCCCGGGGTCGTAGCCATCGGTGAGCTCGATGCCCAGGCGCTGCAGCTGCGTGCTCATCGGCGGATAGACCTGCGCGTCGCAGCCGGTGACGCGGTGCCCGGCTTCTTTCGCCAGTGCCGCGATGCCGCCCATGAAGGTGCCGCAAATGCCGAGAATGTGGATGTGCATGGCGGCGATTCTAGGGCGCGGCTGTGCCGCCGCCGGGTCTTCGGCGGCGGATTTGCGCCGACAATAGCGACTCGTCCTTGCCACTGCCCTGCCGCATGCCGCCCTGCCCTGCTCCCGCCGCCGCACCCCTGACCGTGTTTCTCGCCTCGTCCAGCCCGCGCCGGCAGGATTTGCTCCGGCAGGCGGCAGTGGACTTCCGCCTGCTCGCCCCGCTGGCCGACGAAGACAGCGAGGCGCTGGAAGCCACACTGCCCGGCGAGGCGCCGGCGGATTACGTCCAGCGCGTGACACAGAGCAAACTCGACGCAGCGCAGCAGCGGCTGCGGCGCGTGCACCCCACGCTCGACCCGCTGGCGGCCATCGTGCTGTGCGCCGACACCACGGTGGCGATCGACGGCCAGATTCTGGGCAAGCCGCGCGACGCCGCCGATGCCGCGCGCATGCTGCGGCTGCTGTCGGGACGCGAACACCAGGTGCTGACCGCGGTGGGCGTGCAGCGCGGCGCGGCCAGACACCACGCACTGCAAGTGTCGCAGGTGCGGTTTGCCGCATTGAGCGCACAGCAAATCACCGATTACGTCGCCAGCGGCGAACCGTTCGGCAAGGCCGGCGGCTACGCGCTGCAAGGTCGCGGCGCGGCGCTGGTGGCGCATTGCTGCGGCAGCGCCAGTGGCATCATCGGCCTGCCGTTGTACGAAACGCTGAAGCTGCTGCGCGCCGCGGGCTGGCCGGGCAGTAGCGGCCCCACCCCCCAACGAGAGACGACGCCGTGATGAATCCGACCCCCGAAGACATCCTGATCAACATCACCCCGCAGGAAACCCGTGTGGCGTTGGTGGCGCATGCCGCAGTCCAGGAGCTGCACATCGAACGCAGCCTGGAGCGCGGATTGGTCGGCAATATCTACCTGGGCAAAGTGGTGCGGGTACTGCCGGGGATGCAGTCGGCGTTCATCGACATCGGGTTGGAGCGCACCGCGTTTTTGCACGTCGCCGACCTGTGGCAGCGCCAAGCCGTCGCCATTTCCACCGACAACGGCGACGCCTCTGCCGCCGCGGCGCAACCGATCGAAAAACTGATCTACGAAGGTCAGACGCTGATGGTGCAGGTGCTCAAAGATCCGATCAACACCAAGGGCGCGCGGTTGACCACGCAAATCAGCCTGGCCGGACGCATGCTGGTGCATCTGCCGCAGGACGACCACATCGGGGTTTCGCAAAAAATCGAAGGTGCCGAGTTGCGCCAGTCGTTACGCGAGCGCATGGCCGCGCTGCTGGCCGCCGAGGCCGGCGCATCGCAAGGCTTCATCGTGCGCACCAACGCCGAAGACGCCAGCGACGCCGAACTGGCCGAAGACATCGCCTATTTGCGCAAGACCTGGCGCGCGATCCAGCAGCGGGCGCACGAATCCGGCCCGCCGGCGCTGATCTACCAGGAGCTCAGCCTGGCGCAGCGCGTGTTGCGCGACCTGGTCAGCGACGCCACGCGCGCGGTGCAGATCGACTCGCGCGAAAACTACGAGCTGCTGCGGGCGTTTGCCGCCGAATACATGCCGCGGGTGGTCGATCGGCTGCAGCTCTACCGCGGCGAGCGCCCGTTGTTCGAAACCGCCAACGTCGATGAGGAAATCGAGCGCGCGCTCGGCCGCCGCGTCGATCTCAAATCGGGCGGCTACCTCATCATCGACC
>Ga0078972_1010000_pt1 | contig 18145 bp, 16 predicted proteins | sample YelNatPaOPGAMG01_FD_67568 | JGI IMG/M metagenome (GOLD analysis project Ga0078972, IMG submission 67568) | Hot spring thermophilic microbial communities from Obsidian Pool, Yellowstone National Park, USA - OP-RAMG-01 (SPADES assembly) (version 2) | ecosystem: Environmental > Aquatic > Thermal... | reverse complement strand
ACTATTAATATCATTGCCATATTCATACTCTCCTACGCACTCTCCTGGATATTCTGCTAAAATAATTCCACCATTTTGCTTTGCATCCTTCCGCATCTTCCTGGGCTAATGCCACAGCAGATATGGCAGTTGTCAGAATAAGTGTAAAGATTGTCTTTTTCCTAGTTGTATCTCCTTTTATTTTAGCGTTGGAAATTCGTTCATAAAATAATTTCGCATAGTGGTAAATTATATGAGTAGTGGCAAAAATTTATCAACTGTTATTATTTAATTTCTATTACTGGTTCTTTGTTTAAGTAACCAAGTGATTGCAGGAACTCATCAGTTTCGGAAACTGTTTTTTTATAGTAATTAAAGTTATTATAATTGAAGAATCCGTGACCTTGACCTTCATATAGATGAAGTTCGCACCGGCTGTTGACTTTCTCCATTATTTTCTGGTAATATTTAGCAGTTTCTACTGGTATAAGATTATCATTTGTTCCCAAAAACAAAATAGTTGGTGGTGCTCCATTTTTTATATTGTGAAGAGGCGAAAAGTTTTTGTATTCATCACCAATTCTGTCATAACCATAGCCACCCGGCCCATTATCAATAACCGGATTAAAAAGCACAAGGGCATTAGGAATACAGCTTACTGATATATTATCGGTATTTTCATTGTAATCATTTATTAATGCTGTAGCTGCAGCCAGATGTCCTCCGGCAGAACCTCCGGAGGCAACAATCTTTGAAGTATCTATATTCAATTCGTCCGCTTTTTCTCTGATAAACCGTATAGCAGATTTGGCATCTTTTAAAGACTCAAATGGTGTGGTTTGGTGCCTGCTTTTTACTCTGTAATCAACAAGAAAACAAATCATACCTCTTTGAGAAAAATATATGGCATGATGTTCAAATTGTTTTACAGAGCCACTGTTCCAGCCACCTCCGAAAAAGAAAATCATTGCAGGGTATATCTTTGCTGTGTTGATTTTCTCAGGACGGTAAACTTCCATAAATAATTTAGTCGAATCAATTTGTTTATATAATATTTTTTCCTGGGAATAGCTCAGCGAATAAGCAGTTAACGTAATCAATAAGGTCAGGATATGGTTTTTATACATCGGACCGGTTTGTTAATAGTAGGCGACTTATTTATATACTCAATAAATTTCGTCTTTATCTCAAAAATTTAACGAATAAACGCAAACAATTTGTGTGTTATTCCGTACCCAAATTTATAAAAATCACTTTAATGGATCAAATAGAAGAAAAAAATTATTAATGGCGCATCAGAGGCTTTTTAATCCGGTTTGTCCGGATTAATCGGTATTTAAACAATCAAAACCCGGAAGGGTTGGTTTATTAGCAAAACCGTTACTGTAAGGCTATAAAATCATAATTCCGAAATCCAAAATTTTCCTTATCCCCTACAGGGAATATATATAATTTACTAAACATTTAATCTACAATACCTTAACCCCTACGGGGTATAAATTCCGGCATGTTTTACGGCATTATTACACGTTTTTGCACACAGGGAATACGGTTTTGCAGAATAAATCTGCATCTCCGGAACCATCATTGCCCGTAGGGCATACGGTATTATAGCAGAATGGATAAAATTGTATTTGGTATTGCCTGTAGGGCATATGGAAACGTTACGCCGGGAAAAATTCCTTTCAAAAACGTCTCCGGGATGCGATAATAATCATAAATCCGCAATCCAAAATCCGAAATCCCAAATCCGCAATCCGCAATCTTCCTTATCCCTTACAGGGAATATTATGAATAATTAAATGTTTCTTCTAAAATAATATAAGCCCTGCGGGGTATTATAACTTTAAATTTGTATCTTTGAAATACCGGGCACAATTACGCTTTTACGGAGCCGGACAAAACGGATCGAAATACTGCGCGTGGATATGCAGCCGGGACGTGTTAAAATGATATCTCACCAAAGGTCTGCCCAAAATGATATTAATAATTGAATGGAGGCAACTATGAAAGACGAAAAACAGATTAATCACATTTGCGATCTGGACGGTCTGACAGACAAAGGCCGAACCATGAATACCACTAGGCCGTTCAGTGCCTGTTCATACTGCTTATGGAACCGGCGGCGTTTTCTGGTGCGTACCGGTGCGGCAGCCATCGGCACCATGGGGTTGCTGGCTGAGCCCGGAATTGTGGCGGCAGCCCTGTCCAGACCCAGGGTTCGCATTCGCGTCGTTTATGCACTGCATGCTCCTCAACAAACCCAGCCGGATTGGCCTAACAAGGGCTTTGATTTTGTGCCAGTAATGGACGAAATCAACCGCGACCTTGCCAGGCATTGCAGCGGCTTCGAATTTGTGCATTCGCTTGCCAGCGGAAAAGAGCAGGCCGAAAAGATTGTGGCTGAGGATCAGGCTGCCGGCAACATAGACGGCTACTTGGTTTACCAGATGAACTGCTGGAACAGGGTCGTTCAGACCCTGGCTGCCACAGGCAAGCCGGTTCTCTATGCTGACTTTCAGTATGGAGGCAGCGGCGGCTTTCTGGTTTACACCGCCACCTTTCTCCGTAACGGCCAGCCTAATGTGGGCTTCGTGGCGTCGTCCGACCGCCGCGACCTGATCAACGCCGTCAAGTGTTTCCGGATTGTCAGGACAGGCGGTAGTGTTGCCGATTTTGTTGCCGCCACGGCACAGGTGCGCCGGAAGGCCACACCAGTACCGGGCCAGGCCGCCGGCAATCCGGATGCAATTAAATGCCTTTCACCTGACGACTGCCTTCGCCGGTTCAGAGAATCAAAAATCCTGGCCGTTCGGAATCAGGAAGCCGGACCAGCCGTTGAGATCATGGGCATTCGTATACAATATGTGCCCTTCAGCGAGTTAAACGAGGCATGGCAGAACGCCGACCGTGATGAGGCACGTGCCGTGGCAGACCAGTGGAGCAGGGCGGCCCGCAAAATCGAAGGCGTCTCGCCCGAGACGCTCGAAGCCTCAGCTGCAATGTATCTTGCTGAAAAGTCTCTGTTGAAGAAGCACGGAGCTCAGGGCATCACTATCAATTGCCTGGGCGGCTTCTACGGCGGCCACCTCCATGCTTACCCGTGCATGGGGTTTCATCAGTTGAACAACGAGGGCATGGTGGGAGGCTGCGAGTGTGACGTGCGGTCGGCCGTAACAATGCTGGCCGGCAATATTCTCACACAGGGCCGGCCAGGATATATCTCCGATCCCGTGATTGACACGGCTAAACGCCAGATCATCTACGCCCATTGTGTGGCGTCTAACAGGGTGTTTGGTCCGCAAGGCCCCGCAAACCCTTTCGACATCCTGACACATTCAGAAGATCGTCAGGGTGCATCCGTGCGCTCAATACTGCCGGTGGGCTACATCACAACCTCCTTGGAGTTCGAGCAGGCGCGCAAGGAGATCCTGCTGCACCGCGCTCGGGCGGTTGGTAACGATCCGGATGACCGGGCCTGCCGCACCAAACTGTGCGCCGAACCGCTGGGCGACATTGAGAAGCTCTTCCGTTACTGGGACCAGTGGGGCTGGCACCGGGTGACTTTTTACGGCGACCTCAGGGAGCCGGTGTACGCCCTTGCTGACACGCTGGGCTGGAAGGTTGTGGAGGAGGCGTAGGAGGGCAATTGGTCCTTCGCTACGCTCAGGACGTAATTGGGCTGACGCCGTAATTAAGTGGTAATTGGCCCCTCGCTGAGCTCGGGGCGTAATTCAATTGTAATTCAATAGTAATTCAATTGTTTATTGTAAATTAAATCAGGTGGTTAAAGCTTATTTAGGCATTGACTTAACGGATACCGGTTACCCTGAGCTCTTTATTGTTTGCCCCCCTAAATCCCCACCTCCGCTGCCACTTTCGCTGAAGCTTCGGTGTCTGAGAGAAGCTATGGCGGACCAGCCCACACCTCTGCCTGCGGCTTCGGCCTTCGACCGACATAGTCGGCTACGGCCGACGAAGTCGGCAGGCATGCTCCCAAAATGGGGGACTTAACAAATTTACAATCTTTTCCCCTCCCCATTTGGGGAGGTTGGGAGAGGCAAGCCTGAGGCTGGAAAGAGCAGCTTATCCATGTCAATTTGATTTCCCGCAGAATTCGCAGAACTCGCAGATTCACGCAGAACACGGTATGCTAATCTTAACAAACAATCAATTAAAGACTTGTGCTATTTTATCATAAAATCGAGAACAGGTATCCCCTCAAGCCAGGCAGTGAGCCGGTCGTTCCTTTTAAGGGGCCCAACACCCGGAGGAGTGCCTGTAAAAATCAGATCACCGGTCTTGAGGGTGAAAAAAACAGATACATATTCAATGATCTCCGCAATACTGAATATCATGTCGGAGGTGCTGCTCTGCTGAACGGTTTTCCCGTTAATGTCGAGACGGAAACCGAGATTGTTGACATCACGGAATTGCTTTACCGGCAAAAACCTGCCAACGGGTGCGGCACCGTCAAACCCCTTCGTAATCTCCCATGGAAGACTCTCCTTCCTCACCCTGGCCTGAAGATCGCGGGCCGTAATATCAATGCCCAGCGTTACCTCATCAAAATACCTGTGGGCATATTTCCTTGCAATCCCCTTGCCCAACCGGCTTATCTTCACAACCAGCTCAACTTCATAATGTATATCTTTCGAAAAATCAGGAAGAAAGAATGGCTTGTTGTTTTTCAGCAGGGCAGAATCGGGTTTCATGAAAATAACCGGCTCAGAAGGTAACGGCCAGTTAAGTTCTCTGGCATGCTGCCTGTAGTTAAGACCTACACAAATTATCTTCATGGCATGTTTATTTTCCGAACTGGCGCAGTTTTATTTCAGTCAGAACCTTTTTGGTATAAAGTGAAAATTCCCCGTTCATCATCCACGAATAATAGGCAGGATCATCTTTAAGCACCTCTTCGACGAGCCGTCCTTTGTACTTGCCGAAATTGAACACCTCCCTGCCCTGTTCATCATAAATTATCCTTCCTACAAAATCAGCGTTGTTGTTATAGGAACTGAATTCGGACAGTTTTGCCACATCATTTTCAAGGTCGGGATACCTGTCGAGCTGGGCTTTCAGTATTTCGTAAGTTGCTTTAGTATCAGCTTTTGAACTGTGTGCATCTTCGAGTTCTTTCCTGCAGTAAAACAGGTAGGCAGCACTTAGAGTTCTCTGCTCTTTTTTATGAAAGATGACCTGAACATCAATATATTTTCTCTTTCTGAAGTCAAAATCAATATTTACTCTCAGGAATTCTTCTGCCAGCAGAGGAATGTCAAATCTGTTGGCGTTGTATCCGGCAAGATCGCACCCTTCGAGAAAGGCAGCAAGGTTTTTTGCTATTTCAGCAAACCGGGGCGCACTTACCACATCGGCATCGGAAATCCCGTGAATAGCTTCAGCACCCGGCGGAATATGCATTTCAGGGTTTATCCTTGTGGAAAACCATTCTTCCTTCCCGCCCGGAGATACCTTCAGTACGGAAATTTCAACTATTCGGTCGTTAATGATGTTGGTACCCGTGGTTTCGAGGTCAATAAAGGCGACAGGCCTTTTGAGTTTCAGCTCCATCTCATGCGTTTATCATCATTGGCATCAGAAGCATGAGCAGGTCTTCCGCTTCACTCTCTGTCTCGGCAGGGAGAAAGAGCCCTGCACGGGTCGGATCAGCAAGTTCAACAATAACTTCCTGTGACGACAGATTTGCCAGTATCTCCTGCAGAAACAATGACTTAAACCCTATTTCCATCTCATCACCTTCGTACTGGCATTTGATCCTTTCATAAGCAGAAATGGAAAAATCAATATCCTGCGCAGAAACAGTGAGCTGATTGCCTGTAAGATGAAGTTTTACAAGATTGCTTGCCTGGTTTGAATATACTGAAACTCTTTTAAGACTGTTATAAAACTCCTGCCGGTCGACTGTAAGTTTGCGAGGGTTACTTTTGGGTATCACTGAATTATAATTCGGATAGTTTCCTTCAACGAGTCTGCACACTACCTTGTAATCGGCCAGTGTAAAGAAAGCGTTCTTATCATCAAACTCAATAGCTACCGGGCCTTCTTCTCTGGGAAGGATGTTTTTCAGCAACGATGCAGGTTTTTTTGGAAGAATGAATGAGCAGGGAGCATCAGACTTAACATCAGTCCGCTGATACCTCACAAGTTTATGGGCATCTGATGCAACAAATGTTACTTTCTCCGGTGATGCCTCAACGAGAATACCGCCCATTACCGGTCTAAGCTCATCATCAGCTGTTGCAAAAATAGTACGGTTAATGCCTGAAAGTAATGCCTCGGAATTAATTGTAAAGGCAAACCTCTTCTCTTTCTTTATTGCCGGCAGCACAGGAAAATCCATGCCATTCTGACCAACGGCATTAAACTTTCCGTTTTCCGAAATAATCACAACTGCCAGCGTATTGGCATCTATGTCAAAGGTAAGAGGCTGATCGCTGAATTCCCTGAGTGTTTCCAGGAGAATTCTCGACGGTACAGCTATTATTCCATCACCTTCGGCATTTTCAAGCTTCAGTTTCGTTATAAGAGTCGTCTCAAGATCTGAAGCCGTTACTTCAAGTTCATTATCTTTAAGATTAAACAGAAAATTGTCAAGAATCGGCAGTGTATTCTTTGCGCTTATTACCCTGCTGATTGCCTGAAGATGCGTCAGCAATCTGCTGCTTGATACTACAAATTTCATATCTTCTTATTTAACGTTTAACAATAACTTTGTTCCTGACCATTAAAAAAACTTTTTGAAATTCAAAACATAATATATTGAATATCAATTATGTTTATTATCCTGTCAGAAATATCAATATTACAAAAAAAACATTTATCATCAAATCAATCATCAAAGAAATATGACTTTCTTTTAAGCAAAGGGTCAATATCAAAATATCTCATCACAAAAATCTCCTCATTTTCATCTGTTCCGGCCCATACTCTGTCGGTATCAGTTATATCAGCACCGTTGCCGGCAATTTTTGTTTTTTCCCACACCGACAGATTAATTATCTTTCCTTTTCTGTTTTTTACCTCAATCCTGTAAAGAGGTTCTGAAGATTTAATTTCCTTTTTCTTTACATCGTCAAGTTCTGTAGCCCATCTTTCAAAGGGAATATATGCAAAGTAAGAGATATAGCGTCTGACTTTCACAGTGTCATAATTCTGCAGTAATCTGCCGTTGCGGGATTGCAAAAACAGATTTCTGCCTGCCGAAACAATGCGGAATGATGAGGCAGTGTCATTCCGGTGATAAAGATAAACATGGTCAATTTCAGAGGGAAGAAAGTTAAAGACAATAAACGGTCGCCAGAAAAGCCTGCTTGCTGTAAAGTATTCCCCAATGTTTGTTTCATATCCCGGAACGTACATAATAAAAGGTTTTGAATGGGGTTTCATTTTCATAATATTGCCATAAGCATTTGAAAATGTGCGGTAAACAAAATAACTTTTTCTTAGTCTCCGGCCATCATAAACATGCACTTTAACCGGTTCAGTTTTTTTCCCGGCTATCTCCTCAAGAAACATTTCAGAAGTTACAGGCGATTTTATTTTCATTTCTTTCAAAACCTTAAGGAGAAAGAGGACAGCCTCTTCCCTTGCAACTGTATCTTTTTCAATTATCCATTCACCTTCTTTCCTAATCAGTACAAGTTTCTTTTCCCCTTCAAAAAATGCAATGCGCGAAATATCTGTTTTCTCCTCAACCGCAAAGGCAGTGTTGTTTTTACCAAAGGGAAATCTCTGTCTGAAAAGAAAAAATAGTACTGCAATGCAGGCTATAAGGATTAAAAAATATGCAGGAAAACCATTTCTCCTTTTCATCTGGTATACATTTTTTTCCGTACTGAAGTATAAACAATTGCGGAAATTATAATCAGCAATACCGGAACGAGTGTATTAACTGTCTGAATAAGTAATTTTTTTTCGCTAATTACTTTTTTGTTCAGCAGTCTCAGTTTAAGTTCCCGCGAGCGCAGTTCCATTAGACCTGTTTCATCCACGAGGTAATTTACACAGTTTATCAGAAAGTCCCTGTTTCCGAAAGTCTGCATAGTATATCTGTCCTGTCCCAGAGGCAGAGGGATTTCATTTGTACCGGTGCGTCTTACTTCATTTCTGATGATATCGCGGTCGGCTATCACTATCATTTTTGCAGGTTTGCTTTCGGTAAGGAGTTTATAATTCCTGTCAGGTGCAAGTCCGTCAATTATTCTGTTCAGGAAAGCCGATTTAAATTTTCCGGAAAGGAGTACGGCTACCGGGAGGTTCGATTTGTTAAAAAGGCTTTCATCTGGCATTCTGTCAACATCTTTAAGTGAAACTGACAATGGAGGGTTTACTGTTCTGGTTCTCTGGCTGGTGGTAAGAAGTATTTCTTTTCTCACTTCAGTGTCTCTTCCCACTGTGTCAATATAATTGACGAATTTACCCATTACCCTGTTTAAATTTCTTGTCACGGGGTGTGAAGGTGACGGAATGAGCAGGGGGTAATAAACCCATGGCATAGGCACAACCTGCTGATTGCCTCCTGTTATAACTTTTACGGGTATAAGCATACATTCCATATCCTGGACAAGAACAGGGTTGACTCTTACCCCGTATTTAAAAAGGGCCTCTTCAATTCCCACAGGTTTATAAAGAGCAACTGTCTCTCCGTAAACGAGGCTGTCGGCGTTCACTTCAACTTCTTCGTAAAGCCACACTACCCTTCCACCTTTCATTATATACTGGTCAATAGCAAAAAGGTCTTTTTCATCGAATCTGTTTACAGGCCCTGCAACTATTATTGCAGCATACTTGTTAAGAGCATCAGGATTTCCGGCAGGTGAACCTCTGTCAACGGTAAAATATTTTGCAAGATGAAGAATCAGGTCTGCTACTTCAATTTCGGGGAGTTCTCCGTGCCCTTCAATAAAAGCAACATTATACACCGTATCGGAAGTGAGTGTTGAGATAGTCTGAATAAGTTCATATTCCAGTCCTTCAGCTGAATGCAGAAGATTGACTTCGGGTGACAGGGCAGGATTGTTTTTCAGAAAATTGACAGGAACCTCAACATTATTATAATTCACAATCATACCCGGGAAGATCATTCGCTGGCTTGATCCTCCTTCCTTATCCTTCATCATAACATTAACCGGGGAAAGTCCTTTTTCAACAAGCTGTTCCTGAAATTTCTCCCTTGCTGCCCTGTCAGTGCCGGCCGAAGGGTTAATAAATTCATAGTCAATGTACCGGTGAGATGCATATCTGAATTCATCAAGCATTTCCCTTACGGATCTTCTTAATTTTTTGAACAGTACCGGCATTTCACCGTCGAGATAAACCTGAATGTAAATGTCTTCTTTAAGATTGCCTATAATTTTGCGCGTCTGTTCCGATAGTGAATACCGTTTATCTTCAGTAAGGTCAATGCGTATTTTGAAAATATTTCCCGCTGAAGCAAAGATAATGGCTATAAAGCAGACTGTAATAAACTCCGACCAGCTTTTAAGCCTTACATCATTTTTCAGAATACTCTGAATACTTTTCAGTTTCTTTTCTTCCATTTTCTTGAAAGTAATGAAAGACGGGTAGCCTCATTAAAAATAACTGCACCTGCAATGAAATACAGGAGGTCGCGCGAATCAATCACTCCCCTGCTCATTGATTTGTAATGTTCGTTCACTCCGAACTGTGAAATAAGTTCATCAATTTTCCTGAGCTGGGGTAGATAGGAAAAAGAGTCAAATCCTGCATAAAGGAAAAAGCAGATGAAGACAGCAATAACGAAAGCTACCACCTGGTTACCGGTGAGTGATGAAGCAAAGATGCCTGCTGATGCATAGATTGAAGCAAGAAAGAAAAGTCCGGCAAATGAGCCCAGAGTGCCGCCGCGGTCAAGGTTGCCGGGTGTTTCGCCTGTGAGGTATACGGTAACATAGTATACAATTCCCGGCAGCAATGCAAGAAATACAAGCGCTACCGATGCAAGGAATTTCCCATAAACAATATCCCGTTCAGTAACAGGTTTTGAATAGAGCAGTTCGATAGTGCCGAGCCTCTTTTCCTCGGAAATCATTTTCATGGTTATTGCCGGAACAAGAAAAAGAAATATATAGGGAGAAAGCTGAAAAAGGGTTTCAAGGCTTGCATAACCGCTGTCGAGGATATTCCACTCTCCCGGGATGATCCACATAAACAGGCTGTTAATCAGAACAAAAACAATAATGACAAGATATCCGGTAAAAGTGCTGAAAAAGCCGCTTATTTCTTTTCTGAAAATTGCAAGCATATCGAATTTAATGAACAGCAAAAATAGTTAATTACGGTTATTTCTTAAGTTCCTTTACTTTTTTTGCATAAGCAATATTGATAAGTTCAACTCCGGAATAGTAGAATTTAATAATTTCTTCATATTTCATTCCCCTGCCGGCCATTACCATTGCTCCCTCCTGGCAGAGCCCCACACCATGCCCGTAGCCTCTTCCCCGCAGAAGAAGTGAATCGCCATCCGCAAAAACCGAAAACCATGCCGACCTCAGTCCGAGTGATGTTCTGAGCACATTAAAAGGAATACTGAATGAGTCTGCCGTATAATTCATCATGCGTGAGGGCTGACTGAAAACAAACTTCCGGGGATCATCTGAGTTACCTTTATATCCGTTGGCTGCAAGAGTATTTTTCCATTCATCAAGGCTTATCTTCTTTTCCCATGCTGCATTTTTCGAGCCGGTGCAATAAGGGTCTTTCACACCCGAAAGATACGGGAGTGATGTAAGCCACACATATTCAGACGGAGAAGTCTCACCCCCGCAATTGGAATGAAATGCCGAGATGATAAGGTTGCTGTCGGGTGTAACGATTACCATTCCTGCTGTATGCTGTACAGCATTCTTAATCATATCATCATCAGTAATGCCATTAAATACCTGGCAGTGTGTTGCGTCGCACAGGTTGTATCCATCAGCCAGATGTTTCCCCATATACCGGTAAGTGTATGTCCTTGCAATAACAGCCTGAGTTTTGAAATACTCTTCCTTTTTGCCGTTTCCTCCTTCAGCTTTTACAACACCTGCAATATACTCTTCTATATCACAGTTATTTACAAGTTTAATAGTTCCAAGGTCAGGATAACAGGAGAAGTCGCCTGAGTATTTAAAAATTGTCCTGTCGTTATTGCTGAGGATAAATCTGTCAAATCCGGTAATGCCTTTAAAGATGACTGAATCGGACAGAAGTGCCTTTTCGCCTTCAGTTTTCAAGGCAAGCCGGCCATTGTATCCGGTTATAACAGCAGTTGAACCAGCCTTGATTCTGAAGGAACCGCCGGGATATATTTCTGCAGAATATTCACCCGACACTGCTGAAAAAAATATGATATCAGTTTCCCTTCCGGAAAAAAGTCTGATTTTTATATGTGAAGGAATTGTGTCGGAGGCATTCAGGTTTTTAAGAAACATAAAAAAGACCAGCAATGCCGGTATTACTCTGAAAACTTTTCGTACTGTTTTCATCATTTTCATGACATTTTTTTCAGAGATGAGACCATCTCAGCTGCAATCCGTTCAGATGCTCCGGCCGGACCAAGTATGTCTTTCAGTTCCCTGTAATCCTGAAGCATCCTTTCCCTGTCTCTTCCGTCAGGCAATATATCTTTAAGTGCATTGACAAGGTTATTCTCCGTAAGAAGAAACTGTATGAGTTCCCTTACCACCTCCCTGCCCAGAATAAGGTTGACAAGTGATATCTGTCTGACCTTTACCAGTCTTCTGGCTATTGCAAACGAAATTGCATCACCTTTGTAACATACAACCTGTGGGATATCAAAAAGGGCAGCTTCAAGCGTTGAGGTTCCGGATTTGACGAGGGCAGCTACCGAAGCATTGAGAAGTTCATAGGTTTTATCATATACTATTTTTACAGGCCTGTTACGTATAATCTCTGTGTAGATAGCAGGTTCAACGCTTTTCACCCCTGCAATGATGAAATTATATTCCGGAAAATGGTCAACAGTTTTGATCATCTCAGGAAGAATATATTTCACTTCATGGTTTCTGCTTCCCGGAAGAATGGCTATCAGAGGCCTTAAGTCAATACCTGTTTCTTTCCTGAATTCAGTTACTGCCTCTGTGCTGCCTGACTTCCATTTTTCAATTTCATCGACCAGCGGGTTACCGTAATACTTCACCTCAATACCATGCCTGCGGTAGAAATCAACCTCAAAAGGGAAAATAACAAACATCCGGTCAACAAACTTTCTGATTTTTTTCACCCTCGACTCATTCCATGCCCATAGTTTTGGTGAAATATAATAGAAAACCTTCAGACCGGCAGATTTTGCATATTTTGCGATTTTCAGATTGAAACCCGGGTAGTCGATTAGAATCACCACATGAGGTTTATATTGTCTGATATGTTTTTTGCAGAGTGAGATGTTTCCGAGAATGGCAGGCAGGTGAAGCAGTACATTTACGAAACCCATTATGGCGTGTTTGCGGTAGTGCATCAGAAGAAGTGCGCCTGCCTCATGCATTTTATCTCCGCCCCAGCAGAAAAATTCTGCCTCAGCATCCGATTTTATTATTCCCCGTATAAGGTTGGATCCATGCAGGTCTCCTGATGCTTCTCCTGCAACCAGAAAGTACCTCATATCAGAAAATTTTGTATATCACAATAAACAGTACCCATATAATGGTTGCGGCCAGCATGCCCTTTGCTGACTTCAGCATATCGAGGCGGGTGAAGACAAAAAACAGTATTACATCAGGCACTATGCACAAAGTAATTCCATGCGTAACAAAACCTGCCTTTAATATTCTGAAATAAAAATCAAAAACTGTTTCACCGCGGGAAGCAAACAGAAAGGCCAGCAGTGCAGTAATTAATGGCAGAATAATGCCGGGAGCAAAACCAGTTATGAAGGTATCGTATTTTAAAAATTTTTTCATTTTTCAAACCATTTCTCAAGTTCTTTCAGATAATTGTGTGCGGTCATATCCACCTGAACCGGAACCACTGAAACATAATTATTTGCAAGAGCCCATTCATCGGTATCTTTCGCATCAGGTTCGTGGTTCTGAAAATAGCCTGTAAGCCAGTAATATGTTTTGCCCATCGGGTCTTTTCGTTTTTCAAACTCCTCTTTCCAGTTGCCTTTAGCCTGGCGACATACAGTGATACCTTTTATCTGGCCGGCAGGAACTGATGGTATATTGACATTGAGACAGACACCTTCGGGCAACTGGTTCGACTTAAGCCGGTCAAGAATAATTTTAATATACTTTACACACACTGAGAAATCGGCCGTGGGAGAAAAGTCGTTGAGTGAGAATCCGACAGAAGGTATTCCGTAAAGGCACCCTTCAAGTGCAGCAGCCATCGTTCCTGAATATAAAACACTCACCGAAGCATTGGCACCGTGATTAATTCCTGACAGCAGCCAGTCGGGTTTCCTCTCAAGCAACTGATTGATTGCCAGCTTAATACTATCAGTAGGTGTACCGTTACATGTATAAATCCTGTGCTTATCTGTCTCTTCAAGAAGTTTTACACGGATAGGATTCTTTACCGTAAGAGCCTGTGACATGCCCGACATGCTTTCCATAGTGGAAATCAGAACTACTTTGCCATACTCCTCCGCTACCCCGAGCAGAGTCCTCAATCCGGCAGCATACAGTCCATCATCATTGGTAATAAGTATCAGTCTGTCATCTTTTTCTACAACCATGCAAATAAATATTGAGTTACAAATATATGTAATTCCGGCTGAATAAAAAGTCAGATTGTTCTTCCGGACTTCAGTTAAGCATATTTGAGGGAGGAATCTCCTTAATTATATCCGGACACTATTGTTTATTTTTTTTACTTTTGCACTTTTAAGAAATTAATTTTCCAAACCTGTAATGAAGATATCATATAACTGGCTAAAAGATTACCTGCCTGCAGATATTGGGCCATATGAAGTTGCAGACATACTTACTAACATAGGGCACGAAATTGAGGAGACAGAAGAATGGTGCTCAGTAAAGGGAGGCCTTGAAGGTATTGTTATTGGTGAAGTTCTCACTTCACAGAAACATCCCGATGCTGATAAACTGACCGTTAATATTGTGGATACAGGTGGTGAAAGGCCTCTGACCATAGTATGCGGAGCACCTAACGTCGCAGCCGGGCAGAAGGTACCTGTGGCATTACCCGGAGCTTTTATCTTTAAAGGCGACGAAAAAATTGAAATAAAAACGGCAAAAATAAGGGGACAGATTTCTGAAGGAATGATATGTGCCGAGGACGAAATAGGCATGGGAACATCTCACGAAGGAATAATGGTTCTTGACGGGGGTGCAAGGCCGGGTACGCCTGCAGCAGAGTATTTCAGGGTTGAAAAGGATTTCATATTTACCGTTGGCTTCACTCCTAACCGCATTGACTGCGCATCGCACATCGGAATTGCCCGCGAACTTGCTGCATGGCTGGCAGTAAACCGCCGCTTAAACCTTAAACCCTCAATACCTTCAATAGACGACTTCAGACCTGATAAAACACGTGAAACCTTTGAGGTGATAATTGAAAACAGCAACGACTGTCCGAGATATACGGGAGTCAATATTTTCGACGTTAAAGTGACTGAATCGCCTGTGTGGCTGAAAAACAGGCTTAAAGCAGTAGGACTCAGCCCTATAAACAATGTGGTTGATATAACCAACTATGTTCTTTATGAAGTAGGACAGCCTCTGCACGCCTTCGACGCCGATATGATAGCCGGCAATAAGGTAATTGTCAGAAATCTTCCCGATAAAACAAAAATGGTCGCTCTTGACAATGTTGAACGGGAGTTATCATTAAAAGACCTGATAATATGCAATGAAAAGGAAGGCATGTGTATTGCAGGTGTTTTCGGCGGATTAAAATCGGGCGTGACGGAAAAAACAAAAAATGTGTTTCTTGAAAGCGCCTATTTCAATCCTGTGACCATCAGAAAAACGTCAAAACGTCATGGACTCAACACCGATGCCTCATACAGGTTTGAACGGGGTGCCGATCCCGAAATTACATTATGGGCACTTAAACGCGCCGCACTGCTTATCAGGGATATTGCCGGAGGAAAACTGCTTGCAGATGTCAGAGATGTTTATCCTGTAAAAATTCCTAACACGGTCATCACCGTTTCATGCGACAGGATCAACAGGCTGACAGGCAAAGAATTGCCTTACGATGAAATAAAAAAAATCATCAGTGTGATGGATATGAAAATCCTCGAAGAGAACCTTCCGGAACTGAAACTGGAAATACCAGCCCGTAAGGTGGATGTACAGAAAGAGGCAGATGTTACTGAAGAAATCCTCAGAATATATGGTTACAACAACGTTGAAATAAGTGACCATGTAAATTCCACACTTACCTACTCCGGAAAGCCTGACAGGAACAAGCTAATAAATATTGTTTCCGACTTGCTTTCGGCAAACGGATTCAATGAAATAATGTGCAACTCGCTTGTACCGGCTGCATGGTTTGAGAATAATCCTGACTTCGACAGCAAAACCCTTGTCAAACTGGCCAACCCTTTGAGTTCAGATCTCAATACAATGCGGCAGACCTTATTGTACGGTGGCCTGAGCACCATTGCACGAAATATCAACAGGCAGAATTACGACCTGAAACTATACGAGTTCGGGAACTGTTATTTTTATAACAATTCGACCGGAGGGAAAAGGGTTGACCAGTATTCCGAAAAAACAAGCCTCGACCTTTTCATAACAGGCAAACGAAACAGGCATACATGGAACTCACCTGAAACACCTACCGATTTCTTTTATATGAAAGCATTTGTGGAACTGGTGCTTGAAAGGATGGGAATTAATGCCGGAAACCTGCCTCAGAAAGAAAGCAACAAAAACTATTATTCAGAGTCCATAATTTATCTTGTTAATAACAAGCCTGTTGCAGAAACAGGAAAAATATCAGGAGATTGTCTGCGAAAGTTTGATATTAATCAGGACGTTTTTTATGGCCATATTGACTGGGATTACCTTCTGCATGTTCAGAAAAATCATAAAGTTACTTACAGGGAATTGCCTAAATATCCCTGGGTGAGACGGGATCTTGCACTTCTGTTAGACCTGAACATTAAGTTCAGCCAGATAAAGGAACTTGCCATGCGTGCAGAGAAACATCTTCTCAGGGAGATTTCACTGTTTGATGTGTACCAGAGTGAGTCGCTCGGGAAGAATAAGAAGTCTTATGCGGTAAGTTTCATATTGCAGGATGAAGAGAGGACATTAACCGACAAACAGATCGACAGGGTTATGAATAACCTAATAAATGTTTTTGAAAAGGAACTTGGCGCAACGATCAGAAAGTAAAGATGGCTAAGGAGAGACTTTTTCTTGAAAAGGGTGATATAACAAAACTTGATGTTGATGCTATTGTAAATGCAGCCAACAGGTCGCTGCTGGGCGGAGGTGGTGTTGACGGTGCCATTCACAGGGCGGCAGGGCCGGGGCTTTTAGAGGAATGCAGAAAACTCAACGGTTGTGAGACAGGGAAGGCTAAAATAACTTCGGGTTATAACCTTAAGGCAAGGTTTGTCATACATACAGTAGGACCTGTATGGCGGGGAGGCATAGATGATGAACCTGAACTTCTTGCCTCATGTTACCAGCAATCATTTGCACTTGCAAAAAAATATAATATTAAAACCATTGCTTTCCCATGCATTTCAACAGGCGTTTACGGTTTCCCGAAAGACCTTGCTGCGCTGATAGCGGTTACGGAGGCAAAACGCTTTACTGCCATGAATAAAACACCTGAAAAGATAATTTTCGTTGTCTTTGATAATGAAAACTACAATATTTATCAGAAGCTTTTACAGGAGAAATGACTGAACTGCGAAAATCACTGGCTAAATATTTCTCATTTGTAACATTCAGTCACACAGTATTTGCTTTGCCTTTTGCAGTTACGGGTTATTTTCTGGCGGTTACACAGGAAGGATACGGTTTCAGTTTAAGAATTCTTCTGCTTGTACTGCTGTGTATGGTATTTGCGCGCAATGCGGCAATGGGATTTAACAGGTATGCCGATGCAGCATACGATTCCATGAATCCCAGAACAGCTTCAAGGGAACTTCCGGCAGGTAAAATAAGCAGAAAATCAGCACTTGTTTTTGTAACAGTCAATTCGGTATTATTTATTATTTCAGCAGGTTTTATCAACCGTCTTACGTTGGTTCTTTCGCCTGTTGCACTTGCTGTAATTCTGGGGTACAGCCTTACAAAACGTTTTACGGTTCTGTGTCATTTTATTCTCGGACTATGTCTGAGTCTTGCACCTGTTGGAGCGTATATTTCCGTAGCAGGCAGGTTTGACCTTCTTCCGTTAATATTTTCGGCTATTGTGCTGACATGGGTAAGCGGATTTGATATAATCTATTCACTTCAGGATGATGAGTTTGACCGTCAGGCAAATCTATATTCAATACCATCGGTAACCGGCCGCAGAAGAGCATTACTGATTTCCGGTCTGCTACACCTCCTTACAGTCATGCTGGTTATTTATGCAGGAATCTTCGGCAACTGGGGATTCCTTTACTGGGCAGGTTCTGCCGTTTTCATCATACTGCTTGTTTATCAGCATATAATAGTAAAGGCTGATGACATCAGCAAGGTTAATATTGCTTTTGCAACCACAAACGGAATTGCAAGCATATTGTATGCAATATTTGTAATTGCCGGTCTGCTGGTTCAGAGTCAATAAGGTTGTCCTGCCTGAATTTTTCCGGAACTGTTCAATTATTTCCCTGTCTTTTTTCCGGATTTGGAATAATACAGAGAAACTCGAAGTTGTCGTTGAACGGGTTTCTGAACTGGTGTTTCTCGTTAGGTTTTACGAAGAGGCTCTGGTTTTCATGTATCTCATGTTCATTGCCGGCATCATCAACAGCAATTCCTTTGTTTTTGAGAATTTTCACCACATGTTCGTAGTTATGCCTGTGGTTAGGTGTATTGCCGCCGGGTGCGATGATGAAATGCCGCATGATGATATTATCCGAGCCGTCGGCCGGTCTGATAAGGATTTTCATTTTCACATCCTTTGCTCCTTCAAAGTTCACCGGAGCAGCAGGTATTAATTCGTTGTTGTTGATTTTCATGATTCACTGTAATTGAAAATTTCT
>Ga0078972_1009999_pt1 | contig 18145 bp, 10 predicted proteins | sample YelNatPaOPGAMG01_FD_67568 | JGI IMG/M metagenome (GOLD analysis project Ga0078972, IMG submission 67568) | Hot spring thermophilic microbial communities from Obsidian Pool, Yellowstone National Park, USA - OP-RAMG-01 (SPADES assembly) (version 2) | ecosystem: Environmental > Aquatic > Thermal... | reverse complement strand
ATTAAATGCATTTTTAGTCATCTTAATTCAAATAAAGTTTTATTGAACTACATTTATAAATTAAATGGTTTAACGGACATAAAAGAGTGCATGGTTAAACGTTATCTTCACAGAGTTCGACATCCAGAAAAATACAAGGAAATCAGAAGATTGTTTTCGGACGCAAAAAAATGCGGAAGAAAGTTAAAGCCAAATAAAGCGCTTCAAAAAGAGGGGGGTTGTCGGTTTTGTAAGCGGATCGAGTGCTGTTAAGTGTGAATCTGTTCAGAAAAAAGCTTGAATTAGAAGATTTAAGATGTATGTTTTTAAGGGTAAACAAGAATCTTACAAAAAGACTTGAAGCGTTGCTTTAAATAGAAGAGAATCAGTGAGAAATATGAAGTCTATAGATTGCAGATCCTTAAGAATGGAAGTTAAGGAGTATGTTCCAATTCCTATGAATCTCAGGCAGACATTGCTCGATATAACTCAATACGTTCTCCAACAGATAGATCCAGACGTAAGGCACATAAGCATTCACTTTGCCTCTAATATTTCAAGATTAAAAAAAGAAGCATTTGTCGACAAGCGAATTATGCCGATGTTATCTGAACTTCTTAAATCAAAACCTCCTCCATGGTCGAGTCTTGTGAGTCCTAGAGAAAAGCGACTTGACCTAATAATTGATCCAAACAGAATAGGATTTAATAGAGAGATTTGCCTTTTAGAAGAGATTTTCAGAGGTTTATCCCATGAAGTTGCGGAATATCGAGTGATTACTGAAGAACAATATTCAACTCGTTGGAACGTCTTCCCTCATTTTGTTAGAACGAACAGCGATCGTTTTAATGCTTGGCTGGCCCTCCAATCAATTGTGAGGGACAGATTAGCTGATATGTTGTCTGCTGAAAAAGGTTTCGAGAGGGAACAATTTACTGGGACAATGTGGACTGAATGGGCCCAGTCAATAGTCAAAATTTTCTGTTCAAAAGAATATGAATCTCATCCTGTATCTGGTCTTTTTCTTGATACCCTTCTGGTTGATCGATCGATCAGTTTAAAGCTCGCTGGGTTACCTGACTTGAGTGATAGATATACGCATTACATGAAACAAACTTTATTGTCATTCGAGCCAAAAAACCGCCTATCTTCGTTTTGGGAATTTTATGATTTAATTAGAACTTTTGTCTGCAATAACAACCTTGAAATCCTAAAAATCTTTGAGTTATTACAAACATTCTTGATACCTATTGACACTATCTGAGTGGCGCAATAAAGCAATCGCGGTAATCATGCTATACAGCTATAGGGGGACTTTAACAGCGCAAGGCAACATTCTTAATTCTGTGATACAAATGTCAGTAGTTTACCAGCTTGTATTTGCTTAATAAGCTATGAATACGTTTTACTGAGGAAATCACATGTTGTGAAAAATATGATGGATATAAAAGCTTCAGCAAGGTTTAAGGACTTGGAAGGCAAAATTTGTAGTTTTTAATTTGTTAGCTTGTAAAAGTTCAAAAGAGCCCTTCGATACAGTGCGATTAAATTTTTAATCGCAATCAATGATACTTAACTTTTATATGATTGTTTCTGCTCAATTTTAATTGTTCGTTGATTTCCTAGTGAGCCGAGGGAATTTACTATGGTCAAAAGCATATACGAAAAAATCGGATTTATTGAACCGCCTTTCATTGAAGCCGGTGCGGCGACCAATGTAACACCTTACATCCCCCAAGAATTACTAAAACAACTTAATTCAACGGTAGAATTTGCATTAAGCGGACAATGCTGCTCTCTTATTCTGGGAGGCGCTGCCGGTTCAGGGAAGACGACAATAACAAAGTATTACTTTAATTATGCGGTTTACAGGGAATTTAAGGAAAAAATATCTAACAGTATAGTTGTCCATTACACGATTACGGACACGAATGAATTAAGAGATATTGCCGTTTTCTATAGGCACATAATTCAACAAATTCTGATCAGAGTGAAAGAAAAGGACTCCAAAGTTTACCAAGTGTTGCTAGAAAACGTTGAAAAGAGCATAAACTCGCGAGATACACGAGAAATGATGAATCTTTTCAAAGATGTCAATATTCTTCTGAAGGAACGTTTCTCTCCGCTGATTTATGTCATAGACGAGGTGGACTATGTTGTCGATTTAATTAATGAAAAAGATTATACTTTTATCGAACATTTAAGACATATAATCGATTTACTAAGCGAAATCAGATTTGCAGTTCTCGTACTTGCTTCTACCAAACTTCCTGCCGCACATATAAAAATGCAACTGCGTAGAGCTCTTGGTCCTATGGCAGACAGGATATCGGAAAGCGTAGAATTAAGATACAGCGAGGGAGATTTCTTAAACTTTGTGCATACGCGTTTTAAAGAACCGCTAATAGAAGAAAAAGACGGGTCATTTATTACTCGACCAATAAGACTAGAAACACGTGACATCTTGGAGAGGGAGTATGGAGTTTATTTCCCATTTACTGAAAACGCACTTAGACATCTATATAGAAAAGAGAAAGGTCAGGGCGTTACAATTGAACGACTCCGTATTCTAGAAAGACATTTGGCCAAATTAATTAACGTGTATTGCAGTGAAGATTTCGCGTCTACAAAAGGCATGTCATCGGATAAAATTTTTGATGAAAAAGACATAGATAAATTTTTAATGGTGGAGGAAGCGTCAACTCCCAGTCTAACCCACATCATTCTTACCCCTAAGGAGGAGGAATGGTTTGTTGATTTTTTTGGTTTCAGAAGTGAGCAATATAAAAAATTTTCCCATGAAAAATGTGTTTGTGCACTGACGTCTGCCTTATTAAAATACTTAGAGGAAAAAATGAATATGCACGGAACTTTTCCCCAAATCGAGCAGATTAAACAATGCATAAGCGAAACAAAGAAAGGTCTTAATTTTTTTGGTTATGCATCATATTTTGTCAGTTTTAATCTTGCAATTGGTGTAACTTTATTCAGGGATGACGAAATCGAAAATTTTGGATGGGATAGTTTAAAAGAAATGGTTGATGCACTTTATAATCTTACACCGTTTCCTCAAAAAAAAGTTATCGTCATATGCGTCGAAGATGATTTCGAGTTTGCAGATGTCTCCATGAAATTAATAGATTATATACGCCCACAAGAGAAAAGAGTTTGCATAAAAGAAGAGGACATTAATAATATTGAAGTAATAAACGAGAAACTTATGATTAAAAGTGCGAATTCATTCCGTATTATATTCCTAAAATATTCTAACTTTGTAGAGATGGTATCTATATGCGCTAAGTTAAATAAAAGCGAAATCGAGAAAACAGGTGATCAACACTTTGAAACTTTATACGATGCCTTAATGGAATGGATTAACATCCCGTACGACTTTTTCAATTATACACCCTCAACGGAAAGAATACTGCAAGCTGCACTTTTATTAGCGGGTATTCAAAACAAATTTTCTTTTTCAGAAAGAACGCTTGCCAATTTTTTTGATAAACTCAAACTAAGACGTGATAGGTTTAATTTCAGCGATCTTAGATTAAATGGTTTCTTGCGAGAAGTTAAGACTGAAGTTTTTCAAGTATCCATTCCTCCAACATTAACGTACTTACTTAATAATTACAAACAGTTCTCGCCTTCTCAAATAATGAACGAATTGGGAGATAACATTGGCAGAGAGATAATCGAGTTTCTTGAATCTTTTCTTGGACTAGAAACGGCTACCGACATCTCAAGCTTAGAGAACTTAAATCTAAATGATCTGATTTTGTCAGCAAAAAAGCTGATTAAACGATATGAAAATTTGACGCAAAGTGACGATTTTAAATCTCATTTCGAAATTATCGAAAAAATTAAAGATTTGGATTTTCAAAAACTAGACAATGAACTCGGACTTAGAATTAAATCCGAGTTTACATTTACTGAATGCGCCGCCGCAAGGCTAGTTAAAGCTATTGCTTCAAGCGTTGAATTACAAATAAGAGATGCCAAAGTAAAGAAGACTAAACCAGTAGAAGCTATTACGATTTCTAAATCAGAAGATTTGGCCAAGGAACTTTTAGGAAAGGTGTCTTTTAGTGAGGATGAATTTTTACAGTTCGTAACAAAACCCAAGACATGGAACCAAATTAGACAAAAATACACCAAACAACAGTTATCCGATGAAACACTTTGGAAATTAATAAGAAAATTACATGAGGATAACAAAATCCTTATAAGGGTTCGAAGGAGATGGACCTGATGACGTTTGAAAAACGATCTTACCCTCCAGCAGAGAAACTGGAGAAAATGGTTGACGGACTTAATAAGTTATATGAAATTCCCTTTCCAACATACTTTAAGAATATTTCTGGAAAACCAGAAAATTGGCCCAAGGAGTTATGTCAAATTTATAACGTTGATCGAGAACTTTTTAATGCCATCAAAAAAATTCTACCAAACCTTACATATGATGAGTTAGACTTCTTGAAAAAGGATTTAGGTTTAATAGAAGAACAAGATCTTCAATTGAAGAATTTTATTCAGAAGCTGAAGCTTGACGAGATTGATCAACATTTACAAGACAAGTTTGTCCATTTACTTTATAGAATAACACCACTAAACCGTCCTTTTCGTTGTTACATTCTAAATTCAGAAGGACAAGAACTAATCACGTATTATAGAAATGAAGATATGCCTAACTTTTACCACGCCTTTTTTTTAAAATTTTTATCCCTCGGAACACCGCTTTTTGCCATAGTATTGCAACACCCAATAACATTAAACTTAGGGAAAAATCTGAAACTTTCAGCAGCTAAAGACATAGAAAAAGCGTTCGATAAAATAATAAAACCAAGCTATGTTGGTAGGCAAGAGACCAGCACAGAGTCAATAAATATTCGACGTTGGCTTCAATACTTTCGATTATTATATGAACTTGAGCAAAATTTTGCCTTTGACATAAAACATTTCAAGATCTTATTAGTCGGAGCTATTTGTTATTTCTTAAATAAGAAATTCCTAAAAGAAGGACCGGCCATAGAATGGGAGAACATCCGTAATGAACTGATAAACACGGTTCATATTGATCCAGAAATAATAGACTTAGAGGAGTTGGTAGGATTAATTTTAGATGAAAATGAATCTCGTGTTCGATGGATTCCGTCTGAGAGAGGAGAGTTAGAGTTTAGAGGGCATAGGGGTAAGCAGGTTTTGGAACTTAAAACCGAATTAGTACCTCCTAAAACACAATCCATAGAAGGCTCCGACTTTTTAAAGGTCCCGAGCATACCGAGAATTGAGAACGTGGATTTGATTAAAACATCTAAGTTAGATGAACTCTGGAGAAGATCCGTGTGAATATTTACAGTAAACTACCTGAAGATTTGGTCCTTTCGTTAATTCATGATGTTGAACAGGAAAAATTCATAAAAGAATTACCAGACTTCATATATGTCACTCCGCAAGAGATAGTTGAGCATATAAAACGTAAACGAGAACAATTACGAGAAGATTACGGCATGTTAAATTTTTCCGAATTAAGGAACATATGCAATCTTGGAGATGAAGCTACGTTTGATGAATGCTTAAATGTGCTTTGCGATTACTCCAACAGCATAGTAGTTTGTGGTGAAAAAATTCCAAAACCACTATTTAAAATAATTGAAAAATTGTGGCGGGAGAATCAGTTACTAGTGTTCCCGCCAAAGAAACACCCTGAATATGCCCAAAGTTTGTTGGATCCAACGGATCCTGAATACTCCGTTTTTGAAGACTTTTTTGAAGAATATTTCAAGATAAAACCTGAAACAATACGAAGTCAAGCGATATCGTTAGCAGAGAGGATCAAGAGGCTGTCGCATAACGGTATTCGACTTCGAAGCAGGATATTTGAGATCATACGCCTCATACCGAAAATTAGGTACACCCCCGCGATAAACCACGACTGCAAAAGGTATAGAAAAACTCCATTTGATAAAATAGCCTATTATACTCCAAATATAAGTTCTGTAAAATACGTACAGGAAAGGAAAAGTCTTCCTCCTCGAAACATTAGTATTAGATCTCTCTTTTCTGAATTGCAAAACACAGTAAATGATGGATATGTATGTCCACTAACAAAGGAAAAGCTACATATTAAAAAAGAATTCTCATCAACTGCATTACTTGAGGGCGTTAAGATTATTCAAAAAGCCTTAGAAGACCCAGAATTATTAGGACAAGAAGGAGCGCTTTCAGAATTTCAGAAAAACTCGATAATCCACATTTTCTTCAACCTCTTTTTAGATGACTCAAGATGTAGTCGATGGTGTAATGAAAGCAAATGTAGACTTTCAAAAAGAAATTTGACCATAGTGGCTGACACTGGAGCGGGCAAAACGCTTGCATTTCTAATAGCTCCGCTAATATACATTGTGTATAAACATCTTGAAGACCCATCTTTTCGGATGTCTCAAAAACCCGTATGTATTTTAATATATCCTCGAAGAGATCTTGCTTTTGATCAATACATTAATGCTAAAAGGATTTGCGAAGTTATCAATCGTGTCGCAAAGGGAAAAGTTCGATTACATGTAGGTCAAGACTACGCTGGAAATATCGAATATCATGGATCGATAGTTGCATCTAACATAGAGGCGATCAAACGTCGGTTAGCTGACCCCTCAAAGAACAAATATATAGACCCAGATTTCCTAAAAATAGTAGTACTTGACGAAATGCACCTATATTCAGGTATTCTCGGTTTACATATAATCTACTTTTTAAGACGATTAGGGTCTTTTCTTAAAAGTAAAAACTACAAGCAAAATCATACATTTGAATATACTTACCCACTTATAATTGGCGCTAGTGCAACGATTGCCTTGCCAGAAATACATTCTAAGAAGCTTTTTTCCTTAGGATACGAGCGACCGAGTCAAATGGATCGCTATAGAAAAATATGGATCGAAAATGCAATAGCAGAGAGCCAAAGGGGTAAACGGGCTCTTTTTCATCATATATTTTTGTTGCCCAAAAAATTTGCCAATCTTCTCGGTACATTGACTGACCTAACGTCTGCCGTCCTTCATAATAATCTAGATCCAAATTATCCAGAATTGTATAATGAAGTTTGCACGAAAGCAACAAAACTTACAGAACAGGAGAAGAGACGAATTACTAAGGAAATAGGTAAGTCTTTATTCTTTGTTGATTCTATTTCAGCCATTTATCGCTTAGCTCATTACATATCTGATACCGAAAAAAGAAATTTACAAGTAATAGATGCGGACAACAATCAAAGTCGCAATTTTATGTGCACGACTCTTTACGACAAACCACTTAAATTTTTCCCGACAATGAATTTAACCTCTGGTAACAATATTAACATATATATTCCTAACTTAAATCAAATTATTGAAGGCCCGCTCCTATGTCAATTTTGTAAAAGACAACAAAATTTTAACGAGATTTCGCTAGTACAATATTTGGAAAAAGGGAGAAACATATGTGCAATTACCTTTTATGGCGAAAAAATCCACGTCTCTACTATTTTAGACGGTTGTTATTTCTTTAGAAGTGGATTATGTTGGTGGTTTGCTGTTTTCCCATTTATAACTATGCATGATAATTTTATACGTTCAAATGAGTTTACACCAGATGCAATCATCCCTTTGCGTAGAACGGCGCAACTAAGGGAAATAATGGAGGAGATAAAGGAACTAGATGAACTATTCATCGAATTTCTCGAGAATCCTCCATATCTCAAATCTAAAAGGTTAGCAATAGTTTCACCAGTTTTCGAGGTTGGCGTCGACATAGCTAATGTAAGAGACGTTATCACCTTTAAGACTATAAGAGACCTAGCTTCATATAGGCAAAAAACTGGAAGAGGCGGCAGGGAATTATTCAGTGACACGCCAGTTTACACCTTAATCTCTCAGCGAGTTCTAGATCGATATATTTACCGAAACCCAGATATTGTAGCAGATCCATCGTTTCTTGATCCCATACCTCTTAAAGAACGCAATTTGTTTTTCCTAAAATCTCATGTCTTCATGGCAATATTTGATTATCTCGCTATTTGGAGTAAAGAATATTCTGACATTTTCCATTTTCGAAATTTTACAAGAAATTCGGATTACAAGAAAAACAATCTCTTGAAGTATATCGAGAATCACAAAAAGGATATCGAAAAATATATCAGTTTAACTTTTTTGTGTTATGCAACAAAGAACGAGCTTGTGAAGCTTGCTAACGACGCAGTAGAGGAGTTCAAAAAACGCTTAAATTTATTCTTCTCGGACATCCCTTCTGATCTCCAAAGCAAGTTGGGAATTTTAAAGCCGATATCTGAAAGCGTGGAAAATATTGACAGAAAGTTATTGGCCAACCTTGCCAGTAAATCTAAAGATCCTGAAGAAATAATGGATAATCTAAAGGGTCTGCTGGGGGTTTCTTAATTGGATGAAAACTGGATAGACAACTACATAAAATCATTGGATCTTCATGAAATTCAGAATACTACAATACGGAAAAGAGTTGAGTCTATTATTCGAAAATATCTACAAACAGCGAACATGGTGGATGCCTTTAGGAAAATTTCTTTAATACAAGATTTAATAAAATGGTTAAAGAAAGATACCACTGGCGACCCATCTTTACTAGAAGCAATAGAGCATGTAAAGAGCAAACTTGAGGAAGAATATGGTAAACCAACACTCACAACGCTTTTTGAATATGCACCTAAATCAGAGGAATATCGCGTTCCAGAAGTTTTCTTTGAACACCCGCAACTGAAGAAAATTCGCGTTCTAAAGGTGATCAAAGATGGTTTGAAAGAGAAACTTGTTGACAGTGAAATTGTAGATGGCAACCAGTTAAAAATACATTACGTTATAGGTAATCTGGATATGAAGATAGTTGATAAAGAAGAGATGCCTGTCAAGATACCGTGCGGGCGTGTATTATATGATTATGAAAATGGTTTTCGGTATGTCTTAATAAACACTAAAAACGTCGAGTATACTCATGATTTCTCCATTAAGGATGTTGATGGAACTATTCATCTCTTCCCAAATGCGATTTATGCCAGAGTCGTTCCAGACAGGGTTCTTCCAGACTCAGGGGTTCTATTTTGTCCATCATGCTATAATATGTATGATAATGACGAAATCCTCGACCAACACTTTACTCAGCATCAAACAAAGATCCGCAGTAGAATTAGGATGTTTAACATAACCGGCATAGACAATCGTTGGTCTTTCTGTCCGTATTGCTCTAAAAAAGCTCTATTATCAGATAGTCCGGAAGAAATAAGAAAAACTTTGTTGTTCAGTTATTTATTTAGAAGCAACCTTTTTCCTGATGTTGTGCCTCTTGTAGAAAAAGAGGCTTTCATAGATAAAAATTCTGCTGGAATAGTCAAAAATGATGACAAAATTTTTAATTTATTGCTTGGCAAGGCGATGTATACCAACAATGCTCATGCTGATGAATTAATCGAGGGATTTATGAGGGTATTTGAGATTCATAAGGACGAAAAAAATAATCCTACAAGACCTATCTATCTTTGGCAGACAAGGAATTTACGCAAGGGTGACAAAAACATTTATTACTATTATCAGGTTGAAGGACAAAAACTTCCCGCTAAAATAATCATTGAAACAGAAAACACTGATGCCATCGCCTTTGAAATATCTGATCTACAAGACTTATATCATCTACCAAAACCTTCACTTTTTTTAGACTTGATTTTTTCCTGTATTAGAATTTATCTTGGTGAAAGGTATCCTAGAGCAAATAGTTTCGCTCTAGATGCTGCATGTGAAGCGATGTTCTCCTATATTCTTCTATCACAAGAAATTAAAATTTCAGACAACCTAGATGAAATTATCACGAACACGCTTGAAAGCTTGGATGAACTTTACAAACAACTCTGCAACATAAGAGAGTCCTGCAGGAGACAAAATTTGGATTTTCAATTATCATTCCTGCCCGATATAAGACATGTAGTGAATCTTCCGTTAGATCTTTCAAATCTCCGCGAGTATATCGAATTCCAAATTGGTGTTGAGATACTCAAAATAAGTCGAAAACTGACTTTGATTCTGAGGTTATTTGGAATAGGTGACCCAAATGGTAATTTGTTTATTTCTGGTGTAAAAAAACATTATGGTTTAGACTTTGACAAACTTGTTGAAAGTGTGCACATTAACGTTCGAGAAAACGAGAAATTTAAATCATTTATCAAATATTATGCAAAAGATATTTATCTTCACACTCTTTCACATTTGATCTATAGATCAGCTATTGAAGTAGCGAAATGCGATGAAAATGATGTTTCATATGACTACAACGCATCTGGAGACATAATAATCTATGATAATTATCCCGGAGGGGCGGGTTTTGTTAATGAATGTGTTGAAGCTTTTGATAATATGCTATACGAAATAAAAGTTAGACCCAGATTTGGTTTATTACAACAACTAGAATTTAACATGAATATTTGTCCAAATTATTTAGTTAATTACTTATTGTACAACGTTGCACAATATTTTAAACTAGACGAACTGAGATACCTCACATATCGTAAGCCTGCTCTGATAATTGAAAAAGTCAAATCAACTTTTGGGATCACTAAAGCGTTATACAATGATGTATTTGCAAAAATTTATGGAAAGAACCTGTTTAATTCTTTTTTTTCATTGATAAAGCACAAAGTTGTAATAGCGTATGGATTGCTTAGGAAGGCTTTTGGTTTAAGCTACGATGACTTAGTATTGGTTCAAAGATGTCCGACTATTTTCCTATTCATTACACTTTGCAAGTTGGATGATCATGACCTTACTATCCTTTTAAGAGATATTTTAAGAGAGAATATTCCACTAAGTAGCGGTCGTCAAAACTTTTCTATAATGTCCGAGTGGTGGGAAAGAATTTTTGAATCGGATATGGGGATTTTGCTTTCAGAATTTCATAGAGATTATATTCCTAAGTTTGAAGATTTAATTTCAACATGTATACATGGGTGTTATGACTGCGCTTATACTTCTTTCGGGTGCAAGTATCCGTTTCAGGAACAAGAATTCAGAATAAATACCTATTTGACGCGCCTAGCTCTATCTAACCTACGCAAAAAATACCAATATAAATTCCCAAAAACTCCAGAAGAACTCCAAAACGCTATGGAGATTGTGAAAAAAGAGAATACTATCTACTTTTATTTCTACGCTAAAGACTTTCCAGAAATTGAAAAATTGTTTAATACTTTCTTATCGAAATGTTTAACTTACGACATGGAGCACAGTCAACCTTTTTTCAATTTTGAGAATGATGGAAAAGAAATAAAAGTGCTGGTTAAATTGCGTAAAAGGGTGTTGAAATGAGTATAATACGGAAAAGCGAAGATCTTGAGATTATTGTATTGCGCATATTTGAGGACTTTTGTAAGTTTGGAGGAGACTTTTACATTATCTCCCCATGGATACAGAATTTTTCTTTCAGTGAGGCAATATCCGATGAATATAAAACATTCGGCACAGAACCGTCATTATATGTGATATTAAGAAAGTGTTCGGAACTTCAACCACGTGGAACTTTGAAAATCATCACCCATAATTTTGGATTAAAACCCAAATATTCTCCTTTACACATTGAGGAAAAAGCACAAAGGTTCAATGTAAAAATAAACATCAATAGCCTAAAAGACGATGGTATACTCGGCTCTTTGTTTGAATTTTACTTAAGTCTGCTTAAAGATTACAAAGAATATTCTAAATTTAACAGTCCATGGATGCTTACTTCTTTTCGCGATTTTAAAGAGCTAGTCGAAGACGTCAGAGAAGAAGAGAATTACACAAAGACGGTATTTGATTTGGTTCATGGATTAGAACAAGTAGGGTTTAATTTGCAATACCTAAACGACTTAAGAAAATTTCTGGAGATTGAAAATGTAAAAATAATGCTACACAACAATTTCCATGCAAAAATATTTTTGGCTGGTTCCTCATGCGTAACTGGTTCATCCAACTGGACTTTTAGCGGTTTCACTAAGAATGATGAAATAAACCTGTTTTTTTCCGAAACAGATTCTCCGGAAGAAATGATAAAAATAAAAGAGCGATGCTACGAACTTGAACATCAAGCAATTGTTGTAAACCTAGAAAATGTTGCTTTTTCCATTTTATTGCATAAATATCTAGAATTTATTTACTCAATATTCTTTGATTGGTTAACCGGCAATAAAAACAAATTAGTAAAATGAAAATTAACACCCTACGATGCTCCCTGCCTAGATAACCATTTAATACATGAGGTTATACTAGGAAAAGTTTTCATAGCTTGCTTTAACAAATCATCGAACCATCCATGTGTTAAAGCTGAATTTATCATCTTTACATTATTTTTAATGCTTATGAGATTATGTAATGCGATTAGTGCCCCAGAAGTGCTTCCGTCTTTAGATAAAAAATCTGCATTAACATTAATGCAGATGGGGCACGTACAAGGAAGTTCTGAAAGATGCCTACCTTTTTTGGTTTTTCCCACATAAGTGATTAACCCATTAGGCAAAATATATTCTCTAAATTTAGCCGAATGTAGATACCTTAGAGAGTCAAATGATGATACACCTAATGAAGCCAGAACATAAATTGATGGTAGATTTGATATGCCAAAAACATGAAGTGGTTTATCATTAATAATTTTTTTAATTCCGTATATCATTTGCCCAAGTTTTAAGAGATATGTTGAAGAAGACATTCCGTAATTTGAAGGTTCCGGTGCCCCCATTGCAAATCCATCAAATTCATAGCGGTTAAGGATTTCTGCAGATTTTTTCATGGATAAATAATCCCATCCCGGGACGACAGCATAGAGCTTTGTGCGAGGAATTTTGTGATTTTCAAATGCGATTATAGCGTACTTTATTGTAATCTCAGTTCTTCTCCATCCTTCCCATAATGAGGTTTCATTTGGTCGAAATGGGAAGTCCAAAGTTACTGCAATATCAGCTTTATTTTCCTCTTGATATTTCAGAATTTCTGTTACCTCTGAAGGCCTTATATGAAAGTGTTTTGTCATCAACTGGTACCCTCCGGAATCCATAAAAAGATTTACCTCATCATTCATTCTTAGTTGTTCACGCAGATTATGACGATATATTTTCATGGAGTAATAGGCGGAAATTAATACATTTTTGTGAACAACATGCTGTGATGGTATTAAATCTGGAAATAAGTGTTTTAGAGGCAACCAAAATTTTAGTTTCTTTGTTCTAGGTCCGTGAGCCATGTCGTATACTGGATAAAAAGAAAGAAGTGGAGTCATCTCAGGTATCCTTGAACGATATTATGCCATTCAAAGAAAGAAGTTCATATCCTGTCCGTCCACAGAGACCTAAACCCACAAACTTTGCCGGTGCTGGGTAAAATTTAATCTTGCCTTTATTTGCTTCATTATTCAATAGCATTTCAAGCAACTTATCAAAGTCATCATCCTTTCCCAAAATTCCACTATTCTTTAACTCTCGACGCAATTTAGCTACAGGCACCAACCTGCTAGGACCAGCAAGTCTCTTGTACTCTTCTAACAAGGTAAGTACAAAAGCCTTCTTTTTCATTTGTGTAAGTTTATTGGAAGATAAGAATACTTCGGATTTTGTTGCTCCATCTGACAATCCTAGGTATCTACACCATTCGTTAAGTATATCTGCACTCCAACGATCCCGCATATCAAGTTTGTCACAAATTTCTGTCGACGTAAGTCTTTTGTTGTGCAAATCACGAGTCTCTATTAGTCTTTTAAAGTATGGAGGGAGTATATTTTTTTCCTTCAAGAGTGCACGAAAGATTATAATTTTCTGTTGATCCTCTGGAAGCGTAATTAACTGCTTCCCAAAAGATGTTACTTGGAAGTTTTTCTCAACACTTTCTTTCGCTTCAATAAAACCTAAAATTTCCGCAAGTCTTAATGCGTCTGAACTTATGCCCATTTCTAAAGCATCTGACCTTCGCAGTACTTCGTTTCTAGATACCAAAGATGTAACAGTTAAAACGTCCTCTAAACTCGCACAGGGATATGTTTCTCGCTTAGTCAAAACGTTGCCCCCTTACTATTCCAAGTTTATTATTTTTAAGAAGGATATACGATGCCTGTAAAACCGTTTCAAAGGGTATTCCGAATGTTCTTGATAACTCATATGGTGTTGTTGGCGAGAAGTCTTTAGGAAGAACCGAATAAAACCACTCAATTAAAGCATTCATGGAATCATTCCGAAGTCTTTCAACGTTATTCGTTATTTTTTCAATGTGATTTATGGCACCTTCGAGGTTGTATTGCTCCAGAAGGTTTTTCGTTTCTTGAATTAGTACTTCCATGTCTTGGATATTAAGAAGGATATTAGTTCCGGGGTTGATTCTTGAGGCGATGGTAGCTATCTCTTTTACTTGTGTCATGTCCGCACATATTTCTGAGAATTTCATGTTTAATTCGAACAACGTTTGTCGTATTATGTCGTTTTGAAGTATTTTAAGGAAAAGAAATTCTGCCTTAGCAAATTCTCTTTTTTCCAACGCTTTTTCCGCCTCCAATAGCAGGTTATGCAATTGCGTTATATTTTCGTCCAAAGTATTTTGAGAAAGTTTTGTTTTTTTACATACAACACTAATCGACTTGAGCAAATGCTTACATCTTTTAAGGTTTTCCATAAGTTTGTCGTAAAGGTCTAATATTCGAGATAAACTGTCGTCAATTTCGCCTAATTGTGAGCTTAACTGGTTCAAGGTTTCAATCACTGAATTCGTTTTACCTTGAACTTTAAAGTCGTTTTCATATACTTTTATGGAATCTCTTTTTATGTATTCCAAATTAGATAAGTATGCCGAGACATCAATGCCGAGCCTCTTACAAGTTTCAATACGCCCCAGTATATTTTCGATTCTTCGCGTCATCATTTCATGTTCTTTTTCGATGATTATGGATTCGTTGTTAAGTTCATCTTCCAGCTTTTGAATTTCATCTAAGAGTATCTTTGCGCGGAATAAATTAGTTAGTGCATGTGGTTCGTCTTTGGCATTCATGGCACTTTGAGCATTTTTTAAGGAATCTTGGAGCCATGATCTTTTTTCCTCGATTTCTATACGAATCGGATTGGGCAATTTTGATATATTGGGCAACCTTTCTTCGATCTCATGTTGTTTTTGTGTTGCTTGTTGAAATACTTCGTCGAGTTTTCTAGGTTTGTATGCCACATGGCGACCTACCCTTATAGTATCGAGAATTCCGATTTCGACCATTAGTTGTAAATATTTTTGCAGAGTTTCGATGCTTCCTCCCATAAAGAATAACTTTAAGTCCATCGGAGTTACCGGGTCGCCTTTAAATTTCTGGTTAATTATTTGGTATATGTTCTTTATGAGAGGAGATATTGTCCATTTAACGGACTCGTCCCTTTTTATAACTAGTCCTTTCTCCTCTAAAGTGTTCAAGCGTGCCATTAACGTGACTTTTGAGTATTTCCGATTTCGCTGTCTTGAAAACTTGTAGACCTTGTCTATTGTATGAAAAGATTCGCCAAGGCGCCAAAGTAATAAGTAGACACTGATCTCATGTTGGCGAAATCTCTCACCTATTATTTGCCCGCTCTCCATTTTATTACGGATCCATTTGGTAACAAACGTTATAATTTTTAACTCGTCTTCCAACTTCCTGCTGATTTTTTCTGCGTCCAAATGCGAAACATAAGGTAAAACGCAGAATTCCTTAAAGATCTCCCAGGGTATGGAAACGTCAACGATGTTTTCGTTTCGAAGTTCTGTGGCTTTTTCATTTTGTGTTATCCTTAAAAGGATACCCAGTCCAACATTTGTATTCTCCCTTAGTTTTTCTAGGTCTACTATGTCGCTGTGTCCGAATTCTTTAGGGATGGTTGTCGGTAAGAATGCAATTTCGATGGGTATTGTTCGGTATGCATGAGTATTTATTCTTGCTATTCCAGCTCTGTCACCTATGGAATCATCATTTCGTTCAAATTGATAGTCAAAATTCTGTTTTGCCAAGAAAATTTTTAAGCCTTCGTAAAGAAGGTCTTTTAATTTTTCAGGGTCGCCTTTTCTTATTGATGCGGTTAATTCATCTCTTACTTTAGGGTCATCTATAAGAGTGTACACTTCCTCACTTCGTTCTGAACCACTTTTTTGTGAAATAACTTGGTGTATAGCTTCCATTACTGCTCTTTGGTCTATTCGTTTGTTTTCTCTTGTAGCGCTTTCAAGCGCAAAGTAACATGCTTGCTCAACTATTCTTATATTTCCACCAGTTTTTTCATAGAGCAGTTCTATTGCATCTCGTTCAAATGGATAGTATGGATTCGTAAGATCTGGGTTTGTTTCTCGAACTGTTTCCAACCGTGAAGCAACAAAGTCTAACGTGTTTTCAAGCGTGAAGCTAAGCTGGTTATCAACTTTCTTTCGAAATTCTTCGGGAACTCTTGAGAGCAAAGCGGGGTGAATTTCCTCCATTAGTCTGTAGGCTTCATCAGTACAACCTAGTACTAAGACTAGGGGGCGCTCGCCAATTTCGTCAACAAAATCTCTAAACTCATGTAAGAAACCTCTACATTCTTCACTTGAAATTTCCGATATTGCTTCAAATTCATCAATTATATGGACGATAACATCCATACCAAAAGTATAGAGTGTATCAAGGCAGTTATTGTATAATAAAATATTAAAAGTGTTTTCAGTTTGAATTTTTTTCGTGTGTAAATTTTGATTAGTCATTTTTAGGCATTGGCGAAACCTAGTTAGCTTATCTTTTTCTAGTTGAAGTTTTACTGCGTCTAAAAAAGTTGTTGTTATGGTTCTGATTGAGGGGTGTGGCAATCTTGTGTACACTACTAATATGTTTTTTGGTATCATGTGCCTAGGAAGTTTATCCTTATCATCTAACATTTTTTTAACCCATCGTAGAAATGTGGTTTTTCCACCTCCATAGGGCGCCCGAATTATTATTGGAATAAATTTGTTTGCGCAGGCACGGGTTATTGCTTCCCAAAATTCGACGATTACTTCCTCCCTGCCAACTAGTTGTTCAGCGTCGGTGACGTATCCTCTGGGACTTGGGCTAAAAGGGTTTCTCTTAACTACCTCAGCTACTAACATACTTCATCACTCTTGTCTACATTTTTTGAATCCAAAAATTATAGACACAAGTTGCTTATAAATTTTTATTTAGAAAGTGAAACATTACCTATTTATAACAGGCGAAATGTGGGCGTGCAATGGGCATTCCTTTAGATAAATTGAAATTAATTTTGAAGTTGGTATCTGATAATGCGTGTGTAAAGATACTTTTGGAAGTTAAGAAATCGGATCTTTATTCTGACGCTCTGGCACAAAAGCTAAAATTACCTAAATCCACAATGTGGAAGAAACTGAAAGAATTAGAAAGTGCAGGGATCGTGGAGTCATACATCACAATTGGGCGTGTTGGAAGGCGCGGTAGGATGTACAAGTTTAAGGATATAAGTCTTAGATTCAGAACATTGTCAGATCTTTTAAGCTGCCTAGAGCAAGAATATTCGCAAATTAAGAAAAGTGGCTGTGGTTAAATATTCTTACAGTCTGTGACACAATATCAAAAAACTGTGGTCTGATCCTATAGCCCTTATTTTTATTATATTCTATGATGGGTTTCATTAGAAATCTTTTCGGATAGTATCGAGGGGTTCTTAAATAATACTCTTTACTTCCTCTTTGGGCTAAATCATAAAGCACTGTAGCTGGATCTTTTATCTCTTTGAAAATATTTGAGATATCTTGTGAAGATATCCATACATTTTTCCGGGAAACAAGTAGTTTGACAATTTTACCTGGTTGAGTATCTTTCTGCAACCAATATTTTACAATCTCAAAAACTAATTCTTTTTCCTGTTCTTCCTTAACTGAATTAATATACTCTTGAAGAAGAGCACCAAATTTTCTGCCTTGCGAAGTTTTAGGGACATCCTGTAAAAGAAACTCCTCAAATTTTTCTGCTAAATAATATTCGCTATTTACAAGTTCTTGAAGAACTTTAATATCGCTCATAGTAATCGTGGTAGTGTAAGAATCGTTCCAAACATCATAAAAGAAGGACGTTACATTAGAAACTAATGATTTGTTACTAAGTAAAACGCCATATTCTATGTTGTAATAAA
>Ga0078972_1009998_pt1 | contig 18146 bp, 16 predicted proteins | sample YelNatPaOPGAMG01_FD_67568 | JGI IMG/M metagenome (GOLD analysis project Ga0078972, IMG submission 67568) | Hot spring thermophilic microbial communities from Obsidian Pool, Yellowstone National Park, USA - OP-RAMG-01 (SPADES assembly) (version 2) | ecosystem: Environmental > Aquatic > Thermal... | reverse complement strand
CGATTCGGCCCGGCGTCTGGGCAACGAGTATCTTTTCCAGACCTTAGCTCAGGAAAACATGAAAGCTCTGGCTAAATACCGGGTAAAAAATATCATCACTTTCTGTCCGCACGGCTACAATACTTTAAAAAATGAGTATCCGGCTCTTGTTGATTTGCTGGGAGTTTTCAGCGAGGAAGAGAGGGAAATTTTAAGGTCTGTGCGGGTTATCTCGCACGTTGAATTTTTGGCCAGGCTTTTGAAAGAGAAACGAATACCTCTAACTAAAGCCGTTAGCGAAACTTACACTTATCACGACGCCTGCTATTATGGCCGGCATAACGGGCTTTTTGACGAGCCGCGAGAGGTGCTTATGGAAGCGGTCAGCGGTAAATTTACGGAGCTTAAAAATTCCCGGGAACACAGCTTCTGCTGCGGCGGTGGCGGTGGTTTGATGTGGCTGGAAGAAAAACCTGAGCACAGGGTAAATCATCTGCGGGCTGAGGAAATAATCAACAGCCAGGCGCAGATGGTGGCTACTTCCTGTCCCTTCTGTTTGACCATGCTTCAGGATGGTCTGCGGGACAAGGGAGCAGAGAAGGTTAAAGTCCTGGATGTGGCCCAGATTCTGGCGGAGCAAATTAGCCAGGAATAAGAAACTGACTTTATAACTCCCAAAAATCAAAAGGGGAAAAAATCAAATTCAGGTAAATTTTTAATGAGGCAATTCAGAGCTTGACTTTTTTACAAAATAATTTAAACTAAAGGTGCCCATTAAAGGGCACCTTTGGTTTACAAATATGGGTAAGGATTATATTTCAGATTTGCTACGTTCCGCCAATACAGTTTTTACTTTTAAAGAGATTTGTTTAATTTGGAACGAAACTGATGCCGGGCTGGCAAAAAAAAGAATATATCGCTATGTAAAAACGGGAAAATTGTATCCTATCCGCCGCGGTATTTATGCCAAAGATAAAAGATATGATAGATTTGAACTGGCGACCAAAATATTCACTCCCGCTTATATCAGCTTAGAAACTGTTCTGTCAAGAGAAGGTATCATATTTCAGCATTATGACCAAATCTTTGTTGTCAGTTATTTGACCCGTGAGATTTCGTGCGACGGTCAGACTTATGTCTTTCGCCGAATAAAAGATATTGTTCTGATGAACTCGCTGGGCATAGAAAAAAAAAACAATTACTGCCTTGCTTCTAAAGAAAGGGCCTTCCTGGATACTATCTATCTGAATAAGAATTACCATTTCGACAATTTATCTACAATAAACTGGGATCTATGCTTTGCCCTACTTCCTATTTATGAAAATAAAGCCATGGTCACACGCTTAAATTCATATTATAAACTGGCTAAACATGCTTGATAGAAACATTCATAAAACAATTCTCCTTCAGATATTGAAGGACATTTATACTGATACTTCTCTCGGTCCTATTTTGGGCTTTAAGGGTGGCACAGCCGCAAATTTATTTTACGATCTGGGCCGTTTTTCAGTTGACCTAGATTTTGATCTTCTGGATGAGACCAAAGTGGACTTTATTTTTGAAAAATTAGAGAAAATACTTCGGGAATATGGAACGATAAAGGAGAAGTATAAAAAGCAGAATACCTTGTTTTTCGTTCTTTCTTATGATGAGAAAGCGCAAAACATCAAAGTGGAAATCAACAGAAGAAACTTTGGCTCTCGCTATGCTCTGAAAAATTATCTTGGCATATCCATGCTGGTGATGGTTAAAGAAGATATGTTTGCCCACAAGCTGGTGGCCATGCTCGAACGGTCCAGGATAGCGAATCGCGATGTCTATGATCTCTGGCATTTCTTAAAAAACCATTGGCCAATTAATAAGGAGATGGTGGAAAAACGAACCAAGATGACTTTTAGAGAATATCTAAAAAAGTGTATTAAATTTGTAGACTCTCTTAGCGACCGGAATATTCTTTCTGGGATGGGTGAACTTCTGGATGAAAAACAGAAAAGCTGGGCAAAAAATCATCTAAAAAAAGATACTGTTTTCCTGTTAAAGGTTAGGCTGGAACAGGAAAAGTGACTTTATGACTTCTCAAAGCATTACCCCAAATAGGCAAAATATCCATCTTGGCAAAGCAAATATTTAGAGTAAAAATAATAAGGCTGTAGTCATCGGTGATTAGTTGTAAAATAAGGCTCAATTTGAATCTGGCCAAAGTTGTGGGCATTAGGCAGTTATTCATTGAGCCAGCTTGCCATCGGTCCTGAAATCAGCTATAAATACTTTATAAATGAGTGCGCCTGTAGCTCAGTTGGATAGAGCGACGGACTCCGGATCCGTTTAAGCCCCTCGAGCTAAATTATTGAAAATAACTTAAGTTGTTGATTTATATAGAAATTACTATTGTTTCTGTCTTAGATTCTATAAGATAATTTTGGGCCATTTTGGGGGTATTCTGGACACTATTTGGACACCAGATCTTACCTTTAAAGAAGTAGATATCACTTTTCATGCTGATGTATATTTTCCCTTGTGGTCTAATCATCGGCCGAAGTTCTAATTTTGAAATAAATGGTTTCAAATAGTGTCATTAGTATGCATGTAGCTAAATTTAACTGGAAGAAAGTATGCTTAATATTTTACAAGATTCGACTATCACAGCGATTAATATTGCCAGAGTAAGATAAATTGAATAGAATAAAAACATGGCTAGTAAACAACTAAAAAACTTAGGCTTGGAATCAAATTCTCTTTACAAACTGGCAGATAATCTTGTCTTAAATACTAACATTTTATTCCATAAAGCAAATACTGAAGAGGATTTGAGGATTGGCTTTGAAAAATTGTTAGAGCCTATAAAGAACGAGCTTGGAATTCTATCTGAAGTTAGATACGAGAAATCGATTTTCAAAGGACGGTCTGATGCTGTCCATGGACAAGTAATCATAGAATATGAACCACCAGGATCATTTTCATCAAGCAGGAACGTAGAACATGCTTATGATCAACTCATAAATTATTTGATCGGTGAATCCGAGAATTCAAAGTTATCTCAATTAATTGGAGTAGGTTTTGATGGCGAGAAGATTTTCTTTGTTCAATATCAAGATAAGAATGTAAAAACAATAGAAAAAGCAAAATTTTTGATCTGGGGACCTTACGAATTTACTCCCGAAAGTGCCAAAACTTTTTTGATTCATTTAAGAGCGCTGTCTCGACTTCCTCTTACTGCCGAAAATTTGGCCCGAAAATTTGGCCCGCAGAGCGAACTTGCCCCAAAAATGGTTTCAGCGCTTACTAACGCTTTAGAATATTGGGGTAATCAAACACATATCCGTACATTTTTTAATGAGTGGAAAAGAATATTCGGTATTGTCTATGGGGAGCAATTTAGTGATGGTCATCAAGAAGAAGAAGCAAAAGTGCTTTTAAAACTTTATAGGGTAGGTAAAGAAACTGAATTTCAAGAGCTATTGTTTTGCATTCATACTTACTTCGCTTTTTTAATGAAACTTATTGCTGCGGAACTTTTGACTTTAATGGACACATCTTTCAGTTCTTCTTTTACCTTTCAGCTTACCCATATTTCTGACGATGAACTTAAAAGACAACTTGAAGATATAGAGAACGGCGGGATTTATGCTCGCAAAGGAATTACTAATTTTTTGGAAGGCGATTTTTTCCGCTGGTATCTTGATGCTTTTGATTCTCCGGAATTGAAAGATGCTATCAGAGAAATTGCCAGAGGCCTTTCCGAATTTGAAGCAGCAACGACTGCTTTAGACCCAATTTCAACACGCGACCTTCTTAAAAAGCTTTATCAGTATTTGGTCCCGCAAGAGGTTCGCCATAGCCTCGGTGAGTATTACACGCCCGATTGGTTGGCAGAATTATTGCTGAAAGAAGTTGGCTATTACGGGAATAATTTTAAACGTTTCTTAGATCCTGCTTGTGGTTCAGGAACATTTTTAGTCCTGGCTATTCAAAGAGCCAAAGAATGGGGATTAAAGAAAAATCGTTCAGGGCTAGAGATAGCTAAAAGCATAAAAGCCAATATTTGGGGGTTTGATTTAAATCCTTTGGCCGTCATTGCCGCTCGCACAAATTATCTTTTTGCTTTAGGAGATTTAGCCCGTGAAATACTAGAAAAAGGAGGAACATTTGAAATCCCAATTTATCTTACCGATTCCGTCTTGACTCCTACCAGAACGAGTGAAAATCTTTTTGGTGAATTTTTGGAAGTTTCGACTTCTGTTGGTAAATTTCAAATTCCAGCTGAATGGGTAAAGCATGAAGGATTTTTACTAAGTAGGGCTGCTCCCTTAGTTGAAGAGATGGCAAAAAATCAATACTCATTAGACGAGGCAATAGCCAGATTCAAAAAAGAAGGGCTTATATTCGCTTATAATCAGGAATTTGTTAAGAACTTCTATAAGCAAATTTTAGAACTTGAAAAACAAAACAAAAACGGTATTTGGGCAAGATTTTTGAAAAACGCTTTTGCACCAATGATGGCTGGAAAATTTGATTTTGTCGTTGGCAATCCTCCGTGGATATTATGGGAAATTCTTTCTAAAGATTATAGAAATGCAACATCAAAATTATGGCAGGATTACAAACTATTTCCTTTAAAGAAAACCTATGGATTCAGTAGACCCGATTTTTCAATGTTATTTGTTTATGCTTCCTCCGATTATTATTTAAAAGATGGAGCAAGATTAGGTTTTCTCATAACCCAAGAAGTTTTTAAATCAAAAGGCGCTGGTGAAGGATTCAGAAGATTTCAATTAGGAGATAAAAAATATCTTAAGGTATTAAAGGCACACGATTTTGTTTCTATTCAACCATTTGAAGGAGCAACTAATAAAACCGCTGCAATTATTCTTAAAAAAGGAGAAAAAACAGAATATCCCGTACCTTATATTCTTTGGGTTAAAAAGAAAGGCGTTGGAAAAATTGCTACCGATAAATTATTAGAAGAAGTTTTACCTCTTTTACAAAAGAAAAAACTTATTGCTCAACCGATTGGTTCATCTGTTGGTCCTTGGCAAACTCAATTATCAGAATCAAAAGAATTACTAACAATTCAAGGCAAAAATTATTATAAAGCTCAATACGGTGTTGAAACTAAACCCTATGGAGTATTTTGGGTAAAAATTCTTCAGGTTTTATCTGATAAAACAATAATAGTATCTAATTTAATAGAAAAAGGGAAAGTTAAAATTCAAAAAGTAGAAGAAAGAGTTGAAAATGATTTAGTTTATCCTGCCTTAAGAGGTGCGGATGTAAAAAGATGGGGCATAAAAAATGAAATCTTTATCTTTTTAACTCATGGCAAAGACGGAAAACTAATTGATGAAATTGAGTTAAAAACTAACTTTCCGAGAACGTACAATTACCTAACAAAATTTAAGCGTGATTTATTAAGCATAAATGCAAAATCCACAAAGAGAATACGCGAACAAAAAGCATTTTACGCGATGTTTGGTGTGGATGGAAACACTTTTTCTAATTATAAAGTTATTTGGAAGAGAATGAGTAATGACCTTTTTGCAGCGGTAGTGTCTGAAATTAAAACATCTTACGGATATAAAAAAATAATCCCGTTAGATACAACATCTTTTTTCGCTACCGACAACGAATCCGAAGCCCATTATCTTTGCGCCATTATCAATTCAAAATCAGTTCGAGATTTTATTAAATCTTTCTCTTCTGCGGGTCGTGGTTTTGGCACGCCTTCGGTAATGGAGCATGTTGGCATTCCAAAATTTGATCATAAAAATCCGCTTCACCAAAAACTCTCAGAAATTTCTAAAAAATGCCACCAACTCAAATCCGAAGGCAAAGAAAAAGAAATTAAAAAATTAGAAAAAGAAAACGATGGATTAGTTAAAGAATTATTTAGAATTAAAAATGAATAAAGAAAACGAATTAAGAGGGGAAATAAAATCTATTCTTGAAGCAATGAAAGAGCCCGAAGAAAGAATTATAGATAAACACGGATCGAATGAATACGGGTTAGATTTAATACTAATTAAATTTGATGCTTTTGGTAAATTGAGAGCTTATGGGGTGCAAATAAAAACAGGCGATATCAAATGTTCTGGAAAACCAACACAGAAAATAAAAGAAATCATAGGGCAACTGACAATTGCGTTTGGTAAGTCTGTTTATGCTGAGGGTAAGGAGTATAAACTTGATGGGCATTATGTTGTCACAGATGGAAGATTTTTAGGAAATTCAGAAGATTATATAAGGTCTGCATGCGCTGGAATTAGAAATTTACATTTTATTGATGGTGAATCTTTAAACGAATTTAGGTTTAAATATGGCCATAAAGTCAATCAATTTAGGGAAACTTAATTATGAAAATTATTGTTCTCTGCAAAGAATCAAAAAGAGAAGATAAATATATAAAACCATTTGCTAAATTTTATTTATCTTCTTATTTCCCTGAGATAAAAGAATTGGATATTGATTGTCCTGATAAGAACAATCAACAAAAAGCTCCGGATTATTTTCTAAAACAGCCTAAAATCGCCGTTGAAATAAAGGGGATATATGATGAAAAAGAGATTAGTAGGGCAGCGGCAGCCAGTTACAACGTTAGAAGACTACAGGAAGCATTAGACGAATTAGCATACAAGGAACAATCTTTAAACGCCATTTATTTTCTTGAGTATCCCTGGAGTTTTAAAATTAAAAAAGGTGAGGAAAAAAACATTGCTCAAAGAATTATTGATGCAATAAAAAATGATCAGCAAGAATTTAGTATCAATGATGTGGGAATTTTTAAAATAGTACATAAATCTGAAGATAAAAATAAGGAAGCTAAGATAATTTTGGCAGCCTCGTCGAATCTGTTTACATCGGTCAATCCTCCTGGAACTATTCATCAAAATATTGAGCCTAAAATTGCTAAAGCGAATTGCCAGTTGGAAGCAAAAAAAGCAAATAAAAAAATTTTATTATTGGTGAATAAATATATTTTTGGAGACAGAATAAGCGAATTTATTGGAGCGCTTAGTTATTCTTATAATAATTTATTAAGATATAAGAATATTGATGAAATTTGGCTTCAAATTGAGAGCGCAACCAATAAATTTATTCATATTCTCCTTTATAAAAAGGATTTCTTGAATTCATTTGATAAGGGTAGTTTTAAATCAATAACCGAAAATGAAATTAGTTTGTTAGAAGAATGGTTTTACCCCTTATCAGAATTGGGGGATGAGTATAAAGAAAAATTATTTATTGCTTTAAAAGAATTTTTGAAAGATAAGAAACCTTACGAAGTTTTTGACAATAAATCTGCACGAGAGGAAATGGTGCGGCTTGGTATTTGGTTAGTAGAAAAAGAGAGATTTAATGATGTTATTTGGATTATTGATAAATTCATAGATGACCCCGACCCCGAAGAACCAGAAAAATATTCTGGTGATCCAAAATTTAACTATCACCAACAAATTATTAACGGTGAAGATCCGCATATTATTACTACGGTGTTAGGCCATCTTGCTTGGGTTGTTCAAAAGCTCGCTGTTCGTAGAGAATATATTAGCAAAGCGCTGGATTATACAAAGAAACTTTTATCCCATAAAAACCTTTATATTAAATTACAAGCAGTTATACCCCTAATTGAAATTTCGGTGAGAAGACAATGGCTTGTAGGTTGGGGCAAAAGACCAAGAGAGGGACAATATAAAGAATTTGATAAGACGGTTTTTGATTTAGTTAATCTTGTTAAAGAAAATCCAAACTGTAAAGCTATTGCAAAATGGCTATGTAATGTTTTTGCATATTATAAGGACTTATCAACAAAAGAGGCAGAAAAAGTTTTAGAGGCATTGAAAATAACAGATGAAGCGGCGGGACTTTTCATCTATTTCGGTATTTTTCGTCAACGACACTACAAGGACCAGCCCCTCGAATATGACGGTCGAAAATTAGAAGAAAAATTAAAGGAAATAATAAAAAGCGATAAAGAAGACTGCCGAAGATTACGAGCAAGTATCGCTTGGCATTTATGGAAGGTTTTAGACGGAAACAGAAGCGAGTTTGAAACTATAAAGCCCTATATTGATTTGATATTAGAACAACCTTATCAAAAAGATATTTATGATGATATTGAAAGAATTATAAGTGATTGGATAAAAATAAAACCAGATGTTTGCCTCCAATGGTATAAGCAGATGTTATCTAAAATTTCCGAATTTATAAATGAGACAAAACGAATTCCTTGTCAGGGTGGTATATGGTTAATGTATACGGAAGAAATAATCGAATCATTAGCTAGATATAATTCGAATGAATTATTGGAAGTAATGGAAAAATTAATCTATTTATGGAAGAAAGGGGCTTTTATTGGTAACCTGAAAAGATTATTTGAGAGTTTTAGACTAGTTCCAAAAGAAGAACAAAGAGCAAAAGTTAAAAGAAATTTCAAAAAATGGTATGATTTGATGAAAAAACATAATCCCAAGATAGAAAAGATCAGTTGTTTTTAAAAAGAGCTGTAATTCGCTCTGACCACGCAAAGGGTTTTCGCCTGATACTTTATATCAAGCACATACAGAAGGATTCGATAATTGTGCATACTGCATAGGAGGCAGCAGGAGGTAAATAAAAGAGGTTAAGTGAGAAGGCTTTAATATTTTTGATGCGGTATATTTTAATTAAAAAAATTTTCGTGTTTAAAAAAAGAGATGCTTTAAGCATCTCCTTTGTCCTCTCTGCCTTTCAAATTATTTTTTAAAGAACTAAATTAGCTTCCGTCCATCGCTTTAAACTCTTCAATAGGAAGGGTAATTAGATGGCCGGCTATCCGTTCCATCTCGACGGCTTTTTCCCAGGTTTCTTCTTTTTGAGCAGCCAGGGTTAGGGCATTAGCGATTCCGTATTTATCACATTCAGGCTCTGCGCCAAAAGCCATCAGGATATTATCTCTTTGAGTTTCACTTAAGCGATAGTGCTCAACAACATTCGAAATCATCTTCTGGGGATTCTTTACCTTGATTTCTGAGCTTTCCCGAAGAACCTGGATAATCTCTCCAAACTTGCTGAACAGCTCCCGGATTGAACGACGTAAGGAAAGGTAAATTAATTCATCGAATACTTCATCGTCATTTCCAATGTGTATTTCCCGGGTGACGAGTTCTTCAATTATCAGGCCATTTGAACATTTGACTCGAAAGAGCCTTGGTTCAACTCGGAGTGCCTTGTGGCCAGTTTCCGAGTTTGTTAAGAATATTCCGCCAACTATAAGGTCATCTTTATGTCTTACAAAATCCCTTAGCTTCTGGCTTTTTACTTTAATGTTCATTTCGATTTCAGAAAGATAGCAGTCTTCAATCTCAGTTTCATGTGTCTGAAGTTCATTTAGGGCACACATTAGAACATCCAGGTGATCGATGACTCGGTAGCGGTCACTAAGAAATGCTCTAATGGAATTTCCTATTCCCCTGATAAAATAATCTTTCCCATTTCTTTCAAGCCAAGCATTGACGTTTTGAGCAAGAAGCTCCGGCGCCTCTTCTTTCATCCGATTATAGTACTTTACGGGAATTTCGAGTTTTTCAGCGATTTGGGTGTGGCAGGAATTATTGATAGGAAGAGGTTCTTTAGCCTTTATTTGAAATCTGGGCTCATTCTCGGCTAAAACCATCTTAATCTCGGATGAAGGAATTTTCTCATCCCATTTAAGAGGTTTTTGCCTTTCCAATTCTTTAATTAAAGATTGTAAATCCATTATCCACCTCCTTTCCGGGCATATCACCCTAATATTCAGTTTTTAAGGTGCGATTAGTTTTGGCAGAGAGGAACTAATTTCAGAATAAACCAATTGGACTTACAAAAAAGAGCGGGGATTTTGCCTTTGGAGATAATTTATCTGTTGATTCAAACGCCTTTTCAGTCTTTCTATTAAAGATAAGCTGAGGCTGGTAAGAGAATAAGAATAAAATCGGTAAAGAAGTTTCGTGGTTAGTAGAAATAAGGTTGAGTTGATTTATAAAGATAATGCCGATTAATATCTTAGAAGCCATGGTCTCTTAGAGTAACAGGAAAGCATTCACTTGAGGGATATATTGGCTATTTAAATGTGTACTTTTTCTCTTTAAAAACTCTAAGACAAGCGTCAACCACTCTGGGATCGTAGAGCCTCCCTCTGTTCTGGGATAGTTCTTCTAAGGCTTTCTCAATGCCCAGCGGTGGCCTGTAAGGTCGATGAGAAGCCATGGCTTCGACCACATCAGCCACTGCCAGGATTCTTGCTTCAAGTAAGATTTCATCGTTTGAGAGCCCTTGAGGATATCCAGAGCCGTTCCATCTTTCGTGATGCTGGTAGACAATCTTAGCCACAGGCCAGGGGAATTCTATATCCTTTAGAATTTCGTATCCCACCTGGGGATGAGCTTTGATAAAATTAAATTCCATTTCGTTCAACTTGCCTGGCTTATTGAGGATATCAGCAGGGACGTGTATCTTACCCAGGTCGTGGATTATGGCTGCCGAGCGGATGGCTTCAATGGAATCTGGTGGAAGTTTCATTTCTGTGGCTATGGTGCGGGCCAAATCAGCCACACGACGCTGATGACCAGAAGTAAATGGGTCCCGGGCTTCCACAACAGAAGCGATAACATTGATCGTGCCGTTAAGTGCTTTCCTCAGATTCTTCATCATCTCATGGTTTGCCTCTTCTGCTCTCTTACGCTCGGTGATGTCCAGGAGCTGAGCCACTGTTTTCATTTTACCTGCGGCATCTTTGATCACATCTGAACTAATTTCCACCCTTCGCTTGGTTCCGTCTTTTTTAACTATGTTAAATTCATATCGAGGCGGCATTCCTTCTCCGGCTTGTCTTCTGAGATAGCGATCGGCTACCAGAGCCCTGCTTTCTTCATCAAGAAATTTGCGGAAGTCCTGGCCGATGATTTCATCGCGAGAACGACCTAACATCCGGCAGAGCTCATCATTGCAGTATATCAATTTATAGTTATCATCGACCATTAGAATTCCTTCGTGGGAGTATTCGACGATCGAGCGGAATTTTTCTTCACTTTCACGAAGAGCTGCTTCTGTTTTTTTACGCTCAGTTATATCCCATAAGTAAGATCGCGTTCCAACTGGAATTTTGCCTTCTTTTAAGACTGCAGCATCTACCTCAAGATAAATAGTTGACCCATCCTTTTTAATTCCCTTAAATTCATATTTGGAGGGTACCTTCTTGCCCTGTAGACGCCCCTTATGGTAGGACATTACTCTCTTTACATCATCGGGGTGAACAACTGATGAGATTGATAGCCTTTTCATTTCCTCCACCGTATAACCAAAAATCTCAGCATATCTTTTATTCACATATTTAAAATTTCCTTCCTTATCATCGATCAATATGGCAGTGCCCGCTTTTTCTACCAAATCTTTATAGCGCTCCTCAGATGCTTTTAAATCCACCTCCATCTGCTTATAATCGGTTATATCAACCATGGTAGTATGGACAGCAATAATTTTTCCCTGCTTATCCCGCTCTATTCTGTCATTGGTGGCTACGTAGACTTTAGAACCATCCTTTTTCAGATATATTATGTCCTTTTCTCTTGGAAGCCCCTTTCCAGCTAATTTTTGTCGAAATCTTTTTTGAGCTTCCAGCCGCTGTTCTGGTAAGATAAAGTCAAAAATTGATTTGCCAACCATCTCTTCTTTCTTATATCCGAGCATCCTGGCTTCTGTCTTATTTACATTGGTGATGATTCCTTCGGTGTTTAAGACATGATAGGCAAAAGGAGCATTCTCCCATAGTTTTTTGAAATAAGCTGCCATATGGCGGAATCTTTCCCTGGCTTTCTTAATTTTCTTTGATTCTCTTTGGAGGCGTTTCATGGGGGATCCTCCCTAAATTAAACTTCTTCTTTATCATTTTAGTCGAAATTTTATTTAAAAAATTGAAAGGAGGAGAAATCTTCTAACTTTTCAAAGGACAGGGAAACTTTTATCTTATAAGGCAGATTTCGGACTAAATCTACTTGTTTCTCTTTCTATCATCCATTTAATCTTTTTAGGCGAAGGCATTCCCTCAAATACGAGTTTTCCTTCGGTTCCGGCCGACTCGATGATTAAGTCTCCAAAGCCAAAAATCCTGCCTATAATGCCATAACTACAGGCAATATCTTGAATCTTATCCAGCCCGATGGCCATGAAGCGCTTGCCGATTATTCCTCTTTCCTTGATGAGCCTCAGATTGGTCAGATAGAGGCGATTAAACTTCCAGTCGAGATAGATAATTAGAATGAGAAAGAAGAATAAGAATAGCGAAATAAGAGGACAGATTTCTCCCGCATTGTCTAAATTCATGGTTCCCAGAAAAGGGCAAACGAAGAAAAGATAGATGAATAAAAATACACAGCATTCCAAAATAGGCATAAAAAGAAAAAGCCAGTGAGGATTAGATTTGAAAAGAATCTTTTCTTCAGGTAGAGAATGAATTGATGATTTAGAAAGGAAGTTTTGAGCCATAGAATTTTGTCTTTTTAATTGAATGACTAAGAATTTCTTTTTCGACCTGAGTTCTTGGTCTGGCATATTTTTCTCTTGATGTTTCAATTATTTTCTGCTTATGCGATTCCGTTTTTGCAACTAATGGAAGGGTGATAGCGCTAAATGGTTGTGAGGTTTGACCGTCAATCATTAGTTTGAGATAAATATGATGATTCGGAAGGTTGATTAGATCGGTCTCATCAAATACAGGAGAAAATTCTCTTGCCAGATATTTAGCATCCTCAGCCCCGACTCTAAAAGAAATGAGCGTTCCGACATTGCCAAATATCGCTGGCCTTATCTTTTCATCCAGCTGCTCAATATACTGGTGAGCCAGAATCAGGTTTAATCCATACTTTCTGGCTTCTGACAGAATATCGGCAAAAGACAGGGTGATGAAATTATGTATCTCATCCACGTAGAGATAAAATGGTCTTCTTTTGTCTTCTGACAGATCCGCCCTGCTTAGAGCAGCCAACTGAATCTTGGTTACTACCATTGCTCCCAACAGGGAGCAGTTTTCTTCTCCGATTTTGCCTTTAGCAAGATTGGCAATCAAGATTTTACCTTCATCCATTAAATTTCTTATATCAAAGGTGTTTTCCTTCTGGCCGACGACATTTCGAAGGGCAGGCTGATAAGAAATTGCCCCATTTTGTTGAGAATTGGGGAAATGGCCTCAGATTTGAGCCACACAGAGTATTTATCAAACTCATTGAGCCAGAATTCCTTTATCTGCTGATTCGTGACATGCCCTAAAACTTCTTTTCTGAAATCTTTATCGGTTAGTAATCTTGGTAAATCCAATAGAGTACTTCCAGGATATTCAAGCAGGGTGAAAAGGGAATGCCTTAAAATATGCTCTAACCTCGGCCCCCAAAACTCTGGCCAGATTTTCTTAAAGACCGAGATGATGTTCGAAACAACTAGGTGATGATAATCAAAAGGGACTTTTTCTAAGGGGTTGAAAGCTATCGGGTATTCCAGGTCTGCCGGGTTGAAATAAACAACATCCTCGATTCTTTTCTCGGGAATAAAATCGAGTATATCCTCCGCCAGGTCTCCATGCGGGTCGATTAAGGCCAGTCCATAGCCCATCTTAATGTCCGAGATGGCCAGGTTCTCGATTAGAGTGGACTTGCCGGTGCCGGTTTTGCCTATGATATACATATGTCCTCGCCGGTTTTTCTGTTTGATGCCGAAGACTCTCTTGATATCGCGGTAATCGGTTATAGCAAAGGGGGTGATCTGATCTTTGTCATTGTTCGTTTGATTCATATCTTTAATATTAGATTCTCAATATTCACCAAAAAAGAAAGGTAGATTCGCTTTTATCGGCAAGTTCTCCCTTCTTGTCGGCTCTTTCCTTTAAGTTAAACTGATATCAGATCTTTAAAAATCCTTAATTCAGGAGGTGAGCTATGAAAAACAAAATAAAGTGCGTCGAACTGAGAACCGTCGACGGGAAGGTTATCTTAGTTCTCTATCTCTACGAAAAAGAGATAATTTTAGAAGATAACCCAAAAACAAACGTTGAAAAATCGGAAGCAAAAGAAGAAGAACCAAAAGCCAGTGCTCTAGAAGAAAAAGAGCCGATAATGACTCAGGCCCAGAAAAGATATCTCTTTAGAATCCTGGCTGAACAGGGGATTGAAGGCGATAAGGCCTATCAATATCTCAGGGACTTTTTCCAGGTTGATTCTCTTAAAGAAGTTACCAAGCTGGAAGCCAGTAAGGCAATTGAACATTTGATTGCTGAAGGAAAAGGTGACAAGAATGGAGTACCTTTCTAGTTCTCAAATCAATCTTTACCTCCAGTGCGGTCTCAAATACAAGTTCCAGTATATTGATCTTCTTCCCAAGCCATTCAAGCCTTCGGGTTTGGCTTTCGGCAGCGCCCTCCATTCAGCTCTTTCCTGGTTCCATCGGGAAACTATGACTGATAACAGGGTGCCGCTCGAAAAGCTCTACACGATTTTTGAGGCAGATTGGTACAGTCAAAGGATTGAAAATGAAATCAGATTCAAGAACGGTGAAGATGAGATGAAGCTCGCGGTCCTGGCCAAGGAAATGTTGGGCCTTTACTATAATCTTCCCCCAAAGAAAGCAAAGGGTGCAGAAGTTCCATTTTTAGTTCCGCTAATTAAGCCCGGAAACAGCAAAGTTCCTCTAATTGATATCGAGGGCATTATCGACCTCATTGAAGTCGATGATGTTATCGTCGAATTCAAAACTTCAGCCCAGATGCTGGATTCTAAAGACGCAGATGAGTCTCTTCAGCTGACGATCTACAGCTACGCCTATGAGAAGCTCTACCAGAAGGCCCCGAAGGCCTTGAAGCTGATTGATTTTGTCAAATCTAAAAAACCGAAGCTCCTGACATTTGAAACCAGGCGCGATACGGCAAGCTACGAGCGGCTTTATGGAATTGCTGAACAGGTTCTTAAGGGAATCAACCTTAAGATTTTCTTTCCAAGGGCAGGCTTCTGGTGTAAGGATTGTGAATATGCAGCGCAGTGTCAATCCTGGCAGGGCAAATAATAGCACCTCTCAAAAAAGCAAAACAAGGAAGCAGCGAACCTGCTTCCTTTTTCTTTATAAGGGATCTTGAAATAAAAAAATAGAAAGATATATAAATAAAAAAATAAAGCTTTTTATTGATGGAGAGATTTTAATGTCTGTATTGAGCTGTCCATACATTAAATTCAAAGGCCAAGCAGCAGAAAGAAACTTAATAAAAGCTATTTTAAATTCACCTCAGGCGTCAAGCTCATCTAAGAATTTCCCGAAAGTTTCTGTAATAGGAAGAAACAAAAAAATACATCCCGATATTGATATTTTCCAAATAAAAGATAAAGACCAATCGTCAAAAAGGTTAATAGGTCTTGAAGTAAAGGTTATAAAAATTATAGAGGAGAAAAGGAAGAAAAAGGGCTGGAATTGGGAAGAAATTTATAAAGGAATTGGTCAGGCTCTTCTTTATTTACAATTTGGGCTTGATCAATGTGGTTTAATTTTAGGATTTCATGAAAACGTTCCAAATGAGAAGATTGAAGAATTTGAGGAAGAATTGAAGAAGAAAGTTAGCCTTTTAGCTCAAATATTAGGAGGGTATTTTACCCTGGGACTTTTTCTCTGGGAAAAGGGGGGAATCTTTGAAATTGTAAAAGCTGATAGAGATTTCAGATACTCGAACTACGGAAATCAACTTTATGGGAAAGAAGTCGAGGAGAATATTAAAGATTTTAGGAATTTGTTATTATCAAGACAATTTTTATGGGATAAAAAGCTTGCCAAGAGTTGTGAATATGCAGAAAAATAGTGAATAAAGGGTAAGCTTACCCGAAATGTCAGGTGGGGGTAAATAATTTCTTGTTGGACTTTAGTGTTGTCAAGACAATGCAACCCTAATATAGTTTAGGTGGATAATAATATGGCGCATATCTTGATCGGTTAAACAGCTTAAAATATTTCTTCAAACCAACTTCAAATTACATTCTACCCTTCGACGCGGTGGTCAACTCTTGATGAATATTACTTGCCGGACTGGCTAAGCAACCATATTAATAAAACAGCGAAAACTAATATTACTATAATTTCCTTACTTTCTTCTTTCACTTTAAGGCTGCTCAAATATTTGCTTGCATTTATTAAGGCCTGATTAGGATAATTTTTATCAAACACAATATATTCTTTTCCTGCCAAAACTCCTTCAGGATGAACTCCTTTCTCGACAATCGGGACGACAGGAATTTTTAGGGCGTTCGCAGCGGCAATTTCCTGATTAACAGTTTTAGACATAGAAGCATCTTTGGTTACAATCGCTAATACACAGTTACTGTTCTTTATGTTTGTTTCAAGTTTTTCCCACAAAATAGTCCCCGGCTGGATATCAGATTCGGCCACATAGGGTTCTATACCTATGGACTTTAATTTATCTATAATCCTGTCAACGATCTCTTTGTCTTTTGTACTATGGCTTATGAAAACTTTCATTTCCTAGTCTCCATATTCAAATCTTGCAGAAAATCCTTCTGCGTTCTAAATATAGGAACTCATCACGAGGCTGTCAAGAAGGTTTATTTAATTATTAGCTTCTTCCTTTTTTTGCTGGCTCTCCCTGCATTTATCAGTTGTTATCGGGCTGGCCATATATTCCAATAGGCTTAGACCGGTCAGGTTGTAAGCAGCGTGCTTTAGTCGTTTCACGAGGCTTTGGATTGACTTCTGCATCGGGGTCGGATTCACAGGGCAAAATCACGGAACTCAGCGCAAATCTCCACCTAACTAATCCTGTTTTAAGGTTCCTTCGTCAGGGCCGGACTAAAAATATTTTAAAAATGAAAAATTCGCTTCCTTAATACCTCAACAATAAAATAGACGGACTTGGGGGGACAAAATGCCCGCCCTTTTGTTTTATTAATAATGAGATATAATTCAATTAGATTCTAACCTTGTTTTGATGCTTTGACAGTGTTAAAATAATAAGCGAAGCGATGGAACAATATAAATTCAAAAAAACAGAGCTAATTTCTCTAGAATCTGTTGAAATTAGTCCGGAAAAACGCGAGGTCCTCGAACGCATAAAGTCCGGCGTTGAGAAATCAAAGGATATACTTTCGGCGCGTGTTTATGGATCGTGGCTGCATTCTGAAGAATCGACGGATCTGGATATTTGCATAATGATAGCAAGCGAAGAAGGGGTTGTTAACTCCGATGTTTACAAACGCCTAAAAAGTGAGCGAGAAGAATTAGCAGAAAAAACCGGACAAAACGTTGACTTGGTGCCTCACACCATGGATGAGATTAACGATTTCAGATCCGATCTGTATTATCCGCGATATAATCCTTCATTGGTTGCTGGCATAGATGTTAAGGGCAAGCTTGACATTGAACCAATATTTGATAAAAATGACAGCTTCACATATGCTGACTTACTTGCGCATATCTTATTAGACAACCGAACCATTTGCAGAAGACAAATTGTTAAATCATTAAATCCTGCGGAGAGCAAGATATTCGCCAGTAAGCTGTTACATGGACCAGGAAACGCCCTAACGTATCATTCCTGCAAACAAAAGGTGCCCTATCTGGTTTCGCCGTCTGATTTGGCGGCATCGCTTGAGATGTATGATAAAATATATAATGTAGATTCTGGGCCAGCGATGGATTTTCTATCTTCGTGCAAGAAAGGACTAAATTATGAAAATGCCCTGATTCTTCTTACCTGGTACGAACGCCTTGTTAACGTGGTTCTTTACGGAAACCAACATAAAGAGGGTTATCAAAAATATTGTGCGGAGATAGGCCGTTCTAAAACAGCACAATGAAGACCATAGACTTACACGTTCACTCTTATTATTCTGACGGAGAAGAATCTCCGAGGTCTTTGCTTGCGTCAGCAATTGGCAAAGGTTTTAGAGCTTTTTCTATTACGGATCACAATTATATTTCTCCCGAACAAAACCTTGTACAAAAAATAGCAGAAGAACAAGGTGTATTGTATATTCATGGGATTGAGGTATCGTGCATTGACAGAGAAACAAAAAAGTCTTTGCATATTCTCGGTTACTCTGATTCTTTCAACTTTGAGAAAGTTAATAAAAAGATAATGCCTATCGTTGCGGGATATAACGAAAGGGCCAAAAAGA
>Ga0078972_1009995_pt1 | contig 18155 bp, 15 predicted proteins | sample YelNatPaOPGAMG01_FD_67568 | JGI IMG/M metagenome (GOLD analysis project Ga0078972, IMG submission 67568) | Hot spring thermophilic microbial communities from Obsidian Pool, Yellowstone National Park, USA - OP-RAMG-01 (SPADES assembly) (version 2) | ecosystem: Environmental > Aquatic > Thermal... | reverse complement strand
CTGACCAGGTTGAACATGCCTTCGATGATGATGTCTTTGTAGAACAGGGGGTTGTTCTCCCAGAAGCGCCACTGCTCCACCCAGTAGATCTCGCGCTTGATGCGGGTAGTCAGCACGGGATAATCGAGCGCGTGCAGGTGGTCCATCTGCGCGGGGTCCATCGCTGCTACCTGCGCTTGCACCCCTTTCATCCGACGCAGCGTCTCGTCGATTTCATCGCGACGATAGTGCCCCAGCGAGTGATCGTAGGCATGCAGCCCTTGGCGCGTGGCATGCACCGGGCAGTAGGTGTAGTAGATGTCAAAGAACTCGTCCGACAAGCGGTCGTACTTGGCTTCGATGCTTTCCGGCTGGCTCATGACAGCCCCTTTCGGCTGGGCTTCCCTGGCGGAGCCAGTTGACTCCGCCAGGCGGCTGGGTTCGACGCTCTGGGCATGCCCGGCCCGGATGCGTCGAGGCGGCGTTTGCGGGAATGCCTGGCTTATCTGCGCCGCAGGGTCGGGTCGAGGGCATCGTGCAGCCCATCGCCGATGAAATTGACCGCCAGGACGATGAGCAGGATGGCCATGCCCGGGAAGATGGTCAGCCAGGGCTTTTGCGCCATCGTGGCCTGGGAATCCATCAGCATGTTGCCCCATGTGGGCGTGGGTGGGTGCACGCCAAGGCCCAGGAAGCTCAGAGAAGACTCGACGATGATGGCATTGCCCACACCCAGCGTGGCGCCGACGATGATAGGCCCGGCGACGTTCGGCAGGATGTGCCGCCAGATGATGACCCGATTCGATGCGCCCACCATGCGGGCCGCTTCGACAAACTCCTTCTCCTTCGTCGACAGCACCGAGCCGCGCACCACCCGAGCCGTGGGCATCCAGCTCAAGAGGCCAATGATGAGCACGATCGTCGGCACCGTCGAGCCCGAGAATGAGCTCAGCACGATGAGCAGGGGCAGGGTGGGAATCGAGTAGGCGATGTCGGTAAAGCGCATCAGCACGTTATCCAGGCGGCCGCCATAGAACCCTGCCAGCGCACCGACCAGGGCACCCACGCTTGCCCCGAGCACTGCCGAGAAGATGCCGATCAGGATGGAGATCTGCCCACCATACAGGACCCGGGTGAGGAGATCGCGGCCCAGGTCATCCGTGCCCATCGGGTGCTTGAGGCTGGGCGCTTGGCGGATCGCAGAGAGGTCGATCGCATCGAACCGGTAGGGCGCGATCACCGGGGCGGCGAGACAGGCCAGCGCCATCAGGGCAAAGACGGCCGATGCCGCCACGGCCAGCTTGTGACGTTTGTAGTTCTCCCAGATGATCCTCGCCTGGCTCCGCACCTGCACCTGGTGCGGCAAAGCGTTGCCTCGGGGCACACTCATCGCAGACATCGCTTTCTCCTGGTGCTCAGCATCGCCCATGATCCCTCACCGGTAGCTGATGCGCGGATCCAACCAGGCATAGAGCAGATCCGCAATCAGGTTGAAGAACACCACCATAAAGGCGCCCATCATCAGCACGCCCATGAGCACCGGGTAGTCGCGCGCATACATCGATTGGACGAAGAGCCGCCCGATGCCCGGCCACGCAAAGATCGTCTCGGTGATGACCGCTCCCGAGAAGAGGCCCGCCAGGTCCAGCGCCATGATGGTGACCACCGGGATGAGGGCGTTCTTGACTGCATGCCGAAAGACCACCGCCCGTTCGCGCAACCCTTTGGCGCGAGCGGTGCGGATATAGTCCGACCGGATGACACCCAACATGCTGGAACGCATGTAGCGCGACCAGCCGGCGATCGAGTGCAACGAGAGGACGATTGTGGGCAGGATCAGATGCCTCACTTGATCCCAGAACGAGGTAGCGCCCACCGTCTGGGTGCCCGAGACCGGCAGCCACCCCAGCTTTACGGAGAAGACGAGCTGCAGAATCAGGCCAAACCAGAAAACCGGCATGGCAATCCCCAGGAACGAGGCCGTGGTGCCCAGCAGGTCGAAGGAGCTGTACTGGTGCAAAGCGCTGTAGATGCCCATGGGGATGGCCACAAGGGCTGCAAAGACGAACGAAAGCGACATCAGCTCCAGGGTGGCAGGCATGCGCTCGAGTATCGTGGTGGCTACCGGCCGCGACGTCTGGAAGCTGAAGCCGAGGTCGCCAGACAGTGCGGCGGAAAGCCACTTGAAGTATTGCACGTAGATCGGTTGATCCACGCCCAAGCGGTGCCGGTATGCTTCGACCACGCTGGGATCGATCGTCAGCCCCGATTGGAGCATCATCCCCTCAGGCCCGCCAGGGGCCGCCTGGATGATCAGGAACAGCACGACGGAGATGCCCAGCATGAGCGGGATCATCTGCAGGACTCGGCGAGCGATATACCTCGTCATGGGTCCGAACCTCCCCTCGATTGGTAGATTCCGCTCGGATTGGCCCGAGCTCGCGGGGAGCAATGAGGGCTGAAGAGAGGCTCCCCCCAGCCCTCATGCACCGCGATCGCGCTCGAGCGGTGTGCAACCCGCCGCGGCCCGGGGCCTGCGCGCCAGCGCCGCCTGAGCTGGCATGCCGGAGCACGGCTAAGCGGGCGTGGCGCGGGTCGCACACCAGGAGACATGCTCACGAGCCGTAGCCGCTCAGGCGAGGTCCCACTCGAACACGTTCCAGAAGCTGCCGAGGTTCGTGCCGCTGCCCTTAAAGTTCTTCAGTTTGTTCGACACGTACATGGGTGTGACCTGGGCGTAGAGCGGCAGGGTGAAGGCATCCTCGGCCAGGATGGCCTGGGCCTGATCGATCAGCGGCTTGCGCTTGTCAAAGTCGACGGTCTTGTCGGAGGCTTTCATCACCTCATCGAGCTTGGGGTCGCAGTAACCCGTCATGTTGTTCGACCCGCCGCAGCCATAGATGGCCGTGAGGCTGGGGTCGGCCGACAGGAACCAGCCGCTGACGGTGGCTTCCCACTGCCCGGTGCGCCATTTGTTGGTGTAGGCGGTGGCCTCCAGCGTCTCGAACTTGACCTCGACGCCGACCTCCTTCAACTGCGCCTGGATGACCTGGGCCACGGCGATGCGGTCCTGCTTGCCGGAGCGGTTGAGGATGGTGAAGGAGAAGCGCTGGCCATCCTTCACCCGGATGCCGTCGGGGCCCGGCACCCAGCCGGCCTGGTCGAGCATCTTCTTGGCCAGGGCTACATCATAGTCGTAGGAGGTGACGTTCTTGTTGTACCAGACGCTGTTGGGGTTCAGCGGGCTGTTGATGACCGTGACGGTGCCTTCCATGAGCTGGTCGGCGATCGCCTTGCGGTCGATGGCGTGGTACAGGGCCTTGCGCACATTGATATCGCCGAACAGCTTCTTGCCCAGGTCGGTCTTGATGCTGGTGTCGAAGTGGAGGAAGGCGTTGGAGTCGATGAGGACCACCCTGCCGTTGGGGTTGTTCTTCATCTCTTTGACCTGGACGGGCAGGATTTCGCCGATGTGGTACTCGCCGGTCTTGAGCGCGTTCAGGCGCGTGTTGTCGTCGGGGATGAACGAGAAGACGATCTCGTCGAGGTGCGGGTACGGGTCGCCCCGCCAGTAGTCGGGGTTCTTCACCACCCGGATGTACTCCCCAGACTTCCACTCGGCGAACTTGAAGGGGCCGGTGCCGATGGGACTCCGGTTGTACTGCTCGTTCTGCACGATCTCGGTGACGCTCAGTTTGCCGAGCAGGTGCTCAGGCAGCATGGCCTCGAACAGGTTCGCATAGTTGCCGTACAACCCATCCCACGTGAACACTACCGTATGATCATCGGGGGTCTTGCAGTCGATGATGCCGCGGTAGTCGTCGCTGTTGTAGGTCTGGGAATCGGGGTTGGAGACGAACTTCCAGGTGAACGCGACATCCTTGCTGGTGAAGGGCTGGCCATCGTGCCACTTGACGTTCGGCTGCAGATGCCAGGTGATGTCGTAGGTGCCGTTGCCGTTGTCCTTGATGCCGCCGTTCGCCATGGTCGGGATTTCCTTGGCCAGAACGGGGATCACTTCGCCCTTGTCGTTGTTCTGGATCAGCCCTTCCACCATGGTGAATTCGATGTCGCAAAGCATCTGGCTGGTGAACGCGTTCAAGACGTCGATCTCGCGAGTGTAGGCCACTCGCAGGATCTTTTTCCCTGCGGCCTGGGTGGCTTGGGGTGCGCTGGTGGGCTGAGGGGCGCTCGTCGGCCGAGGGGTGTTGGCCGCCTGGGCCGCGGTGGGCGCAGCGACCTCTCCGGCCTTGGGGGCGCAAGAGGCAAGCGCTGCCGAGGCGGCACCCAGGGCCGCAAGCTGCAGGAAACTACGGCGTGTGATTCGGTTCTTCTTGCTCTCCGCTGACATCTCGATTCCTCCTTGCGGGTTACACGGCCTGAAAAGGCCATCGAACGGCGTTCGAGCCCCCGCCCTTCTCAAAGGGCGGCCTCGCCTCCATGCTCGTCTGGGTGTCACCCAGACATCCGACCTGCACATGCTCTGCGCCGGGCTTCTCACGCTGTGCTCTTTGCGATAGGCTCTCCCTCCTTTCGCGAGATCATCGGTGCCAGAGCCCCGCTGACACGCTCCCGCTGGCCTGCCAGGGGGTGGCCGGGGAAATCGGGCCACGCCCTGGCACCCTGGCACCACACGCGGTCAGGATCTGCCCTGAACACAAAGGCTCGGCCTTGAGCCGTTACCTCATATTGTAGGGGTCGCCGGGCAGGCCGCACTCCTGAGCCCCGTCGGGTCGGCCGCAGGCCTGGCAGAGTGGAGCTCCGGCCTGCCCTTCAGCCCACTCCCTGTGAGCGGGGCTACGACGTCCTCATCGACGCCGGCCAGCGCGTCCAACTGTTTCAACGCCGCCACAACCACCGCGCTGCTGGGCTCGATGTAGAACCCCAAGCCCGCCATCTGCGCGCAGGCCTCGACGATCTCCTCCTCCGTCACCGTGAGGCAGGTGCCGCCGGAATCGCGGATCGCCTGCAGCAGGCGCCGGCCGCGCACAGGGGGGTTGATGGCCAGGCCCTCTGCCAGGCTCGTACCGCGGGGTTCGACCGCGGGCACATGGTCGAGCCCGGCCTCCAAAGCGGCCGAGACGGGCGCCAGCAAGGCCGCCTGTACTCCCACCATGCGAGGCACCCGTTCGATCAGCCCGGCCTGCCACAGATGGCGAAAGCCCAGCCAGGCTCCCAACAGGTGGACGCCCTGCCCGACGGGCGCCAGGTACCAATCCGGCGCGCGCCGCCCGAGCTGCTCCCACACCTCGTAGGCGACCGACATCTGTCCGAGGAGGAAGGCCGGGTGGTAGGCATGGGAGGCGTATACCGCACCCCGCGCCACCGAAGCGATCGCCGCCTGTTTGGCGTTGGCCCTTGGCCCGGGCACCGGGGTCACGTGGGCCCCATACACCCTGATCTGGGCCAGTTTGGCCGGAGAGGCGTGCGCGGGCACGTAGATCTCAGCCTCCATGCCGCCTCTGGCCGCATAGGCGGCCACCGAGGCCCCGGCGTTGCCCGAGGAATCCTCTGCTACCCTGGAAACGCCCTGCGCCGCAAGGACGTTCATCATCAGCTCGGTTCCCCGGTCCTTGAAGGAGCCTGTAGGGGCCAAATACTCCAGTTTCACCCACACCCGGCGCCCTGCGACATTGAGGGGCAGGAGGGGAGTCCAGCCGGCGCCCATCCTGAAAGCGGGCTCGGAGGGACGCAGCCCGTACAGGCGCCGGTAGCGCCAGATGGAGCAGTCGTTCTCGTCGATGAGGGCGGGCTCAAAGGGCGGAAGGTGAGTCGGCTCCCAGGCTCCGCCGCAGCCGCAGCGCCAGCGCTCGGGCGTCATCTCAGCCTGGGTTCCACAATCGGGGCAGTAGACCTTCATTCTCCGTTTCACCTGCTAGGGTGACTCTGTATGCCAATCGCGCAGGAACTGCACCAGCAGCCGAACGCCAATGCCCGTGGCCCAACGGGGGGTGTAGGGCAGGTCGGTCTCGGTGGAGGCCAGCCCGGCGATATCCAGATGCGCCCACGGATAGTTGGTGAACTTGCTCAGGAACATGGCGGCGACGATGGAGCCGGCGGGCCGGCCGCCCGTGTGCTTGAGGTCGGCCGAGAAGCTTTTCAGGTCGTCGGCATACTCCTCGAACATGGGCATGGCCCACACACGCTCCCAGGTCTTGATGCCGGCCGCATCGAGCCGCGCGATCAGGCCATCATCGGTGCTGAAGAGGCCGATGGCGTGGTTGCCCAGGGCAATCGTGCGCGCGCCGGTGAGGGTGGCGATGTCGACCACGGCTTTGGGCTGGTAGCGCGCCGCGTAGCACAGGGCGTCGGCCAGCACCAGCCTTCCCTCCGCATCGGTGCTGATCACCTCGATGGTCTTGCCGTTCATCGCCCTGACGACGTCGCCCGGCCTGTAGGCCCGGCCGCCCGGCATGTTCTCCGTCGCCGGCACCAGGCCGACCACATGCAACGGCAGGTCGAGCTCGGCAACAGCGCGCAGGGCGCCGATCACGGCCGCGCCTCCGGCCATGTCGGTCTTCATCCGCTCCATCCCATCGCCGGGCTTGAGCGAGATGCCGCCCGAATCGAAGGTAATGCCCTTGCCCACCAGCACGAGGGTCTCCAGATCGCCCCGACCGGCATTGTGCTCGAGGATGATGAATTTGGGCGGCTCGTTGCTGCCCTGCGCCACTGCCAAGAGGGCACCCATGCCGAGCTCGGCCATCTCGGCCCGTTCCAACACCCGGCAGGCCAGGCCCGTGCGCGATGCCATCTCGGCCGCCTGCTCGGCCAGGTAGGTGGGGGTAGCGATATTCGCCGGGAGGTTGACCAGGTCTCGCGCCAGGGTGACGCCGGCGATGATGGCCCGGGCTGCCGCCAGCCCGGCCTCGGCGGCTGCCCGATCGGCCCCACCGGGCAGGTACAGGTTCACGGCCTGCAGCTTCGACGCCTTGGCATCCGACTTGAGGCGGGTGAACTCGTACAGCCCCAGGCCGATGCCCTCGGCGACCGCCTGGGCCGCGTTGGCTGAGCCCAGCTCGGTAGCGCCAAGGACCTCGCAGTCGAAGGCTGCCAGCTCGAGCTCGCGCGCCCGCCGCGCCGCCAGGCCGGCAGCGCTGCGCACCACCTCGGCCGTCACGCTCTCCCGCTTGCCGAGGCCAACGAGCAGCAGACGTTGGGCGGCCAGAGCGCCAAAGGGGTAGAGCAGGGTCAGTTCCTTCGCCTTGCCCTTGACATCGCCCGCCTCGACCAACTGCGTGATGCGCCCGCCCAGCAGCGCGTCGAGGGCGCGCAGGGCCGGGGAGAATCCTCCCTCCCCTTCGAATAGCCCTACCGCCCAAAGCTCGCTGGCCTGAGCGTGCAGCTCACCCGACCTCAAAGTGATGTCCATCGCTTGCTCCTCACCCACGCCGCAGCGGCACCTGCACATAGACGGCGAAATCGGGGCACCCCGATTCGCACAGCCGGCAGCCCGTGCAATCCTCCGCCCGCCTCACCTCGGCCACGTTATAGCCCTTGGCGTTCATCCTCTCTGACAGGGCCAGCACCTCTTTGGGGCAGTAGAACACACACAGGCCACAGCCCTTGCAGACCTCCTCATCGATCCAGACCGTCGCTTTCATCAGAGGACCCCCAACTGGCGGATGATCGCAGGAATCTCGGATGGACGGTAGGCGATGTACGCGCCCGCCTCCTGCAACGCTTCGATCTTGGCGGCCGCCGTGTTCTCGCGGCCCTCGATGATCGCCCCGGCGTGGCCCATCTGGGCGCCGGCGGGTGCGGCGCGGCCCACGATCAGCGCGACGACCGGCTTGTGCATGCCTCGGATCACCGCGGCAGCCTCGTACTCCATGGTCCCGCCGACCTCACCCAATAGCAGCACCACCTTCGTCTCGGGGTCGTCGTCGAACAGGCGCAGCAGGGAAGGCTGGGTCAGCCCCCAATGAGGGCCGCCGCCGATGCCCACCACGGTCGATTGGCCGATGCCCGCCTCGGTGAGCGTCTTGCACACCTCGTACGAGAGTGCGCCACTCTTGGAGAGCACACCTACCGGGCCCTCGGTGAACATGCGGTTCGGATGTACGCCCAGCTTGCACTTGCCCGGCGAGATCAACCCGGCCGTATCGGGCCCCAGCACTCTGGCCCCCTTTTTCGCAGCATAGTGGATCACCTGGACCATATCCAGGTTCGGGATGCCTTCCGCAGTGACCACCAGGAAGGGAATGCCGGCATCGATCGCCTCCAGAGCGGCGTCGCGCGCCGCCGGCCCCGGCACAAAACTGAACGCAGCATCGACAGGGTGATCCCGGACGGCCTCGGCCACCAGGTCATACACCGGGATGTCATGCACCCGGGTGCCCCCTTTGCCCGGCGTGACCCCGGCCACCACCTTGGTGCCGTATTCCTTCATGATCCGTGTCTGGAAGGAGCCGACGGTGCCGGTAATGCCCTGGATCAACACGCGCGTATTGCGATCGATGAGTATCGCCACGTTCGCTACACCTTTGCCATCGCCACGGCGGCCCGCACCGCCGCGGTCATGTCGTCGTACGTGTCCAGGCCGATCGCTTTGAGGATGGCCTTGCCTGCTGCCTCCTGGGTGCCACACATGCGAATGGCCACCGGCACCGCAAGGCCGTGCGCCTCCACATAGGCGGCGATGCCGGCAGCGATCTCGTCCATGCGGGTCAGCCCGCCGATCAGGGTGATCAGGACCGCCCGAGCGCGCGGGTTCGCCAGCACCACCTCCATCGCCCTGCGGGCGTACTCGGCGTTGGCCTGGCCGCCCATCTCGCAAAAGTTGGCCGGCCGGCCGCCCTCATCGCGGATCAGATCGAGGGTGAGCATGCCCGTCCCGGCTCCGTCGGCAATCATGGCGATGTCGCCATCCAGCTCGACGTAGGTAAGGCCATACTCCCTCGCCAGCCTCTCGGCCTCTGAGCGGTCGCCTGCATGCAGCGGGGCCTGTTCCTCGGCCAGGGCCGCGAACAGCTTCTCGTGGCGGAAGCGGGCACGGTCGTCCAGCACCATCTTGCCATCGAGGGCCACCAGGCCCGCTGGCGTCTCGGCCAGCGGGTTCACCTCGACCAGGCTGGCGTCGAGGCTGAGCAGGATGCCGTACAGCCTGCGCACGACCTCGCCCAGGCCGGCCACGTCCTGCAATTTCAGAAACTTGGCCAAATGGCGCAGTTGGTAGCCCTGCAGGCCCAGCAGGGGGTCAACCGCCAGCTTGAGGACCTGCTCGGGGTTGGCTCGCGCGAACTCTTCGATCTCCACACCGCCCGCCGCGCAGGCCATGACCAGCGGCGCGTTGGCCCTGGAGTCGAGCAGCACGGCCAGGTACATCTCACGCCGGACCTCCGCCACTTCCTCGGCCAGGACGGCCCGCACCCGATGCCCCCGGATGCGCATTTGCAGGAGATCGGCCAGGGCCTGCGTCGCCTGCTCGGCCGTGTGCACGGCTCGCACCCCGCCCGCCTTGCCGCGCCCGCCCACCGGCACCTGGGCTTTCAGCATGCAGGGCAACGGCAGCCCGGCCACCTGGCTCGGGCTGGTGACCAGGGTGCCCGCAGGGGTAGGCACCCCGTGTTCGGCAAAGATCCTCTTGGCCTGGAACTCGTAGAGTCGCACCGCTACAGCTCCACCGTCAGGTGATTCTCATCCGCGTAGGCCATGCCCTGCCTGGCCGCCTTCAGGTTGACCTCCTGGAAGCGCTCGGGCACGTTCTCGGCAATCACTGCGCACAGGTCCTCTGCCGTGATCAGGCCGGTGGCCCGCTGCAAGAAGCCGAGCATGAACATGTTGGCAGCGATTCTGGCGCCCATCTCGTTGGCGGCCCTGGTGGCGGGCACGGCCACCTGGTGCACGTCATCGCGGAGGGGGCGCTGCACCAGGTCGGGGTCGTAGATCAGCGTGCCGCCGGGGGCGAGCCTTGCCAGGTACTGGTTCAGCGCGGGCTGCGACATGGCCACCAGCAGGTCCACCCGGTCGGAGAGGGGCGAGTGGATAGGGGTGGGTGAAAGGATCAGCTCGGCCTGGCACTCGCCGCCACGCGCTTCGGAGCCGTACGACTGGGTCTGTACCGCATTCAACCCCGCCCGCGTCACCGCGGCTGTGCCGAGGATCACCGAGGAGAGGATGATGCCCTGCCCGCCAAAGCCACAGAACTGGATCGTGACGCGCCGGTCAAGCATCGCCCACCTCCTGCGCCGGGATCAGCGACCCGCCCCGGTAGACCGGCTTCCTGGTGTCGACGAAGGTGCCGAGCACGAACTTGCCTGCCAGGTGCTCCGCATCCTGGCCTTCGGCCTGTTTGAGCGTCAGCGAATGGTCCTCGATCCACTGCAGCACCCGCACCGGGTCGCCGCTGCCGATGGCCTTGCGGCCAAAGTAGGTCGGGCAGGGGGTCACAATCTCGACAAAGGCGAACCCCTCGTGTTGCAGGGCCTTCTTGAGCAGGCTCACCGCCGCGCGCGGGCGGTAGGTGTTGGTGCGGGCCACGAAGGTGCCCCCGGCCGCGGCGACCAGCCTGCACAGATCGAAAGGCTCCTCGGGGTTGCCGTAGGGGGTGGTGGTGGAGCGCGAACGCTGCGGCGTGGTCGGGGCCACCTGGCCGCCGGTCATGCCGAAGGTCAGGTTATTGACCACGATCATGGTCACATCCAGGTTGCGCCGCGCCGCCTGGATCAGATGGTTGCCGCCAATGGCCGCCGCATCGCCGTCTCCCGCAAAGATGACCACCTTCAGCTCGGGGTTGGCCAGCTTGGCGCCGGTGGCCCAGGCCAGGGTGCGGCCGTGGATGCCGTGCATGGCGTCGATATCCAGGTAGACTGGGATGCGCGCCGCACATCCCACCCCGCCGATGCCCAGCAGCCGGTCCCAATCGAGCTGCAGCTCATCGGCAGCCTGGGTGAACAGGTTGAGCACCTGGGCCGCTCCGCAGCCCGAGCAGAAGAAATGCGGCAGGCTGCCGGGGCGCAGGTATTTCCGCAGAGGATTCTTGGGTTCGCTCATCGTCATTCCCAGTATCGGGCCGGGCACTATCGCCCGCCCAGGCTCTTCTCGATGGCCGCCAGGATCTCGCCGGGAGCGTGAACCAGGCCGCGGTTCTTGGTCACCCGCACCACTTCGCAGCGGCCCCCGGCCACCCGTTCGATCTCACCGGCATACTTGCCGATATTCATCTCTACCGCGAACAGCACCCGGCACTGTGCGGCCAGGGCGCCGATCTCGCGTTCGGGCACCGGCCAGACCGTCTTGAGCTTGAGCAGCCCGGCGCGGAGGCCCCGTGCCCGGGCCTGCTCCACCGCTTCCAGCGCAGGGCGCGTTTCGCTGCCATAGGCCACCAGGCCAAGCTCGGCGTCATCCAGGTAGAAAGCTTCCGTCTTGACGATATCCTCGTAGTGAGCGAGCACCTTGCGGGTGATCCGCTGGTACAGCCGGTCGAACACGTCGGGGTTCCAGCGGATGCCACCCCGCTCGTCGTGGGGGTTGATGGAATGGAGGATGCGGTAGCCCTCACCGAAGGCGGGCAGCGGCGGGCAGCCGTCGGGCGGCGCGGCAAAGGGCACAAACTGGTCGCGCGGTTGGGTGGGCCTGGCGCGCTGCACAATCTCGATCTGATCGGGCTCGGGGATGACCAGGTTCTCGCGCATGAGGGCGATGGTCGTCTCCGAGAGCACGATGACCGGGATGCGGTACTTTTCGGCCAGGTTGAAGGCCCGGATGGTCTCGTCGAAGAGCTCCTGCACCGAAGAGGGCGCCAGCACCACCATCTCATGGTCGCCGGCTGCGCCCCAGCGCGCCTGCATGATATCGGCCTGGGTGGCATAGTTCTCGCCGCGGCAGCGTTGGACGTCGACGATCACGCAGGGCACCTCGGCCGACACGGCATACTCGATGCCTTCCTGCATATAGTTGTATCCGGCACTGGCGGTGGCCGTCATGGCCTTGGCGCCCGCCAGGGAGGCCGCCGTCACGGCGTACACCGAAAACAACTCGTCCTCGCCCTGGAGGAACGTCCCGCCCACCTCGGGCATGCGGGCGGCCATGTGCTCGGATATCTCGTTGGCCGGGGTGATGGGATAGCCGGCAAAAAAGCTGCAGCCGGCCGCCAGCGCTCCCTCGACCACGGCATGGTTCCCGAGCATAAAGTGGGTGCCGGTGCGCACCCGTCTGCTGGCCGATGGCGTGCCGGTCGTCATGCGTTCAACTCCTTAGCCAGCCGGTGGATACGCTCAAAGGCCTCGACGATGGCCTCTTTGGATGTGGAGTACGACAGGCGCAGGTAGCCCTCGCCGCAGGCTCCAAAAGCCGAGCCGGGCACCGTGGCGATGTGGGCCTTCTGCAGGAGCAGGTTCGCCACCTCGAGGGAGGACTTGTGGAAGGCAAAGGCTGGGAAGCTGTAGAAGGCACCAGCTGGCATCTCGGCCCGGAATAGGCCCGATTCGTTGAGCAGCCGGGTGATCAGCTCGCCCCGTTCGCGGTAGCCGGCCGTCATGCGCAGGGTCTCCTGGCGGGCTTCTGGGCTGCGCAGCGCCTCGACGGCGCCTGCCTGGGCAAAGGCGTTCACACAGGTGGCCGAGTGCTGGTAGATCTTGATCATGCCTTCCACGATCTCGGGCGGCGCCGCGACGTAGCCCAGCCGCCAACCGGTCATGGCAAAACACTTGGAAAAACCGTTCACGGTGATGACATTCTCGAAATCGGCCGCGGGGCTATAGTGCTCGCCGGTGTAGATCATGTCCTCATAGATCTCGTCGGAGACCACCAGTGCTCCGTACTGCTCTGCCAGGCGCGCGATGTCGCGGATCAGCGCCGGCGGGTAGACGGCGCCCGTCGGGTTGCACGGCGAGTTGACCACGACAAACCGGACGTGGCGGTCCATCGCGGCCCGCAGGCGCGCCAGGTCGGGCTGCCAGTGATCCCTCTCGAAGGTCGGGACGTGCACCACTTCGGCCCCGGCCAGGGTCGCCATCGGCGCGTACGAAACCCAGGCCGGCTCGATCACCACCACCTTATCGCCCGGCTCCAGCACCGCTTGAAAGGCCAGGTAGAGAGCGAACTTGCCCCCTGGCGTGACCACCACTTGCTCTGGCGGCACATCGATTCGGTTCTGGCGCTTGAGCTTCTTGCTGATCTCCTCGCGCAGCTCGTAATCGCCGGCGGTCGGTTCGTACTTGGTCTTTCCGGCCCGCAGGGCAGCGATGGTGGCGTTCACGGCCACCTCTGGCGTGTCGAAAACAGGTTCACCGCCGCCAAAGGAGATGATGTCGGTGATGCCCGCGCGCTTCATCTCCTTGACCACATTGTCGATCTCGTCGGTGGCAGAGCGCTCCAGGCTGTTCACTTTGCCCGATAGCTTGTAGCCCATGGGTATCTCCGTCGATCGTAGGGTTATGGCTCGCACGCGCCCGCTGCCCCGGCCTGGACCTCGGCCAGGGGCACCCGAGACACGGGGATGTGCGCCAGCCCCAGAAACCGTGCGCCGAAGGCAGCAAAGTTTTCCTCGTCATCGCCGGTGACCCGAAAGGTCATGCGGGCGGGGCTGCCGGGCGGCCGCAGGAGGTGGCTCTCGCGCAGGCGCCGCTCGGCTTCGCGGGCCACCTCTTCGGCCGGGTCGACTACCGTCACCCGCCCGGCGACAACCTGATCGATCACCGGGCGGAGGCAGGTGAAATCGGTGCACCCCAGGATCAGAGTGTCGGCCTGCGCGCCCAGCACCGGCTGGAGGGCCTCAGAGGCCAGCCGCGCCAGGTAGGGGGTGTCGTCGATCCTGCCCTTCTCGGCCAGGCGCAGGATGGTGGGGCAGGCTACGCCGGTCACCGAGGCAGCCGGATCGGCCCTGTGGATGGTTTCGTCATAGGCCCGGCTGGCGATGGTGATCTCGGTGCCCCACACGCCGATGCGCCGCATCGGGCTGGCCTGCAGCGCTGCGCGCACCCCGGGTTCGATCATGCCGATGATCGGAACCTGCGGGAAGGCGGCCTGCGCCGCGTCGAGGCCGGCCACGGTGGCCGTGTTGCAGCCGATGAGCACCATCTTGGCCCCGTTGTGGATCAGGTACCCGCTGATCTCCACGGCGAAGCGGCGCACCTCCTCCACCGCGCGTGGCCCATACGGCTGCCGCGCCGTGTCGCCCAGGAACAGGATGTTCTCCCAGGGCAGCAGGCGCCGCACCTCGCGCAACACGGCCAGGCCGCCCAGGCCCGAGTCAAAGATGCCAATTGGGGAATCCGGCGTCACGGGTAACCCCATGCCAATGCCTCCGAAGACAGGAATCGACCGGCTGTGCCATCCTCGCCCTAGCTGCCCAAGGGGAGCTTGACCCAGCGGTGCTCCCGATGGGAGAGGGTGACCGCGTTGATCACCTCCTGGACGCGGGCGCTCTGCGCAAAGTTGCCCTGGTTCTCGGGGCCGCCGTTGACGATCTCCTGCATAAAGTTGTGCACCAGGTTGCCGTAGAACACGGTGTCCCACCGGTCGCCCTTCTGGTAGCCGGGCGGGAAGAAGCGCATGGGGATTTCGAGCTGCTTGAACTCGACCGCGTCAGGGGTGGCCACCTTGATGGTCTGGATCTCGCCAAACTCGTCGACCAGGCGGGTGATGATCGCCCCCTTGGAGCCATAGATGCGGGCCTCGATGCCCGGATAGTTCCCGATGGTGACAAAGGAGGTCTGCATGGAGTAGAGGGCGCCATTGGCACACTCGCCGATGAACATGTCGGCATCGTCGAGGTTGATGCGCTCCCGTTCGGTGTCGAGGTTGGTGCGGCGGCGGAAGGGAACCATGTTGGAGAGGATGCCCACCACCTGCGTGAGGTCGCTGCCCACCAGCTCCAGGCCGATGTCGATGGTGGGGGCGCCATAGCCCTCGAGCGAGCCCACCTCGATGCCCTCGCGGCTGAGGTCGGCGCCCATCAGTGGCTCGCCCACCGGCTTGACCTTGTGGATGCGCTTGTCGGCAGGGTTGTCGGGGTTGAGCCACTGGCTGTTCTGTTCGAAACCGTTAAAGATGTACGGCTGGCCGACAAAGCCCTCGCGCAGCATCTCGAACATCATCATCACGGCCGGAGCGTAGCGGAAGGTCAGGCCGACCTTGGTCTTGAGCCCCTTCGACTTGGCCAGTTGGTCGGCCTCGATGACGCGGCGGTAGTTGTGCGACACCGGTTTCTCGACCAGCACGTGCTTGCCGGCCTGCAGGGCGGCAAAGGTCAGGACCTCATGCCCATCGCCATGATCGTCGCGGGTGACAATATCGACCACGTCGATGTCGGGGCGGGAGAGCACCCGTTCGAAATCGGTGGTCACCTCGGGGATGCCGAACATCTTGGCCTTGCGCTCGGCCAGCTCGCGATCGAGGTCACACAGGATCACGACCTCGCTCAGGGGAGAGCGGGTGAAGCCGGGCAGATGGGCCGTCGTTGACCAACGCCCCGCGCCGATCACGCCCACACGCAGCTTTTCCTTCATCGGTTTCCTCCTGGCAGCTACTGCCTCTCAGGAAAACATGGCGATACTGTCATTGGAATGGAGCCGGCTGTACAGGTAGTCCAACAGCGCAGGCCGCCTGTCGGCCGCGACGCGCCGCCACACCCGGGAAACGACCGTCTCGCCCCACCAGTACGACCAGATCAGGACGGCACGCGCCGGGGCCGAGATGAAGGCCATGCGGGCCGTGACCCAGCCCTCGCCGCCCACCAGAGCGCGCTCGCGCAGCCAGTCGCGCACCCGATCCGGCTTCCAGCCCAGCGCGTGCAACCGCCACGCGGCAGCGGTGCCAATGCCCGAACGATATCGGTTCATGAGCGCCTGCACCCGGTCGTTGTCGTCTTCGATCCAGTCGATGGCAGCCAGGCCGTTGTCGCCCAGGCCCTCGAACACGGATGCCGCCGCCGTGTTGACCACCGAAAGGTAATTGTCAGCCGGGGCCTGGCCCTGGCGCGCCAGAGTCTCGCGCATTTTGAACTGCACATAGTGCCCCGGGTAGCACTCGTGCGCGGTCAGGTGCTTGAGCCCTGGGCGGGTCAGCACCGGGTCAGTGTTCAATTCGACCTTGCGCTCCAGATAGTTGCAACGTGCGTTAAAGGCCGTGCCGCTCACGCAGGTGACGCGCATGCCGTCGGACTTGGGCGCAGGGATCTTGAACAGCTTGGCCTCCACGCGGTCCCAAGCCTCGTCCATCAACTGCGCGATGACCCCCGGCACCTCATCGGCGGGCACACGCACGCTGGCTTCCCAGCGGGCGCACTGTTGCGCCAGGTCGCCGCCAAAGCCCATGCCGGTGAGCAGGGTGCGCATCTGCTGGCAGAGGCTATCGAGCTCCTCATCCGAGGCAGGGGCCGCAGGCACGTGGATGAAGCGGGTCAGTTGCTCGGCAAAGGGGAGGCCGCGCTCGCGCCAGGTAGCGAACGCGATGAGGGATGTGCACAACTGATGGTAGTAGCAGCGCCGGTCGGCCTCGGGCAGGAGCGAGGCAGCGTCGCGGAGCTCCGTGAACGCCTGGCCGGCCTCCGCGTAGCTGGCAAAGCTCTGGGCTTTCACCTCGCCGCCCACATCCATGTTCACAACGACCAGGCCCTCCTGGTCGCCACTCTCCTGTCGGTACAGGGCATCCAGGCCGAGGATTGCCGAAGCTATCTGGCGGCCGTACTGCAAGGTCTCCTTGCTAAACATGGCCAAACGACCTTTCCATCTCTGCAGCGATCAGTGCCACCGGGATCGAGCCGTACGACAGGAACGTGTCGTGGAAGTGGCGCAAGCTGAACCTGCTGCCCATGCGCGCCTCCAAGGTGCGGCGCAACTCACGGATGCGGTCGCAGCCGTACAGGTACATCATGGCTGCGCCAGGGTTCATCGAATTCTTGACGGCCTCGCTGTGGGCTGCCGCAGCAGCCATGCCGCCCCGTTCCTGATAGTAGCGCTCGGCATCGGCCAGCGAGAACACCCCGCGGTGCAACTGGATATCGACCACCGCACGCGCGCACATGCGGCGGCGGGTCTGCACCTCGGCGTACTCTTCCAGGGGCGTCAGGAACCCCGCCTCGGCCATCAGCCCGGTGGCGTAGACCGCCCAACCCTCGGCCATGGTGCCGCCACAGAGCATGGCAATGCGCGAGGCACAATCGACGGCGGCAACCTGCCCGATCCGCGACCGGCTGCGGTAAGCATGCCAGTTCTGCACGTGGTGCCCGATGCCACCATGGTGCACGACATGATTGAGCTTGATGACCTCAGTATGGACCGCCCTCAGGAACCGCTCCTGCTCCTCTTCCGGCAGCGACCGGTCGAGTGGAGGGACCAGGTAGTCGTGCACCGGCGGCCGATGGAAGGCAGCCGGGGCGCGGTAGGGCAAGAAGTACAGCTTGGGGGCAGCGTCGCGCACCCAAGCCGGCTGGGCGACGTAGCGGATGGGGAAATCGGGCCAGGTCAGCAGGCCCTTGGAGATAGCCAATGCGCGGGCCTGCTCCCACAGGGCGGCGAACGAGGCGTAATAGCCATCGGGGCTGGGGTGGAGGTCCTCCAGCCGGGCCAACGCCTCGGCCGGGGAGGCCGCGCCGAAATCGGCTGCGTGGGCCACCAGGTACGCCTCAGCCTCGGCAAGCTGGCCCTGGGCATAGGCGAGCAACTCGTCGGCACCGAGCGGAATGCAGTGCGCCTCGCGCAACAGGAGATCGAAGGCTTCCTCGCCGCAGGCGTAGGCCGCGTTGCTGGCGGGCAAAAGCTCCGCTCTGAGCCAGGCCTGGAACGATGCGAAGGAGTCGCAGGCCCTGTCGGCCGCCGCGCGCAGCCGGCCGCCGGCGATGCCGTGGTCGAGGATCAGGCGGTCGATGCCCTGGCGCAGAAGGGCCAGGGCGCCGTCGCACTCGTCGATGGCCTTTTCCACCCAGGCACGGGGCGCTTGGCGGATGTTCGTGCGGGCCTGTTCGAAGAGGGCAGGGGTGGCCTCCAGCCGGGCGATCGCGGCCTCGGCCCGCTGCTCGAGTGGCGCATAGTCGGTGAGAAAGAGGCCGAGCACGCCAAAGACCGCTTCCCCCACATAGTGCGAAGGGTTGCCCCGATGGAAGTGAGAGGAGTTGAACTCCCAGAGTTGGGAGCGCAGGTAGCCGGCTGCCAGCTTGAGGTCGAGGCGCTCGAAATCGGTGAGCCCCTCGGTGGGCAGGCTCCCCAGGCGCGCCAGTAGACCCTCCATTTCGG
>Ga0078972_1009994_pt1 | contig 18156 bp, 16 predicted proteins | sample YelNatPaOPGAMG01_FD_67568 | JGI IMG/M metagenome (GOLD analysis project Ga0078972, IMG submission 67568) | Hot spring thermophilic microbial communities from Obsidian Pool, Yellowstone National Park, USA - OP-RAMG-01 (SPADES assembly) (version 2) | ecosystem: Environmental > Aquatic > Thermal... | reverse complement strand
ATTATATTAATCATAAATATAATCATCTTTATATTTCTTTACGATTATCAAAAAATGACCCCATCTGGCATTATAAAAGCGAATTTGGTTATTTTTGTGATTATGATATTCTCTTCTGCATTAGCTATTATCATAGTTTCGTTACTCAATCGGAGTTTAATTGCTTCGTCTTTTTGTGCTTATCTCATAATATCAGTTTTATTGTTTAGCGTTATCATCATTGGACCTTTTATTCTAATAACAGAAAATCAAAGAGCAAAAGATATAATGACAAAATCAGCGTTAAATGTTAATCCTGTTATTATGCTTGTCAGATCAGTAGGAAAGATAGATATTATGCGGACTGAATATATGTATAATGTCGCTGATCCTATTGTGGGAAGGGGATTTGCATATCCCGACTGGCGAATACAATGTTTGGGATATTTTGTTATTTCATGCCTTTTTATCTCAGTCGCTATTGTATCATCATCTTTCTTTTTAAGGCTCTAAACTTCCCTGTATTGGTAAGGCTAATACAATGTCTAAAAAGATATATTTAATAGCTGTATTATGTATTTTCTTATCTTTTTCTGTAAAAGCACAAGATTATAATCCTAATGAAGTTATAGTAAAATTTAATACAAAAGATGATCAAGCTATCAACGCTTTTATGGATCGGATAAGTCCATCATCTTTTTCTGCATTATTTCCAAGAATTAATAACGATCTAAGTCTGATATATAAACTTAGATTTCCGTCAAATTCAGATATACCGTCCATAATCTATAAATGCAAAAGCGATCCAATAATTCAATATGCCCAGCCTAATTTCTATAACCAATTAGTTAAAAAGATAGAAAAACCGAATGATTTCTTTTATCCTAATCAATGGGCATTGGAAAAAATTGAACTATTAAAAGCTTGGGAGATAGAAAAAGGTAGTGAGGATATAGTTATCGCTGTTGTTGATACAGGCGTTGACTATAATCACGAAGACCTGAAATCAAGGATATGGGTAAATAAGGCTGAAATTCCTAATAATAACATAGATGATGATGGAAACGGATATATTGACGATGTGATCGGTTGGGATTTTTTTGATTCACCTGAAATTAAGCTAAAAACAGACCATATTGATCGTGACAATGACCCGATGGATGAAGATGGACATGGAACACATGTAGCAGGGATCATAGCAGGCATACCTAATAATTCTGTTGGCATAGCAGGGATCACTTGGGGATGCAAGATCATGCCGTTGAGGGCAGGAAGCAAGATTTTTGAAGATGATGATCTCGCTTCTGCGATAGTCTATGCTGTTGAGAATGGCGCTAAGATTATCAACATGAGTTGGGGCGATGATGATATGTCATTTATTATCAGAGATGTCACTGAATACGCTTATAAAAACGGTTGTATATTAGTCGGCGCCGCAGGAAACGATAACGAACAGAAAATCATATATCCTGCAAAATTTAATCATGTTATATCTGTTGGGGCAACGAATAAAGCTGATAAGAAAGCGAGCTTTTCAAACTATGGTATAGGTATTGATATTCTCGCCCCTGGTGAAAGGATTTTTGGGACAGTCCCAAACAACTCATATAGCGATTGGAGCGGGACGTCAATGGCTACTCCTATTGTCTCGGGAGTGATCGCATTGATGCTTTCAAAACGAAAGGGGCTTACCAATCAAGAGATCGTCCAAATACTTCGCCAATCCGCAGACTATATCGGTGAATCAAAGTTTGATCGCATCGGCAGGATAAACGCATATAAAGCACTATTGATTACATCAAGCATTAATGCCTACATATCATCACCACAAAATGGAAATGGTGCAGATAAATTGATAGATATTATCGGCTACGCAGGAGGAATTGACTTTAAAAGATATGAATTGGATTATAGCTTGGCGGAGAATTCGTCCAAATGGTATAGGATAAAGATTGGATTTGAGCCAATTTATGATGATGTCCTCGTGCAATGGGACGTTTCTGAATTTAAGGAAGGTTCTTATAACCTACGTCTGAGATCGTTTGCTCAGAATGGCATCATCGCCGAAGATAGAATAACGATAACTGTTGATCATACACCGCCTAAAATTTTGGAACATAAATATAATATAAGGCTTATAAATGATGAGGTAAGAACGATTTTATCAATAAAAACCGATGATATGACAAGTGTCATAATCTATTACTCAGATATTGATTTGAAGGCATTCTATCTCCCTTCCATTAGTAAAAAACACGAATTGGATTTAACAGATAATTTCAAAGCATATTCACTGTCAAATTTTAGATATTATATCAAAATGATCAACACAGCTGGGCTTGTGACAGATACTTTTGATGATGGATTTTCATCTATTGATATTCCATCAATTTATATCCCAACAAGCGGGCTTACTAAATCAAAAACCGCTATTCCTGCGATATATCCTATTGCCACTGCTGATTTCAATGGAAATGGGATAAGCGAAATCGTAGGTATGGAAAAACCAAGTTGGGATTATTCCTATGTCAAAATATATGAAAAAACTGGATCAGGCTTATATTCTGAGGTTTTTAAAAGCCCTTATGAATACTATCCAAGAGATGTAGGAGATACAGACGGAGACGGACTACTTGAAATTTTGGGCAACAGAAAAGATCAGACATTCTTGCTTGAAAGCCCATCAAAAGGAGAATATCCGACAAAAAAGATATGGGAAGGCGAAAATTTATGGGGTGGGCAGATTGACGATCTGGATTTAGATGGCAGAAAGGAGATCATATCATCAAATATAAAAAATAAATCAATAGACATATTTGAAAATAGGGGAAACGATACATATATTAGAGTTGCCAGACTGAAAAATATAACCGAAGGTGATAATATCAACACGATAAGCTTTGCTATCGGTGATTTTGATGGTGATAATGGAAAAGAGATAGCCTTTGGCGATTCAGATGGCGATCTGATTATCTATAAATGCTTTGACGATGACAATTATCAGATTGTTTGGACTGGAAACATAAATGGCATAACAATAAAATCTCTGATTAAAGGCGATTTTGATGGCGATGGGGACGATGAATTCGCTGTTGCTGGTGAATTAGCCGAATCTTCGCATAGCGTAAATAAAATCTATGTCTATTCCATATTTGATTACTCTTCACAATATCAAGAAATTTATTCTGTCCAAATTGTAGGCACAAAAGACGGTTGCGGGTTATCTGCTGGAGATATAGACAATGATGGTATAGATGAACTATTAGCCATTGTCGGCGATTCTGCTTATATAATTAAGCTGTCTAACAGGCAAATGCCTTATATTTGGTATCACACTACAAGCTATACTAATAAAATTTTGATTGATGACGTCAATAAAGATGGCATAAAAGAGCTATTTTTCAATGTTGACGATGAATTGATGGCGTTCAATTTTGATATAGAGATGTCAATTCACCCTCCTTGGAAATTAAAGGCGGTAGTTTCTAATGAAAATGATATAAAATTAATCTGGTATGGCTCATCTGATTCAATTGCATATAAGATATATCGGGGGACAGATGAAAATGATCTTAAACTTATATCAACTATTAATTCATCAATTTATGATGAAAAGATTGACATTGAAAAATTGATCTATCAAGACAAAGGTCTTACTCCAAACATCAAATATTGGTATGCTGTCACATCTGTAAACAAAGAGGGCAAGGAAAGTCTATTTTCAGCAAAAGTGAGCATATCATTAAATCCAACACCATTTATGATTTCGGCGGAATACAGGCATCCATCAATGTTATATGTAACTTTCAGCGAGCCGATCATTTTACCGACAAATGAGATCAATCATTTTTATATCAAAACTGGGATATCATTTGTAAATCCTATTTCAGCTATTTTGGATCGTGATGATAAGAGGGTTATTCTTAATATGCCAAAATTGCCTGCTGGTGAATATACTCTTTACGCCTATAATATAGTTGACAGAGATGGTAATCCGATCGACATTGAGAAAAACTCTATCAGTTTTATTATACCTATTTCTAAGCAAGACAAATATTTTGATTTAGACCAGATGAAAGTTTTTCCAAATCCTGTTATCTTTGGACGTTCAGAGAAGGTTCAATTCCTTTATCTGCCTTCTGGCACAACGATAAGAATTTTTGATTTAAATGGTCGCTTAGTCAATACAATTAAAACGGAGCAAAATAAGGCAGAATGGTATCTTGACAACGATTCAGGGGAGAAAGTTTCAAGCGGAATATATATCTATTCCGCCGATTTTAAGAAGGGTCGTAAAGCAGGAGAGATAGCAGTTATCAGATAGAGAAATTTTGGTTTATTTGTTTCTATTTTTGTCAAATTGTGACATTTTTTTAATGTCCTGATGTATCTCAAACATTTTTTTTGCTATCTCCTTGCCATCAATTTTATATTCTCCAGATTCAATTTTTCTTTTTATTTCATCAATCTTATCTTGTCGTATGTCTGGCAATTCTTTGACAATTTTATTTAATTTGCTTATCTCTTCAGAATTATATAGATTCATTTTGTTTCTATTCTTTTTGCACATTATATATCACCATACATAAAACTAAAACCCCGAAAAATTTTTCTATCAATTTTTTATTAGCAGGATTTATGCCAAGTTTATAAATAAAAATCTTTTCCCTTAAACTCGTTCTTTTTCAGACTGGAAAAGAGATTTTAGCCCCTCAATGATCGGTATTTTTTATTTACTTTTGTGGATAAAAAAGCAACATATAAATGTTCATAAACTTTCAAATGTCGCATTTCTTGTTTATCAATAGTTAATTATAGAAAAACATACATTTTCTTAATATAAAATTAACATTTTTCCATTATAATAACTGACAATATTATAGCAAAAATGCTTGCCCTTTTCCAAATAATGATATAAAATATAATGGATTCCTACTTTCGCAATGGTAATGATATAAATTGATATTTGGTGAGACTTTTAGATGATCACAGACAAAACAGAAAAAAAAGTGGATAAGACACATATATCTGAGTCAATATTTCGGAAAATACTTTATCTTTCAGGCGTTTTTATGCTATTTTTGTTATTCGCTATATTTTTAACTTTATTGATCAGATCGTTGCCTGCTATCCGATCTTTTGGATTAAGTTTTTTATATGGTAGTAAGTGGGATCCTGTACTTAGTGAATTCGGTTCATTACCATTCATCATAGGAACTTTAATAACATCATTTATCGCGCTTATTATTTCAATCCCATTCTCTTTTTCAATCTCAATTTTTCTCGGTGAATATTTCAGAGAGGGCATTTTATCGTCAGTATTGAAAAGCGTTACTGAGCTTTTAGCAGGTATTCCATCGGTTATATATGGATTTTGCAGTATTTTTATATTAGTGCCTGCTGTTAGGGCTTTGGAGATGAAGATAGGTGTTACGCCGTTAGGTGTTGGCATTTTTACTGCATCAATCGTCTTATCCATTATGATAATACCATATTCCGCTTCTCTTGGCAGGGAAGTCATTCAACTCGTCCCTTCTGAATTGAAAGAGGCAGCTTATTCACTTGGTGCAACAAGATATGAAGTTATAAAAGAAGTTATTTTGCCTTATGCACGTTCTGGTATCTTTGCAGGCGTTCTCCTATCTCTTGGCAGAGCATTAGGTGAGACGATGGCTGTCACAATGGTTATAGGCAATAAAAACGCTATTCCAAAGGATATATTTAGTCCGTCAAACACTATGGCTAGTGTAATAGCTAATGAGTTTATGGAGGCATCTCCGGGAAGTATTCATCTATCAAGTCTTGTTGGTGTTGGACTCCTATTATTCGTTATTACTACTATCGTTAATATAATAGGCAGATATATTATAAAAAGATTAAGCGTAGAAGTATGAAAGACCAATCAAATATCAGATTCAGAATCACAAAAGACATAATTTTCAAAGGGTTTATCGTGTTATTTTCTGTTCTCTCTGGTATCCCTTTAATAGTCATCTTATATTTTATCATTAAAAATGGTATTTCTGCGATAAATTGGGAATTCATAACAAGCTTACCAAAGCCAGTAGGCGAGCCTGGCGGAGGTGTATTAAACGCAATAATAGGGACAATCATATTAATAGTTATATCATCTATTATATCCGTTCCAATAGGGATATTTGCTGGGATATATCTTGCAGAAAATAAGCAGGGCAAAGTTCCTTATTTTGTTAGACTTTGTGTTGAAGTGCTTCAAGGAGTTCCATCAATCGTTATCGGCATAATAGTTTATGCTTGGGTTGTTATGCCTTTAAAAAGCCCCTCAGCCTTATCAGGAGGTATAGCGTTAGGTATAATGATGTTACCTGTTATAATAAGGTCTACTGAGGAAACGATTAGATTGATCCCAAACTCGTTAAGAGAAGCTTCTTTGGCTTTGGGCGTGCCTTATTTTAGGACGATCCTTAAAGTTATATTGCCCGCAGGCATAAGCGGAATAAGCACAGGAATATTATTAAGCGTCGCTAGAATCGCAGGAGAGACCGCCCCTTTGTTATTTACTGCTTTTGGTAGTAATTTTATGAATTGGAATATACTCAAACCAATAGCATCTCTTCCACTTGTTATATTCAATTATGCGACCAGTCCTTATGAAGAATGGATTACGCTTGCTTGGGGAACATCTTTTGTTTTAGTTGTTTTGGTATTAGGCTTAAATCTTTTGGCAAAAATAGTGGCAAGAAAATGGAAAGTCCAGTTTTAAGAATTGAAAATTTTTATGCCTATTTTGGCGACAATTGTGTCTTAAAAAACGTCAACTTGTCTATTCCAAAAAACAAGGCGACTGCAATTATGGGTCCATCTGGTTGCGGAAAAACTACCCTTATAAGGTGCATAAATCGTATGCACGAATTAACGCTCGGCGCAACCGTTTCTGGCAAAATTTATCTGCTTGATGAAGATATTTATGCAACTAATCCTATCATTGTGAGAAGAAAGATAGGTATGGTATTTCAGAGACCTAATCCCTTTCCTACTATGAGTATTTATGATAATGTGATTGCGGGATATAAATTAAATGGAATAAAAATTGCTAAAAATGAATTAGAAAAGATAGTTGAGGAATCTCTAAGAAAAGCAGCTCTTTGGGATGAAGTGAAGGATTTTCTCCATAGAAAGGGAAGTTTTCTCTCTGGTGGACAACAACAAAGGCTTTGTCTTGCAAGAGCTTTGGCTATGAGACCTGAAATAATATTGCTTGATGAGCCTACTTCAGCATTAGACCCTAAATCAACTGCAAGTATTGAGGAATTAATTACTGAGTTAGTAGATTATGTTACAATTATCATAGTAACTCATAACACTGCACAAGCTGCCAGAATCTCTGATTTTACCGCTTTTATGTATCTTGGAGAGTTAATTGAGTTCGGACCTACCGAAAAAATGTTTACTGTTCCGAAGGACAAAAGGACTGAAGAATACCTTGGCGGTAAATTTGGTTAGAGGATAAACTAAAATGCTGGAAGAAAAAATTACAAATATTAAAAGAAATCTAATTGAATACGCCGGTCTTGTAGAAAATATGATTGATAAAGCACTTCAAGGATTACTTGAGCGAGAATTACAGCCTCTTAACGAAGTAATAGAAAAAGATGAGGTCAGATCAAATAAGTTTGAGTTAGAAATTGACGAAATGTGTCTCGCTACTATCGCGCAATTTCAGCCAAAAGCGAGGGACCTTAGAACTATTTTGATGGTTTTAAGGATTAATAATGATTTAGAAAGAATAGCTGATCACGCGGTAAATATCGCTGAAAGCAGTGCTTTCTTGATAGAAAGACCTGTGCTTAAGCCTTTGATTGATATACCAAGAATGTCTCAAATATCAGTAAGGATGTTAAAAGATAGCATTAATGCCTTTATAAATGAAGATGTGGAATTAGCTTATGATGTTTGTATGAGAGATAGTGGCGTTGATAATTTGAGGGATCAGATTCTCAGAGAGCTAATTATGTTTATGAGTTCCTCTCCCACTACAATTGAACGTGCTTTTCAGTTAATCAGAATATCAAGCAATTTAGAACGAATAGCTGATCTTTCTACAAATATATCAGAAGATATAATATTTATGGTGCAAGGAAAAGTTGTAAAACACTATGCAGAGGAAGGATCAGACAGAATAAAGGAGTAGCTTGCAATGAAATTAATTAGTAAGATAACATTCATAAGTTTAATATTGGGTTTAATATTTATATGGGCTAAATTAAGTTTTGCGGAAGATTGGTATCAATGGCGAGGTCCTAATCGTGACGGAATATCACAAGAGAAGGGCTGGTCAACAAAATGGGCTGATGGTGGTCCTACGGTGCTTTGGAAAATTTCCGTTGGAATAGGTTATTCGTCTGTTTCTGTAAGCAAAAATCGTATATATACGGTTGGCAATATTGATAAAACTGATACAGTTTATTGTCTTGATGCGAACAATGGTTCTGTAATATGGAAATATTCTTATCCATGTGTCGCTGATGGTGGTGGATACCCTGGTCCTGCTTCTACACCAATTATTGATGGAAATTCGGTCTATATCTTAAGCAGAGAAGGACATCTTTTTTGTTTAAATGCTGATACAGGCAAAGTTATATGGTCAAAACATATCGTAGATGATTTCGGCGCTCAGTATCCCGATTGGGGATTTGCGTGTTCTCCACAAGTCTTTGGCGATAAATTAATATTAGCAGTTAGTCTCAATTTAGCATTAAATAAGAAAACTGGCGATCTAATATGGAAGACACAAAATTATCATGGCGGATATTCCTCTCCTTTTGTTTTTCAATATAATAATAAATCTCTTATTGCTGTATTTAATACAGTTGGTTTAATGATTTTTAATCTTGATGATGGAAAGGAAGTTGCTCGGGCAGAATGGAAAACTGACTATAATGTCAACGCAGTTACACCTATTGTCTCCGATTCAAATATTTTTATATCATCAAACTATAATGCAGGAGGAGCGTTATATAAATTTGATGGCAAAAGCCTAACTCAAATATGGAAAAACAAGAATATGAGGAATCATTTCAATAGCTGTGTCCTTTGGCAAGGCTGTTTATATGGTTTTGATATGGAGCAGCTTAGATGTATAGATTTCAAGACTGGTGCGGTAAAATGGACGCAAAAAGGGCTTGGGATGGGGTCTGTTATGATTGCCGATGGAAAACTCATCGCATTAGGTGATAATGGAATTCTTGCTATTGCAGAGGCTGTGCCTGATGGCTATAAAGAGCTTGCACGGGCAAAAGTTTTGGACGGGCTTTGCTGGACTGTTCCTGTGCTTTCTAATGGCAAGATTTATTGCCGTAACCACGAAGGAGATTTAGTCTGTCTTGACGTCAAAGCCAAATAAAGGAAAAGGGGTAAATAGAGGTGGCTAATATTTTAATTGCGGATGACGATCCTAACATAAGAGAAATTTTATCGGATTTTCTCCAAAAAGACAATCATCAGGTCATATTAGCAGAATCTGGCGAAACGGCGATTAAATTATCACAAGATAACATTTTTGACGTCGCCATTATTGATGTCAAGATGGGCAACATTAGTGGCATTGAAGTATTAGAATTCATTAAAAACACATCGCCAGATACAGAAGTAATAATGATAACAGGTAACGGAAGTATCCCTATTGCTGTTCAAGCGATGCGTGCTAATGCTTATGACTTTATTACGAAGCCGATAGATATTAACAAATTAAAATTAGTTATTGATAGGTCTTTGGAAAAGCAGGAAATCACTTTTAATGTGAGAATTTTCCAGAGTCAAGAAAAGGAAAAGGGGAAGTTTTCCAATATCATAGGTTCTACATCTGCTATGTCTAATGTTTTTGACTTGATTGAAAAGGTCAGCAAGTTCAATACAACGGTCTTAATTACCGGAGAAAGTGGAACAGGAAAGGAGTTAGTTGCCAGGACGATCCATTCCAACAGTCCAAGAAAGAATTTCCCCTTTATCCCTGTCAACTGTGCAGCTATACCTGATAGTCTTCAAGAAACTGAGTTCTTCGGTCATGCTAAGGGTGCTTTCACAGATGCGATCGAACAAAAAATTGGTCTTTTTGAGGAAGCCGATAACGGAACCGTTTTCCTTGACGAAATTGGAGATGCTTCTCCATCTACACAGCTTAAATTGCTAAGGTTTCTTGAAGATGGCGAAATTAGAAGGGTAGGCGAAAATATTCCAATCCATGTAGATGTTAGGCTTATTACTGCAACTAATAAAGACCTTTCCAAAGCCATAGCAGAAGGGACTTTTCGTGAGGACCTGTATTACCGAATCAACGTGGTTGAGATAAAACTTCCTTCCTTAAGAGAAAGAAAAGATGATATTCCCTTACTTGCTGAACATTTTCTTAAATTGTATTCTGGAAGGTTAGGAAAGAAAATTTATAATATATCGCCATCTGCTTTAAAAATACTAATGCAATACGATTGGCCCGGAAATGTCCGAGAATTACAAAGTGCAATACAATATTCAGTCGCCTTCGCGGATAAAGAAACTATTCTTCCTGATTTTCTCCCCAGTCACATCAAATCTAAAAATGGGAAAAAAACCAATTATGTTAAAAATAATTTGTTACCACTTCGGCAGATTGAGGCGATGTATATAAGTCAAATGTTGGAAAAATCTTCTTGGAATTTGAGCAAGGCATCAAAAATTTTGGGAATATCACGGGCGACTTTATATAGAAAAATTAAAGAATACAATATATCTTAGTTATTTGAATGGAAAGATAGGTTTGGATATGTCTATATGTCCAACTAATGTTTTAGCTTCTCTGCCGTCAATTAAAATTCTAACCTTGCGGATATTTTTTGGAAAGCTTTCTGAAAGAGTATTCACAATAGAGGCAATTGTTAATAACTCACCTGTTGTTCCTCCGTTATGATTTTGCATTATTGATCTTCCTAAGTCTATATATGCACATTGTTTTTCGTCAATAAAAACCTCACGGAGATCGATCCCCTGCGGAACTGTTGGAATTAGCCCTGTCTGTGGACCTCTTGATAACTCAAGAAGAGCTAATTTTACGTGATCTGTAATATTGCCATATTGGCTGATATAACGTTTCTCGGGAATAAGATTATTTCCCTCTGGATCGAGGAAATAGAGCTTAATTTCTATTGAGTTTTCATCAGGCGTATCTTTGGTTACCTCGTCTGTATCTTGTGCAAGCATATTGTTGATCGCTATAACTGTGATAGCTATTATAATTAAGGACAATAAAGCAAGTCCGGAATTTAGAAAACTATATCTTTTTTTTCTAACCATTTTAATCCGCCTTATTTGATGCTATTCCGCTGAAAGCCAAAACAGATTCACTAAGCGCTCTTGCCACATAATCTATAAAATTGGGATTAGAAAGAATATCCAAATCTTTTTGATTGGAAAGATATAATATCTCTACCAAAACACATGGCATAAAAAGTCCATTTGCAATAGCAAGAGGCACTTCTCTATTGTTTCCGCCAGTTGATATTACAGTTGAAAGGCGATTTTTGATCTCATAAGCTAACTTTTTACTCTGATTAGCAAACATATCGCTACTGGATGTGACAGTGATACCTTCTGCTGACATACGAATTCGGTCACCGTTAGTATAAATGTTAAATCCTTTTGAATTTTGCGATGGTGACCAATTGAAGTGAATGCTTAAAAGGACATTACCACGAAGATTATTTGCGAAATTCACCCTTTCTTCTGTAGTCATATATCTATCTTCACTTCTTGTGAGGAAAACATCAGCAACTCCTTTTGCCTCTAAAATTTCTTTCATTTTCAATGCGACTTCAAGGGTGAGTTCTTTTTCAATTATACCTGTTTTGCTTTTTGCGCCGATGTCAAAACCGCCATGACCAGGGTCTATCATAATACGCGTTTTTGTATGATAAGCCTTTGACGTAATTCCCAAATCTGCTTCAAATTCAGCTTGTTTATCAAAAGGTTTATCCGTAAGCTCTAATGTTCCATCTTCAAGATTTAGGACAATTCGCTTGCCTAAGGTTCTGGTGAGAATCTTGGTAAGAAAATCAATTGGGACAGCCACTTTTCCCGATATGTTAATCGGTGGTTTAGAGAGTTTATATTCTGTGTCGTTGAGCTTAATATAGTTGCGATCAAGGGATATAACAATACGTTTATCCTTCATAATCAGCGTAACTCTTCCAAGTAAAGGCTGATTTTGTCGGGTTCCACCGAAAAGTTTTGAAATTTCCTCAACAAAAACGTACTGTGTCCCTTGATAATTTGTAATTTTAAATGTGCCTATATCTTTGCCATCAGCGTCATAAACATCAATAGACATTTCTTGTGAATTAACGCTAAATGGCGCTAAAATAATCAGCGATAGTAGAATAGCTATCAGAGTAATTTTCATTACTCCTCTTCCTCTTCTTCCTCTTTACGTCTTTCTCTGATAACTTCTGGTTCTTTCTCCAAGTCTTCAGGCACAGCACCTTCTTCTGTTTCTTTAATAACTGTTGGGCTTGCAACGGTGACAACTATTGTAGCAGAATCATCATGTATAACCATGCCTTCTGGGACTTTTATATCACCAACACGTATTTGGTCTCCGATACCAAGTGAAGATATATCAACCTCAATATGTTCTGGAATTTGACCAGCTTGACATTCAATTCGCAACTCTCGGAGCAGGAACTCTAAAACTCCGCCCTCTTTTACGCCGGGAGCATTTCCAACAAGAACAACAGGGATATGGGTTGTAACCCTTTCTTCTAATGAAACTCTCATAAAATCGGCATGTATAACCTTTCTTGAGATAGGGTCTCTCTGAATTTCTTTGATCATGACGGTTTCTGTAAGTCCACCTGATATGTTCATGTTGATAAGGATATTTTCTCCTCCGAGATGGAATATTCTACGTAGTCCATGTTCCTGAAATTGAATTGTTATAGGTTCTTGATTATGTCCATAAACTATGCCGGGTATTAATCCGCTTCTTCGGACTGCCCTTGCAGAGCCTTTGCCTCTGCCCTGCCTCATTTCAACATCTAATTTTGCCTGTTCCATTTCTCCTCACCTAATTATTTCTTTTATGAATTCCTTTTATAATCTATTTAACCGTAAATTTAGCATTTGTAAGTTTAGCATATTAAAAGTATCTTGTCAATATCAATTAAAGTTGCACATCGCCGAAAACCTTGTTCAGATTATATCCACAGGGCATCTTTTATTAGCAGACTCAAGAGCAGATAAGGAGAGTCTTGTGATCAATCTCGCCTCCTCTGCGGATATTGCGGGTTGTCTATCGTTTATAAAATCCTCTACCCAAAACGTCTCCCAATCTCTTGTTTGATCTGGCAAAGGCAATAACTCATAACCTTTCGCACTGTCAAGACTTACAACTGTTTTTGTAGAATCCCCTTCAACTCTATGAATGCTAATAACACCTTTGGGACCTATAATTTCCATCTGCCAAGATGGATATGGCAAACGATTGCAAAAATACATATCAAATGACGCAATTCCGCCATTAGCCATCCTAATATTGATCCTCCCACAATCCATAAATGGACTATTTGGGGAAGTGAAGTTTCCATATTCAGCAAAGACGCTTTTGACTTTATCATTCATCATATAAAGAATAAGGTCAATGCCATACCAACCTAACGAAAGCTCAGGACCTCCCTCTTTTGGATCAAGATACCAGTCATTTTTGTTAAAGACGTCTATTGTGCCGTGATGATGGCAGATTCTCATTGAGAAAGGTTTGCCAATGGCGTCATTTTCAATGGCATTTTTAACGGATGCAAAAGGCGGAAGAAATCTGGCACTTGGTCCAACTGCGATTTTAACTTTATATTGCCTTTGAACATCAACAATACGATCCGCATCGGCAATCGTTGTAGCAAATGTCTTTGGTATGTATATATTCAGACCGAGTTTCGCCATCTTTTCAGCCCAAAATGCGTGTTCTGTATGTCGTGTCGTTATCACTACTGTATCCAAACGTTCCTTCTCCACCATCTCCTCGGGTGTATCATAAAGGCGAATGTTGAATTTATCAGCATATTCTTGACCTGTTAGTCCAAGTGTCTCTTTAATATTAGACTCGCTTACTCCTAATGTTGATGCGGATAGAAACTCCACACCTTTGTATTGATTTAGTTTTCCACCGATAGCAATGGGCCAATAAAGCGTAGAAAGCCCGATCATTCCAACTCGCATAACTATTAACCCCTTCCGTGAACTCTGTAATAATTTAATCCTTCAACAAACGTCTTTATATTTTCCCAAGGCACACCCGGAGTTATAGAGCTTGTCCCCGCAAGGAATAATCCCGTTTTAGGACCGTTTTCAACAAGCCATTTTAGCTGTGCTTTTATATCATCAGGCGTTCCCATAGGAAGCGTTGTGGTTACAGATACACCAGCTATGATTAACAGATCATTTCCTTCTTTTGTCTTCATTTTACAGATTTTCTCGTAATCCATACCACACTCGTATTGAAACCCCTGAAATCCTCTGAGACCAACATCAAGCAATCTTGGGACCATCTCCATAAGATTTCCGTCGCAGTGCCAAATCATTTGGACATCTGTTTTCAACATTGGTTCAAGACATCTCGCGAAATGCGGAAACCAAATTTTGTCCAGTGTTTTAATATTTACAAGCGTCCCTTTTGAATCAGCCATATCGTGGTCAAGGCGATAAACTGGTGGAAGCCCTCCTTCTTGATATGCACGTGCAGATGCTTTATTATTTAATAGCATATAATCTGCTTGAAGCGAAAAATCCTTTTCCATAATTTCAGGATAAAGTGCATAAGCCATGAGATAGTTTTCATATCCATAAGTAGTATAACGAAAATGTGGAAACCATATAAACCCATAACCTGTTTTTAATATAGAATCGCCGAGTTTTTGCTGAATATTTGCCTCACCATCTAATATCTGCTTAACCCTCGTATCCTCATCAAATCCGATTGTCCAGCTTTTCATAGCAGGGAACACGAATTTTTCTAAATGTTCAACAACTGCTTCTGGAGAGTCTATCACAATGCCATCAACAATTATCTTTTCTGCACCTGTTGTCGCCCCTCTTTGTGTGCCTTCATAGCCTTTATCGCCCATAGTTAAAGGATTAGTGGGGATATATTGATCAAGCGAGCAAACTCCGACGTTATGAAGATAAGCAAGGTATGTTTTTTCAGGGTCTTTTTTATAATCGCCGGGCTGGACACCTGCGAGACGCTCAATTTGATCATGCTGCATAACATGGATAAGCCAAGTAGGGATGCCTTTTGTCTGCTTATGTAAGATAGTATCTAACGCTAATTGGGCATTGCTTGATAAATTCATAATATCCCTTTCTATTGATATTTTTTAACTAAACAATAGCCTGTATCAATCACTTTGTAGCCAAAATTTGTGTAGAATAACTGAGCGCGGAAGTTTTTTATATTAGTGCTTATGATAGCGTTTTTATAGCCGATCTTACTCATTTCCCAAAGTGTTCTCTGCAAAAGATACTTTCCTAATTTTTTCCCTTGCTCTTTTTCATCAATCCCAAGCCACGTCGTAAAAAACCAATCTTGGGCATCATCTGCACGATAAAACTCACCAGCAGAGACAGTAACACACTCACCGATCTGTTTTTCATCTTTGACAGCGGAAATATATAAGTTTGGTAGTTTGCCCAAACCATGTTTTTGAACAACTTCTATCTTTATATCATTATCAGGTAGTTTAGGCTCAGATATTTCATATCCCGGATAACTCATAAATATCTCGCCCAAATCAATTTCGTATTCATTCATACGGAAAAGTGCCAAAACATGACCGATCTTGTCTGAGATATAACCAAATCCGAGATGATAAAATCTGTAATTGTTTGAATGCAAAAATGCCCATATCTGCGGAACATTGAAACTACGGAGATATTTCTCACATTCATCAAGTATAGCCTGCCCTATTGGACGATAGCCAGACTTGTATGTCAAGAAATGTATAAATCCGCCATTTCTTGCTTGTCCAAATTGCTTTGCTTCACCAACAGAAACATGGGCAAATCCCAAGATTTTATCGTCTTTTTTGCCGATTATAATTTTCTCTGAGTATAGTTTTTCACCATGATTTAGTCGGTTACGGATGCCATCTTCAAATTCATCAACCGTTACAGGGTAAAAGTAAGGCGTCCCTTTAAGCTGTTCATTATAGACATCAACTAAGCATTTTGAGTTTTCAATATTTAGGTATTCAATTTTCATTAGAGTTATTTTTACCTCTCTCAATTATTTTTCTCTTGATACGCCAGCTTCTTCAAAAGAAGCCATTTCATTGAGGATTTTAACTCCCGCATCAATAAGTCCCATAGCAAGAGCGGCACCAGTTCCTTCTCCGAGACGCATATTAAGGTCAAGTATTGGTTTTAATTGCATTCTATCAAGTAACGCTTTATGCCCTATTTCAACTGACGCATGAGCAGCGAAGATATAATCTTTCACATCTGATTTTAACTCAACAGCGATAAGACCAGCGACGCTTGATATAAAGCCGTCAATTACAACTGGAATTTTATTCGCAGCGCCAGCGAGAGTTACACCAACAAGTCCTCCGATCTCAAATCCGCCGACTTTTGCTAAAACATCTATGGGGTCTTTGGGATTTGGTTTGTTTAGTTCAATCGCTTTTTGTATGACAGATATTTTTCGGGCATAAGTTTCATTGTCTATGCCTGTGCCTCTGCCTGTGACTTCCTGAACAGGTTTATTTGTAAATACTGCGGTTATAGCACTGCTGGGAGTAGTATTGCCGATGCCCATTTCCCCTGTGCCGATTATATCAACTTTTTTTTCATTGATTATCTGCTCTGTGATCTCTATACCTGTTTCAATAGCTTTGATTGCCTGTTCCCTTGACATTGCGGGACCTTTGGCGAAATTCTTTGTTCCCATAGCAATCTTTCTTACTATCAGATCAGGATGAGATGCAAGTTCCACAGCGACGCCCATGTCAACTACAACGACTTCCGCTCCTACATGTCTTGCTAAAACATTGACTCCGGCACCTCCGCGGAGGAAATTATAGACCATCTGAGGCGTAACCTCGCTCGGATACGCACTTACGCCCTCTTCTGTTATGCCGTGATCACCTGCGATTGTGATTATAACTTTTTTCGCTAATGATGGATTTCTCTTTCCTGTTATAGCGACTATCCTTTTAGCGAATTCTTCAAGTCTGCCAAGACTTCCCTTCGGTTTAGTGAGATTATCAAGGCGAATTTGTGTTGATTCTAATAGTGAGCTATCAATTGGATTTATTTTTTCAAGCGTTGAAATAATTTTGTCCATCAATTTCTCCTGAACTCTTTATTAAAATAGGAATACCTGAAAAGCAAACATACACCTGATCTGCTGAATTAGCTATCATCTGATTTGCCTTTCCTGCAAGGTCTCTGAATTCCCTAGCAAGCCTATTTTCTGGAACAATCCCCATGCCGACTTCATTTGATATTATTATCACCGTTCCGACAAACTTTTTAGCCGATTCAATCAGATTTTCTATCTTTGTGAATATCCAAGAAGTATCTTTGAAATTTTCTGATGAGCATATAAAGTTACTTAGAAGCAGTGTAATACAGTCAATAATCACCACATTATGTCCTTCTGCAGACTCAATAGCAGATTCAACATCAAAGGGTTCTTCAATAGTTGTCCATTCATTAGGGCGATCTTGTTTGTGGATCTGTATTCTATTTTGCATTTCTTCATCGCCAGCTTGTGCGGTAGCGATAAAAGCTACTTTACCTCCGAGCTTTTTCGCCAATTGTAATGCGAAACTGCTTTTTCCGCTTCTTGCGCCACCTGTTATAAATATTACACTCATAGTTTTGTCTCCATAGATTCATTGGTTATATTTTAATCTATATTTGCCATCAAAATCAAGCTAAATAATCCTGAAGTAGAAATTCCTCAACATATACTCCAACAAAATTATATTTTATCTAAAGTTATTTAGTCAAAAAAAATAAAGGGAAAAGGGCAAACTCCTCCTGTAAGGTTTTTCACCACATTAAAACCTTAATAAATATTACTCCATGTTTAATGAACTAATTTATTAACCTAACCTCTGGTCTCTCTCAACCTTTAATCAGCTTAATGTTCGATAATTCACCGATTTATAT
>Ga0078972_1009993_pt1 | contig 18160 bp, 15 predicted proteins | sample YelNatPaOPGAMG01_FD_67568 | JGI IMG/M metagenome (GOLD analysis project Ga0078972, IMG submission 67568) | Hot spring thermophilic microbial communities from Obsidian Pool, Yellowstone National Park, USA - OP-RAMG-01 (SPADES assembly) (version 2) | ecosystem: Environmental > Aquatic > Thermal... | reverse complement strand
CATGAAGTTAGGGAAAACGTTAGATGAGGCCGTAAAATTCTATAATGAAAAAAGACCGCACATGAGTTTAGAGAATGGCAAACTGAGAACGCCTCTCCAAGCATTTTACGAGAAAAAACGATATAGTTAAAAGGTGAATAGGATGAAACTCAATCAACGAGAGGAAGTTAATTCAGGACAACACAAATTAACGGACAAACTAACTCTTACTAACATAAAGTTAATGTTAAAAAAGTTTATATTCAATAATAAAGTAGGTGGGAATGTGAGAAATAATACAATTTTATTCGCTATTTTTGTATTTTTAATGCTCATTAGCAGCACAATGGCCGAGACGATTTATATCCAACGACCATGGAAAATCAATGGCTGGGTCGAGTTGCATAGCGATGATATAGGAAATAAAACAACTATTGATAATCTAAATTTAGGTGATGTTTTAAAGTTAAACACAAATGAAAAAACAAGAACGGATCTACTCAACGCGAAAACAAATGCTGATTTATATTATTCAAAATATGACGAGATAGAAAAATATGCCGCAGCCCACGGAGGAAGACCTGATCTCGTAGTAGACTTGGTTGGCGGCTGCGCTGCAGGTGCAATACCAATGGCTATTGCCGGAGCACTTGTTGCGGGCGTTGGCGCGATTCCTGGTGGTATCGTTGGTTGTATCGTAGGGGCAGGCGGGGGATTGTTTACTTATTTAGAGCAAGAAGATGAAAAAGAAAGAGAAGCAGAATGGTTAACTGAGCAATATCTCACTTTAGCGAAGTATTGGCAAGCGACTATGGACGCATCGATGGATGCGCTTGAGGAAAGCCAAAAAACTGCTGACGCGGTAGTCAATAATGCTAGCAAACAGTATGAGAAATTGGAATACGCAGGGCTTTGCGAACCTCAGTATATCTATCCTGGTGGTGATGAATGCAGAGAGATGAGAACTGCATTTAACATCATCAAAAATAACGAGAGTGAAGCGAGGTATGGACAAGTAAATACACTAAAATCTGATATAATCAGTCTAAATCAACAACTTGTATCCAACATTAACGCATCGCTCTATCCTCAGATAATGAATAAGATATGGGGAGAAAACGGAATTATTGCTACTTTCCAAGACTTATATGAAAAAGGAAAAGAAGCAGAAGAGAAGGCGAATAAAACATATGACGATTATTACACAAATGCAACCGATGCGCAATCTTATGCAAAGCAAAAATACGATGAAGCCGAGAAACAAAATCTTGAAAAAATAACAGAGGCAAAAACATTAACAGAATTTGAAAAAACAAAAATTGGCATTATCGCAGAAAGATGGAATAACCTGAAAAATAAGAAGAGCGAAGCAGATAATTTCTATAATAATGCGAAGGGCAAGTATTCTGCAAAGTCAGAACATTATCTCTTAATCGGAATACAAGGAATGGAAAAGGCAGCATCTCTTTACAAAGAAATAGAGACCGAATCAACTGGTTTGTTGGAAGACGCAAAAAGCGTCGTAGAAGAAAAAAGAACTGAAGCGGTAGCGAAGATCGAAGAGGCAAAAACTCAGATGAAGAATGCGGGCTATGGTGACGATGTCATAGCAAGTAAGATAAAAGACGCTGAAAACGCGTTAAGTGCAGGCGATAGCGCAACTTCTCTTGGAGAAAAATACGCTCAATATGTGAAAGCGATAGCCTTGGCCAACGGCGCGATGCCGACAAAGACAAGCGAGTATAACATGGAATATCAAAAAACAATCGCAGAGCTAGAAGATCTGCTAAATAGAGCAGAACAAGACGGCGTATATGTTGCAGACTTGAAGGCAGAACTCGAGTTCATAAAAACTACAAGACCAGCCAACGAGATGGAATACTTAGCTGAAATCAAGAAGGAACTTGAAACGAGGATAGCGAGCAAGTACTCACAGCTTGAGGAAAAGCGCAAGGAATTGTTGGAGAAGCTCAATGCAGCGAATGCAACAGATCTTATCGAAAAGATGAAGAGCGCGGAGTTCGGAATCGTCGGACCGAATGGCGAGATCAATTGGTTGGATGCGGTTGGAAAATTACGAACACTCGCAAGTTCGTATGATTCTATCGAAGCTTCCTTGGAGAGCGACCTTGTTAAGAGAAACGACATGATTGCCAATCAGCTCATCATCTCTCCATCGTTGGTACTCCCACCGGTTAACATCGACCAGGCAACGTCATTCACTTACATAGTGAGCATATACAATCCGAAAAATTACGGCGGCAAGGAAATAACGATAAGCGTGCCGCTTGAAGGAGAATTCAGATTAAACTATGTAGATATCAAAGACGGTGCAGATGGTGTTCTTGGCGTAAGCACGGTCTCAAAGACTGCGAAGATAACCTTAGCATCCATAGGTGCTTTTGAGAAAAAGACGATAGTATTCGAGAAGAGCGCAATTCTCGCAACTACGAAGAGCAAGGAAATCAAGGCAACTGGAATAGGAGGCGGAGCGGCAAATGTAAATGAAAAAATCGTCTTCCAATTGTACGTTGACGACGCTCAAATTAACACTACTGCTAATAAGAATTGTTTAATAGATGGAGGCGATTGTTCAAGAAAATTGCCAGCCGGTGTGCACACCCTTACCTCAGATTATATGATGTACGATGCCTACACTGAAGAGAGGACGAACGCCGACATAAGCGTCGTAAATGGAAAGACTACAGTGAAATACTCGATCAATGTAAAACCGAACATAAACCTCAATGAGGTTCCAGTCATCATAGAGGATACGACAGCAAGCGGCCTAACATCGAACCTTGCTGTTTCATGCGGATTTTATAATTGCATAAAGCAAAGCGCAGGTAGCATCTACCTCGTGAACCTGCAAAATGTGAAGAAGGGAAGCACCGCAGTCATAACAGTTTCTTATTCCATAAATAATGTTTCTGCGTATGTGAATAATTACATCGCTATGTATGAAAATTCGACAGAGCCGAGCATAAGGGAAATGGCCGAAGAGGCAAAACAACTTTTGGCGCAGGGAGACGAGACTGGCGCGCTAAGAAAAGTCGAAGAAATCAAAAAGACAAGCGCTAATCTGGAAAACGAGAAGGCGAAGTTGTTGAAGGAGTATTACGAATTGGTAAGAAAGATAACGAACGAAATAGAGGATCTGACTGCAGCCATAGACAAGGCAAAGAATCTTGGAATGGCAAACGATAGCGAGATAGCAAAGCTTATGACCAGAAAGGCGACGCTCGAAGAATTGCTTAACGAGAGCAGTGTAAACGAAAGGAACACAAAGAAAGAGATTGAAGATGCGCTCGACAAGTTGAAAGCAATAGACACGAATTGGCTTAACAAGGAAGTCGACGTAATAGCAAAGCAGGCAACGAAGAACCTTGCGGATTATAAGAAACAGTTGAATGGATTTGCTGAAGCAGAACTGCCCTTAAAAACTCTTGAAAACGACATAAACGTGTTGCTCGCAACCGAAAAGGCAACAGACGCCATTCAAGTGTTGTATGATTTGAAGCAGACGGATGCATTGCAAAAGCAGTTATTGGAAGAAAGGAATGCTAAGCTGGCAAAACTCAAAGAAGATTACGAAGCACTCAAAGCAACCGCATCTGATCTTTTGACAAAATACGAGAAAGAATACTCTGACGCGAAAAACGCAAAACAATTAGAAGATCTGTTCTCATTGGCGCCAACCACAGTAAGGTCAACAATGAGCGATATCGAATCTGCATTGAAGGCAGGCGATTTTGAAAAAGTGAATTACACGATAGAAAATAAATTCAAAAAGCAAATCGCTTCGATGAACAACACCATAACTATGTTGCAAGGAAGCGCAAACAGGAAAATAGGCGAGATCCAGGAGGTTTTGGATAACAAAAAAATCGATTTGTCACCTCAGCAGATATCAGATATCGAGCAGAAATTGACCGCGGTAAAAGGAACTTTGGCAAGCGGCTCTTATGCAAAAACGATTATCGAAGCCGATAATCTGATCAATTATATCAATGGTTTGAAAGGAAATGCAGGCACTTCATTGTACCTAATACTTGCTTCGGTTGGACTGGTAGGACTAGCGGCGTATTTCTTCTATGTAAGGCAAAAGAAAAAGAGCGGTCCGAGCGGCGGCTTTATTAGTTTAGAAAAAGAAAGAAAAAGCTGAAGGAAAGCACCAAGACGAGACAAGAAGGGTACAAGGTTGGCTAAGGCAAAAATCTACTTTAAAAACTACTTTAAGTGTTTTTCGCATATTTCTTTCAAACGATCGAGCGATTCAGCTGGTGTTTCTATTGTATTTAGCAGATAAACTGGAACCTTAGCGAATAGTTCTGAGAAAAATCTCTTTCTTTTTATTGTTTTTTCTTTTGTTCGCAGGAGTTGGTGCGGATTGCAAAAATCACGTTCGATCATAAAACGAAGCGCGGCATTTTTTGAAAGCCTTTTTATCGGTGATTTTCCCTTCTCGCGCGTCAACAAAACAATCACCTTCAGCGTGGATTCTTGTTTCACTCTCGAAGATCCAAAAAATTTCTTCACGTCAACTATCGCGCGGTTCTTGTTGTCATATTCAACATGCGCGAGTTTTGATCTGAACTGCGGCCAGTTTTCCGCAAGATCAGAACGAATATAAGAATTTTTCTCTGCGGAATAAACCTTTACAAAATCGTCGAAAAATCTCACAAAAAACCAATCATCAGTTAAAAAATTATACTCTCTGTCAGTCAAGAGCCCGTAAGTCAATGTTGTCTTTCCTGAACCCGAAGGTCCGATTATCGCTACGCCAGCGCCTCCGTGATCAACAAAAGAGCCGTGGATGGAATAGCGCCTGTGCTCAGAAATAAAATCCTCCATGAATTCTGCCGCAAGACCCAGGGCGATGCTTTTTATCCAACCGTAGTAATCGCAATTTTTGATGAAGACCGTTTTCGAGTTCGGCTCGTACGAAACCGAGAGTTCTTTGCCGTCTCTCACGACGAAAATCCTTCCGTGTGGTCTTATCCAATCAGGCATCTGCTCGAAATTTTCCTTCCACATTTGCATGACGACTTCGCTATCGGTAAATAACTTAACGCACATTCCGTGGATGGCCGCCTTGTCTTCCAATAATCCTCTCTTATAATACTTTTCCATTAATTCGTTTTTTCTCTCTTCGTTTATTATTTTTACACGATACAAAAAACCACCGCGTGATCAACTTTCGTCTTTTGGCATGCAACTGTCGTCGTAGCATTTGTCCTTGCATTTTATATCAACATAGCGAACATCATCCGCGTAGCAATAATACTCTCTCAGAGTATAATCGTCTACACACGCATCGTTTGCTGATTCCTTTTCATTTGAAATATAACTAGGGACAAGTGGATTTATCCCACCATCGCCTTCCTTGCATTTGCTTTTTATGCATTTTCCTTCTGAGCATTTGAAACCAGAACCGCATTCGAGCGTTTGTTTTATCGGTTTTGAACCTTCGCAGATCCATTCCTCTATTGTTGCTTCATCAACGCATTTGTCGTATTCAGTAGCGGTTGAAAAAACAGAAGGAGTATAACTAACATAACCATATGTCTTCGTGTCGTTGCCGTCCGAATCAACACACGACCCCTCGTATTCAACACATGCGCCGTTTTGGCACCAATAACCTGGCTCGCAATTAAAATTCCCGCTCATCACGCTTTCGTTTTTGCAGTAGTATTTTTTGACAGTATTCCAACTCACGCATTCGTCATTGTAGATCGTATTTTTGTACTTAAGAGAAGATCTTTCAGTTAAGCTGATATTTTCAAATGTCGGCCCGATGCAGACAGTTTCAACTTCGCTCGTATTCTCTTTGGGTTGTTCTAATGTTGTGTTCTCTTCTACCTTTTCCTCTGTTCGATTTTTTTCTTCTTTGGATTGCGTATCTCCTTCTTGGACTGGTTTCTCTTGTGGTTTCTCTTCTGGTTTCTCGATGGTCTCGTTCACTTTTGACTCGTTCTCTAAATTTTGTTGTGTTTGATTTTCTTGTATCAGATTGTCCGCGGTTTTGTTCTCTTCAGTTTGATTGGTTTGTGTCTGATTAATCGTTTGATTGGCAATGTCTGTTTCTTCATTCCCACCGCATCCTACGCATTCGTTTAGATCGATGTTGTACGTTTCTTTTTTTTCTTTTTCGCCGCCTAAGTTAATGCATCCGTGCAAAAATAAAATAGATAATAGCAAGAGCATTATGACTTTTTTGGACATATTAATGTAATTATCTCAAATACCTTTATATATATTATAGAAGGGTAGTGCTTAGGTGATTGAGATGGTATGCGGTTGCAGAAGCTGTGCTTCTCGCAAAGAGAAAAAAACAACAAAGAAAAAGACGGGCGAATCAAAAAAGAAGAAATAATTTTTTTATTTTTTAGTAATTATACCCTGTAGCGTTTCCACATATCTTGTTTTTCTGAAGCCGACTTCATACAATCTTCTTGCAACCTCGCTTTTTATGTTCCTGCCTCTTTTCTTTGTGCCGACCGAACCGACATAATGGTATACTTCTCCATTTGGTTTCAGCACTCTTTTTAGTTCCAAATAAAAATCGCGAGAGTAAAGTTTGGGTGCGTGGCTTATCCTTGGCGGATCGTGAATTATCTTGTCAAAGCTTTCATCGTCGAATTGTTTTATCTTTTCTGCTATGTCGCCTTTCAAAATATCGATGTTTTTGCTCTCGAACAACGGTGCGCTTAATGGGTTGTATCTTGCAAGCTCAATAACAGCATCACTGTATTCTACTGCGACCACTTGCGCTCCTTTTTTTGCCGCGGCCATCGCTGTATAGCCTAAACCCATGCAAGTATCCAAAACCTTTTCGTTTTCTTTTATCTTTAACACGTCTGCTATTTTTTCTGAGTAATCAAGCGGAGTTTTGAAACCTTTCATGACCTGCATCCGCAATCCATCTATCTCCAATACCGGCACGTTGTTGAATAGGCGAAGATTGTAAAAGTGTTCTTGAAAAAGAGACAATCGCATCGGTTTTGAATTGGTGCTTTTTTTATAGTAGAGATTGTTTTTTTCGTCGTAAAGGTAGGCCTTTCTGCCGATTCGTGCATATTCCTTTAACTCTTTCATAATATCTAAACGCAAATGAGATTAAAAAATGTGCCGAACAGATCAACAGAAACGTTTATAATTAAAACATCTAATTTATTTTGGGTTGGAGGTTATTTGAAGTTGGAGGTTGTTTGAATGGACCTAATATCTATAAGAGACATTAATAAAAAACAGGTTGAGGAAATTTTGGATTCTGCAACTGCAATCGCAAAAAACGAGAAGAAAATCGATCTGAAAGGAAAGATATTGGCGACCTTGTTTTTCGAACCATCGACAAGGACAAAGCTTTCTTTTCAGTCAGCGGCGATGAGGGCGGGAATGACATACATTGACTTTCTTCCTGAACTGAGTTCGTTAAAAAAAGGCGAGAGTTTTGCAGATACTATCAGGACGGTTGAAGGGTATGCTGATATCCTGGCAGTGAGACACGCGAAAGAAGGCGCTGCACGTTTGGCCGCGGATATGTCAAAAAAGCCTGTCATAAACGGCGGTGATGGCGGAAATCAGCATCCGACGCAAACGCTCATTGATTTGTTTTCAATAAAAATGATCAAGAAAAAGATCGCTGGGCTTAACGTCACTTTGCTAGGCGATCTGAAGCATGCCAGAACCATGCGATCGCTTGTTTATGGTCTGGCAATGTTTGGCGCGAACATAACGTTGATATCGCCGCAGGGCCTGGAAATGGATCCGAATTACCTAAAAGAGGTTGAGAAAAAATTTGGGCTCAACGTGAAAATAGCGCACGAACCAAACTTGGCAGATGCAGATGTGCTTTACGTTTGCAGGATACAGGCAGAGAGATTTGCAGACCCTTACGAAGCGCAGAGTATAATGAAAAAATTCAGGGTGAAGAAAGAGGATTTGAAAGACGCCAAGGAAGATCTCGCGATATTACACCCGCTGCCGAAGATTAACGAGATCGACCCGGAGATAGACAAGATGCCACAGGCGAGGTATTTCGAGCAGGCGCATTACGGTGTCCCGCTTAGGATGGCGGTAATAGATTATATTCTTAGAAATTGAGGTGAGAATATGCTTAACATAGAGCCGATTGAAAAAGGAACTGTAATCGACCACATAAAAGCGGGGATGGGAGCGAAGGTCTTGAAAATTATGGGGATAGGTGATGATTACCAATACCGCGTCGCGTTGGTTATGCACGCCCCAAGCAAGAAAATGGGCGAGAAAGACATAGTGAAAATTGCTGAGAGGATAATAACGGAAAAGGAAGCGAATATCGTCGCGTTGGTCTCGCCAGGCGCAACGATCAACATAATAAAAAATAGCAAGGTTGAGAAGAAATACGTTGTGTCTCTCCCGGAAAAGCTCGACGGCATTGGGACTTGCCCAAACCCGAACTGCATAACAAACAGCGAAGGCGACACCAAGAAAACGTTCATTAAAGAAAACGAAGATGAGTACAGATGTTATTACTGCGAGCGATTGTTCAAAGCGAAGGAGTTAGTGTAGCGTGATCGCTTTGAGCTCCAAGAACTCTGAATTTTTTGTAGAGACAAGAAAAAGAATAGAAATCGTAGATATAACTGACGAGATTGCAAAACGAATAGACGAAGGAAACGCTTGCCTTGTTTTTGTTGCGCATGCAACCGCAGCCATAATTATAAACGAATACGAGCCGAACATAAAGGCAGATTATGAGAAATTTTTCTCTAATCTCGCAAGAGGAGAATGGATGCACAACTCCATAGACAACAATGCAGAGGCCCATCTGCTCAGCGCGCTAATCTCGCCTTCTGTCGTTGTTCCGATAAAGGACAAATTTGCAAAAATTTGGCCTGTTCGGAAATTATCAAATTTCCGATACAAGGACAAAAAACTCGATTTGGGGACGTGGCAGAGGATAATGCTTGTCGAACTTGACGGTCCGAGAAAAAGAAAGATAACGGTTAAGATGATTTAATGGCCGAGGAACGGATCGCATGGTTGGACATTGCAAGAACAATCGCGATAACGCTCATCGTTGGTTTTCATGTGCTTTACGAATTTACCTTAGATGAATCTCTTCGCATAATTGGGTACATCGGCGTATCGCTCTTTTTCATAGGGAGCGGTTTTATCTTGGCAAGGAAATATCCGAATCTCAAGAGTTTTGATATCGGGTGGTTTAAAAAAAGATACATACGAATAGCGTCGCTTTACTATCCGGCCCTGATGGCAATAGCGCTTTTGTTCTTCCCAGACACTTACTATAAGCGACTCTACGACTTGATTCTTCATTTTGTTTTTCTGAATTTCATATCGAGCGACACGTTGTATTCAATAATAAGTCCGGCGTGGTTCGTTATACCTTTGGTGGCTCTTTATATTCTGTTTCCTTACCTCAACCGTCTGCTCGCTTGGTCGAAATATGCTCTGATAGCCATATTTTTGCTCTCATTCGCCGAGAGATATGCTACTCACGCATTAGTTTCTGTTTCTCCATTATTGTTCTTGGGAGATTTTTGCTTCGGGATAGTATTCGCCCAAGATCGAAGAAACAAGGTACTTCTCGCGCCGCTCGTAATGGCAATTAACGGTCCCCTGATGATCACGCCATACGTAATTTTTTATCTTCTGTCTCTTCTTGAAGACCTCACTTTCGCGCTTCCACGCTTTCTCGCTGCTACTTTTTCATTTATCGGAAAATATACTTTTGAATTGTTCCTTTTCCACGAATCTTTAATGAAGGTAGCACTTGGAAAATGGCACGTGTATGGTCTCAGCACTTCGCTGTCTTTGGTCGTTCTCCTTTTAACCCTGCTCGTTGTAGAATGGATCTCAAGAACAATTCAGAATACGTTCCTTATTTAGCAACCTCACTCGCGTCTTTCGCCCTTTTTTGGCTTTATGTTTTCTTGAGGGCAAAAAAGCCCGCGAACCCAAAAACCCTGAGGTTATTCTCCGGTAAATTGATTTATTTACGCCCTTTTTTGGCTTATTACGCCCTTTTTTGGCTTTATGTTTTCTTGATCGTGTGAACGACGATTCGTTCACATCTCTTCGTTTGCTTCGCAAACTCAGATCTATGTGAACGACGATTCGTTCACATCTTCTCGCAAACTACGTTTGCTCGAATGGCAAAAAAGCCCGCGTTCCCGTTTTTTGGCTAACGTTATACTAAGGGCAAAAAATAGGGCTGTAAAACCCTGAGGTAAGACTACGGTTAATAATTATTTTTCGCCCTTTTTTGGCTTACTGCTTCTACATGGAGGTAAGTTGTAAAGGAATTTGCGTTATATCTCTGCCTTTTCAAGAACGACTTTAACTGTGGAATTTTTAAACTCTTACTTATGTGAGAATATTAATGAATGGCATAAAAATTTATGAATGCGCTAAAAAGCATCTGAGTACTTTATCAAAAAACGAATTGGAGAACATTTTGATTCTGCCGAAGGATGCTTATACGCGAGAAGAAATAGAGTTAGCTTATGCTCTTGCCAAAAAATCTTTTGCAGAGAAAAAAAACATAGCGAAAAAATTCAAGTTCGAATTTTTGCTTTGGCTCACAGGAAAAAACGACATAAACTCTGCTTTGGATCAGGTCTCTTGCAATGAGGAAGAAAGCTGTGTGGTGATAGTTTTAGGCGACATAAAAATCCCGAATGCCAAAAAACCAAGATTAAAAGGAAGGGCAGATCCCCTTGCATTGGAGAGAATCTCGCTGAGCAGGATAAAAAACTGAAAGATCAGAGACCTATTTGCTTTGCAAGTATCTCTTTGTCCAATGGCAGTTCTATACCCAAAACTTCGTGGATAAACAGGAAAATTTCCAACGCTTTTTGCTTGTCTTTAGTGGTCCTGTCGACCATCTCCTTGAACGATAGATCCTTGCCGATTAACTCGTATAACATCAAACCCTCGCGGCCGTATTTCTTGTATATAGTAAAAGCATCATCGCCGTATTTTTTCTTCACGATGTCGCGCGTTACTGGCTTTAACGTTATTATTGCATTTTCAACCAAATAATTGAGTATCTCGTAAACTCTGTAGAGCGGTATGCCTGCTTTTAAGGCAATATCGATGACGTCCGCTTGGTTATCTATCGCACTGAAAACTTTCTTTCCTTCATCTTTAAATTTAAGGAATATATTCGCACTTATTTGAACTGATTTGACAATATCGATGGGCAATTTTGTCGGCACTTCCACTGGATTCGGAATAACAACCTCTTTTACTTCGCCTCCTTTTTCAGTTTCAAGTATCGGCGCAAAACCGCCTTCGTAGATCTCTTCTTTGGGTGGCACTTTCGGTGTTTCTACTGCGGATGGCTTCTTTCCTCCAGGGTATTCCAATTTTATTATGCCTTCCTTATCCAAGAAATCCAAGATTTCTATGAGTTTTGTTTCGCTTATGCCTACCTCTCGCATTATCTGTTCAGCAGTTCTCTGACCATCGATTAGATTGTAAACACGAACACCGACATCGCCGTATTTGTCTTTGATTTTTTTCTCAACCGAACTTTCCTCTGGTTCCTCGAAAGAAAAACTTGGTTCTTCTTCCTTTTCTTCCTCTGCTGTCAGTGCTTCTTCCTCGCCTTCTTCTTTTTCCTCAGTTTCTTCCTCTGTCTCTTCTTTTTCTTCCTCTGCTGTCAGTGCTTCTTCCTCTGTCTCTTCTTTTTCTTTGGCTTCTTCTTTTTCCTCAGTTTCTTCTTCCTTGCCTTCGATTTCAATCGGCTTTATCGGCTCGATCTCTCCAAATTCTTCCTTGGCTTCCTCAGCTTCTGACGGTTTTGTCTCTTCTTCTATTTCTTCTTTCTCCTCTTTTTCCTCTTTCTCTACTATTTCTTCCGCTGCCAATTCCTCGCTCGGTTTTTCTTCCACTTCTTTTCTTTTCGGCGCTCTTTCTTCAGCTTCTTCTTTTTGCGGAGCCTCAGGTGTGGCTTCGCCAGCACCTGCAGGTACCAACTCTATCATCTCGGTTTCCTTCATATAATCGATTACTGGATAGAACATCTGGTCTTCCAAGGAAAGATCTTTCTTCAACTCCTCGATCGTTCGCTTTCCGGTAATAGCGCGGTACACCTTAAGACCGAGCTCTCCAAATTTTTTAAGCAAAAGATTTTGATTTTTGAATCGCTGCAATGGACCTTTTTCTTTTTTTCTTATTATATAATCTGTCTTATCTGGCATCAAACATCCCTTTTTTCTATATTCAAGATGACTTTTAAAAGTATACCCTCATTTCTTCAGTAAATTCGGAAGTGAATAAAAAGCTGTCGGTTGGGAACCTGATTTGTGTTATCCCGAAATAAGTCCCTCTAGATAAAAAAGAAGAACTTCGAATTTCTCAAGAATTAAGTTTAGAGAATGGCAAACTAAGAACGCCCTTCCGAGCTTTTACGAGAAAAAACGATATAGTTAAAAGGTGAATAGATGAAATCCAATCAACGAGAGGAAGTTAATTCAGGATAACACATTGGAAATATGAATAAAAAAATCTTAATCTTTATCTTAGCTGTTGCAGTCGTATTTTTGTTAGTTCTATTTATTCGCCCAGATCTGTTTATCTCTCCGAATGATCAGAAAGAGATCACAGCAGGTTATGGACCTAAAGAAGGTTGCGGCAATCTTACGATATATGTATTAAACGTCAGTCAGGCAGACAGCATATTGATCATAACACCGAAAAATAAAACATTGCTGATCGATAGTGGTTCTGCCATCAACAAAGAATCTGCTCTAAGAGTGGTCGATTTTTTGAAATCCAAAAACATAGACAGGATAGACGCCTTGATAGCAACACATTACCATGAGGACCACATCGGCGGCGTTCCAATGATTTTCTCAAATTTCGAAGTGTCGTCTGTTTACGAAAACGGGAATTGCGGTAATTATACTAGCGAGGCGCAAAGAAAATTCCAGCAATACGTTCTTCTGACAAAAGATATCGTAGTTAAAAATGATCTGAAAATCGATATGGACGATTGCGTCGCGATCAGAATAATCGCACCATACGCGATGAGAGGGGGTTGTTGGGCGGCTAATAAGGACTCTAACGAAGAAAATGAAAACTCTCTGGTCGTGCATCTGCGATATTCAAACGTATCCTTTCTGAGCGGGGGAGATTGCGAGGAAAAATGCGAGCAGATACTGCAGAAGAGAAGCGACATAGCAGCAGATATCCTGAAATTAAACCATCACGGAAGCAGTACTTCCTCAAACCCGTATTTTTTAGATGTTGTGAAGGCAAGGTATTTCATAATGTCTGTTGACAAAGAAAAAAGCGTAGCTCTCGGGTATTATCATCCCCGCAAAGATGTATTGGCTAATATCTACCAGAGAAGCAGCGGAAACAATTTCTTTAGAACAGATCTAAACGGTAACGTGGAGATAATCTCTGATGGGAGGAATATAGAAGTACGGCCAGAGGCCGTTGCTGATAGATGCAACCTTTTCAGCGGCTATGGCGGCCCTTCCACGAATTCCTATGGCCCAATAGACGAACTCATCCCTTATTGTAGTTAGTTATTGCAGTTATAACGTGCCTAATTTTTAGTGGTAGAAAGGTTTATAAAGTGTTATACACATAATTATATCATGGGACACAATAGAAAAGAACTATACGCCGAAAAAATTCCGATGCACGAGTTAGCTTCTTATGTTAGGGCTGCAGAGCTCGTTACAGACAAGAATACGATTAGGAAGATCTTGCCAATAGCAGAAGAAGCCTATAAATTGGCTAAAAAAGAAGACAAGAAAGACGCTTTTTTGTGTGTTCTTGTGAATGCGGTTCCACGAGAAAAACAAAACGCGTTCTTAAACTTGGTCTTGAAGGACATAAAAAATCTTGAAGGAGCGCAACTCGATGTTGTTTCTATAGCTAATCTCGTAAAACAGATGAACGCGCTAGACGATCTGGATAAACTCGAAATGGGCAAGGAGAGCGCAAAGATATACAGCCAAAAACTTTTGAATAATGAAATAACTGTCGCTGCAGTGATTGCAAGGATAGCAATGATAGAAGATGACGCCAAGATAATCGACCCGCAAAAGATGCTGTACTTCTATTCACCGATCGCAGAAGTGGTAAATGCCACAGTAGGCAAGAAGTTAAGAAGCGAAGCAGTTAACAGGATTTGGCTGCCAACTGCGACGGAATTGGGTAAAAAATTAAACGACTTGCAGAACGTGATAGAAAAAACGAAGATTGATATAAAAAGGTTTTTGGGCCAAGACGTTGAAACTAGGACAAAAGAGGTCTCGTCAGCCGTGCTAAAAGAGAAAGAAAAAGGTTATATAAACGATTTAGTTGGTTGCAGGGCAATCTTAAAAGACGCCAAGTCAGCAGTTGAGACCGCCCACAAGATGATGCACAAGCTAAATAAGAATGGCATAGAGGCAGAAATAGAGAATTATTATTCTAAGCCAAAAAAGAGTGGGTATAAGGGCATCAACATGAACCTTGTTCTTAATGACTTGCCTGTTGAAGTTCAAATAGTAGATTGTGAGACAGCAATACAAAACGAGCGCATAGCCCCGCACGGTTTGCACAAGAGCTATGGCGCTATCGATAATGATACAAAGTTAAAAGAAAAACTAACTAAGTATTTGTAATTAAATCAGTGCCTAAAGTGTCGCATTCCAGTGAATATCATCGTCATATTATGCTCGTCTGCTGCTGTTATCACTTCTTTATCATTGACAGAACCACCAGGTTGGATGACTGCAGTAACGCCCAACTTCGCGGCAAAATCTATGCCGTCCCTAAACGGGAAGAAAGCGTCAGAAGCCATCGCGCATCCTTTTAGATTATCGCCGAATTCCTGTGCTATGAGCGCGCCTATCTTGGCAGCATCTATTCTTTTCATTTGCCCGGCGCCTATGCCAACTGCCTTGTTCGGTCTTGCGTAAACTATCGCATTGGAGCGCACATATTTGACTATCTTCCACGCATATATCATAGCTTTCATTTCTTCCTCGCTCGGTTTTCTCTTTGTAACGATCTTTAATTCCTTGTATAATTCAACATCAGCGTCTTGAACGAGCAACCCGCCCAACACTGAACGATATGTTTTGAATGGTTCGTTTATCTGTTTGAATGGAAGTTCCATTATCCTCAGGTTCGGCTTTTTTTTCAGTACTTCTATGGCCTCTTTGGTGTATGAAGGTGCTAAGACGATCTCAACAAATCTGCTTATTATCTCTTGGGCGAGTTCTTTTTCCACTTTTCTGTTTACCGCAACCACGCCACCAAATGCTGCTTCTGGATCTACTGCTCTTGCGATTTTGTACGCTTCTAATATGCTATCATTGGTAGCGATGCCGCAAGGGTTGTTGTGTTTTATTATAACAGCAGTAGGTTCTTCGAATTGATTTATCAAACGGTAAGCCGAGTTCATATCAAGAATGTTATTGTACGATAGTTCCTTTCCCCCGTACTGCTTTGCGTCAGATATTGAAACATTTTCTTCGTGCGGATCATAATACAAGGCAGCGGTTTGGTGCGGGTTTTCTCCATATCGCAAATCCTGTTTTTTCTTAAAAGTAAGATTCAGGTATTCCGGATAGCGTTCGTTTTTCTCCTGCCATATTTTTTTGAAGTATTTTTCTATCACCGTATCATAATGCGCTATATGCTCCCATGCCAAAATCGCCAATCGCCTTCGCAGTTCTTCTGAAACCTCTTTTTTCTCTCTCAACTCGTTTATGACTTGCTTATAATAAGCAGGATCGCATATGACGACAACATCTTTGTAGTTTTTTGCCGCAGCCCTTATCAAAGTCGGTCCGCCGATGTCTATATTTTCTATCGCTTCGGCCAGTGATGGTTTTTTCAAAACCGTTTCCTCGAATGGATAGAGATTTACCGCGACGATGTCGATTGGTTCTATTCCGTATTTTTTTGCTTCTTCAAGATGTTTTTTGTTTTTTCTATCCATTAATATTCCGCCGTGAATCTTCGGGTGCAGCGTCTTTACTCTTCCATCCATCATTTCAGGCGATTTTGTGAAATCAGATACTTCGATGACTTCCAAGCCAGCTTTGCGTAGTTCTCGCGCAGTTCCTCCACTCGATATCAATGAATATCCGAGTTCTTTGAGTTCTCTTGCAAATTCCACAATACCCTCTTTCCTGTAAACGCTCAACAATGCATATCCCGCCATTCCAACCCCACCATAAGATAAGATAGCATTAATTTATAATTTATGTTTTTGTACTATCTTCTCGTTTTTTATTGTATCAGAAATTCTATAATCGCTGAACGCCAAATTTTTGCAGATTTGTCTTTGTAGGTATAACCTCAGAGGCATTGTAATACTTTGTTCTCCTTGGTATTATCCTTGATGCTTTGAAAACCGGATTTTCTTCGTGTAACGGTATCTTTTTCGGCCATTCTTTTTGCTGTTTGTTCTCAGTTTTTTTCCTTCTCAAACCTTTCAAATAGTAAAACTTGCCGAGCATCGGGTTTCTCCAATGTATTATTGGCTTTAGCTTTTGTCTAGGATCTAGCTTTTGTGTAGAATTTTCCATCATGCGCATCCTGTTTAAACCAAGATTAATCGACACTCTCTCCCCCTTAATTTACAAACGCATATCGTTAAAATAATGTTTTTAAACCTTTCCGCATGGCTTTCGTTTTTTGTCTAATTATTTTTTCATTACCACCCTTATCGGGAAAGGTATCTCTATCTTTTTCTTTCTAAACTCTTTCAGCAATTCTTTGTTTATGTCTCTCAAAACTGCCAACCTATTCGTGTAGCCATTGACCTTGTAGCCAAACCTGAATATCAGTGCGTAATCGCCGAATTGTTGGAGCCTTACGAAACCAGTACCTGGCAGCAAATACTCGTTTTTCTTCGCAACTTTTTCAATTACATCCAATATCGTTTTTTCAACTTCGTCTGGATCGGAATCATAAGAAACTCCAATGTCGTAAAAGACGATCGCACTTTTGTCTGGCGTAGCGAAATTTTGTATAATCGCATTTGAAAGTTTTGAATTTGGCACAACGATCTCATTATTATCAAAAGATATTATCTTTGTTGTTCTCCAACCTATTCTATCAACAGTTCCTTCCATTCCATTGTCAAGTCGAATGTAATCTCCTTCGCGAAAAGGTTTGTCCATTAATATGTGAATGCCTGCAAAAAAATTCCCTAATGTATCCTGCAACGCAAGAGCGACTGCAAGGCCTGCCACCCCAAGACCGGTTAGCAAAGCCGCAGTGTCAAATCCAGCGTATTGAAGTATGAAGACCAAGAATATTAAATAAATCGCAGCGCGGATTATCGTTCGAACAAAAGGGAATACTTGTTTTGGCGGTATCTTCTTTCTTTCCGGTGGTTGGATGCTTATTCCATACCAGACCATTATGACATCTGCAATTTCGGCAAAGAAGAAAGCCAAGAGAACCATAAACAATATGATCAGTATCTGCAGTTCGTTGTATGTACCCACTATGAGATTTGGGTATACCGTCTGTAGCGAGATAAACAAGGCTAGAAGGACAGCAGTAAAGTGCGAGTATTTCTCTGCTACGGCTAAAAGTTCATCATCCAAGGTTGTTTTTGTTTTACTGCTTAGGTATTTCAAAATAATCAATACTATCTTGAGCGCAATAAATATGACGATATAACTGAACACCAATAGAACGAAGAATAGCGTTATATCCCCGCCGGGTAAATTTACGTTTTTTATAGTATTGACAAAAGCATCAGGTATAAGTCCTTCTAAACCGAAAATTGCCATAATGATCTATCCCTCCTACATTTTAAAAATTTATTGAATGCAGGGGGCCGGATTTGAACCGGCGAACTCACTAAGAGACAGGATTTCCTTCTTTTCGTCTTAAGTCCTGCGCATTTGACCAGGCTTTGCTACCCCTGCATGAACGAAGTGAATGCTGGGGGCATTGAACAATAATTATTAGTTTGTCTGATAATCACTTAAAAATATATATGTAGGTTTTGGTTGGAATTTGATTATTACCAAATCACCCACAATTCAGAAACCTACAAAGATTTAGTTAACCTATCATTAAATAAATCTTCGCTTGAAAAGGCAGAAGAAACTCTTATCCTTGATCTGAAGAACAAGGCCCTGAGAGAATGGAAATCTCAACTTCAAACAATGAATAATAAAAAAGTAGGAGCACCTTT
>Ga0078972_1009992_pt1 | contig 18163 bp, 13 predicted proteins | sample YelNatPaOPGAMG01_FD_67568 | JGI IMG/M metagenome (GOLD analysis project Ga0078972, IMG submission 67568) | Hot spring thermophilic microbial communities from Obsidian Pool, Yellowstone National Park, USA - OP-RAMG-01 (SPADES assembly) (version 2) | ecosystem: Environmental > Aquatic > Thermal... | reverse complement strand
GGGGGGTAGAACTCCTTGTCTGCATTGTACTTCCCCCCCCCCCACCCCAGCCCTCCCCCACAAGGGGGGAGGGAGTTTTGTCCGTTAGCCCTAATTCTCCATCCTAGCATACAAGGCGCCCGTCAGCGCGGCCCTAAGGGGGCGTACTTGGCGATGATGGCCTTGGCGGAACGCAGGCCATCGACGGCGGCGCTGACGATGCCGCCAGCGTAGCCGGCGCCTTCGCCCACCGGGTACAGTCCTTCGCATCCGGGCGTTTCGCGCGTGGTTGGGTCACGCAGGATGCGCACCGGGGCGCTGCCGCGCGCCTCGGGGCCGACCAGCGTCGCCTCCGGAACAAAGCGGCCGCGCCACTGCTGATCCATGATCGGTATACCGCGACGCAGCGCTTCAACGATCAGCGGCGGCACCAAGTCGGCGATGCGTCCGCGTACGGCGCCGCGCTGATAGCTCGTCTCGGGAATATCGGTTGTCTCGCGGCCGTCCAGGAAATCGCAGACGCGCTGGATCGGGCAGAGATAATTGCGCCGGCCCATCTCGAAAGCGCGTTGTTCGTAAATTTGCTGCAAATGGACGCCGGCCAAAACGTCGCGGCTGCCGAACTGCTCAGGCGGCACCGTCACCACCAGGCCGCTGTTGGCGAACGGTGAATCATGCTTCGACAGGCTCATGCCGTTGGTGCAGAAAGCCCCTGGCTCCGATACACTCGGCATGATGTAGCCGCCGGCGCACATGCAGAAAGTGAACAGATCGTGCGGCCCATTGGCGATCAGTGTGTAGCTCGCTGCTCCCAACCGTTGCTCCAATGGAGTCGGGCCGTACTGGACACGGTTGACGATCTCTTGCGGATGCTCGATCCGCACGCCCATCTGAAACGGTTTTTGCACCATCGGCACGCCGCGCGCTTGCAACATGCGGTAGGTATCACGGGCGCTGTGGCCGATGGCCAAAACAGCCACCGTGGCGGGAACATACCCCGATGAGGTAGCTAATCCGCGCAAACGGCCGCCGGCTAGATCAAGATCCTCAACACGGCATGAGAAACGTACCTCGCCGCCCAGGCTTTCAATGCGGCGGCGTAGCGCCTTGACCACGGCCGGCAGGCGATTGCTGCCCAGGTGCGGCCGAGCGTCGTAGAGGATGGACGGCTTCCCCTTGCACTCGGCAAACAGTTGGAGCACACGGCGCACGTCGGGGCCGGAATTGCGATAGGTTAGTTTGCCATCGCTGAAGGTGCCAGCCCCGCCTTCGCCGAACAGATAATTGCTCTCGGGATCGAGGGGACCACCCGCATCAAAGGCACGAACATCGTGGATGCGCTGGCGCACAGGCCGGCCCCGCTCCAACACCAGGGGGCGATAGCCTTGCTCTGCCAGAAAGTAGGCTGCCGCCAAGCCGCCCGGACCCGAACCGACAACGACCGGCCGATGCGCCAAAGGACGTGTACCCGGTGTTGGCAGGATGAACGGCTCTTCCGTGTAGAGATCGACCGCCACCGGGGGGCGCACGTTTCGCCGGGCGTGGGCCACAATGCGCCGCTCATCGCCGGGAAGGACGACTTCGGCGTTATAAACGAAGTGCAGAGAGTCCTTGTTGCGAGCATCGAGGGCCTTGCGAAGAATGCGCCACGTCAAGGGCGTAGTCGGACGAAGGCCGAGAATGCGGGCCAGATGCTCTGGCAGCATCGCTTCCGGCTCATCGATGTCGAGACGCAGGTTGGCGATGCGGATAGCCATACTTTCGGTTTTCCGTTTTCGGTCTTCGGTTTTCGGTAATCGTCCGAAAACCGAAGACCGAAAACCGAAGACCGATCACTTACTACGGTTGACCAGGTCAGAAATCTTCACTTTTTCCAGGGCCTTGCGCGTCTGCTCGGCAGTCTGGCCGCAGACTTGCTCCAGTTTGGGCTGAAGGCTGTTCCAGAACTGGTTGAACTTTTTGATCTGCGCCGGCGAGAATTCGTCGTCTTTGTCGGTTGGGCGTTCGGGAGCGTAACCACGCAGCGTACCGTCCACCGCTTCAATGACATCGAGCATGGTGATATCTGAAGGAGGCTTGGCCAGACGATAACCTCCGTGTGGTCCTTTGACCGACAGCAAAATACGGTGGGTGACGAGCGGCTTAAGCACTTTGAGTAAGAAACGCATAGGAATGCCACGCTCATTGGCGATGTCGTGCGACGCCACCGGGACGTTTGCTTTTTGTTGGGCCATGTGGACAACAGCGTGGAGGGCGTAGCTGGAGGCACGTGTAAGTTTCATGGAACCATCGCGGCCGTCCGTTTCCGGACAGCCCTCACTCCTCATACATGTAAGGGGACAAAAAGGAAACATCGATCGATGCCCAACACTTCTCGGCACCGGCGGTCTACCTGGTGAGACACGTGGCCTCACCTGTATTACGCCGCCGCCTCGGCGTTGAGTGGCGGGTTGGACGATGAAGGTAATCCGAAGGGCGAAGCCGAGCAATGATAGCGTTACATCGATCCCTAAAGTTCAAATATAGTGTCCGCCGGACGGCTTGGCAACCCCGCTCATGAAAAAACCAGGTTTCGTGTTATAAACTCTTTATTGCGCTGCCGGCGCGGCTTGGCGAATGTCCGCGTCGGTGAAGCGAATGCCGATGACAGCGGTGGCGGGATAATCTTTGTCCTCGACACGTACCAGGCCGCGGCGAACACGGACGCGCCACAGAAAAGGGCCGTGGTATGCCTCGCCTGCCTCTGTGCCGAACAGCACGGCCGCAGCCTCGGCATCGTCGCCGTCGGTGCAGACGAACATCTGTTTTTCTTCGCCCGGCTCAAGGAAATCGCCTTGGTCACGGCGCCCTTTGACCCATTCGCGCCGGTTAGCGGGATCGCCGCGCGGATACCAGTGGGCCGGCCCGCCGTAGCAACGATATTTATTCCCGACTTCCAAGAGCGTCAAGGGAGGTATCAGGTCCAGACCCGGCCGCCAATAGCGGTCGAAATAGTTATCCAACGGTGCAAAAGCGTAATCGGTAGCGAGATTTTTCAAGTCGAGGTACAGCACCAGCGAATCGTTTTGGCAAGGCTCCGGCCGGGAAGGACCCACGACTACGAAGACACGCTGGCGCTCGACACGATTGGGCGTAACTTGCAGGTCGCCGACACGGAGAGGTTTGCCCAAAGTAGTGCAAAGGGACTCTGGCAATGGAAGAGTGGCCAGTTCCGGCTTGTACTTGTCGGTGCGGCTGACCTTTTTGCCTTTGCGGACGCCTGGGTCGTCGCCTACATCTGGCATCGTGTCGAAGCGCTCCCGGAACTTTTCCTGGAGTTGTTGGTGTTCCCGGTAGAGCAAGAGGGCGAAAATGCTGATAACAACAGCGTAAAGCACCAGCGGACAAAACACCAAGAGCAGAAACCAAGGCGTTTTCGTTTGGCTTGGTCTCCGCTCCCGCACACGAGCGACAGCCGACTCACTCCGCATGTCGTCTGGCGGCGCTGTGCCGGGCGGCGGCGGCGACGTTTCAGTAAGGGGGCCGCCTGACCAAAGCGGCGCACCGCTTCCCGGAAGGACATCTGTATTTTCACTCTGGGCCAACGGGGCCGAAGAAGCGGGCGGAGCTGCGACGGCGGGAAGGTTCATCCCAGGCAGGGGCGAAGCAAGGGTCGATAGAGGCCCCGGTGGAGGAGGAACATTGTCGCCGGGCAATGTGGGCGCCAGGGACTCGGAAGGCGCCTCAACCTGCGGCGCTTCGCTATAGCGGAACAACTCGCTGCTTACATCCGCCGGCGCGAAAATGTCTTCAGCGGCATTGGAGAATGCCGGCGTGTGCAAAACGGTCTCGGTCAAACCCGGAGGCGACGCTGGGGGGGATAGCACCGACGCCCCGACGGTCCAAGGGTTAGCAGGTGGTGGAGCGATCACGACTTGCTGGCAGTGCGGACAGCGCACCTGTTGACCCAGGTGTTGATTGTTGACAGCCATGAGCTTGCCGCAATGCCCGCACTGAAACTGGACCGTCTGCATAGTAATTCTCCGCGTGCCTGGGCAGCCCCGATGTCCCCTTCTCCACGGATCTTAATTCTTAATATATCATCCCTTGGTCTCGATGACTTCATGAAGAAAAGCATTCGTCCAGCAAAAAGCTTGCTCTGTCTGACTAGCATGTGCAATAAGGAACCAGGGCCGCACCCGAAGAGAAGAACGGATCGACATAGCGTAGAGTCGGCGTTGATGTGCCAGGCTCCGTCAGCGATTCCTCTCAGCGCTCACGGTGTTCCCTAACTGGTATGGCGCGCGGTGATCTGGACAAACTCCAAGGGCAGTGCGTTAGCGCCCTGAGCTCGGGATGCTGACGCAATTCCGCTCGCCCCGGAGGAGAGAGAGTTGTGTTTGTTCTCTCCCCCACCAAGGGGGAGGGAGAAAGCAGTTGCACCCAACAGGCCCATGCCCCGACGCGGTCGCCCCACCGACGGCACAGTTGCTCCAGGGGAAACAATAGTTCGGCGTCCTCGGGATCACATACGTGTCCCGCCTGGCATACAGCCCAAGCCTGCTCGTAGCGACGTAAAGGCAAATCTACGTCCGAGCGGGAGAAAAGCCCCAGACCGGGGGATTTGTGCCCACCTGCCGCTTGCCTCCCCTGCGCTCGTCACTTCGATCAGCGCGCGTATTGTTTTCTCAAGTCTCACTATCAGAAGCGTTTGCGTCGCAACCCTGCTCAGAAGTTCCAGACTCGCCCAATCTTGGCATCGCGCTTGCTTTCTCGCTTTTAGCACGCGAGTTTCCGAAAACCATTTATTGAGAGGAGACGAACATGACAAGAGGGTTGCGAGGCATCGTGGTGCTCTTGGCCGCGACAATGGTTGGCGGCCTGATCGAATGGGGACCGGCGGGAGGACTTACCAGCGTGGCCGAAGCGAATCCGAAGAAAGGAAAAGAAGACAAGGGACCGAAAGATAAGGGACCGAAAAAAGGCAAAAATGATTTGCAGAAGGCCTATGACGCTTTGACGGACGTGGCTGCCTGGACGGAAACAGGCCGCGCGCGGCCGCCGCGCGATCTGGCGCCCTTGATCGATCAAGCCAAAGACCTTTACCGCGACGCCGTGCGGGCGGCCCGCGAGGAGGAATTGGGGCGGGCCGACGAATTGGCGAAGGCGGCGCATGATGCCGCCCGTGGGCTGGTCCATGCTCTGCGGGCGGATGCCCCGGCTGTGCGAGGAATCCCCGCCCCGCCGCTTCAGGACAATTATGAGTTGACCGATCTGCTAAGGCGGACACGCGATCGCTTGGAGGACATCGGCGCTTTGGCGCCGCGCGGCGTGGGGCGAGCGTTCCTCGATGCTGCCCGCCGGGCCTACGATCAAGCGCGGCAAGCCAGCCGCGACGATACAAGCCGCGCCCTCCAATTGGCCCGCGCTGCCGAAGCTTGGACGCACGTGGGCGAACACCTGATGCGCGCCGATTCGCGGACGGATTATCGCTCGCCGCCAGATCGCCGTCGCCCGCCGCCTCCAGACGACCGCCGCCGTCCGCCGCCCCCGCCACGCGACTGATGCGCCTACCACTCCGATTGGGACCATCCGAGCCGCGACCGTAAGGAAGCGGGGGCAAGGACCGCTCCCTTACGGTCGCGGCTTTGTTAAGAAAACCTTTTCTTCCGGAGATTTCTACATGGCGACCGCCCTTACGCTCCCTCCCTGTTCTTCGATGGCTCGGCCGCATCAGCAAAGGCATCATCTCTCGATGCGAAGCCGCCTGGGCCTCAATGCGGCCAATTTCTTTCTGGCCGAGATTGGTGGCGTCGTCGCGCCGTTTCTGAGCAAGTACCTGATCGAGTGCGGCTGGAGCGACGGCAGCGTGGGCATGGCCATCGCCCTGGGCGGCCTGGGTGTTTTTCTTATGCAAGCGCCGGCTGGCTTCCTCGTCGATCGCATCCGTCGGCGCCGCACCCTCTTGGCCGTTGCCTCGCTGATGGTGGGATTATGTTTCGGTCTGCTGCCGCTGTTGCCGGCGAGTTGGAAATGTCTCGATCCTTTGTTGTTCCTGGCGGGCATGGGGCGATCGTTCTTCACTCCGCTGTTGGGGGCCTTGGCCTTGGGGCTGGCCGGACACGCCGGTTTGAATTGCCTCGTGGGCACGGCTCAGAGCTACGATCACGCCGGGAACCTGGCCTCCGCTGTTGTGGCGATTAGCTTGCTTGCCTGGCTCCCCGTTACGTCAATTTTTTACGCGGTCGCTGTCATCTCCGTGCTTGCCGCTGCTTCGGCATTCGTCATCCGTGCCGACGAGGTAGACGAAGAGTTGGCCTGCGGCGGGCGCCAAAAAGGCCGGCCTGCTACTGGTTTTCTGACCTTGCTTCGCGATCGCCGTGTGGCCATTCTGTTCGCCGCCGTGGCCTTGTTCCACCTGGCCAATGCTCCGGTGATGCCACTGGTCGGCACCTACATTGCCCGGCTAGGCGGCACAAACACGCAGGTGGCCTGCGTGGTCCTGACGGCCCAGGCAGTCATGGTGCCGGTGGCCTGGTTGGCCGGGCGCTTCGGCGAACGCTGGGGCCGCAAACCGGTCTTGGCCCTCGGCTTCGCTGTACTGCCCCTTCGTATCGTGTTGTATTCCCTGACGGATTCGCCCTGGATGTTGGTGGCGCTGCAAACGCTAGACGGCATTGGCGCAGGAATATACGGCGTGGTCATCGTGGCTATCTGCGCCGATTTGACACGCGGTACGGGGCGCTTCAACGCCCTGCAAGGTTTAATCGCCACAGCGTTGAGTGCTGGCGGTGTGATCGGCCCGGCGCTTGCCGGCTTCGTGGTTCAGTATCTCGGCTTCGCCGCGGCATTTTACCTGTTTGCCGCCGTCGCCGCCGTCGCTGCACTGGTGTTTGTGTTGTTCATGCCGGAAACTTGCCAGCGATCAGCGATCAGCCAGCCGATTGCTGACCACTGATCGCTTCTGTCGGAACAAAGGAGAAAGCCTCGATGGCGACCCCATCGACCGTTTGGTTGACCGCGACGTTGTTTATCTTGACCTACGCCGGCCTGGCCTTGGGCAAGGCGCCAGGCTTGCGCATGGACCGCGCTGGCATCGCTTTGGTCGGCGCTACCCTCATGCTTCTCGCCGGTATTCTCTCCTTACAAGAGGCGGTTTCTCCTCAATGCATCGATTACGAAACCTTGCTTCTGCTTTTGGGCATGATGATTGTGGTCGGCTGTCTGCGTCTGTCCGGCTTCTTCCGCCTGTTGGCGCATTGGTGCCTGGATCGCATCGAAACGCCGCGGGGACTATTGGCCGTGACCATCCTGCTTTCCGGCGTGTTGTCGGCGTTTCTGGTCAATGACATCGTTTGCCTGGCGCTGACGCCGCTGGTGCTGCACCTGGCCCGTCGTTTGCGCTTCGATCCGCTGCCGCACCTGATCGGCTTGGCCACGGCGTCGAACATCGGCTCGACCGGCACCATCACCGGCAATCCGCAGAACATGATTATCGGCATCCAGTCGCATATCTCGTATTTGCGCTTCGCCGCTCGTCTGTTTCCGGTCGCCGCCCTGGGATTGGTCGTCAATTACTTCATCATCGTTTTCATCTACCGCCGCCGTCTGGTCCCGCCCAAGATCGTCGATGTGGTCGGACCGATCCCGCGCGAGCCGCTGCCGCCGCTTCGCCGGGCGCATCGGTGGCTGCTGGGCAAAAGTGTGCTGGCTGCCCTTACAACCGTCGTCCTGTTCTTCGCGCTGCCCAGCCAATGTTTGCCGCTCATCGCCCTGGGCGCGGCCTCTTTCCTTCTCGTGGGCCGCATCGTCCGTCCGGAGAAAATTTATCGGCAAATTGATTGGAGTTTGCTGATGATGTTCGCCGGCCTGTTCGTCGTCGTCCATGCCTTCCGCTTGCATGTCGTGGCGCGCTGGGGCATTGAGGACTGGACCTGGCTGCTGAATCATCCGGTCGATCTGCTCAGCGGCGTTTCAGCGGCGCTGTCGAACCTGGTCAGCAACGTACCGGCGGTGCTGTTGTTCGGGCCGGTGATGCAGGCGATGCCAGCGGCTCATCAGGAGACGGCCTGGTTGGCGCTAGCTATGTCGAGCACCTTCGCCGGCAATCTGACGGTGCTCGGCTCGGTGGCCAACCTCATCGTCGTCGAGAACGCCCGCCGCGAGGGGGTGTCTATTTCGTTCGGGGAGTATTGCAAAGTCGGCGTGCCGTTGACACTGCTGACGCTGGCGCTGGGCATCGCGTGGTTGAAGTTTGTGCCGTATTGACTGGCGAGCAGGGGACGCAAGCCCCCCGCTCGCTCCAAGAATAGGACTGCAACATGGACCTTCGCAACAAAATCGGACTTTACGGATCGTATTTTCTGTGTATGGCGGGTGTCGGCTTCATTCTGCCGTATCTGCCTCTGTATCTCCACCAAAAGGGGCTCTCGGAATCGGCCCTCGGCTTCGTGTGGACGGCGTCGGCCCTGGCTGGGCTGCTGCAATTTCCCCTAGGGGTGTGGTCGGATCGTTTGCGGGCGCGCAAGCCGTTCTTGCTCGCTGCCTTGGCCGTGCTGACGGCGACGACATTTTTGCTGCACGGCGCCAGCGGAGCGTTGGCACTGGGAGTGCTGGCAGTGCTGTTCGCCGAGAATGGCCCTTGCCGGGCGACGGTCGAGAGCTTGGCCGGCGCCGAAGCCGTTCATTTGGCGCCGCCGAGCCAGGTGGGGGCGGCCCTGGGCGCTCTGCGCTTCTGGCGCCCTATTGGCATCATGGCCGTGGCCTTGGCCAGCGGCGTCCTGATCGATCAACACTACGGCCTCGGCTCGATTTTGTTGATGCTGGTTATCGTGCAGGGATTGGCATTCGTTGCTGCTCTGTTCATCCATGAATCGCAAGCGCGTCCGAACCACGACCGTAAGGGAGCGGTCCCGCCGCCGCTCCCCTACGGTTGTGGCTCGAATTCGTCCCATCCGTGGCGTGACGGCCGCTTGTGGATATTTGCGGTTGCAATGGTATTGTTCCACGCGGCAGCGGCGCCCGGGGGAGCTTATCTCGGTCTGTTCGTCAAGTATGACCTCGGCGCCAGTGACGGCTTTTTGCCCTACCTTTTTATTGTCATGATGGTAGCCTGGATGGTGTTGGTGCGTCCGGCCGGGCGCTGGGCCGATCGGCTGGGGCGCAAGCCACTCTTGGTGCTGGGCTGGTCGGCCATGACTGTGCGCTTGGCCCTTCTTGCCGTAGCGACTTCGCCGGAGCAAATTCTGTTCATTCAGTTGCTCGACGGATTGTCCCAGGGCTTGTTCGGTGTGCTCGCCGCCGCTTGGGTGACAGATCGCTTCGCCGATCCGCGTCGCGCCGGCTCGGCGCAAGTGTTGGTTGGTTCGTGCCTGGTACTCGGCTCGGCGCTGGGACCGCTGCTGGCTGGCTTGGTGGTGCCGACGCTTGGCTATCGCGGCCTGTTCGCGCTGTTGGCCGGAATCGCAGCCGTAGCGACGTTCGTGGTGCTGCTGTGGGTACCGGAGACGTTAACTAGCGTGCGCCGCCCGCTATCCGCTATCGGCTTGAGCCAAACCGAAGTCGGACAGCCGGCGGCCGATAGTCAAGTATGAAGAGGGCTGCATGGGCCTGCGCTTTGGCCTCCGCTGGCAAATCGTCGTGGTTGTCGGCTTGTTTGCGGCGTCGCTGGTGGTGTTGCTGTCGAGCCTGTTGGGGGCCATCCAGCTGCCGGCCCGCGAACAGGAACTGCGGCTCCAGTTGATCGAAGCCAGCCGGCAGATGGCCGAGGAGGCCGCGCCCTTGCTCGAAGAGTTGCCGGAGCCGCCACGCGAGCCACCGCCGCATTGGCGCCAACAGTTAACGGACATCGCTAATCGCGCTCTGCAAGAATTGTCGGGCGTGGAAGGCGGCTTTTATCTGGCCGGCGACTGGGACAAGTTTTTCGGCCATGCCTTTCCTACCAATCCCGATCGCCCACCCAAACTGCCGCACAAAGACAAGAAGAAGAATAAACACTCCCCGCCCCGACCGCTGCTGTCGGACGATCCGCCGCCCAAGGAAAAACCTCCCATTCACGATCAGTGCGTTAACAGTCTGAATGACGAAAAAGGCGTTGCTCGTGTGCAGGTCGGTGAAATCGGTCCCAGCCGCGTCATGATCGTTACCGAGCCGGTGGGTCAACAGCGGCCCGCCCGCATGGCCACTTGGGTCATGACGCGCCTGACCAGCCCCGAATATACCGCCATCCAGCTGACCCGCTTTCAGGCAGCGACCGGCTTGGCAATGGCCGGCATCCTCGCCGCTTTGGTACTGACGGCCAACCTTGGCCGCAATCTGCGCCGCGAACGCCGACAGCGCGAACAGCTTCACGAAGAGCTGCGCCGCGCCGAGCACCTGGCCGCCCTGGGGAAACTATTGGCCGGCGTCGCTCATGAGGTGCGCAATCCGCTGGCCGCCATCCGCTCCACCGCCCAGCTCTTTCAGCGCCTGCCGCCGTCGGCGCGCGATCCCTCGATGCTCGACCCCATCTTGCAAAGCGTCGATCGCCTCAACGCCTTGGTGAGCCGGCTGTTGTTCTTTGTCCGCACCGGCCACGAAGAGCGCAGGCCCGTCGATGTCAACGCCATCGTCCAAGAAACCCTGGCCCTGCTCCGCGCCCAGGCGGATTCGCAGCATGTAGTCTTGCAGACCGAGTTGGCGCCAGATTTGCCTATGCTATTCGGCTCCGCATCGGCCTTGCAACAAGTCGTCCTCAACCTGGCCACCAATGCATTACAGGCGATGCCGGGCGGCGGCACACTGCTGTGCCGTACACGCCGCCTGGAAGGGCCGCCACGCCTGGAACTTACGATCGCCGATACCGGGCCGGGCATCGCCGCAGACGAACTGCCGCATCTGTTCGAGCCGTTTCACACTACACGGCAAGAAGGTACGGGGCTAGGACTGGCCCTGTGCCGCGAGATCGTGCAACAGCACGGGGGATGCATTGAGCTGGATCACCAGCAAGGTTGGGGCGCGGTGTTCCGCGTGACGCTGCCGTTGTCCTGTTAGCCCTCTCACGCTCCCGAGGCCCCGGCGCCCTGGGCCGGCCCTTCGTGCCAGGCATTCGCCCACACTCACGCAGGCAGGCGTACCCTCCCTTCACCAGCGCATCGGCTTTTGCCAGGCTTCCTTGAGATCTGCCAACTGCATCTCGATCCATCGCACGCCGTTCGCTCCCGTGAAGCGCAGCTGGGGTTCCTCGCATGTCTGTCCCAGTCGTGTCCACGGGATGTCGCTGCCCAGGCACGCCTGAAACGCCGCTGCCTGGCCTGGCCGCACCTCGACGACAAAGCGCGTCGTCGATTCGGAAAACAGCAGTACGGCCTCCGGCAGAGTGGCCGCATCGAGGCAAATCACTTCGGCACCAAGACCGCCAGCAATGGCCATCTCCGCCACGGCCGTGGCCAAACCGCCCTCGCTAACATCATGGCACGAACGCACCAGGCCGGACTGTATCGCCTGGTGCAGCTTGCGGAAGAGGCGCGGCGCCAACTCCAAGTCCGGACGCGGCACGCAGCCGCCTTCGGTCCCACATACCAGATGATAATGCGACCCGCCCATCTCTTCCCGGGTGGCGCCCACCAGGAACAGCAGATTGCCCGGCTCTTTCAAGTCCATCGTCACACAGCGGCGTACATCCAAGACACGGCCCAGAGCGCTGATAAGCAATGTCGGCGGAATGACGAGGGTGCGGCCGGCGGCATGGAACTCGTTGTTCAGACTGTCCTTACCGCTGATGAAGGGCATGTTATAGGCTAAGGCGACGTCGCGGCACGCCTCAGCGGCAAGTACCAGCGATCCCAAAACCTCCGCTCGGTCGGTATTGCCCCAGCAGAAATTGTCGAGTAAAGCGATCTGTGACGGGTCCGCACCCACGGCGACGACATTGCGCACCGCCTCGTCGATGGCGGCGGCGGCCATCGCGTAGGGGTCGAGGTCGCCGTAATGCGGATTGAGGCCGCAGCCGATTGCCAAGCCGCTCCATTCCCCCAGCACCGGCATTATTACAGCGGCGTCGCCCGGCCCGTCCTCATTGACTCCGACCAGCGGCTTGAGGACACTGCCGCCCTGGACTTCGTGATCGTACTGGCGGATGATCCATTCTTTGCTGCACACATTGGGCGAGGCGAGGATTTTTCGAAGAACGTCGTTGAAATTCGCCTGGGGCGCCTGAATCTGCGGAAGTTTGTTTGCGGCGTCAGTGCTGCCCTCTCGGCGTGGGGAGGCCTTCGCCTGGCGCACCACCGTCGGACGGCCGTGGTGCAAAAAATGCAAATCGAGGTCGGCCACTTGCTGGTCCTGGTACGTCAGACGCAGCCGGCCCGTTGCCTCGAAGCGCCCCAGCACCGCTACTTCCACGTCTTCGCTGGCGCACAGTTTTTGCAAACGTGGCCAGTGCTCCGGCGGCACCGCCACGATCATGCGTTCTTGCGATTCGGAAATCCAGATCTCGGTGTAGGAAAGGCCGGCATATTTCAGCGGCGCCTTATCGAGGTGTACGCTGGCGCCCAGCCCTTCGGCCATTTCGCCGATGGCGGAGCTGAAGCCGCCAGCGCCGCAATCGGTGATGGCGTGATACAAACCTTCCTCACCTGCTTGCAGCAGTACATCGAGCAGTTTTTTCTCGGTGATAGCGTTGCCGATCTGCACCGCCCCGCCGCTGACGCGCTCGGATTCGGAAGTCAGCTGCACCGAGGAGAACGTGGCGCCGTGGATGCCGTCGCGCCCCGTACGGCCGCCGACGACAACGATCAGGTCGCCGGCGCAGGGCTGCTTATGGCAACGGTCGACGGGAAGCAAACCGACCGTGCCGCAGTAAACCAGCGGATTGCCCAGGTAGCGCTCGTCGAAGCAGACAGCGCCGTTAACCGTAGGAATGCCCATGCGATTGCCGTAATCGCGCACGCCAGCGACGACGCCTTTGAGCACCTTGAAGGGGTGCAACACGCCCGGCGGCAGCGACTCTGGGGGTGTGTCTAGTGGGGCGAAACAGAACACATCGGTATTGCAAATCGGCTTGGCCCCTAGGCCGGTCCCCAGCGCATCGCGGATGACGCCGCCCAGGCCGGTGTTGGCACCGCCATACGGCTCAATGGCCGAAGGATGATTATGTGTTTCTACCTTGAAACAAACGTGATATTCGTTGGTGAAGCGCACCACTCCGGCGTTGTCGGCGAAGACGCTGACGCACCAGTCGTCCTTGCCCAGGCGGCGACGGACCTCCTGCGTCGCCGCGAAAATCGTCTCCTTGAGCAGATTGTCATAGCGGCGAATGCTGCCGTCGGCGTCGGTGAAATCGATGCGCCCTTTGAGCGTCTTGTGCGAACAATGTTCGGACCAGGTTTGCGCCAGCGTTTCCAACTCCACGTCCGTGGGATCGCGGCCCAATTCCTGGAAGTGGGTCTGGATGGCGCGCATTTCCGCGCGATTCAAGGACAATTGATTGTCACGGCTAATTTTTTCCAAGGCGTCATCGTCGAGATGGCGCAGCGGCACGGTGACAAGCTGAAAGGAATAGGGTGAAGCAATGCTCAGATGTTCCAGTGTCAAAGGCCCAGCGACAACTTGCTCGATGGCCTCGTTGGCGAGAACTTTGCGGAAGAGGACGGTTTCCGCGTCCGGCGGTAGTGGGGGGCCGAAGTAGCGACGGAAGGTGCGCACCTGATCGACAGCAATGCCGAGATCGCGCGCCGCTTGTACAACGCTAAGGGCCACGGGGTCCATGACGCCGGGCTTGAGCAGGACCGTAGCGCGGTGATCGGGACGCAGGTGTTCATTGAGTGTACCGATGCGGCCGGCTTCGATCAGCGGATCGATGAGCAATTCATCGGCCAGGCGCTTGGCTTCCGACCGTGAAATCTCGCCTTCGATCAAGTAGCCGCGCCCCGTGCCGGTAATCAGCGCCATGCCGTGCTGCGTATGGGTGAGCAGGTCGTATTCCTCGGCGACGCGGCAGCGCTCCATGTCTTCATCTTTAGGTAGTATCTCTATCTCCCAAATCATAGTATGATCTCCCCATAGGTGCGAATGCGGCGTGGCGGCGTCGGTCACATTGTCCACAATGCAAGAATGTAAATACCAAGCGAGACGCCAAGATCAATCCGCCGATCAAGACAGCGCTGGCAGCCAGAATGCGGCCAATGATAAGCACAGAGGCACCCAGCGCCCCCATCCAGTCCAGTCCCACCAGGACGAACAGATCGATCAGCCAAGCGAGGAAGCGCGAGCCGAGTCCGGCGACGCGATAAGTGAAGGGCGCCTTCTCGATAGTAAGGACTTGATGGCGAATCACGCCGCACTCTCCCACACCTGATTTGTTCGTTAATCCTCAGTATAGGCCGCGCAAATCGATCGGACACAAGCCTGGAGCGCTAACGACGGCCCGGGCCGTCGTTAGCGCTCCAGGCTTGTGACAATTTCTTCCGCGAAGTCGAGGCATCGGTGCAGCAAGCGCAGGCGGATCTCCGAGCAAGTGGTCCTCGGTGAGCTGTCGGTCCTCACCGCGGGTTGCCCTGTGAAGCCGGCGCAGTGGCGCCCGTGTCGCCTTCTTTCTGGTCTGTTTTTTCTGCGGGGGGCAAAATAGCAGGCGCCGCTGGGACGCCGTCCGCCGGAGAGGGACAGGGCCCGCCGCCATGCATTCGGGCCGCCTGGATCGCATCCACGAGGTCGGGGGGACCGCTGTGCGGCGGACGGGGCGTGCCATAGGGAACGAGGCCATTGCCGCCCATGTTCCAGAAGGTGGTATCGTCGGCCAAGACGGAGGTGTACGGTCCATAGCGGAGGGGAGCTTCTTTCTCTGGATCTGGGGGGATGGGAGCATTCGGCATAGGCCCTTTGCCCCAGCCGCCGTCGTAGCCGTAGGGCAGCGGTTTGGGATGGAAAGCACGCCAGGGGGAATAACCAATATAATACGGAGTGTAATACGGCATAAGGAAGAAATTGCACCAGGGTTTCCAGCGAACCGAAGTCGCTGTCGGAGATAAGGGAGCGTAATAGGGGACGTAAATTCTTCGCCACCAGCAAAAGATGCAGCGTCCCGTGTACATGGCGTCGGGCCCAGGCGGATGCACGCCAAACGCCTCCACCGGCGTCATGGTCGCCGGGCCGCGCCCTTTTTTGCCCAGAGCACCGGTGCCGTTGGAGTATTCATTTTGGGCGGCCGCTGGAAGCGTCAGCATCGTCGCCACGATCGTCAGGCCAACAACGAAAGAAAGTTGCCGCAGCATCGAAATCTCCCCGTATTGGCCCCCCCCGGCAGCTAGCACTGCCGGACAAAAGTTACCGTGTGGCCGGCGGCGGTCCCGTTCCCACCGGCGGCGGCGGCGGCCCTGTGCCTACTGGCGGCAGGAAGCCGGGACGCATCGTATTGACCGGCAGGATCTCGCCGGTACGGCGGAAGTAGGCGACCTCCCGCGCAGGATAACCCAGAGCGTGGAACAAGCGAAACTGAGCCTGGTTGTATTCGGCAACCGTCGTCCAGTAGTCGTCGTAAGCCATCTTTAACAATTGCAGAGAAAAGACCGCGTCCGGCACGCGGAAGACCAGTTTCAAGACGTTGCCAAAGCGTTGGGTCTGTTTCAGACCCTCAACGACGCCTTTGTAATTGACGAGGGCCCCGCGCAACTCCCGTTCCGCCTGAACGACGCGGGCCGCCGCCGATTGAAGAAGCGCCTGCGACCGGGTCACGTCCGCAACCACCATGTCCTGGATGCGGAAAAGCTCGACGGTGGCCTGCGACGCTTCGCCGCGCCTCCACTTGACCATGGCCGCATTCCCCAGTCCCAGATTAGCGAACTGCCAGGCGAGTCCGGGAGCGACGTCGTCACGGGCATACCACAGATTCATCTTGCCGCCGTTGCCGATGCCGAAGGCCCCAACCTGAATTTGTTCGTAGGGCGTTTGAAAACCGTTCACCATGGGAATGGGCAGGATGGGGCGCAATTTCTCTTGACGGATGCGTACCAGCGCCGCCTGGACCAAGGCCTGCCGCGATGCTAGTTCTGGGCGGTTGGTCAGAGCAATTTGCATCAGATCGTCGAGCGAGCGGGATGGATCGATTAAGGTGATCTGGAGATGATCGTGTTCGAGCGGCTCGCACACGGCGCGGGGATCGAGGCGAAGGACCTGGGTAAGATCGGCGCTGGCGATGCGCCAGTTTTGGCGGTGGAGGACGGCCTGTTGCTCGAGGAACGCCAGCAGGTTCCTGGCTCGGTCTACCTCGACAGCAGGAACCAGGTCTCGGCTCAATGCTTCGATTGCCGCAATCACCTTGCGCCCTTCCTGGACGGTATAGAGGGCGCCGGCGTACTGGCCGCGGAAGCGGTGGACGTTGAAGTAGGCGCGGGCAACCTCCAGAAGAGCGTCGTTTTTAGCGGTCTGAATGTCCCAGCGTTTGGCGTTCAAGTCCTGCCGCTGGGCCAACGGCTGAAAAATTATATCGGTGGTGGCGACCACCTGGTATAAGCCGACGCCGGCGATAAACCAGTTGAGGTTTTGGTTGAGCGGTTTACCAAAGCTGCCTGGAGCGGGCTGTCCGAGAGCATTTAGCCCCTGCGGAACATCGACGCCGCCATTGAAATCAATCGGGCCATCGTGGCGGGCGTAAGAGGTAGCAATCATGAAGGAGGGGACCCAGAGGGTAGCGGCTTTCTGGAGTTTGGCCTCGGCCACCCAGGCGCTGGCCTGGGCGGCGGCCACGACAAGCGGCCGAGCGTCGGCCAAGCGCAGGGCAGGGCCGTAGCCAAGTTAACGGGGAAGCGCAAATCACCGGGTTCCAAGGGCGGCAGCGGCAGTGTCACGGTTTCGCCGCCAGGTGGCGGCGGCAGCTCCAGGGGCGACTTTTGGCTCGGCTGGGATGGCAGATTGAGCTGGATCAGGCAGTTGGAGAAGAGGCGAAGATTGGCTTGGCCGCAGCGAAGGAAGATCCGGCTGAGCAAAACAGGGCAACGGCCCCAACCCCAAGAGCGCCAGGACCGAAAACAGGATGCGTAACCTGTCGAATCGTTCCATAGGATGACTCGTCTGTTCCATCGGAACGCCCAAACACGATCAACTGCGGCTCAGGAAGATGCTACTTCTATCGGTTTGGGACGATAAAAAGGACAATAACGAAAGGACAAATTACAAAGAATTTAGCGATGTAAGCAAATCTGCGCATGGTTCCGTTACAAAGTTGTCATCGACACGGTTTGTACGATAGAAACATTTTTACGGAGGTTTCCCATCTTCACGCTGCAAACGTACACCGTCAGCGACGGCTATCGTTGTCATTACCGAGACTACCCCGCCGTCGGCCCGCCGCGTGGCCGGGTCGTTTTTGTACACGGCATTCAGAGCCACGCGGGCTGGTACGAGCACTCGTGCCGACGGCTCAGCGAGGCGGGGTTCGCCGTGTCGTTTCTCGATCGCCACGGTTCGGGGCAAAATACCGAAGCACGCGGCGACACGCCGAGTTTTCGCCGCTTGCTCGATGACATTGCCGAATTCTTGCAGCCGCTGCGGCAGCAACGTCCGCCGCTGCCGATCTTTCTCGGCGGCATCTCCTGGGGAGGCAAACTCGTTACCGCCCTGCAACGCCGCCATCCCGGCGTGTGTGATGGCCTTATGTTGTTGTGTCCGGGATTTTGCCCGCAAGTACGTCCCAGCCGCAAGGAACGGCTCGGTATCCTCTGGTCGCGCCTGACGGCGCCGCGCCGCCTGTTTGCGGTGCCGCTGAGCGATCCCCAGCTCTTCACAGCCACACCACGTTGGCAAGAATTCATCCGCACGGATCCGCTGGCCCTCCGCCAGGCCACGGCGCGTTTCTTCGTCGAGAGCGTACGGCTCGATCTGTATTTACCCTGGGCGGTATCCTCGGTGCGTCTGCCGGTCCTGCTGCTGCTTGCCGAGCAGGATCGCATCATCGACAATGCCCGTACGCGGGCATTCGTGGGACGTTTCCCGACTGCGGATAAGGAAGTGCATGAATATGCCGGCGCCCATCACACGCTCGAATTCGAGGACAATCCGGAAATCTTCCTCACCGATTTGCTGCGCTGGTTGGAGCGGCGAGCGGGGCGTGTCAACGCCCCGGTGTGAGCAGGTTGGAGCGGCGAGCGGGGCGTGTCAACGCCCCGGTGTGAGCAGGTTGGAGCGGCGAGCGGGGCGTGTCAACGCCCCGGTGTGAGTAATCAAAACTCAATTG
>Ga0078972_1007133_pt2 | contig 18165 bp, 17 predicted proteins | sample YelNatPaOPGAMG01_FD_67568 | JGI IMG/M metagenome (GOLD analysis project Ga0078972, IMG submission 67568) | Hot spring thermophilic microbial communities from Obsidian Pool, Yellowstone National Park, USA - OP-RAMG-01 (SPADES assembly) (version 2) | ecosystem: Environmental > Aquatic > Thermal... | reverse complement strand
GTGGCCGAGGTGAGGTAGCCTGGAAGCCTACGGGCCTGTGGAGCCCGGCGCCCGGGTTCAAATCCCGGCCTCGGCCCCATGATTATTAGCGGGATTGAAGGTCTTTTAAATTTCTTTAGCGCCCAATGACTGGTGATTAAAAATCGTGTTTCGCTAAGACTAATAGGTTAGAGTTACTCTAATTGTTAGTGGTTAGATGAAAGTGGCTGAAAGGAAGCGACTTGTTTTCCCGTTTTCGGCTATCGTGGGATTGGACAAGCTTAAGCTGGCAATTCTAATTAACGCTATTAACCCCAAAATTGGCGGTTTGCTAATTAGGGGACCTAAAGGTTCGGGGAAAAGCACTATTGTAAGGGCTTTAGCTGATATTCTCCCAAAAATAAGTGTTGTTAAAGACTGCCCGTTTAACTGCAATCCCTATGATCTTTCTAACATGTGCCCGAAATGTACTGAACGATGGATGAAAGGAGAAAATCTGCCAGTAGAAGAAAGGGACATGGTTGTTGTCGACTTGCCTCTGGGCTCAACTGAGGACAGGGTTATCGGAAGTTTGGACGTGGAGAAAGCAATCAAGTATGGAATAGAAGCCCTGGAGCCTGGAATCCTTGCAGAGGCAAATCAGAACATTCTTTACGTGGATGAAGTGAACCTTCTGCCAGACCACATAGCTGACGACCTATTAGACGCTGCTGCAACAGGATGGAATATTGTCGAAAGAGAGGGGATATCCGTCCGCCATCCATCACGTTTCATATTCATAGGAACCATGAATCCCGAAGAAGGAGAACTAAGACCACAACTTTTGGATAGGTTTCCACTGTCAGTAACTGTCGAGAGAATAACATCCGTTAAGGAACGAGTGGAGGTAGTGAAAAGAAACTTGGAGTTTGAGGCGAACCCTGAAAAATTCTACGAAAAATACAAGCCTCAACAGGAGGAACTCCGCAGAAGAATAATCCAAGTGAGAAAAATTCTCGAAAGCGTAGTTATCCCAGACTATCTTTTAGAAGGAATATGTAAGGCATGTCTGGAATTGAAAGTTGATGGATTACGCCCAGACATAGTCATCGCCAAAGCAGCCGCTACACTGGCAGCGTTTGAAAATAGAACAGAAGTGACGCTTAACGATGTTCTTGTAGCTGCAGAACTTGCCCTCAGCCACAGAACAAGAGAAGGCGGATTCCTAGAGCCAGCTTCACCTCATGAAATCAGAGAGGTCTTCACAGCCACCATTAAGAAAGTTTACGAATTCGAGAAAACAGGGGAAGCTGCAAAAGAAGATATAGAGAAGAGGAAATTTCTAAAGGGGAAAGCTATATTTTGGGCTAAAAAGGAAGCCACGGAAAAGGAAGAGGAAAAAGCGACGAAGCAAAACTTCATAAATAAAGCTCGGGCAAAATGGTTTGAATTTCTTTTCCGCTTAAACAGACTCTTGGGCGGAATATTTTTCGGAATTGGGAAAAAGTTAAAGAAAAGTCCAAAAAAGGCTCCGATGACAGAGGGCTTCCAAATAGGTTCTCAAAACCTTAAAGGAGAAATCTACGAAGAGGAAATCAAAAAGAAAAAAGGTGAGTTAAAAGGCATTCCAACCGTTGGCAGAGCACTTGAACAACGTGATATTTCAAGCGGGCACCCGATAATTCTAAGCTCGGGGGATAAGCTTGCTTCTTCATCAAAATTTTTTCTAAAAATGAGAGAAATAAAGGCAAGGGGACGGAATCCCGTTGCTGGAAAACATGCCCAAACAGTGACAACGGTTCGTCGAGGTAAACCGTATGGATGGACTTTCCCTAAGGGAAAACCTGTTGACATTTATTTGCCTGCATCGATTCGTGCAGCGGCAAGAAAACAGAAAATGAGAAGCAAAGACCCACATTTGGCTTTAAAGCTTTGCTTGGAAGATATTCGTGAAAAATTGAGACTTTACAAAGCCCCCGTAACATTGATTTTCGTCGTGGACTTGAGCGGTTCAATGCTTTTAAACTTGGAATCTGTTAAGGAGGCACTTTTAATGCTTCATAGCGAAGCCTGTAGGTTGCGCGACCGTGTTGGGGTGGTTGCCCTAAAAGACACTGGGGCGGTTGTCGTTCAGCATCCAATAACCAACTTAAGGGCTGTGGCGAAGAAACTATTAGACCTCCGCATAAGCGGTTTTACACCCCTAGCTGCTGGAATGCTTAAAGCATGGGAAGTTTTAAAGGAAGCAAAGCGAAGAGATCCATCTATAATTCCGGTTATGGTTGTAATAACTGATGGGTGTGCAAACGTTCCCCTTAAAAGGGACCCAGAAACCGGTGAATTTAGACATATAGAGGAAACACGCATAATTGTTAGAGAGTATGAGGATATAGCTATTGAAGATGTCACGTCTGTTTCAAAAATGATTAAGCGAGAAGGAATACATACAATAGTCATAAACACAAACCCCCACTTTTACGGACGAGAAACATATGGATTTATCGTCACGAAGATGATTGCTTCAATAACTGGTGGAAGCCATCATGAAGTTGGCAGATTTACAACACGAACCGAAATGGTTCAGGATATGATTGCGAAAATAAAAGAAGACCAAAAGAGAATACTTTCTGAGAAAGATGTAGTTAAACCGGTGGCTTAATCTTCTTCTTTGCGTTAATGCCTTCCTTCATCCACTTTTCAAATTCTTTTGACGGAGGCCATTCAGAAAACAACTTCTTTCTTGAAGCTTCAAGGAGAACATTTTCCTTGCCTAAATACTCGGCAGCTGTAAGAATTCTGTTCCCTGCTTTTTGAGCTTTTTTAAAAACATTAACAGTTTTTTCACGCCAATTTTCATCTCTTAAAACGTGATGTTCCAAAATTGTGCAAGGCACCAATTCGGCAATTCTTCCGAGATTTTCCAAGCCTATTTGAACCAGCTTTTCATCAACTCTGAAGCCAGCTAAATACAATGGTGGACCTCCGATCATGAGAAGTTGAGGCTTTTCCATTAAAATTAGCTTAAGCGTTTGTGCAGTCATTGGGCCTTGAACATCTGGAGCCATAAGGAATTTTTCATCTTTGAACTCTATTGTTGTCATTAGAACCCATCCTAGGGCTGAGTCTTCTGAGCCGTGGAAAACGGGCTCTGAAAATTTTATTTTAGTTTCCCCAAAGTTGAAGCTTTTATCATCGGCTATTTCAAGCTTTTTGGCGTACTTTCCGCCTGTTTTCTGGAAAACCCATCCTCTGCGCCTTTGGCTGAAATTGATTTTCTCTTTTGGATTTTTAATTAATACTATTTTGTCCTGGTAGATTTGTCTGGCTGTTTCGTCTTTTTCTGTCCAGTTGCACAGCCAGTCTTCATAGGAAGGCGTATGATGGTCGAAATGGTAGTGGCTTACCGTCACCACTTCGGATTTTTCCGCTGCTTCCGCTATCTTTTTTCTGGATTCAATTATGGCTTTAAACTCTAATGGGTGTGGAGGCAAACCGTAACGGTTTGGACATAAGGAAACCCCGGCATCCAAAAGAACTTTAACGTCTGGAGTTTCAACATATGTGCACATTGACCTAACACCTAAACTTTCCGCGGCAATGGGCACAACCTTAATGTGCTTAAGCATAGGCTTTCAACAGCTAACATGAGTTTTGGCTATAACTTTTTATCCAAGTCGTGCATTTTAGTTTTGCATGGTGGGCGATGACGACTCTGGCCCCGCTGAACCATGATTGGGATCTTGAGTGCGGGAGCCCGCCAATCACACAGCATTAGCCTTATTTTAAATTGCAGTGAAAACGGCAAATGAAAAATATAAATGCATGCATAAGTTTGTCGGTGGCTCGAACTTGGTCTGGTTATATGAGAAGACTGTTCCCATACCGCCAGAGGAGTATGTTAGAGTTGATCATGAATCTTTGAAGAATTTTGTTGCTGCCGTTCTATCCTCCCATAGTGTGCCTAAAGAGCATTCGCGGATAGTTGCTGACGTGCTTGTGACGGCCGATCTCATGGGGATTGAAAGCCACGGTGTTCAAAGGCTTAAGCGTTATACCGTGGGCATTCAAGTGGGCTCGGTGAATCCTAAGGCTAGAATGACGGCGGTAAGGGAATCCGCTTCAACAGCGTTGATCGATGGGGATGCTGGACTTGGACAAGTGATTGCTTACAACGCGATGGAGATTGCCGTCAAAAAAGCTGGCGAGGTTGGAGTTTCCATTGTAGGCGTTAGAAACAGTCACCACTTCGGCATAGCCGGTTATTATGCGCTTCAAGCCGTTAGGAGAAACATGATTGGCCTAGTTATGACCAACTCGGAAGCTTTAGTGGCTTATACGCATACTGTGGGTAGAAATGTTGGCACGAACCCAATAGCCGTGGGGTTTCCAACAAAAAATCCGCCGCCAATGCTGTTTGATGCGGCGACAAGTGTTGTTCCAATAGGAAAGATAGAGGTCTACGCCAAGGAGGGGAAGAAAATACCATTAGGCTGGGCAATATCGCCTGAAGGTAAACTTTTAGACGATCCAAAAGAGGTTCTAACAAAAAAAGGTGCACTGCTTCCACTCGGAGGCCTTGGCGAAAACTTTGGGGGACACAAAGGAGCCGGTTTAGCCCTTGTGGTAGACTTATTATGTGGTGTATTAACTGGAGCAGGCTACGGTAAAAACGTGAAACATACAACAGAAAAAGGGCGCGCCAACGTTGGACATTTCATGATAGCCATAAACATAGAAAAGCTAACACCAATAGAAATCTTCCTCGAAAGAATTGAAGAATATAAGGGCTACGTGAAAAGCTTAACAAAAATATCTGAAGACGCTAGAGTATGGATTCCAGGAGAAAAAGCATGGTTAACCATGGAAACTAGAAAGAAAATTGGGATACCTATCCATAAAAACATAATTAAAGAACTAAAAGAAGAAGGAGAGAAGGCCGGGGTAGAATTTAACGTTAAAATTTTAAAGAAAACAGCCTAAATTCAAGTAAGCCATAAACTATATTATCCTTCAAAATCTTCGGATTTCTCCCAAAGTTCTAGCATTTCCTTCTTGAACTCTCTGCGTTTTCTATGGAGGAACTTGTAAACTGTTGCGTGTTGTCGTCCTTCAATCAGCATTTGGATGGCTTCCCTTGCAACTTGGGCTTGCTCAATCTTCCCAATTATGCTTACGGTATGTCCGTAAACTGCTATGTGAGTGTCGGTTAACTCCTCTATTATTCTCCTTGTTTTGCCATCCATGCCTATTATTCGCCCTTTCACCCGTCTTATGTCGGATTCTGATCTTCCGAAAATTATTCGGAGATCTATGATGTCTAGGACTGTTTCCTCATCTCGGATTAGCCTAAAAGCGTGTTCTGGTGAGAATCCTCTTCCGATGGCTGTTACAACGTCTTTGGCCCTTAAAAGGACCGACGGGTCTTCAACGTTTTCAGCCAGCGTTATTGTGACGCCGCCGGTGTCGCTTTCTATTTGAAGCTCTACTGAAAGCATTTTTTCAATAGCCCTTTTAGTCTCTCCTTTAGGCCCTATCAGCACGCCGACGCGTTCTTTCGGTATCCTAACAAAAGTGCTAGGCTTGGCCACTTCCAGTAATCACCCTATAAAACTCGTTTGACGGAAGGACTTCAACGCCTAAACGGCTGAAAAACCTGTTAATGTTGGCTATGTCCCTGTTTAGGAGGAAGTCCGCCATGGGATGGGAAAGCGGAACCGCCTGCGACATGTCGAAGAGCACTGGGCGCCCCTTCCACATCATTATGTTATATTCGCTTAGGTCTCCGTGGACAAGCTCCGCCTTCTGGTAAAGGCGTTTAAGATAGGTTATAAGCATCTTATAAATTCTCTCCGGGTTCTCTGGAGGCTGCTCCTTCATGGATGGGGCGCTTACACCATTTTTACCTATAAACTCCATTACGAGAACGTTGTTTCTAACAGCTATGGGTTTTGGCACCCTAACCTTAGCGGCTAATGCTTGCTCCAGGTTTTTGAACTCCTTCTGGGCCCATGCAAAAATTAGTGAGCGGGTGTCACGTTTCACACCTTTAAACCGAGGGTCACCTTCAATGTATTTTAGCATTCCCTTTCTGAATTCTGCTGAAACCGTCAAATAGATTTTTATTGCTAACTCGTTTCCAGCCTTGTCCCTTCCCCAGTATACTCTGGACTCTTTTCCAGCCTTTACAACCCCGTAGATTCTGTCTATCGTTCCGCTGTTCATGAAGTCGTATATGACCATGAGGGTTGAACGGTCAAAAACCTCCTCTAAAACCTCGTACTCTTCGCTTCGTTTCTCCTTCATTAACTGTTCAGTTTCGTATTCCTTCTCCTCTTTGTGAAGCCTTTTCTCCACACGTTCTCGAAAAGCCAATTTATAGTCCTCATCCAGCTATTGAATCGTCAAGTAGCCCTTCTTGCGGAGCCACTCGGCTTGCGCATGCGTATAACGCCAAATCACGTCCCCGCGAATGTTAGACTGAAAATCCCAAGGGGAAACTAGGACAACATCACCCTCGCGAATCCAAACACGTCTCTTCATCTTACCCCTTATGCGGCAAAGCCGCTCATTTCCATCCTGACACTTCACGAGGACACGGTCAAAACCAAGAAGTTTTACAGCTACACCTAAGACGTCATTGCCCGAAGGCAGCACCATCTCGCTTAACTCTTCCTCGCTTATGACCTTCTTCTTCCCCAACTAAGCACCTCAAAGCATCCAGCATTAAACGCTTTATTAAAAGAACACCTTCTCCCTTAAAAGCATGTATGCTCATATCCAAAGCCTTTCTTTAACAGAACTCAAAATCTCGGAAAACCCTTTCACTTTATTGATAGCTGTTATAATAGCCTTTGTCTTCCTAACTTTTCCGTTTAACCTACTCCGCCTACATTAACACAAAATGATGCCCAAACATGGGCTGATTTTACTCAAGCAGTTTTTTCTTTGCCTTCTCATACTCCTCCTTTGTTATTGCGCCCGTATCGAGTAGTTTTTTGAGTTTTTCCAGCTTATCAGCAATGGTTTCCGTGACTGGTTGTTGGGGTGAAGGTATGGATGTTCTCTCTGCCATCTTTTCCACAGAGGTTGCAATTTTTTGCTGCTGGAAAACTTCCCGCCACTCTGTCAGCTTACCCATTAATATCTCTCTTGCTTTTCCAGGTTCTGGTATATCCCAGAACATGTTTCCCCTTCCTTTAACTACGGTTGGGGAGACTCCTCCCCCTCCTATGATTACTCCTTTGCCAGCTGCCGCCCCACCTCCAACGTACCCGACCTCAAGCCCTGTGGAAGTGATAAACACAAGCGAGCCACAATTGAAATATCGCGCAAGAATCCCTTGCATCACGTGAACATCCCTGATTTGGTCAAAGGTTATTTCCCTAACATAATTGCCAAAAATCCATGACTTTTCAATACGAATAGATTTATCTGTTATAAAATACGTGAAAGCCCTCTTGTTGAAATAGTAGAATATGAAGAAGATGAAGGAGAAGGCCAGCCACAACGGAATAAGAAGCGGAAAATACACGAAAATAAAGGTCAACAATATGGTAGCCACTATAAACGTGCAAACAAATTTTACAATGGTTTTCTTTAGAAATGGCTTAGCACTCCATAGAACAGACAAACAATCACCAAATTAAAATTATTAAACAACCATTATTTAAGGGTGAAGAACAATAAGGTAACGTCCTTTTAAGTTTACATTTTGCCTAAAGCTTCACTATTTAGCAAAATAAAGAATTCGGTAGACTTCTCCGCAAGCTCCTTCTTTTTCTGTTTTCCAGCCTTGTGGAAGTTGAGCCTTTCGGCGGAATTCGCGTAAACTTTAATCTCGTTAAAGTTTATTTTTCACAAGATTTTTATTCCAGTTATCCGCGAAATCGGACCCGAAGTTAAGCTTAATTGTGTTTGTCAGAGGTTTCATCCTTTTGCCAGATGACAAGCCACAATATGATCTGCTGTTACAGCTTTTAATTCTGGTTCCTCTTTCATGCATATATCTTCAGCGAATGGGCATCTCGGGTGAAAACGGCAGCCAACAGGAATTTTTATGGCTGATGGCACTTCGCCTTTAAGCTCCATTATCTTCCTTTTGCGTTCTGGATTTGGAACGGGTATGGCTGAAAGTAACGCTTGAGTGTAAGGGTGCATGGGGTTTGAAAATATCTCCCTCTTATCGCCCATCTCTACGATTTTTCCGAGGTACATTATTGCTATTCTGTCAGAGATGTATTTGGCTATTGCCAAATCATGAGTTATGAAAAGATAGGTGAGCTGTAAAGCCTTTTTAAGATCTAACATTAGGTCAATTATAGTTGTTCGGAGAGAAACGTCAATCATGGAAACTGGTTCATCTGCGACAATAAATTCTGGTTCCAAAATAAGCGACCTTGCCATCGCTGCCCGCTGTCTCTGTCCTCCACTTAGTTGATGAGGATATAAGTCTATGAACTGTTCTGGCGGCGTCAAGCCAACACGTTCCAGCATCGCCAACACTTTCTTCCGCTTTTCTTCACCCGTGGCCAACCCGTGGATCTCAAGCGGGTGCCCTATTGCTTCTCCTATCTTCATCCTCGGATTAAAAGAAGCGTATGGGTCTTGGAAGATTATCTGCATTTTTCTTCTTAGGAGCCTTAATTTTTCCGAATCTAGCTTTGTTATCTCTTGGTCTTTGAAAAACACTTTTCCGGATGTTGGCGGAATAAGCCCTAGTATAAGTTTTCCAGTGGTGGTTTTTCCACATCCACTTTCACCAGCCAAGGTGAAAACTTCACCCTTTCGCACGGAGAAGGTTATGCTGTCTACTGCATGGACAAAGCTCCTGGTGCGCGTTAACAATCTCTCTAGAAAGCTCTTTTCAACTGGAAAATACTTTTTCAAGTTTTCAACTCTTACAATTTCAATGTGATTCATTCCACCATCCCTTCATACAAGAAGCAGCGAACAAAGTGGTCTGTTTCAGTCTCTATCAATTGCGGTTCAGCTTTCCTACATCTCTCCATAGCATAGGAGCAACGTGGCCAAAAGCGGCAACCATTGGGAGGATTCAGGAGGTCTGGTGGGGATCCCGGTATAGCTTCAAGTTTCTGTTCAGTCAATTCGATGTTTGGAATGGATTTCAGAAGCCCTTGTGTATATGGATGCTGAGGATTTCTGCACATGTCCCTTACATTAGAATGTTCAACCATTTGTCCAGCGTACATTACAAGGATTTTATCGCATCTTTCAATTGCTATGCTTAAGTCATGTGTAATAAAAATGAGAGCCGTATCATACATGCTTTGAACGACTTTTAAAAGGTCAAGTATCTTCGCTTGAACAATGACGTCTAGTGCTGTTGTTGGTTCGTCAGCAACGACTACATATGGGTTAAGAGCTATTGCTAAAGCTATCATCACACGTTGCCGCATCCCACCACTTAGCTGATGTGGGTAATCGTCTATGCGCTCGGGTTGTATACCCACATCTTTGAGGAGTTGTTCTGCCCGCTCTAGGGCTTCTTTCCTACTTACTTTTGGTTCATGAGTTTGAATTAACTCCACAAAATGTTCACCTATTTTCTTAACAGGATTCAAAGAGGTCATAGGATCTTGGAAAACAAAGGATATTTTTCTACCTCTAATGCTTCTTATCTCTTCCTCACGAAGCTTTAAGATGTCTCTGCCTTCAAGCCACACATGCCCTTTAACTATTCTACCTGGAGGGGGAACTAGACGAATTAAAGATAAGCCTAAGGTGGATTTCCCTGAACCTGACTCTCCAACTACCCCTAAAGTTTCAGCCTTACCCAAATAGAAGGAAACACCATCTACTGCTCGTACCTTTCCTTTCTTTGTCCAATATTCAACTGTTAAATTTTCCACAGTTAGCAGTTGCTTTTGCATCTTTCTATTCTCCAAGTTTTGGATTCAATATTTCGCTTAGTCCCTCTCCCATTAACGTGAACCCTAAAGCTAAAAGAATTATAAATATTCCAGGAAACGTTATAACCCACCAAGCCCCGCTTGGAAGGAGCTTACGACCGTTTGCAAGATCCCATCCCCAGTCAGGGATGTCCACCTCGACGCCTAAACCGACGAAAGTTAAGCCAGCGGCTGTAAGAATGGCGTCAGCAAAATTTACAGTTGCGACAACAACTATTGATGGAACAACATTAGGCAGAATGTATTCGAAAAGTATTGTTCTGCTTTTCGCCCCAATGGATCGGGCTGCTTCAACGTAGGGCATTTCTTTTATACTTAACACTTGACTTCGAACCACCCTAAAATAGGAGGGAACATAAACCACAGCTATTGATAAAGCCATGTTTACCACGCCTCTTCCAAGCATTGCTGCAATTGCTATTGCGAGAATTAAGCCAGGAAACGCGTAAATGCTGTCCATGACAAGGCAGACGCTTCTATCAAATATTCCACCCATGTAAGATGAAAACAGTCCTAATGGAACTCCTATTGCCAAGCATATCGCCACTGATAGAAAGGCAACTTGAAGCATTACACCTCCCCCAGATATCACTCTGCTCATCATGTCTTGACCGAGATGATTGGTTCCAAAGGGAAATTTGGAGTTTGGCGGAGTTAGTGGTGCACCAACGTTAACCCCCTTAGTTGTTGGATCGTAGGGAGAAATCCACGGGGCAAGTAAAGTCATGAGAATTATTGATATTACAATGGCGGCACCGAAGATTACAAGCCACCCGGATAGCCCCCTTTCTCTTAGAGAGCCAATAGCGGGTATAATTCTTGAAAGCATACTTCGCTTTACAATCAGCTTGCTCATACTGGCCCTCCTTTACAGCCTAATCCTCGGATCAAGGTAAGCATAGAGTAAATCTGTCACCAAGCTTACAATGGACACTAGAATCCCAAAGAAAACAACAGCTCCTTGAATTGCCGTGTAATCTCTGAAGTTGATGCGCTCAACAATATACCTCCCTAGGCCAGGCCATGAAAACGTGGTTTCTGTCAAAATTGCCCCGGCAAGAAGGGCAGCAAACTGCAGTCCCATCATGGTAAGTATTGGGAGAAAGGCATTTCTGAGGGCATATCCATAAATCACAGTCTTTTCTTTCAGTCCCCTAGCTTTAGCTGCCGTAACGAAGTCAAGTCTAAGAGTTTCAAACATGTTGCTTCTCGTTAGCCTAATAAAGACTCCTGAAAGAACTAAACCCAACGTTAAAGATGGCAGAATGAGGTATCTGATAGCTTCGGCAAACTTGTAGAGGTTTCCCTCAAGAAGACTATCGATTGTGTACAAGCCTGTTGCTATGTGCAATTCACCTATGGAGATAAAGTACCAGCCAACCCAAGCCCAAAGAATCCATGTCGCTAGAAAGACAGAGATTAGAATTCCAAAAATTTTCCGTGTAATTTTTTTGCCTTTTAGTTTAAAAGCAACCAAGCATAATATAGAGACTAATAAGCCAGCCACACAAGACAAAAATAGGTGGGTAGTGAATCCCCCCGGTGGTTGCGAGAGTGGCATTGTGAATCCCTTTGGCTCCATTGTCGGATACGTTCGTCCTCCAACTGGCAACCAGCATAAATTAACTGCAAAAATTATCTGAAATATCATGCCTAGGAAGAATATGGGTATGGCATATACGACTATTCCGAAAATCCTTATGATGTGATCTTTAGGTTGATTATAAGATTTTGACGCTTCCACTCCTAAAAATATGCCGATTGAAACTGCAATAATCATGGAATAGATTGCTAGTTCCAGTGTTGCAGGAAACGCAGAGAAAATTTGCTCCGCTACTGGAGAAAAATCATGCATTGATTTGCCAAGATCTCCTCTTAAAAGGCCGAATAAATAGTCGAAATATTGAGCCCACAAAGGTTTATCAAGGCCTAGTTTTTGTCGCATTTCTTCTATCGCTTCTGGATGTTCTGCTTTTTCAAAATGGAGCAAAACAGGGTCTCCAGGTAAAACTCGCATTATGATAAATACCATTGTAAGGAGTATAAATATCATTGGTATTGTAAGCAATATTCGTGAGATTATATAGGCACGTAGCGTCATAGCATTCACATCATTGAAGCATAAAAAGAAAGGGGAAATTAAAGTTTGTTTATTGCTATTCTTTATAGACTAACCAGTGGCGCCAAGACTGGGTTATATCTAAGTAAACACCTTTAACATTTGTTTTCGTAACAGCCCAAGCTGAACCTTGATAAATCGGTATTATTGGGCAATCTTCAACCATTAAATCTTGAATTTGCTTATATAGCTGTTCTCTTACAATTTGTGTTGTATTGCCTCGCGCCCATTCTATTAACTGATCCATCTGTGTGTTGTTGTAGTTGTGATGAAGCCATGATCCACCTAAAGAGTGGAGGAATGGATAAATGTAGTCGTCTGGATCTATATAGTCTGGATACCATCCCAAGATGTAGGCATCCATGGTCTCCGCAATTCTTTCCTGCCTATATTGCGCCCAATCTCGTCCTTCAAGTGTCACTGATATTACACCACTGGCTTCAAGGGAGGCTTTTAGCATTTGTGCAAGTTCCGCGCTTTGGGGATAATGCCCTGAAGTTTCATACCACAACTTAAATGTTAACTTGTGAGTCTCATTGTATCCCAACGGAGCTAGCAGTGTCCTCGTTAGTGTGTAGTTTGGATCACCAAGCGTAAGGAATGCGTCTCTATGTCCGAACATGCCTATAGGTATCATACTATACAATTTTTTGACTTGTCCCAGAAAGACCGTGTTTACAATGGCTGTTCTATTGATGGCGGCAGCTACAGCTTTTCTGATTGTTGGATTATTAAATGGAGGGCGTTTTTCTTGCAGAACAAGGTATTGAATGAATGCTCCTGTTCCTTCCCAAACTTTCAGATGAGTCTTTGTCTTAAGATTGTTTATATCCGTTGCTGAAAGCTGCCTGAAGGCGATGTCTATTTCTCCTGCATCAATAGCTAAAGCAAGGCTTGCAGAGTCTGCATAAAACTTAATTACAATCTTTTGGGTTTTTGGATATCCTCCAGACACATTCCAGTAATTCGGGTTGGCTTCAAGCACCATTTCCTCGTCTCTACCAGCTGTTCTGGTCCACTTGGTCAATCTGTAGGGACCTAAGCCCATTGGATGGCTGCCACGCGCATCCCCAGCTTTATATTCAACAACGCGATCTATAGGAGCATATTTTGGATCAACAATGTATGATGCTTGGCAAGCCAACAACGACAGAAACGCGGAGAATGGAATCTTTAGGTAGAACTTTACAACGTACTTGCTAACAACAGTTACATTTTCGATGATGTCGCTGTAGCCAATTCCAACAAACGGGCCTTCAGGATCAGCTATGCCCATGCCTCTATCAAATGTGTACTTGACATGTGTGGCGTTAAACTCTGTGCCATCATCAAATTTGACACCTTGCCTCAAGTTAAAAGTCCAAACCAGCCCATCCGGAGAAACACTCCAACTTGTTGCTAACGATGGCACAATATCTTCAGCTGCACCAGTTGCGCCAGGGCGATATTCTACAAGCCCCGAGCCTAAAGCCTGAATTATTTCCCAGCCGAAGTAGTCGTATGCCCGTGCTGGATCAAGGCAAGATTCAACGGTATCCGTCGTCCCCATAATTAAAACACTTTCTTTCTTGGCTGGTTGCATCAAAAAGTAACCCGCGACAGCCGCCACCACAATTATAACGATCACTATACCCACAATGGCAATTCTGCTAATGGCCCTTGTTCCCCTCATTTATTCCACCCAGACTATGATTTATAACGGCATATGTATAAAAATCTTAGCGAAACTTTCACTACCTCAACTGAACCTATTACATGGAGGAATAGGCATTGCCGCGCATGTTTTCGGAGCTGGAAACGAAGATTCGTTCAAAGAAATACCGCTATAACAATTAGATGTTATCACGTTATAATAATTATAGAAAATGATTTATTAAGCGCTGGGTTTTTATAACTCGTTCCATGAAGCGTAAAGTAACTTGCATCGTAGAAATTTTAATTGGTTTTTGTCTTCTGATAATTCAGTATGTGCCAGTTATGGGTATTTGGCATGGTGTCATGTTCTTTCCATTGGCAATATATTTTTTCTCTCTGCTTGTTATTCATCCAGAATCTTTTTTGGTTGATATGAACTTTTTATTATTTTCGAGTCATCTTATGGTCGGCCGGATTATCGCATTTGCTGGTGTTATATTATTTTTGGTAGCCAGTATTCAGTTTCTAAGGATGCGTGGTAGGCTTATCACAACAGGATTGTATTCAGTTGTGAGGCATCCGCAATATTTTGGCATAATAGTTGCGACATTTGGATACTCCTTAATGCTTATACAAGTTGCACCATTCATAGAAATGGTAAGCAGGATTCTATTTGTTTGGATAATTCAAGTCCTTGGCTATATCTCCCTTGCTTTTTATGAAGAGCGCCATCTATTATCAAAACACGGAGACGCATATAAACAATTTAAACGTAAAGTTCCCTTTATTTTTCCCTGCTGGCACCCATCAAAAATCCCTGAACCAATTTTCTCCTTTATCATAACCTTAATTATCGCACTTTTTTGCATGTTACTATTCGTTTGACTTGTTAATTTTCATATTCAAGTCTCAATGAAATGACATCTAAAAAGTCATGGTGTATTTTAACCATCCCTTTTAGGCGTGTACGATAGCAGATTTTTTATATTCATCCTTCCAACTTTTCCATTAATTTTATAGCTTTTCTGTTTTGATGTTTCTATGGTGGTTATAATATGCGGAGGCTAAAGCTTCACTATTTGAGCGTGGGGAATACCCTCTATGTTTAGAATGGCTTCTGGGTGAACGTAGCCCTTTTCAATGGCTTTCTGCACTATGTTTTTTCCAATCATGTTAACGATGGTTGAGTTTTCTATCATGGCTATGGCTTCTTCAAGTTCCACTTCTGCGCCTTTGTAGAATTCTTCTGTCACATGGAAGACAATTTTTCCTTCGCGTAATGTTTTGCCAAGAATTTCGGCATCGCAGATGGACAACAATACATGATTTCCGATTTTCCGGATTTTCATGTAGCACTTCAATTTTTAAACGCTCACAGATGGCGAACAGAGGATTTTGCACCGCAAGCCTCGCATACTAGGAAGGATAAGCGTTTCTCCTTAACAATTTTTGTGTCTGGACGCTTGCATACTGGACATATGACAAAGGTTTCCATATACCTTTGCAGAAGCCTTTCAACGGTTTCTCTTGGAAACTTGCCCTGAAAAATGACTCGGGACTCTTGCATTATTGCGGCTGTCGCCAATTCTCCTGCTAAAAATTTTAAAATGTGCTGGGGGTCCCGGTTCAGTGTTTCGGCAATTTCCTTAAAGTTATGTATTATTGTGCGCATGCCCACAACTGTATAGTGAAGGCTTGGAATTTCCAGTCTCTCCCGTTTTGAAGTTATTTCAGGAAGTTGGGAACGCGCCCTCTTAAGCAATGCTTCATAGTCATATTCCATTAGCTGATGCTCCAAAAGAAACATGAAGAAACCATTATATTTAAAACTTAATGCACAAGCGTGTTGTCCGCATGTTTAGACTTTACTTTTTCAGCTCCTCTATTAGCTTAACAAGTTCGCCTATAATGTATTCGTTTACAAACTTCCCTTTTTCAATGGAAGCGACTTCTGGTTCACCTCTTATACCATCAGGCAAGAATTCTCTAGGGTCTACGGTCACTTCAAACTTCGGGAGTTTTCGAACATTTTTCCGCCCGCCCTTCTTCACTAGTTCAGGCTTTATAGCCATCATACGGGAGGTTTCAATAGTGCCCCCATGCCCGTCATCTTCGCTAAAGTATTTTCCACGAAGCTCATAGGCAAAATCATAATCAGAACAAACCATTATGCGCAACTCTCGCCTTTTAACCTCTCCCATATGACGTGAGATTACATGATAAGCAGCAAGCCTCAATGCACTCATATGCTCCTCGTCTGCGTGACCACTGAGAATTAGGAAACGTTTGAAACCGTTACGTATAAATTCCTCAATTATTTCGCATGTAATCCTATATAGCGACTGAAAACTTATCGAAATTGTTCCGGGAAAAATACGTGTAGTGGTACAGACTCCATAATTTATGGGCGGTGCAATTAAACTATTTGTCCTTTTAGCCGCCTCAACCGCGACATATTCCGGTTGCACGCTGTCTGTACAAAGAGGCAGATGTAAACCATGCTCCTCAACGCTTCCAACGAGAACTATTATAACTTTGTTAGCATCTGCCGCTTCTTCAGCCTCCTTCATGGTTAACTCAGCAAACCAAATTTTGTCCTGCATATTCTAATCATCCTTGCTATATCACAAAAGTTTAAAAAATAAAGATTTGCCCTTACTGGAGAAGGCATTTTAAAGTCTTAATAACGTAAAAAGAAATAATACATGTTTGAGGAAAACAAATGGGCTATATTTACCTTTACACTGGAACTGGTGCAGGCAAAACAACAAACGCGTTAGGTTTGGCCCTGCGCTCCATTGGACACAAACATAGGGTTGTCATAATTCAGTTTTTGAAATGGTGGAAAAACACTGGGGAATACAAGATTAGGAAAATGCTTGCGCCATACTATGAAATTTATCAGTTCGGCCGCAAAGGATGGCATGGATTAAGCAATCTTGGCGAAGAAGACAAAAAACTGGCTGAAAAGGCGCTGAAATTCGCGGAAAAAATTATTCGGGAGAAAAAGCCCCATCTGCTTGTTCTGGATGAGATTAATTTGGCTTTGCACTGCAAACTTTTGGACGTTAAAGACGTATTAGAATTTTTAGACAAAATTCCAAAAAGAACAGACGTTGTCCTCACTGGAAGATATGCCCCAAAGGAGTTGATTGACAGGGCGGAATTTGTTAATGAGATTGTCGACATAAAGCATCCAGCGGAAATGGTAACAACAAAGGGCATACAATACTAGACTCATGTGAAGCGCTTAGAATTTGGTGGGAACGCCGATCTTTCAAAATTTAAAGGGTTGCGGATTGAAAAGGCTTAAAGGTTGCACAAAAGCTAGTGTTTTATTCTCAACGGTGGAAACTGTTTGAAAAGGAAAAGCCATCCGTATATTCCAAACTCTGATTTGGAAATTAAGCAGACGCTTATGAGAGAGATAGGCATAAGAAGCATCGAAGAGCTTTACGCAGACATTCCTGCGAAATATTTTTTGAGAAAGCCGCTGAATCTGCCGGCTGAGGGCTTGTCGGAATTTGAGGTTAAAAGGTGCATTGAAACTCTGCTGTCAAAGAATATGACATGCGAGGACATGCCCATTTTCTTGGGAGCTGGATGCTGGCCCCATTATGTACCGGCGGCTGTTAGGGAGATAATCCAGAGAAGCGAGTTTCTCACTTCTTATACGCCTTATCAGCCTGAAATTTCGCAGGGTATGCTTCAAGCCCTTTTCGAGTATCAGAGCATGATTTGCGAGTTGACGGCCATGGATGTTGCCAATTGCTCCATGTATGATTGGGCTTCAGCTTTAGGCGAGGCGGCGCGTATGGCTTCCCGTGTGACTAAGCGAAGTGAAATACTGGTTCCAAAGATTATCCATTCAGAACGTAAGGCAACTCTTCAAACGTACACGGAGCCGGCTGGTATAAGCGTAAGGGAAATAGCCTACAACTTTGAGACTGGACAGTTAAACCTTAACGATTTGGAAAACAAAATTTCCGATAATACTGCTGCCGTCTATATCGAAAATCCTTCATATTTAGGTTTCATTGAAGAGAATGTTGACGAGATATGTGGTTTAGCCCACAAGAACGGCGCCCTTTTCATAGTTGGCGTTGACCCAACATCGCTTGGAATTTTAAAGCCTCCTGGAGAGTACGGCGCAGACATAGTGGTCGGCGAGGCTCAACCTCTTGGAAACCCCATGAATTTTGGTGGTCCCCTCCTGGGGATTTTTGCCTGCCGAGACGACTTGAACTCGATTAGGCAGATGCCTGGGCGCATTATAGGAATGACAACAACTTTGGATGGAAGCAAACAGGGCTTCTGTATGGTTCTGCAAACCCGCGAACAGCATATTAGACGGGAGAAGGCCACATCAAACATATGCTCCAATGAAGCCTTGTGCGCAGTAGCCTCAGCCGTTTACCTGGCTTTGATTGGTCCCAAAGGCTTGCGGGAGTTGGGCGAAACAATTATGTATAGGGCGAATTATGCCATGCGCCTGCTTTCAAAGATAAATGGTTTAAAAGCGCC